>Ga0181538_10004462_pt1 | contig 13067 bp, 11 predicted proteins | sample PEATcosm2014_Bin_40_FD_119773 | JGI IMG/M metagenome (GOLD analysis project Ga0181538, IMG submission 119773) | Peatland microbial communities from MTU Mesocosm Facility, Houghton, MI, USA - PEATcosm2014_Bin23_30_metaG | ecosystem: Environmental > Terrestrial > Soil > Wetlands > Peat | place...
GGGCCCGGCGGGCGGCCGGTCGGCTACACGGAGTTCGTCGCGCCCGCGCTGCTGGCCACGTCCTCGATGAACGGCGCGGTCTACGACTCCACCTTCAACGTGTTCCACAAGCTCAAGTACGCCAAGGTCTACGACGCGGCGCTGGCGACCCCGCTGGGCCCAGGGGACGTCGCGCTGGGCGAGATCACCTGGGCCCTGAGCCGCGGCCTGCTGTACGCGGTCACGTTCCTGCTCGTGCTGGCGGCCATGGGGCTGGTCCGTTCGGCCTGGCTGCTGGTCGCGGTCCCCGCGTCGGTGCTCATCGGCTTCGCGTTCGCCGGGGTCGGGATGGCGGCCACCACCTACATGCGCAGCTGGAAGGACTTCGACTTCGTCGTTCTGGCCACGCTGCCGATGTTCCTGTTCTCCACGACCTTCTACCCGTTGAGCGTTTATCCCCGGCCGCTGCAGATCGTCGTGGAGTTCACGCCGCTGTATCAGGCGGTGGCGCTGCTGCGCGGATTCTCCCTCGGCGTGGTCGGCCCGGCCATGCTCGCCAACGTGGCCTACCTGGCGGTGCTGGGCCTGGCCGGCGTGTCCGTGGCCAGCCGCCGCATCCGCCGCCTGCTCCTCACCTGACCGCCGGTTACCTGACCCCCGCGGCCGTGTTCGGGGTTCACCACGAGCGGGCTGGGTCGGGAGGAAACGGGTAGGCTGCCTGCGATGCCGGAAGATGGGCGGCGCGGGCGCGACAGCGACGGCGCGGACGCGACCAGTGCGACACGTGTCAGCGCCGCCGAGCCCGCTTCCTTGTCCGCGTCCTTGCCCGCGTTCTTGTTGCCTGACCCTGCCCCGCCGCACCGCGAGCGCCGCCGGTACTGGGCGCCGTGGCTGATCGCGCTGCTCGTCTTCGCCGTCTACACGACGATCTCGCTGTTCCGCTACCTGCAGCTCGATCCCTCGTCGTGGGACCTGGGCATCTTCACCGACCTGGTCAAGCAGTACGCGCACCTGCGGGCGCCCGTCGCCGACGTCCGCGGCGCCGGCGTCAACCTGCTGGGCGACCACTTCTCACCGATCATCGCGCTGATCGCGCCGTTCTTCCTCATCGCGCCGTCGCCGGCTACGCTGCTCGTCGCGCAGTCCTTCCTGACCGCGGTGTCCGTGCTCCCGGTGACCTGGGCCGCGGCGGACAAACTCGGACGCCGCGCGGGCGCCGCCGTAGGCGCGGCGTACGGGTTCTCCTGGGGCCTGCAGCAGATGATCGACTTCGACTTCCACGAGATCGCGTTCGCGGTGCCGCTGCTCGCGTTCTCGCTGTCCGCGCTGGTCCGGGGGCGCCATCGGGCGGCGGTGGCCTGGGCCCTCCCCCTGGTCTTCGTGAAGGAAGACCAGGGCTTCACGGTCGCCGCGATCGGCGTCCTGGCGATCATCCTCGGCCAGTGGCGGGACGGCCGCCGGGGGGCCGTTTTTGGCGGCGAACTGCTCATCGTGTGGGGGACCGTCTGGTCGGTGCTGGCCATCACGGTGATCATCCCGCACTTCAACGCGGCGCATCACTACCAGTACTGGAGCGACGGCGGCACGCTGAGCCCGGGCGGTCACTTCTCCGTCGGCGGCACGGTGCGCCAGTTCTTCACGTCCTGGCCCGTCAAACTGCAGACCACGCTGATGCTCCTGCTGCCGACCGCGTTCATCGCGCTGTGGTCCCCCCTGGCCCTGATTGCGCTGCCGTCGATCGTGCTGCGCTTCCTCGGTACCAGCGGCAATTTCTGGGGCACGCAGTGGCACTACAACGCCACGGTCATGCCGATTCTCTTCATCGCCGCGGTCGACGCGATCGCGCGGATCCGCTCCCGCCGGGTCCGTTCGGCATCATCGAATCCGGCGGCGGCGGGATCCGCCCCGGCAGCGGCCAGCCAGGTCCCGGGACGCCTCGCGGGCTGGCAGGTGTCGCTGACCGCGGCGATCGACCGGCACGGCGCCGCCGCGATGCTGGCCATCGCGGCGGCGCTCGTCTTCCAGTTCCCGGTCAGCGGCCTGTGGAGCCCGCCGACCTACCACCTCGGCGCGCACCAGGCGGACGCGAACGCGGCCATGGCGCGGGTGCCGGACGGGGCGACCGTCACCACCACGCTGGACCTGCTCGCCCCGCTGGCCGCGCGCACCGACACGTTCTGGATCGGCAACCCCGGCAACCCCGACACGGCCTACATCGTGTTCGACGGGGCCGACAGCGGCTACTCGCCCGAGCCGGCCAACGTTCCGGGCTTCGTGGCCAGCCAGCATCCGCGCACGCGGTACAGCGTGATTTACGACAACGGGGACATCTACGTCTTCCGCCGGAGCGGGCCGTAACCGAAGCTAGGAGTAGCCAGATACTGGCCAGTAGATAACGAACGGCCCGGACCGAAGCAGAGATGTTTCCGGCCAGGCGACCGGACCGAACCAGAGATGTTTCCGGCCAGACGAAAGGGGTGGCCCCCTGTGCTAACCGGTGCTGAGTTTACCGCCGCCGGCATCCGCGACCGGGTCCACCAGTTCCTGGCCGTGCGCGACCCGGTCGCCACGCCCCGGATGGATTTCCTGCACGCTCGCTTCGACGCCGGGCTGGCCTGGGTGCATTACCCGGTCGGCCTCGGCGGGCTGGGCGCGCCCCGGGCGCTGCAGCCCATCGCGGACGCGGAGTTCGCGGCGGCGGGCGCGCCCGACAACGACCCGGGCGGCAACGCCATCGGGCTCGGCATGGCGGCCCCCACCATCCTCGCGTTCGGTTCGGACACGCAGCGCGAGCGCTGGCTGCGGCCGCTGTGGACGGGGGAGGAGATCTGGTGCCAGCTGTTCAGCGAGCCAGGTGCCGGAAGTGACCTCGCCTCTCTCGCGACCCGCGCCGTCCGCGACCCGGGCGAGGACTCAGGCAAGGACCCGGACAGGGACTGGATCGTCTCCGGGCAGAAGGTGTGGACCTCCCTGGCGCACCAGGCCCGCTGGGCCATCCTGGTCGCCCGGACCGACCCCGACGTGCCGAAGCACCGCGGCCTCAGTTATTTCGCCTGCGACATGACCGCCCCCGGGGTCGAGGTCCGCCCGCTGCGCCAGCTCACCGGTGAGGCCGAGTTCAACGAGGTCTTCCTCACCGACGTGCGCATCCCCGACGCGGACCGGATCGGCGGGGTCGGGGACGGCTGGAAGGTCGCCCAGGGCACGCTGATGAACGAGCGCGTCGCCATCGGCGGGATGTCGATGCCGCGCGAGGGCGGCATGATCGGCGGGGCCGCCCGGGCCTGGCGGGAGCACCCCGAGCAGCGCACCACCGGTCTGCACGACCGGCTGCTGCGGCTGTGGGCCGAGGCGGAAATCGCCCGGCTGGCGGGGCTGCGGCTGCGCCAGCAGCTCGCCGCGGGCCAGCCCGGGCCGGAAGGCTCCGCCGCGAAGATCGTCTTCGCCCGCCTCAACCAGGAGATCTCCGGCTTCGAGGTCGAGCTGGCCGGGGCCGACGGCCTGCGTTACGACGACTGGACCATGCGCCGGCCCGCCCACGCGGACTTTTTCGGCCGCGGCCCCGGCTACCGCTACCTGCGGGCCAAGGGCAATTCGATCGAGGGCGGCACCTCGGAGATCCTGCGCAACATCGTCGCCGAACGCGTGCTCGGGCTGCCGCCTGAGCAGCGGGTGGACAAGGACGTCCCATGGAAGGACCTGCCGCGATGAGCATCGCCGAGGCTGAGGCCGCCGGCGAACCTGGCCGGCGCACCCCTGATCTGCTCTATAGCGAGGCCGAACGGGACTTGGCCGGGAGCCTTCGTTCCCTGCTGGGTTCGCGGTGCCGGCCCGAGGACCTGCTGGGCCGGGTCGGCGGCATCGACCCTGGCGAGACGGAGCCCTACGACACCGGCCTGTGGAAGACAATCGCCGCCGACCTGGGCTGCTCCGGACTGCTCGTCCCGGAGGAGCAGGACGGCGCCGGGGCCTCGTTCCGTGAGGCGGCCACCGTCGCCGAGGAACTGGGCCGGGCCGTGGCGCCGGTGCCCTACCTCGGCAGCGCCGTGGTCGCGACGACCGCGCTGCTGGCCGCCGGCGATGACGCCACCGTCCGTGAACTCGCGCGCGGCGACGTCACGGCGGCCGTGGCCATCGGCTTCGAAACTGGACCGGCCGCGGCGTTCCCGCTGACCGTGCGCGTCTCCGGGCCGAAGTCCAGCGACGGCCGGGCCGGCCTGACCCGGCTGCGCGGCCGGGTCCGGGGCGTGGCCGACGCGCTGTCCGCCGACCTGCTGGTCGTGCCGGCCGACGCCGTCCCGCACGGTCTCTACGTGGTCGGCGCGGACGCCGAGGGGGTGCGGCGCACCCCCGTCGTCTCGCTGGACATGACCCGCCAGCTCTGTGACATCGAGTTCGTGGACGCCCCGGCCCGCCCGGTGGTCCCCGGCGCGGAGGCGAACCAGGCGCTGGCGGCGGCCGCGATCGCCGGGGCGGCCGCGATCGCCTCCGAGCAGCTCGGTATGGCCGAGAAGTGCCTGGAGATGACCGTCGCGTACGTGCAGGAGCGGCGGCAGTTCGCCCGCCCGGTCGGGTCGTTCCAGGGCCTGAAGCACCGGCTGGCCGACCTGTGGGTCGGGCTGACCCAGGCGCGGGCCGTGGCCCGCTACGCGGCGGGCTGCCTGGCCGACGGAGACAATGACGCGCCTCTCGCCGTCGCCCTGGCCAAGTCCTACTGCGGCGACCTGGCCGTCCGCGCCGCCGAGGAGTGCGTGCAGATGCACGGCGGGATCGGGTTCACCTGGGAGCACCCGGCACACCTGTACCTGAAGCGGGCCAAGGCGGCGTCGATCGCCTTCGGCACGTCCGATGCCCACCGGGCCTCCCTGGCGCGCCTGGCCGATCTGCCCGGCGCCGGATAGGGCCGGGAGCCGGACGCGGCGGCGCCGGACCGCTCCAAGACGCCCAGACCGCCGACTAGGGTCGGGGCTATGGAGCTAAATGACGAGGTCATCGGGGTCGCGGTCGACGGGGCGCGGTCGTGACCGGGAACCGGCGTCCCGGCGGAGACGCGGTCGTGACCGCGGATCAGGTTTCCCGGGACGGTGCCGTCACGGCCGGGGCCGCAGTCCTGGTGGAGGCGCTGGGCCGGGGACTGCCGGGTGACCGCATCGTCGTGGACCCCGGCGTGCTCGGCGCCCTGTCCCACGATGAGGCCGAATGGGCGCCCGCCGGGCAGGCGGCCGCCGCCGTGCGCGCGCGATCCGAAGCCGAGGTGCAGCACGTGGTGCGCACCTGCGCCCGCCTGGGCGCCCCCATCGTGCCGCGCGGCGCGGGAACCGGGCTGTCCGGCGGCGCCAACGCGGTCAGCGGCTGCGTGATCCTCGACCTGTCCCAGATGAACCAGGTCCTGGAGATCGATCCCGACAACCTCCTGGCCGTCGTCCAGCCCGGCGCGGTCAACAACGATGTCAAGGCCGCCGTCGCCGAACACGGCCTGTGGTACCCGCCCGACCCGGCCAGCGCCCCCTGGTCCACCATCGGCGGGAACGTGGCCACGAACGCGGGCGGCCTGTGCTGCCTGAAGTACGGCGTCACCCGCGATTACGTCCTGGGCCTGCGCGCTGTCACCGGCGGCCCCGTCGCCTACGGTGAGGCGGTGCGGCTCGGCCGGCGCACCAGCAAGGGAGTCGCCGGGCTCGACCTGGTCGGGCTGTTCGTCGGCTCCGAAGGCACGCTGGGCGTCGTAACCGAGGCGACGCTGCGGCTGCGGCCCGCCCTGGCCGGCACGCCGCGGACCATCGTGGCCGCCTTCGCGGATCTGGTCACCTCCGGCCAGGCCGTGGCCCAGATCACCCGGCGCGGCCTGACCCCGGCCGTTCTCGAACTCCTCGACCGCGCGTGCCTGGAAGCCGTCGAGGAATGGAAGCACCTGGGTATCGAGGCGGACGCCGCGGCGCTGCTGCTGGCCCGCGTGGACACGCCGGGAGATTCGGGCGCGGCCGAGGCCGGGGCGATCGCCGCGACGATGAGGGACGCGGGAGCGCTATGGGTCGAGCAGTCGACCGACGACGCCGAGGCCGAGGCGCTGTTCGACGCCCGGCGGCTGGCGTACCCGGCGCTCGAACGGCTCGGCCCGGTCCTCACCGAGGACGTCTGCGTCGCCCGGTCGAAGGTCCCGGCGATGCTGGAGCAGGTCAGCGCGATCGCGGCCCGGTACGGTGTGCAGATCGCCACGATCGCGCACGCGGGGGACGGGAACCTGCACCCGCTGATCATCACGCCCCCCGGCGACGAGGCCGCGCGGACCGCCGCTCAGGCTGCGTTCGGCGAGCTCCTCGACGTCGCGATCGCGCTCGGCGGCACCGTCACCGGAGAGCACGGCGTCGGGCTGCTCAAGCGCGACGGCATGCACCGGGAACTTGACCCGGGTGCCCTGGTTCTGCAGTCGGCGGTGCGCCGTACGCTCGACCCGCTCGAGATCTTCAACCCAGGGAAGGGCTGAGCGGGCCCACTGGAGCGCGGTCCGCGGCCGGGGCGGCCCGGCGCGGCCAGAAAAGCATCCATGCGCACGTCGCGGCCAGCGCGAGCACGAAGGCGCAGTAGATCCAGAACACCGGCGTGAGCCCTGAGCTGATCGTCAGCCCCGCCTGCGCGGCCTCCGCGCGCGAGATCCCGAACTGGACCGGAGAGGTGGCCTCGCCGAGCTGGACCAGTGCCGAGACCGCCTCCGCCGCCATCGGGATGAGCGCGCCGGCGAGCAGGACCGCGCCCAGCCGAACGGGCCGCCACCATGCGGCCGCGGCGGCCACCGCGACGAGCGCGACCATGACGGCGACGTTCCCGGCGATCACCGGGGCCGGGTTGGCGAAGGCGTTACCCGCGGTCAGGGACTGGGCTGCCCCGCCCGCGGTCCGCAAGGTGTAGCTGTCCCACGAGGGCGCGAACGCGGCCGCCGTGCCGAGCGCAGCGGCCGTGGCGAGCCCCAGCGTCACGATGCGGCCCCGATCACGTCCGCCTCGCCCGCCCAGCAACTCGGACCGGCGGAACCGGACCGCTGTCGCGGACCCGGCCGCGCACGCGAGCCAGCCGATGAGCCCGAGCACGAGGCCCGCCCCGATGACGTGTGCTCCGCCGATCGCCGTACCGGCGTCGGCGAAGAAAAGGCCGAACGTGACGATGCTCGTCCCGAGCCCGAGGAGCGCTCCTACCCGCACCAGGGCGCCGCCGCGCAGGATGAGCAGGGCGCTCGCGGTCCAGACGGCAAGGAAGATCGCGTGAGTCACGAGCTGGGCCGGCTGCTGGGCCAGGCTCGCGCCGCCGAGATAGCCCGGGAAGAGCCCGGCGATCCCGCAGCCGACGCCGACAGCGAGCAGCGCCGCCGCGACGACCGCGCGGGCCCGCGGGATGGCCACGGCCGTGCTGGGCGGGCCGCCCGGGGCGGGCGGGCCGATGGGGGCCATCGCGCCGGGCGAACTGACCGCGGCGAACGCGCCGGGCGAACTGACCGCGGCGAACGCGCCGGGCGAACTGACCGCGGCGAACGCGCCGGGCGTCTCGAGCGCCGTGAACCGGGACCACGCGCCCTGCCACCCCTCGGGAGTCTCCGGCCACCACTCGATCGACGGTGGCCGCGGTGCCCCCGCAGGCCAGATGCCGTAGAAGCCGGGCCCTCGCCCGAGCTCAAATCTCGCGCCCCGGTACAACACCGTCTCGTTCGCCGGCACGGTTCCAGCCTTCCTGTTCCACTGCTGTGATCATGTTTTCCGCAGCCAGCGTACGAAGGTCATCTGGAGATCTGCTGAGCGGACGCACCGGCCTTCCCGAATGCCCCTGGTGAAGGGTGCACTGGCTGGTCCGGCTCGCCCAGTCGCGCTGAGCTGCTTCGGCCGGCAACGCCTATCCCTCCGTCGTGGAATCGCTCCCCCAGGGCGACTCCGGGATGGGATCAGCCGGTCCCCGGCGGCTTCAGGCCCCGCCCGGGCGCGGCCCTGTTTGAGGTAGTGGACGCCCTGGGGAACCCCGGTCAGCGGATACGCCCGGTCGATGACCGGGGTGATCTTCCCGGCCTCGGTGAGCTCCGCGAGGACGATCAGGTCCTTGTCGTTCTCCGGCCCCCCCCAGCTGAGTCTCCGCCGGACCGGGCGCCTCGCGCTCCGTGCGGGTGTGCTGGCGGTACATATCGGCGACGAGAAAGGCCAGGTCGAGGGACTGGCTTCGGTTGAGCCGAGGGTCGCAGGCGGTCTCATACCGGCGGCGCAGGTCGCTTTCCGCGATGTGCTGCCCGCCGCCCACGCATTCGGTGACGTCGTCGCCGGTGAACTCGATGTGGATGCCGCCCGGATGGGTGCCCAGCGCGCGGTGCACCTCGAAGAACCCCGTGACCTCCTCCAGCACGTCATCGAAGTGGCGGGTCTTGTGCCCGCTTGCCTCGACGGTGTTGCCGTGCATCGGGTCGCATACCCAGGCCACCACGGCGCCGCTGGCCGCCACCTTCTCGATCAGCGACGGCAGAACGTCACGCACCCGGCCCGCGCCCATCCGCGTGACCAGGGTCAGCCGGCCAGGTTCGCGGCCGGGGTCGAGCTCGTCGGCCAGCGCGAGCACGTCCGGCGCCGTGACCGCCGGGCCGATCTTGACCGCGACCGGATTGCGGATCTGGCGCGCGAACTCGATGTGAGCGCCGTCGAGGGCGCGGGTGCGCTCCCCGATCCACAGCAGGTGGGCCGACAGGTCGTAGGAAAGCCCGGTCCGTGAGTCGGTGCTGGTCAGCGCGCGCTCATAGTCAAGCAGCAGGGCCTCGTGGCTGGAATAGAACTCCACGGCGCGGAACTCTTCCGGGTCGGCCCCGCAGGCGTGCATGAATGAGATCGCCCGGTCGATCTCCTGGGCCAGCTGCTCATACCGTTGCCCGGCCGGGCTGCGGGCCACAAAGTCCTGGTTCCAGGCGTGCACCTGGCCCAGGTCGGCGTACCCGCCGCTGGCGAAGGCCCGGCACAGGTTCAAGGTGACCGCCGAGCAGTGGTAGGCATCGAGCAGCCGGCCAGGGTCCGGCGTCCGGGCCGCGGCCGTGAACTCGGTCGCGTTGACCGCATCGCCCCGGTAGGCGGGAAGCTCCGCGCCGTCCCTGGCCTCGGTCGCCGCTGACCGGGGCTTGCCGAACTGGCCCGCCATCCGGCCAACCTTGACCACCGGCACGCTGGCGGCGTAGGTCAGTACCACCGACATCTGCAGCAGGGTCCTGAGCTTGCCCCGGATGCTGTCCGCGGTCGTGCCGGCGAACGTCTCCGCGCAGTCGCCGCCCTGGAGGAGAAACGCCTCACCACGCGCCACCGAGGCCAACCGCGCCTTCAGCTGGTCGCATTCCCGGGCCGACACCAGCGGGGGCAGCCGTTCCAGGCTGCGCATCACCGCCGCGAGCCGATCGGGGTCAGGCCACTCGGGCTGCTGAAGCGCCTGCCCACGGCGGGAGCCTTCTCCCCGCCTGGCCGTACCCCGCGGCCGGGCAGGAGCCCCCGGCCCGGCCCCGTCATTGGAGGCGTTCACCCGCACAGGCTAATCCTCCTCGTGCACGCTTTTCTCCAGCCGGCGGGTCGTTGGGCTTGGCCCGGCAGGACCAAGGACCCGGGGAGGGCTGCTGAACGTCGCTGTCGCGGCGGAGGGCCGTCGCGAATGCTGTACGAGAGGAGTGCGATGAGATGGTTGTCAGCTACTACGACGCGCTCTTGCCGGTCCGCGAGCCCAGGGCCGGCCTTCAGGGCGTCACAGCCGGCCTGTGGCTGCCCTACCGGGTGCTCGCGTCGATCCGCGTGCCGGGGGGCGAGATAGTTATCGCCTTCGTTTCTGATAGCCCTGAGCTCAGTGGCATGTTCGGGGCGAACTGGGCTCCGGCCGCGCCGCATCAGGAACCGGACGCCGCGCTCTATGCGCTGGGCAAGCCGGCGTCCCGCTACGGGCTCGATGGGGGATGGGACGGGGCGCGCTGGTGGTCACCGGACGAGAAGACGATGCTGGTGTGCGGATTCGATTCCTACCGGCTGGTCAAGGTGTGCGTGCGCGGCATCTGTTCCGCGGTGAGCGGGGACGACATTGTGTTCCTGCACGGATGCGCGTTGTCTGTCGGAGCGGAGTCTGATCGGCGGGGTGTGGTCATCACGGGGAGTTCCGGGGCGGGGAAGACCACGCTGGTGGCCGGGCTATTGCGGCATCCGGAGCTTTCCGTGGCCGTCCTGAACGACGACTGGGGTGCCATTTCGCTGAGCTCCGGGGATCTGGTCAGCACGGGGGAGAGGATGCTGCATATGAAGTCGGGCAGCGTGCTGGCCCTCCAGCCCGGCTTCTTCACCAGCGCCCGGCCAGGCTCCCATTCGCGTGATCTTTCCGATCGGGACCAGGCGGCCCGGATGCTGGTCATGCCGGAAAGTGTCTACGGGAAGGCCTGGACCACCGCGCGGACGGCAGTTCAGCAGGTGGCCGTGGTGGTGCGCGAGCCTGCGGACTGGTTGCCGCCGGGGGAGAGGGGTGCGGCCGTGCGGGCGATCGAGGGCGAGGGTGGCGAGCGTGACGAGGGTGACACGGTTTCCATTCACCATCACGAGGCGTTCTTTAATGGATCGCTAATTCTCACCTCGGAAGAGGATAAGTTGCGTGAGGAAGGGCACTACCGGCGGCTCCTCGATCGCACAACGGTATCCTGGATAAATAATTGCGGTACGTCCGGGGACCTGGTGGAGAACTTTATCTCCGCAGTCATTAAATGAACCGGATGCGGGCGGAGCGGAGCCTGCCGCCTACAGCCAGTCCCGGCGCTTGAAGACGAAGTAGAGCACGAGCGCGGAGATGACCATGATGGCGAGCGCGGTGGCCAGCCCAACGGCTCGGCTGAAGCCCGGATAGGGCACGTTCATCCCGTAGAAACCGGTGATGAACGTCGGGACCGCGATGATGGCCGCCCAGCTGGTCACCTTCTTCGTGATGACGTTCAGCCGGTTGCCCTGGATGGTCAGGTTCGTCTCCAGGATGCTCGTGACCAGGTCCCGCAGGCTGTCGGTCCACTCGGCGGCGCGGAGCACGTGATCATAAACGTCGTGATAGTAGGGCCGCATGTCGTCGTTCACGACGTGCAGGTCGGGCCGCATGAGGGCGTTCACCACCTCGCGCATCGGGATCACGATCCGGCGCAGTAGCACCAGGCTCTTGCGCAGCTCAAAGCTGCGCCGCTGCACGGTCAGGTCCTGCGGAACGTCGGCGAACAGCTGGTCTTCCAGCACCTCGACCGCGTCGTCCAGGCTCTGCACCGCTTCAAAGTGGCCGTCCACCACGTAGTCCAGCAGGCCGTGCACCAGGTAGCCGACGCCGAATTTGGCGAGGTCCGGGCTGGCGTCCCAGCGGTCCACGACGGCGCCGATGTCCAGGCCGTCGTCCTTGCGGACCGTGATCAGCGCGCGTGGGGTGACGAAGGCGGCGAGCTCGCTGGTGGCCAGCTCACCCGTGCCGGTGTCCAGTCGCGCTCCGTAGGCGTTCAGGAACAGGTAACCCCGGTAGCGGTCCAGCTTGGGGCGCTGGTGTTCATGCACGGCGTCCTCGATCGCCAGCGGGTGCAGCCCGAATTCGTCGCTCAGCACGGCCAGGTCATCGCGGTCGGGGTTGCGCAGGTCGAGCCAGATGGTGACCGCCTCGTCGGCCAGGTGATCACTGATCTCGGCCACCGGGAAACCCTCAAGCTCGAGGTTTCCGTCCCGGTAGAGCCGCGTGCGGGCCTGGCATTTGGTCGGGCTGAACTCGCAGATAGCGGAAGTGGCCACGCCGCCGGGATCGCGGCCGTGAAAGGTCTCGGCCATGGGCGGCCGGCTGCCCAGCACGCCGCCAGGCGAGGCGCCGGCCCCGCGTTCGGAATCCGCGGCGCCCGCCGGGTCAGAGTGCGTCTGGGTCATGGGTCTCCTCGCGTCGCTGCGGGCGGCGGGCAAACGGCGCGCGGCAAAATGGCACGCTGCGGGCATGGTACGGCCTGCTGGCCGGCTCACGACGGTACCGGGGAGATTCGCCCTCTGCGCGGCCGGACGTAGGGTGGAGCGGTGGAGGGCAGGGTAATCGCTGAACTGATCGAGCCGCTGATCGGCAAGCAGGGCCAGGTCCGGCTCTTGTTCCGGGCGCTGAACGGGCGCTGGACCCTCAGCGACGACAAGCACCCGTTGGTCGCCGTGCAACTGCGCCCTGATGGGCTGATCGAGACCTCGCGCGACGACGGCTGGGATGTCCTGGATCCGGCGGACGTGGTGGCCGTCGAGTGGACCTCCAGGGAGGGTGAGGGCGGCGGCCAGTACCTGTGACCGAGCCTTTATCGGCTTCCAGAATTCTGGAAAAAGCCCTGGCCCGGTCCGCGCTGGATACCGCATCGCTGTCCCCGGGTATCCTTTGTGCAAATGCAGGAATGAGGTGCGGGCCGGATAATTATGGCCGCCCCTCTTTTTATCCGCACAAAAATGCCCCGACGGAGGTCCGCATGCACATTGGATCGGTGCTCCTTGTCATTTGGCTGGTCATCGGCGCCGTCGCTGCCGGGCAGCGCGGCTATTACGAGGGGACGGTCGGCAGCTGTACCAAGGCCGGCACGATTGCGGCGACAATCGCCGCGGGCCCGCTTAACTATGTGGGCGTGAATCCGAGAATTGACTGCACCGTACCGCAGCCCAGCAATTAACCGGTTCTCGGGCCCATCGCCGGCGCTCACCGTCGCAGTGCCCGGCCGGGCACAGCCGGATCGGCGCCCGCCTAACTCAGCCTCCTGACCGGTCAGACCAGGGCATAGGCCAGGGGCTTCCACGGGTGCGACCGGGCGCTCCGCGCGCGACGATAGATGCCAGGACCAGTCCCGGTGGCACCGGCCGGCGGCACTGGCACCAGCAAGGGAGCCGCGTTCGTGGACATGAAACTCGAGGTGTTCCACGACGTGGGCGGGGTATTCCAGCACACTGGGACCGAGGGATGGGTGCCTGGCCGGGCTCCGGACCACCAGGGCTGCGGCTCGTTTGCCTCGTTCAGCGACCCGGACGGCAACGGCTGGCTGCTCCAGGAGATCACCACGCGTCTCCCGGGCCGGTGACCGGACC
>Ga0181538_10004463_pt1 | contig 13065 bp, 5 predicted proteins | sample PEATcosm2014_Bin_40_FD_119773 | JGI IMG/M metagenome (GOLD analysis project Ga0181538, IMG submission 119773) | Peatland microbial communities from MTU Mesocosm Facility, Houghton, MI, USA - PEATcosm2014_Bin23_30_metaG | ecosystem: Environmental > Terrestrial > Soil > Wetlands > Peat | place...
GAAGCATCGAGTACCCCAGGCTCCGCGTTCATTCCCGGCAATTGCGCCCACAAGTGCTTTGCCGGTTCGTAGACCGTGCTTGTGCGCTCCCCCGGCATCAGTACGGGAATGGGAGACCAGACCAGCGTGGGTCGAATTCGATGATCCAGGCAGTGGACCAGCATGTCACAGGCTCGTTTGGCAGTCTCCTCTCGGTCGATATGAGGAGCGGTCCGGAAGGCAGAGAGCATATCCAGGTTGTCGATAGCGCGCCGGCTTAAGCTGCCATGCAAGTCGAAGCTCGCGGTGATCAGGCAACCTTCGCCCACGGCCTTGCGAGCCGCGGCAATCCAGTCTCCATCGGCGTCCTGCATGTCCACCACGTACATCGCGCCGTGCATGGCCAGGTAGAGTCCGTCCAGCGGGAGCAAGTCCGCCAACCGGCGGAGGAACTCCGTCTTTAGCCGGTTGTAGGCTTCCGGCTCGACTGGCGGTCCGGGAACGGCCGTGGCCAGAAGCGCGGGGTGAAACGCGTACGGGTACTCCTTCAACTGCCTGAAGAACGGATCGTCGGCCAACTCCTGGCCCCTTTTGACGGTGAAGTCTTCCAACCGGGTGCGAATACCGCTGTAAGTGCTGCACTCGATTTGAATACCGCCAAAGGCGATTCGCTTGCCTTCTCCCGCCCTCAGCATTTTGGAGGTTAACGCAGCAGTTGCCGCGCCCTTCAAAAAGGTTCGTCGTTTCAAGAGGTTACACCACCTTTCACACAGCCGTAACATGCTTAGCGATGGCTGCTCGCCAAGTGGAGAGGCAGGATCCCGGCCCCAACCCGGCATGGCTACGGCCCGCGCCAAACGAGTCACTCAGCCTCGTATTTTGCGGGATATGCGCGTTCAATTGCAACGGCCATCCTGAACCGAGGCGTAGGGTGGGGCGTTGTGGCGGGCAAAAACGCTTGACAGAATCGTCCGTTGGGTGGTATGTAAACTAGTGAGTCACCTAATTCTTTGTAAATTGCACGGAAGTAACATTTTGTCGCACGTTTCTTAGAGGTTCCAGGGCTTTGAGGTGTCTACGCGCACCTGAGCAAATATTTTGAACGAAAATGCCCGCTCGGCAGGTAAATTTCCGCATAGATCAAGGAGAAACCCTGCGTGAACGAGATCAGAGGGTGACCCTGTGAGCGGGTCAGATCACTGCCAGTTTTATCTTCATCCCGTCGGGTCGCAGCACGCTGGGCAGGGGAAGTGGTGCCCAGCACCCTTATCAGAGACTCTAAAAAGGAGGAAGACGTTATGAATGAGTGTAAAGCCAAGAGATCAGGCGCTTCGACCCTCGTTGTTTTCTTTTTGGTCACGGTGGTTGGGGCCGGCTTGCTGACGACCGTACTCTCGCAGCCATTGCACGCGCAAGTACTGTATGGCTCGGTGTCGGGCACGGTAAGCGATCCCAGCGGCGCCGTTGTACCCGGAGCGCAGATAACCATTGTCAATGACACAACGGGGTTTACGCGAACCGGGACTACCGATCCTGCGGGTTTATACCGCTTGCTAGATATCCCCGAGGGCACCTACACCCTAACCGCGTCGGCATCGGGATTTCAAGTGGTCAAGCAAACCGGCCTTACCGTTGCCATCGGCCAGGTGAACCTGCAGGACATCAAAATGACTGTGGGTTCCACCACACAAGAAGTTACGGTGCAAGCCTCGGCAGAGGTACTGCAAACACAGAAGGCCGATGTTCACACGGAGATCAGCAGCTACGCCGTGCAGAACCTACCTCTGAACGTTTACCGGAATTTCCAAGCGACGGAACTGCTTTCCCCGGGCGTATTTTCCACCTCGGGCATTTCCAACAGCTATCCCAATTCCATCGCCGACACACCGGAGCGGTCGTTCGAGATTTGGTCTGATGGCCTCCCCGCCCACGACAACACCACGCGGGTGGACGGCGCCACGAACCTCTTCATCTGGCTGCCCGACCACATGCTGGTTGTCCCGCCCCAGGAGTCGATTGAAGAAGTGAACGTGCAGACGGCGGACTACGATGTGGAGAAAGGCCTGACCTCAGGGGCAGCCATGGACGTGGTCACCAAGTCCGGCAGCAACAGGTTACACGGCTCTGTTTATGCGTTCCACACCGACGATGCTTTGAACGCCACGAACTGGTATAACCATGCTACCAACACCGGCATCCTGAACAACGATGGATTCACTCTCGGCGGACCGATCAAGAAGGAGAAACTCTTTTTCTTCCTGAATTTTGACCTCAGCCGGCAGCATGCGCCGGAAGGGTATACCGACCTTGTTCCGACGAGCGACATGCTAAATGGAGATTTCAATAGCTACTTAGGGGCCGATGTTCCCGGCGTCAACGTCTGCACTACCGAAGGGGGATCGGTTCCATTGCAGCAGGGCATGGTGTTCGATCCTGCCAGCGGGAATGCGGATGGCACGGGACGCTGCGTGTTCTCTTCGGGCGGGGTGCTCAACGTGATCCCCGCGAACCGCTTGAACGCCGGCGCTACGAAGTTCAACGCGCTCATTCCGTCGCCCAATATCAATACGGGTGTCATCACCACCGGCACGCCGTACAACATCATTGGCACCAAGGCGGCCCGGCCGCTCAGCCGCAACGTCGCCATCGGCCGGTTTGATTGGAACCGGAGTGAGAAGCACACCATCTGGGGAAAATGGGCCATCCAACAGAACAGGTTCTTTGAGCCGTTTGACCTAGGCGCAGCCGGCGGCAACGGCACGGGCAGCGCTTTCCAATTTGCCCAGATCGGAACGATTGGCCACACCTGGACACTATCTCCTGACTTGGTTTTGACTGGCCACGTCGGGTTTGACCGGATGCGGGAATATTCCCAACCACCTGGATATGGCCAACCTCTGGGTGAGTCCTTACTGGGCATCGCCGGCACCAACACTCCTCTAGGGGATATTCGTTATACCGGCCTTCCGGGCGTGAGTGTGCAGGGTTTCAGCGGCATGGGCAGCCTGAACTCCTGGGAACCCGACAACCGCAACGACTGGACGGGTACCACCTCGCACAACCTCTCGTGGATCAAGGGAAAGCACGAACTCCGTTTTGGTGTTGACATCGCTCACAATCACCTCAATGCTTTCCAGCCGGAGATCTTCTGCTGCCCGCGCGGCAACATCATTGAAGATTACGGCATCACCGCTCTTAACACCAGCGGGTTGACCAGCGGGGGGAACCCCGTCACCATGACCCCCTTCGTACAGAACTCCTGGGCGGGGTGGGACCTGGGCATAATTTCGGAAGCCGAGAATGACGCCCAGTTCATTAAGTCGACGGGAAGAGACTGGCAGATGGCGTATTACTTTGGTGATCGCTGGAGAGTCACCCCGAAGTTAACCGCCGATCTGGGAGTCCGCTACGAATATTTCCCGCTGATCACGCGCAACGGGGAGGATAAACTCGAGAGGTTCGATACGAACACCGGTCTGCTGCTGTTGGGCGGAATCGGCAGCAATCCGGAACACCTCGGGATTACAACTAGCAAGACACTCTTCATGCCGCGCCTAGGCTTGGCATATCAAATCGATCCGAAGAGTGTCGTCCGGGCCGGGTTCGGAATTTCCAACGACACGGTTCCCATGGAAAGACCCTTGCGAGGCTTCTACCCGCTCGCCATAGGCGCCGATCACTACGATACTTCCACCCCAGCCGAGGCGGCGGCGTGCAACGCCCAGGCAGCAGGGGCAAGTTGCTTCAACCCGGTCTCGACGTTCGCGCAGGGTATACCGGTCATCGGGATTCCCAATGTCTCAAGCGGGAGCGTTCTAGTTCCCCCAGCCGATACGATCGGAACCCTGGGGCCGGGAGAATACCACCGAGGCTACGTTGAATCCTGGAATCTGTTTTTTGAACGCAAACTGCCCTCCGACTGGCTACTGAGCGCCGGTTATGTGGGCAACCACTTTGTTCACGAGTTCAACGGCAGGGACCTCGCGGCGGCCACTCTCGGCGGTGCGGAGCCGTCGTACGGAGGGGTTCAGTACGGCGGAGGACTCTACCAGTTCCAGGGATACCTGGACTCCCATTACAATGGCCTTCAAGTGACCATAAACCATCGCGCCTCCCACGGACTCTTCGTTCAGGCGGCCTATACCTATTCTCGGGCCATGGGCTATGTGAGCGACGACACGTGGGAAAACGGGTTGGAGTTTAACTGCCCGCCTTCGGCAGCTATGCCCAGAGGGTGCCAGCCACTTAACTACGGCCCGCTGAGCTTCGACCACACGCAGAACTTCAAGTTGGCATTTGTTTATGATCTGCCCTTTGGGGAGGGGAAGAAATTCGCCAGTTCCAAAGCCGCTAATCAGATTATCGGAGGCTGGAAGGTGAACGGCGTCTTCACCGCCTTCACGGGCGATCCGTTGTCAATCGGGCAGGACATCAGCAATCTCGCCACCTTTGATACCAGTGCAGTTCCCAATCACGTCGCACCGGTACAGTACGTGGGTGGCGCCAACAATTCCCTGGGCTTCCCCCAATGGTTTAACCCTTCCGCCTTCGTTCCCAACCTATCCTCGACTGACATTGGTAACATCGGGCGAACGGAGTCGTGGATGCGAGGTCCGGGCCTATGGCAGTTGGATGCCAGCTTGGCCCGAATCTTCAAGCTCACCGAGCGGTTCAACCTCGAAGTTCGCGCGGAAGCTGAGAACCTCTTTAATAAGCCGCACTTCGGCGACCCCAATACCGGTTGTACGACCACGGAAGTGGGGGGTGTTGAAACTTGCGGTAACACCTTCGGCGAGATCGGTTCCTCTTACGGCGAACGCGTCGTGCAATTTGGGGCGTTCCTGAGGTTCTAGTCGCTTGGCTTGATTCTTTGGGACCAGGTGAGAAACCCGGTCCCAGTCAGGCCGCTTCAGGCATTGACCATCTCCTGGCGGGCGCTGCGCAAGTGGCGCCCGCTTTTTTTTCGTGTGGGTAATATGTTTCGACCAGCGTGCCGCGGAAGTGCACAAACCGTGAAGGGGTTAGCCGTGGGTAGCCGCAGATTTCAAACTGCGGCTGCCCGCCGGCAAGCCCTTCGGGGGTTGGCGGAAGCACTTGTTCCAAACCTCGAGGGGTTGGCGTAGAATGCGAACGTTGCAATGGCGTGGAATTGTAAAACCCGACTGTGCTGGATTTTGTTGTTGAGTCAATTGCCGCCCGCGCACCGACATTGCCATTTTTCCCATGGCCTCACATGCCGTCAGCCGAAAAGGCCTAGGCGTGGTGAGTACTCTGCCTTATGAAGCTCGCGACTCGTGTTCGTCTCTTTTTCTTTATTTTGATCCTGCCTTGGACTGTGGCAGCCGAATCAAGGCCTATAGGCGCCCACACTATTTTAGCCATCCCGCGTGTATCGACCCCACCCAGGCTGGAAGATTTTCTTTCGATGAAACCTGATTCCAAGTGGGAAGGCAAACTGGCCAAGGTGGAAGGGTTCACTCAACGCTTACCGAGCGACGGACAGCCTGCCAGCCAGAAAACCATTGCCTACCTCGGCTACGACTCCAACAATCTGTATTGTATCTACGTGGCTTTTGACTCCGAGCCGGCACGCATCCGCGCCCACCGGGTTGCTCGCGACACGTTTTACATGGAAGATAAAATCGACCTTTTTCTGGACACCTTCCACGACCACCGGCGCGCCTACGTTTTCACCGTCAACCCCTATGGCCATCAGTTGGACGGCCTCTGGACGGAGGGCCCCCGCAGTCAGTTCGATGGCAACTGGGATGGGGTATGGCAATCGCGAGGCAAACTCACCGAGGAAGGTTTCGTCGTGTGGCTTGCTGTTCCCTTCAAGACGATGCGCTTCCCAAAGACAGAGAAGCAAACGTGGGGCATCGTATTCGTGCGCTGGATTCCCCGCAACAACGAATCTAACTGTTGGCCCTGGATCTCGACGCGCATTGAGGGACGCATCAGCCAGGAAGCCACCTTGACAGGCCTGGAGGGAATCTCTCCCGAAAGTCGCGGTGTTCTGACCCCCTACGCATACGCCCGCACGTACCGGACGCTGGATCAAACGGATCCGACCAATCCCGTGTTCGAGGGAAAAACAATTGACCCCAAGGTCGGCACGAACGGGCGCCTGGTATTCAAGGACTCCTTCAACCTGGACATGACCGTCAACCCAGACTTCTCCCAAGTTGAGGCGGACCAGCCCCAAATCACAGCGAACCGCCGGTTCACAGTCTATTATCCGGAGAAGCGCCCTTTCTTCCTGGAGAACTCACACTACTTCGAGACCCCCATGAACCTGCTGTTCACCCGGGACATCGCCGATCCGCAGTTCGGGATGCGCTTAACAGGCAAGGCGGGGCCTTATGAAGTCGGGTGGCTGGCCATCGATGACCGGTCACCCGGTGAGTCGGTGCCGCAAGGCAATCCTCTGTATGGTGACCGCGCCGCCTTTGGCGTGCTGCGCGTCAATCGCGACCTCTTCCGTCAATCCTCGGTAGGAATGATCTACACCGACCGAGAATTCGCCGGAACCTATAATCGCGTCGGCGGAATCGACGCGCACCTCAAGCTGCGGAAAAACTGGTGGTTGACGGGGGAAGCGGTTACCAGTGAGACCACGATCCCCGGCAGTCCGCGCACCGCCGGACCCGGATACAACGCGCAACTCCGCTATGACAGCAGGACCTTCTACTCAAATATGCAATTCAATGATCTGAGCCCCGGCTTTAATACCTTGGCGGGATACATTGAGACCGATGCTGTGGACCGCCCTGTTTATGTCGGGCGGACGATTACGCAGCCGCCGTTGCGTATCAACATGCGCGGCGTGAGTGAAGTGGCCATGTACCGGTTTCGGCCCGAGCACAAATACCTGGTGTCGTGGGGTCCCACAGTTTTTGTCAACCCCCTCTGGGACCATAGCGGCAACCGTTTGGACATGTATCAGGACTACACCATGAGCTGGGAGTTCAAGGGCCAAACCGCATTTGAAACCTATTGGCAGCAGGACGAGGAGATGCTGCGACCGCAGGACTTCCAGGGCCTTCCGCAAAACGTGGTCTATTCGCACCACCGCGACGGACTTTATTTCGAGACGAGCCTGATCAGCCAGGTATCTTTCAAGGCCGACTATTCCCAGGGAGCCCAGATCAACATCAATCCACCCGCCGGCCAATTGCCGTTGCTTTCCAATGTGAACCTGGCCAGTGTGGGCCTCGTGCTGCGCCCGGGAAAGCATTTGCGCATCCAGAACACTTACCTGCTAGAGCGGCTCACCGATCGGGCCACGGGCGCGAGCGTCTTCAACAATCACATCATCTACTCGGAATGGGTGTATCAGTTCAACCAGAGGTACTCAATCCGCGTCATTCCTCAGTACACTGCGGTCCTGGCGAATCCGGCATTCAGCTCCCTGAGCACCACTAAGAATTTCAACGGAGATTTTCTTTTCACTTATCTGGTGAATCCCTTTACGGCGCTCTATGTCGGCTACAATGGTAATATGGATAACCTTCAGTTGCTGCAATCGATGGGAGGCAACGCAATTCTGCGGACGCCGGGCCTATACCAGGATGGACACCAGTTCTTTGTGAAGCTGGCGTATATGCTCAAGTTTTGAAGGCGCTGGGGCAGGCATTGACTATTGATCTCTAACGCATGAAGCTCTTGACCTCTGCATTCGCGGTTTTGACTCTCGTCTGCTCGGCGGGGGCGCAGCAGACCCCGGCCGAAAAGGCCCAACTCGCCAAGCAATTGATGGCGGCGGGGCGCGCCAGTGAAGCGGTTCCCATTTATCGCGAACTTGTCCGGACGATGCCGGACAATCCCGGCTTAGCCCTCAACCTAGGCTTGGCGCTGGACATGTCGGGTGACAAGCGAACGGCGATTAGAGAATATCAAGCGGTTTTGAAGCTCGATCCGCAATCCTTTCCGGCGCGCTTGCTGATGGGAACAGCATATCTGGATCTCGGCCAACCGTCCGAGGCGATAGGTCCGCTCGAAGAATCCGTGAAGCTCCAGCCCGAAAATCAGGACGCGCAAGCGACCCTGGCGGACGCGGAGTTGGCGCTCGAGCGCTTCGCTACAGCGGCCGCAAGGTTTGAGAAGCTTTCTCAGCAGGATCCATCGAGCCCTCGGGTGTGGTACGGCCTCGGAGCTTGTTACGAAGGCCTGGCGCAAAAGACTTTTAATGATCTCGCCGCCGTTGCGCCCAACTCCGCTTACTGGCTCTACCTGGTGGCGGAATCGCGTTATGCCAACGACCAATCCTACAGCGCGTTCTATTTCTATAAGCAGGCGCTGTCCGCCATGCCATCCTTACGGGGAGTTCACTCGGCCATCGCCGAGATTTACAAGCAGACTGATCATGCGGACTGGGCGGCAATTGAAGAACAAAAGGAAAAGGGCCTTCGACCGCCGGATTGCACGAATGAGACACTGGAATGCTATTTCGAGGCAGGGAACTTCCAGGCTGTCGTCGGGCAGCCGGGGAAGGACCCGAACACGCTTTACTGGAGAACCCGCGCGTATAACCAGCTTGCCCTGTCTGCCTACGAGCGACTGGGAAGACTGCCGCCTTCGGCGGAAACCTACGAACTGCGAGCCCGCATGGAATCCAAACGCCGGCAGTATGCGCAGGCGGCCAAGGACTGGCGAGAGGCGCTGCAGCTTGTCCCCGGGAATCCCGCCTTCAAGCGAGGATTAGCGATGGCGCTTGCCCAGTCAGGCAGCCTACAAGGAGCGGAGAAACTCTTTCGTGAACTGCTCGAGCAGTACCCGGGCTCGGCGTCGCTTGATTACTTGCTGGGCGATGTCCTGCGGAACGCACAAAAGCCGCAGGAAGCCATCGCATACTTGCAGAAGGCTGTCGCCGCCGATCCGAAACTCCTCACCGCACAAAGCGCCTTGGGGCTTGCCTATCTGCAAGCGGGACAGGCTGCGAACGCGATTCCTCACCTTCGCGCGGCCTTACCCATCGACGAGGATGGAACCTTGCACTACCAGTTGGGCCGCGCTTACCAGGCGCACGGAGACCGGGACCTGGCGCGCGACATGTTAAAGGCCTACCGGGAGATGCAAACCAAGGAACAGGAGAGTAAGAAGGAAGTGGAGAAGAACGTCACCATCACGCCACCGTGAACCTCCGCTGCGGTGCGCGCCTCCCACTCGCGCGAGATGGCGCAGGCAGGATGCCCGCGTGACAGCGGGCGGGTCGCTCGCGTTACGGGGAGTGTCCCGGCTCACGCACTTCCAATCGCTGATCAGGCATAACATCGCGGAGCGTCTGCACGATTCCGCTCGGCCAGCGAATCTCAATCTTGTCAATCATCGCGGTCTTACCAAGTCCGAAATGCACTCCATCGTGGCTGGACGATGCGTAGGCAAAGGCGGTCGTCATGTGGTTGACCTGCTTGCCGATGCGCACGCGCGCACCAATGCCGTCGCGGTTGCTCTTGGTCCCCACCAGTTTGAGATTGATCCAATGATTGTCGTCCGGCCCGACATTCTGCCAAAGCTCCGCCGAGTCTTGAAGCGACGATACGACCATGTCGATCTTACCGTCGTGATTGAAATCGGCAAACGCGCACCCCCGATGGGCACGGGGAACCTGAAAGTCGCTTCCCACTTCCGGCGAAACGTCCCAGAAAGTCCCGTCGCCGAGATTGGCGAAGATGCTATTCGGCTGGCGATAGTGATAGGCGGCGAACTCTTCGACGTTGTCGTCCGCGTGGGAATTTGTGCTTACGAGGTCTTTCCACCCATCATTGTTCAAATCGACGATTCCCGCACTCCAACCCCCTCGCGCGGAAGACAAGACGGCTAGGCGACTGGTGAACGATGCGTCCTCGAACATGCCGCCGCCCAAATTGTGAAAGAGGGGAAACGTTTCATTGTTCAAGTCGGTGACGAAGATGTCCGGAAGCCCGTCATTATCGTAGTCGCGAAAGTCCGCGCCCATATTTGAAACTGTCTGCCCGGAGTTCATGAGCGCCACGCCGGCTTGCAGCCCGACTTCTTCAAAAGTGCCATCGCCGCGATTGTGGAAAAGGAAGTTCGCCTGGTTGTCGTTAGTAACGAAGACGTCCATGAAGCCGTCGTCGTCGTAGTCGGCGAAGGCGATCCCCATGCCGCGACCCTGGTGCTTGCCGACCCCTGATTTTTCTGTGACGTCCTCGAAGGTCCCATCGCCGCGATTGCGATAAAGCGTGTTCGTAAGCCCCTGGAAGTATTCGGGGTGGCAATAAACTCGCAGGTTTCGGGACGGATCGCCGCAAAAGCGGTTGCTATCAATCGACCATTGAGCGTAGTTCACTACGAAAAGATCGAGCAGGCCGTCGTTGTTGTAGTCGAACCAACCCCCCGCCACGGCCCACTGGCCACTCTTGATTCCCGCCTTTTCCGTGACGTCCTCGAAACGGCCATTGCCCAAGTTGTGATAGAGAATATTGCGATTGACGCCCGCAACGAACAAATCTACGTGCCCGTCGTTGTCGTAATCCGCAGCGGCGGCGCCCATCGAGTAACCCTCGCCCGCCACGCCGGCCTCTTCTGTGACATCTTTGAACCGCGTGCCGCCTTCATTGCGAAACAGCCGATTCCAGTACTTCGGGGACTCCTTCTGTAGAGAGGGCAAAGCCGCGCCGTTGGCAAAGAAGACGTCCGCCAGGCCGTCTCCGTTGTAATCAAAGGCCGCCACGCCGCCGGTCATGGTTTCGATGAGGTGCTTGAGAGGTGTGGGGCTGTTCTCTAATTGGAAATTCAAGCCCGCCGAGCCGGCAACGTTGCGGAAGCGGATGGGTGCCAGGGAGGCCGCCTTCTTCGCTCCGAGGTTGTCGCCCTGCCTGTGTGCAAGGAGGTTTGTCGCTGCACTTGCGAAAGGCAGTCCCAGCAGCAATGGACGAAACGCCGCTCGACGGCTGATCTGCATGAACCCCATTCATAAGGCACAACCACGAAAAATGTCAAGGAGTACGAACGGGAAACTCCCTCCCCATAAGAAGGCACGCAGGACTTTTCTTGAAATATGGGACCTCGGAGTTCCTGGAAGGTGGAACTCTGTGCTGCCCGACTTACGTCGCTCCTAGTTCGGCAACGACCAAATCTGATTCGGCTGATTGTGTCCACAGGTCTCCACACTCAAGCCGTCCGGTTTGGCGCCGGGGCCGCCGGCGCTGAGGCATTCATGACCCTCGCTGTCGACCAAGTTGCCTCCGAGCGTGAAATTCCAGGCCTGGGCGTTCGTCGGTGCGCATGGCTGCATCTGCGGCTTGCGGTCAGCTACAGCGAGACAGCGTCCCTCTGCGGACTTCAAAGCGCCACTGGCGGTGACCGTCCAGGTCTCTTCAGGAGTGCCGGCACAGTTTCCGACATGCCCAGGCGCCGCCAGACAAAGGCTGTAGCTCGCGATGTCGCGGTGCCCTCCCGTGGCCACCATCGTGATCGTGCCCGTGCGTGTCGGCCTGCCGCAGGAGGGTGCGGGACGGAGTCGCCAGATCGCGGTTTCGTGACTGGCGATATCGGCTTGCAGCACGGTTGCCGCGGATTGCATCGTCCCGCTCCAAAGATCCTGCGTATCCAGGCGGCATTCTGGGTTCAGCGCAAAACCAAAATCGGCTGGATGCAGTTCGACCCGGACGGGCTCGGTGCCCCTGTTCAGCACCGCAACCGCATAGTCGCCGCCCTCGAGAGGTTTAAACAGGATGTCCGTGGACGGACTACGCCGTACCAGGGTGGCCATGTTGCCCAGCGCATCCTGATCGACCGCAATGATCGCTTTATTTCCGAGAATCGCAACCGCCTCCGGGCTGAGCCGGGCAACCTCGGAACTAAGGATCAACGGCGCCGACATCATTGACCACAAGGCGAGTTGGCTGCGGGTTTCGGCCACGCTCAGGCCGTCGTCCCCGCCGATGACAAAATCGGGATCGTTCCAATTGCCGGGTTTCTGGAAGCGGCCCAGCGGGAGGTTGTAGGCGTAGTTCCAAAGTACGCTACGGAAGCGCGGATTTCCGGGCCGTTTCACATGATAGTTTGCCATGTCGTCACCTTCACGCCAAAGCTGGCCGTAGCCCCCGATCCAGCTCAGCACGTCGTACCACACCGGGGTGTCCTGGAAATACGCCGGAGCCGATTCAGAGAAGACAATCGTTCGCCCCACGGATTTCAACGCTGCACTCTCGGCCGCGTAAGCTTTACGGTAGACGTCGTTCTCGCTGCTGCCTTTGGGTACGTAGAGATTGCAGCCATCCAGCTTTAAGTAATCCACGCCCCAAGAAGCGAATAGCTTGGCGTCTTGGAGGAAGTTATCCGGGCCGCCGCCTTTTGGCTCGCCGCTGCCGGCGAATCCGCCGCAGGTTGCATACCCTGCGTCTTCGTAGATGCCAAACTTCAGGCCCAGGGCGTGGACAGCACGGGCAATCGGCTCGATTCCATCCGGAAAGCGTTGCGGATCGGCCTGAAGATCACCTTGCGGATCACGATCTTTCTGCATCCAGCAATCGTCAATCGTCACTGTGTCGTACCCGCGCGCGGCGAGTCCTGTCTTCACCAATGCTTGGGCGTTGGCGAGAATGTCCTGGGCGGTGTAATTGCACTGGTAGTGGGCCCAGTCGTTCCAACCCATGGGCGGCGTGGCGGCCAGCAGTCGCACGTCGCTGGCAGGGGCGGCAACGATGCGGTCCGTCCTACAGCCGGCGCAAGCCAGCAGGACGACCGAGACGATAACGAAGAGGAAGCGTTGCCGACTTGAGGCACGGGCAGTCATGATCATTCCCCACACATGAGATTCCTAACCGCAAAGGCAGCTCCGACGCCGACAACACATGGGGCAACGAGATCAGCGAAGTGGTCGGCCTCGTCTCCCGCTTTGCAGAAGGTCACCGCAATCTCGGTGGGCTTGTGCTCGGACCGACGTTGCGATGCCATAGAGGTGTTGTGCATTTCAGGGAGCTTTTCCACAATTCGACAGCAGGATGCTCTCCGGCCAGCGATGGCAGGACCAACTCCGACCGGTATGACTCAGAACCCAAACTGCTGCCGCCATGATAGGCCCCAGCCCTGGCAAAGTCAACGCGCGGAGCGCTCTAA
>Ga0181538_10004464_pt1 | contig 13061 bp, 13 predicted proteins | sample PEATcosm2014_Bin_40_FD_119773 | JGI IMG/M metagenome (GOLD analysis project Ga0181538, IMG submission 119773) | Peatland microbial communities from MTU Mesocosm Facility, Houghton, MI, USA - PEATcosm2014_Bin23_30_metaG | ecosystem: Environmental > Terrestrial > Soil > Wetlands > Peat | place...
AGGCAGGCTTCCGCAATGCGGCGCAATTCGGCATAGAGAGCCGGCAGCACGGCGTCCAGTGCCGCCTTGTCGCCGGCGCGCAAACCGGCCAGCGCGGCGTCGAAATCGGGTGGGCCCGTCATCCCATCTATTGCCATCGATTGTAACGCATGATCCCGTTTCCGTTCTTTTCCGGCGTATTGAATGAAAGCCGGATTCGGCATCCGGCAAATCGAGCGAAAGGCAAGAAACGATGAGACGACGCACTTTTACGCAATCCAGCAGGTACCTTCTTCTGTGCCTGGCGATTCCCCTCGCGGTACACGCCGCCAAGGACGCGAATGGCTGCAAGGACTCACCCCTGATCAGCCGCTTTCCGGGTTCCGTCATCGAGAATTGCGAGGACAAATCGGACAGTGCCTTTACCTTCAACGATATCGGCGCCAAGAAGGAGCCCAAGCAGATTGAGGGCGAATATCACTTTACCTGGTACGATTTCCCCGCGGGAGCCAGCGCGGCACAGGTGACTCGCAACCTCACCACTGCCTTCAAGGCGGCGGGATGGGCTTTTGTGGGGGACTCCGGAAGCGGGCGATTCACCGTCCATCTCGGCAAGGCCTGGATTCACGAGGAGGTCAGCGGGGGCGGCGACTACAAGCAGTATATCGTCATCGAAACGCAGTTGACCCAAGATGTGGTGGCCACCACCGCGGACGCGCTTTCAAGCGGCCTGACCGCGACCGGCCATAGCGTAGTGAACGGCATCCTCTTCGATACCGGAAAGGCCGAGGTCAAGCCGGAGTCTGCGCCCGCGCTGCAGGAAGTTGTCAAATTGCTAAAGCAGGACGCCAGACTCAAAGTTTATGTGGTCGGCCATACGGACAACGTGGGCGGATTGGCCGCGAACATGGATCTCTCGCGGCGGCGCGCGGCGGCCGTGGTGCAAACGCTCACCGGCCAGTATGGCGTGGCCGCCGACAGGCTCCAAGCCTACGGCGACGGTCCCTATGCGCCTCTGGCATCCAACGATTCCGACGACGGACGCGCGCTCAATCGCCGCGTGGAACTGGTAAAGCAATAGATTCCTGTGGGGCAGGCCCCCGGCCCGGCCCCCGGCCTGCGGCGGCCTCTCAGGCCGCCCGGCGCGAGTAAAGGAGAAGGAATGCATCGACATACTTTGAAAAAAACACCAGGAACCATGATCTCAAGCGAACTGAACCGCGGAGCGGCAATTCTCTGCCTCTGCCTCCTTTTCGCCGCGGCAATGGCCGCGCAGGAACCGGGCACCAAGCCAACTTTCACCACGTTCGACGCTCCGGGCGCGGGCACCGGAGATGGCCAGGGCACCATGGCGGTCAGCGTCAACGCGAAGGCCGCGATCTCCGGATTCTACGCGGACCCGAACAATCTGTATCACGGATTCGTGCGCGCTACCAATGGCGTCATAACCACCTTCGACGCTCCCGGCGCGGGCACAGGCGCCTACCAGGGCACCTTCGGCGGTTTCGTCAACCTGGAGGGAACCATCGCCGGAGCTTACTATGATGCGAGCGATATGTCTCACGGCTTCGTCCGCGCTGCCGATGGCACGATAACGACCTTCGATGTTCCGGGCGCGGGCACCGGCGATACCCAGGGCACCTACGCCTCCGACCTCAACGCGGAGGGGACTATCGCCGGCTTTTGCCTGGATGCGAACAATCTGTATCACGGCTATGTCCGCGCTCGCAGTGGCGCGATCGCCACCTTCGATATTCCAGGCGCGGGCACAGGCGCCTATCAGGGCACCGTCCCCAGTTCGATCAACGCGGCGGAGACCATCGCCGGAACCTACTATGACGCGAGCAATGTGGGTCACGGCTTCGTGCGCGCTTCCGATGGCGCGATAAGCACTTTCGACGCTCCTGGCGCAGGCACCGGCGGCATCAACGAGGGCACCTTCGAAAAGAGCCTCAATGCCGAGGGGACTATCGCCGGATTCTACTCGGACGCCAACAACCTGTGGCACGGCTTCGTGCGCGCAGCCGATGGCACGATAGTCACCTTCGATGCTCCGGGCGCGGGCACGGGCGCCTATCAAGGCACCGTCGCCGGTTCGATCGATGTGGGGGGGACGACCGCCGGATTGTACCTGGACGCGAACTATCTTTATCACGGCTTCGTGCGCGATGCGAGTGGCCTCGCCATCACCTCTTTCGAAGTCCCCGGCGCGGGCTCAGGCACGTACCAAGGAACCTTCGTCCGCAGCCTCAACAACTTGGGAGCGATCACCGGATACTACTACGATGCGAACAATGTGTCGCACGGCTTCCTGCTGACGCCGTAAGCGCCCCGGGGAGCGGCGGTTTTCTGTATCCTACTACAATCGAGGAATGAAACAGACATTATCCGGCAAGATTGCGATTGTGACAGGCGGCACACGCGGGATCGGGCGGGCTATCGCGGAGCGTCTGCTGCGGGAAGGCGCGGCGGTGGCGGTTTGCAGCCGATCGCGGCAAAATGTGCAGGCTCTGGTGAAAGCTTGTGAACCCGGCGCGGGCGGACGGTTGCTGGCCGAAGCCGCCGACGTCTCGCAGCTCGCGGAGGTGCAGCGCTTCTTCGCCAGCGTGGATGCGCGCTTCGGCGCTGTGGATTTTCTGATCAACAACGCGGGCATCGGCATTTTCAAGAGTGTGGCCGATCTCACACCGGACGAGTGGCGGCGCACCATCGACCTGAACTTGAGCGGGGTTTATTATTGCAGTCACGAAGCGCTGCCGCGCATGCAGAAGCGCGGCGGGGGATACATTGTCAACATCGGCAGCCTGGCGGGGAAGAACCCTTTCGCCGGCGGCGCGGCTTACAATGCGTCCAAATTCGGACTGAACGGTTTCAGCGAGGCGATGATGCTGGATCACCGTTACCAGGACGTGCGCGTCAGTTACGTCATGCCCGGCAGCGTGGACACCGATTTTAGCCCGCGGACCGGCGCGGCGGCGTGGAAAATCCAGCCCGAAGACATTGCCGAAGTCGTGGCGATGCTGCTGCACATGCCCGCGCGTACGTTGATTAGCCGGGTGGAAGTAAGGCCTTCCAAACCTCAGAAATAGAAGGAATACCGCGTGCCATAAAATTGGCAGGCGACGTGCTCTTGGCTCTGTCGAGATGCACCTCATGCTACGAGGGCTTTCAAGAGGCAAAGTCATGGGCCGAATGAACAGACAGCTTGACCCGACGCTTACGGGAACTGAAGCGGTGAAACTCGAAGGCGATTTACGCCGCCGGATTGTCGGGCAGGACGAGGCCATCGACCAGATCGTAAACATCTATCAGACGTATCTGGCGGGCATGTCGAGCCCGGGGAGACCCATCGGCAACTTCCTCTTTCTGGGGCCGACCGGTTCGGGTAAGACGCGCATGGTGGAAGCCACCGCGGAAAGCCTGGTGGGCGATATGCGCGCGGTGGTTAAGATAGACTGCGCGGAGTTCCAGCACAGCCACGAGATAGCGAAATTGATCGGTTCGCCTCCGGGATATCTGGGGCATCGCGAAACGCACCCTTTGCTCAGCCAGGAAGTCCTGCAGCAGCATTACACGGACAAGATCAAGCTGAGCTTCGTGCTGTTCGACGAGATCGAGAAGGCCAGCGACTCTCTATGGAACCTGCTGCTGGGGATTCTGGACAAGGCCACCCTGACGCTGGGCGACAACCGCCGCGTGGACTTTTCGCAAGCCATGATTTTCATGACCAGCAACCTGGGCGCGGGAGAAATGAACTCGATCATGCGTCCCAACTTGGGATTCGCGGCTTCCGAAATGGAACGCAAATGTTCCACCGGGGTGGTGGACGGAAGTCTCACGCAAAAAATCGCGCGCGCCGGAATCGAAGCCGCGCGGCGGAAGTTCACCCCGGAGTTCATGAACCGCATCGACAAGGTGGTAGTGTTCCGGCCGCTGGGCGAGCCGGAATTGCGCAAGATCCTGGGGCTGGAATTGAACATCCTGCAGCACCGCATTTTCCATGCGGCCAACGGCGCGCCATTCCTCTTCTCGCTGACCGACGTGGCCAAGGATTTTCTGCTGCGCGAGGGCACCGACCTGAAGTATGGAGCGCGGCATCTGAAGCGGGCCATCGATCGCAGCCTGGTGCATCCGTTGTCCAACCTGATCGCCACCGCACAGGTGCGCGGTGGAGATCTGGTCAGGGTGGACTACGACTCCGAGCGGGCCAGCATGACGTTCTTCACCGAAGCCGAAGACATGCCGCCGTACGCCATGATGCAGATGATGGAACCGCCGGTGACGGCGCCTGTGGTGACATTCGCTACCGGCGCGGGAGCCGAAGCGCTGCGCACTATGAACGCCAAGTCGTCGCGCCGCTGAAAAGCATCGCCGCGCCGGGTTTACTTGTTACCGAGCCGCCACTACCGAGCCGCGACTACCGAGCCGCGACTACCGAGCCGCGACCGTAAGGGAGCGGTTTCCGCAAAACCGCCAGGCACCCCCGCGCGCGCCCGCCATCGCCACGGCGCCGCGCGAGGATGCTACAATTCGGCTGCTAATGTCTATTCCAGCCGAAAGGCAAGACCTGCGTCTGATGCGCGCGATGTTCAGCACCATCGCGCCGCGCTACGACTTCATTACCCGCATTTTCTCCTACGGGATGGACCGGCGCTGGAAGCGGCGCGGTGTCCAGATGGCGAATTTGCCGGAACGGGCGACGGTCCTGGATCTGGCCTCTGGAACCGGCGACTTTTCGCGGCTGGTAGTGGAGCGTTGCCCGCAGGCTAGGTCCATCGCGGTGGATCTCACCGAGCGCATGCTAAGGCTGGCGCACCAGCGCGGCATCCGCGACGCCGTGTGCGCCGATGCTACCGTCCTTCCCTTCCCCGAACACACCTTCGACTGCGTGTTCATCGGCTACGGCCTTCGCAATTTCCCCGACTTGAATGCGGCGCTGCGGGAGATCGAGCGCGTGACGCGGCCTGGCGGCCTGCTGGTGACGCTGGATTTTTTCCTTCCGGCGAATCCGGTGCTGCGCCAGTTGTATGTCGGCTATCTGTACGTGCAGGGTGGATTCTGGGGGCTGTTGTTGCATGGCCGCCCGCGCATCTATACCTATATTCCGGATTCGTTGCGCTCCTTCATCTCCATCCAGGATTTCGCCGACCGCCTGCGGAGCTTTGGCTACGGCTCGGTCAAAGCGCACGGCTTCATCTTCGGCGGCATCGGACTGCACTGGGCGGCAAAAACGGAGAATCCGGGGCAGGTCGCCGCACCTTAGAAGTGGAGACCTTTCCATCGAAAGCTGGAAGAGCAAGTTCCCGTGAGGAGCACTAGAGCTTCGATCGGGAAAGCCCGGGGATCGCCCGGGCCTTCCAGTCTAAGCGGAAAGGAGGATCAACCCAATGATTCTATTGCTAGTTGACCTGCTGTTGTTCGGCAGCGTCACGCTCATTATCGTTTGGCGCCGTAAGGGCCGACGGTAATGGTCGAGCAGGATCGGGGGCCGCAACCCCCGGTCCTGCTACTAGCATACTCCAAATAAGCTTCGATTGGAATCCCCGATTTCACCGCGTTCGGGTGCAAAACGCGGCGTTGTGTGTGCGGGTGTGTACAGATGTTGAACACTTGGTCGTAGAACCGTTCTCCCCGCCGCGAGGTAACGCATCGGCCGCGTGAACGTCTTGTGATAAAAGATCCGAGATTCGGCACTAATGTACCAGCCGATTGGACCAGAAGCCGGCCAGCGGTCGTTTGCGGGCCGTTTGAAGGTAACTTTCGGTAGGGTACTTGAGCGGATCGAAATAGTTTTGCAATTTGGTACGCGGATTGCTACAGTGGTTTCCCGTATGGGGGCGTTCACGAAAGGGACGCCAGGACTTGAGCCGAAGAGGCTGAGATTTTTTGAAACTTTTGGAGTGAAATTTCGTCTATTCTCTAGTCGGGCAAACGAACCCGGCAGGAAAGAACGAAAAAAGATAGGAGAGAAGATCATGAACAGAACCGAGCTCGAAAAATACAAGGCGATCCTGTTAGCCAAGCAAGCCGAACTGTCGGGCGGGCTGCGGAATCGCGACGAGATCCTGATCGAGAAGACCCCGGATGCTCTGGATGAGGTGCAACTTGCTGGAGAAAGGGAACTTGCGATCCGCAACCTGGACCGCGAGGCCAGTCTCCTGCGCAACGTGCGTGCGGCGCTATTCCGTATAAACGAAGGCAGTTATGGCGTTTGCCTGCACTGCGAAGAGGAGATCAAGCCCAAGCGCCTGGACGCCGTGCCGTGGGCTGGCTTTTGCATCCGCTGCCAGGAAGCTGTGGATCGCAATGAGTTCGCCGCCGCGGAGTCGATCGACGATATGCTGCGGGCCGCCTGATCGCGGCCTGATTCAACGTCATTCAGCATAAGCGGTAGGGGCGCGGGAGTAATCTCGCGCCCTTGGTGTCTCACGTGGGTCAATTCCCTCAATGCAGTTCTTGAGCCCATGCCCGGATCGACCCGCCCGCCTCGGAATCCTTCCCGGTAGCTTCAACCCGCCCACCCGAGCCCACCTGGCGCTCGCCGAAGCCGCATTGGCGGAACTGGATCAAGTGGTGCTGGTCCTGCCGCGCACGTTCCCCCACAAGAACTACGATGGCGCCAGTTTTACCCAGCGCGCGGACATGCTGCGCGCGTCCCTCCATGGGCGTCCGCGGCTGGCCGCAGCCACGAGCGTGGGCGGCTTATTTATCGAGATTGCGCAGGAATGCCGCGCCGCCTATGGGCCGAACGTCGCATTGGCATTTGTCTGCGGCCGGGATGCGGCTGAACGCATGGTTGGATGGAACTACGGCAAGCCCAATGCCATCAATCGGATGCTGGAAATATTTCAACTATTGGTTGCTTTCCGGGAGGGGGCCTATGAGCCGCCCCAGCACCTGCGCCAACACATCCGCCCATTGGCATTGCCCGCCGACGTGAATGCCATCTCCGCCAGCGACGTGCGCCGGCGCATTCGCGAAGGGGCCCCCTGGCAACATCTGGTACCCGATGCAATCGTGCCGATGGTGCGCGAGATCTATCGGCCGCCGGCGGCGTAGTCCTGGTACAGCCGTGCGATGTGCGCGCCGCGGACGTCTCCCGGATGAATCACCACGCGATAGCGGAAACGCACAGTTTCGCCAGGCGCCAGCGTCAGACTGCCGTCCTTGCTCTTGTCGTTTTCGAAATCGCGCAGACCGAAAATGTTCGCCGCAAAGAGACCGTAACCGCGTGCATGCCAATAGGTTGGGTGCCTGGGATTCGACGGATGGTCGAACATTGCAATCCCCAGCGGCTCGCCATCCACTATGCCATAGTAATCCACCCAATCGGCGCGCTTGCCCCAGATCTCCTTTTCGCCCTCGCGTCCCTGGGAGTCCACCATGTGGCCGGTGCGCACCGGTTGCGCGGGCCCGCCGCTCCCCGGTGCTTCCAGGGCCGACGCCACACGCAGAGCGAACGTGCCCTCCTTGGTGTCGCCAAAGACGGCCTTCTCGCGCGCCGTCAGAGTGATATCGAAGTCCATGGTGCGGGTCTTCGGCTCGCCGTGGAAAGTCATATGGCGGGCCTCGGTCAGCAGCACTTTGCCGGCAGAATCGAGCCAGCCGAACGTGGCGTCAATCACGCCTGATTCCTTGCCGCCCGACAGATTGTCGATCTTGGCCAGCACGATGCGCCCGAATTTGGGCCCGCGCGTTTCGTTGCCCCAGAAGTCGATCCCGTTCACGTCGCCGTGGGCGAACCACAGGCCGCGATGGTGGGGATGGTCGTGCGCTTCACCCGGTATATCTTCCATCGGGTAGCCGCGCGTCACGATCTTGCCGCTGGCCGAGCGCAACGGGTGCAAGTAGGGCTTGTTGGTTTCCGGCCCAATGAAGAACTGGGTGAACGGCTTCCCCTTGATCTCGACCGAGATGTACTCGATGCCGTGTTGCGCGATACGCACCTGGGCGGCGAGGGGCGCGGCCAGCAGGATTGCCCACAGAACTGGCTTCATCATGGCAACAGTACAACACACGGCGTCGCGCGCGGCAATCTCAACCGCCTCCTAACGGTCGCGGCTCGGAAAACCCTGCGAAATCAGGGTGACTGCTACCGAGCCGCGACCGTTAGGAAGCGGTTTCCCCCAACGGATCTCTGCGGCGATCCTAGTCTGGTACTAGAACAAACCCTATAGAAACAGGTGTAAACGGGATTGACATTGCGGATCAGTTGAGTAATTCTATCTATTTATGAGCAAAACAGGCTTGATGCCGAAACTGCTTGGTCTGGGTCTCCTTCTCCTCCCCTGGCATCTGCTGGCGGAGGGAAAAGCCAGCACCATGGTCATCGTGGCCGACAGCCGCCATCTCACCGGCCTCACGGCCTGGTGGGTCAACGTATACAACGAAAGCCATTTTTATTTCGCACTGCTGACGGTCGTGACAATTCCGCTGGGTGGCGCCATCCTGGGCGGCCTGGCCGATCTGCTGATGCGCCAGATCGGGATCGACCTGAAGTCCAGAGCGCTCAGAGAGAACTAGCGGTCCGATCTTTTTTGTCGAGGTGATTTGATGAATTGGTTTTACGTGCTCCTGCCCATTGCCGGAGTGCATGTCTGGTGGCCCGGCTTGGTGATCCTGGGGCTGGGCGTCGGAATTATCGGAGGCTTCTTTGGCATGGGCGGCGCCTGGATGGTCACGCCCGCCCTGAACGTCCTCGGTCTTCCGATGGCCTTTGCGATCGGGACCGATATCACCCATATGGCGGGAAAATCGCTGATTTCCACCATGCGGCACGCCAAGTTCGGCAACGTCGATTACAAGCTCGCACTGATCATGGTCTTCGGCACCGTCGGCGGACTGGAGATCGGTGCCCGCAACATCATGTGGCTGGAGCGCGTCGGGAAGATCGATCTGTATGTGCGCTGCGGTTACCTTGTCCTGCTGACCGGGATCGCATGGCTGGTGTTTGCCGATGTGCTCAAGCGGCGGAACAAAGATCGCGCAGCCAGGGCCGCCGGTCGGACCGTGGACCAACTCACCACCGGCATTGAGTGGTACAAAACGCTGCAGCAGATCAAGATCCCGCCGGTGGTCAACTTCCCCCGGGCTGGCATTCGCTGCTCGGTGTGGTTGCCGGTGGCCGTCGCGTTCTTCACCGGATGGCTGGCGGGCGTGCTGGGAATTGGCGGCGGATTGATCCGCATGCCCTCGCTGATCTATCTGATCGGCTGCCCCACGCACGTGGCGGTGGGCACGGACCTCTTTGAAATCGCCGTCTCCGGACTGTACGGCGCGGCAACTTACAGTTACAAGGGACGCGTGGAATTGTGGGCCGCGTTCATCATGCTGATCGGGGCCGCTGTCGGCGCGCAGATCGGCGCGGTGGCCACCAAATACGTCAAGGGTTACGGCATCCGCATCTTCTTCGGATTTGCCGTGGTCGGCTGCGACATATCCATTCTGATGAAGATTATCGCAGCCACGCACCCCAGCCTGAAATCGGTGCTGGACCTCTCCGCGACCATTCTGGTTATGGGCCTGGTGTCGCTGCTTTCGCTATTCATCGTGATGAAGTTCGTGATGGGTGTGCGGGAAGAGTTGGCCATGAAGAAAGAGTTGGTGCTGGTTGCATAGAACTACATTAGCCTCGATCGCCGCGGCGCTGGCCCTGGCGGGCTGCGGGCCTCAGGGCAAGGTGGAACAGGGCCGGGTCATCGCTTATGACCCGCAAACGCGACAGGTGACCTTGATTCGGGAGGCCGCTGGCGCGACCCGATCGAGCCCCGGGGTTCTGCCGCCCGTCACCGTCGAGGCTCCCACCGATCCAAACGAAATGGGTCCCGCGCCGGCGGCTGGCGGCTTGCTCCTCCTCGACGCTAAGAACCGGCGCATCGTGATTTACGACCGCGTCACGCAAGCCTTCCGGACCATCCCCTACACGCCGCTCGCCGAGCGCCGCAATGTGGCCAAGAGCCCCGGGCTTCCGGTTGTGGACCGCGCCCGGAGAACTATTACCCTGTACGCCGCAAAGGATCGCACTTTGATTACATTCGCCGCGTCCGACGACCTGCTGGCGATGCCCGCCGAAACCTGGCGGGCTGGGGACGTCGTTCGCTACTACTACAAGGACCCTGCCCAGGCGCTGCGATTGATGAACGTGACCCGGACGGATCTCTCCAACGCCGCCGGCTAGCTGGCTGTGGGGCAGGCCCTCGGCCTGCGGCGGCCTCTTAGGCCGCCTCTTTGGTTGCGGCTACTTGCTCCGTGGGGCAGGCCATCGTTTTTCGTGGCCTGCCTCTGCCCCGCCGGCCCGCCCCCTCACCGTCGCGGCTCAGCAGCCGTAATGGCATCCACCGATATAGCATTGGTCTTCGTGTCCAGCGTGCCGGATACTCTTACCTTCTGCCCGGCAAAAGCCTCCGCCGCCTTGGCATTGCCGAGCACATAAACATTGCCGCCTTCCACCAGCGCGTACTCCGATCCGGCTTTGACGCATTCACGCACGCACTTCGCGTCCGGCTTCACGTTCATCGCGGCATGATCGGCGCCGCACATCTTGTCCGTGACGATGCCTGCAAACGTGCGCTTGGCCTGCGCCGAAACGAGCAGCGCCGCCGCACCGAAGAAAACGATAACGGTCTTCATGGTATTTGGATTCTCCGGTTCTGTCGATTGATCTTGAGCCAAAGCTCGTTGTATCTGTCTTCGCCCAAAACTTCCTTCAATTGAAAAATGAATTGTTTCCGGTCTCCGTAGTCGAGTCGGGCCTTTTCGAAGGTGACGATGGTCAGCTCGAACGGACCGGAGCTGCTGATGTTTTCGATATCGGCGATGCGCCAGGTGCGCGAATCGTCCGGCCGGTCGCTGGCAAAGACAATGCGGTCGCGGCCAAATTCGAGCACGCCGTCCGCGCTCGAGCGCCCGATGCGGTGCTTCACGCCGATGCGCCAGTCCGGCTGCACGCCGCGGTCGGCCAATTCGGCGACGAAGCGCTGGTCCAGGCGATCCTTCCATAGCGCGTAGACCGCGGCGGGAGCGTCGCCGCGAAATTCGTACGTGCGGCCGGCGGTGACCCGCACCGAATGTTCCCCGAGTTTCAGCTCGTCGATATCCGGATAACTCCATCGCCAGGAATCCTTTTTCACGCCCTGAAACGCGATGGCCTGCTCATCGACCGTCATGGTTCCAGGGTGCTTCTTGTAGCGCGCCTCGAAGCGAATCTCCGCGGGCAGCGCCGCCGCGGCCGACAGCGCAGCCATCAAGATCAGGCGAGTTGCTTTTTTACCTGTGAATGCCATTTCCAAACCTCATAGATGGCCGGATAGACCACCAGTTCCAAAATGAAAGATGTGAAGATGCCGCCGATCATGGGCGCGGCGATGCGCTTCATCACATCCGCGCCCGCGCCCGCCGACCACATGATGGGCGCCAGGCCCGCAAACATCACGGCCACCGTCATGAACTTGGGCCGGATGCGCTTGATTGCGCCGTGGCGGATAGCTTCCTGCAAATCGCGCAGGCTGTGCATACGCCCCTCGGCGCGCCATTGTTCGAAGGCCAGGTCCAGATACAGCAGCATGAACACGCCGGTCTCCGCATCCACGCCCATCAGCGCGATCAGCCCGACCCACACGCCGATGCTCATGTTGTAGCCCAGCGCGTAGAGCAGCCAGACCGCACCGACCGCGGAGAACGGCACCGCCAGCAGGATCAGCATGGTTTTCGCCACGGATTTCGTGTTGAGATAGAGCAGCAGGAAAACCAGGAACAAAGTCAGCGGCACCACCAGCTTCAGCCGCTCGCGGACGCGTTGCATAGCCTCGTACTGCCCGCTCCAGGCCAGCGTGTAACCCGGCGGAAGGGCAACTTTTTCCTGCACCACGCGCCTGGCTTCCTCCACATAGCCGCCTATGTCGCGGCCGGTGACGTCCACGTACACGTAACCATTGAGCAGACCGTTTTCGTTCCGCAGCATGGCCGGACCGCTGACCAGCTTCAGGTCCGCGATCTCGGCCAGTGGGATCTGCTGCTGGCCGCCCATGGCAGGAACCAGCACGCGGCCCAGCCGGTCGATATCGCTGCGGAAATCGCGCATGTAGCGCACGTTCACCGGATAGCGTTCGCGGCCCTCCACGGTGGTGGTGACGTTGTCGCCGCCGATGGCGTTCATCACCACACTCTGCGCGTCGTCCACCGAGAGGCCGTAACGCGCAAGCTGGCCGCGCTTCAGGTCGAAATCCAGGAAGTAGCCGCCGGCGGTGCGCTCGGCGAACACGTTGCGCGTCCCGGCCACCTGCGCCAGCGCGCTCTCGATCTGCCTGCCGAGCTGCTCGATGCGGGTCAAATCGGCGCCATAGATCTTGATGCCCACCGGCGTGCGGATGCCCGTCGTCTGCATGTCGATACGGTTCTTGATGGGCATGGTCCACGCGTTGGAGACGCCCGGAATGCGCACGGCCTCGTTCATCTCGTTCACCAGTTGGTCGGTCGAAACATTCTTGCGCCATTGCGTTTTGGGCTTCAGCAGGACGATGGTTTCCATCATGGAGAGCGGCGCCGGATCGGTCGGTGTTTCCGCGCGGCCCGCTTTGCCCATCACGCGCTCGACCTCGGGAAACCGCATCAGGATGCGATCTTGCGTCTGCATCAGCCTCTGCGCTTCGCCGATGGAGATGCCGGGCAGCGTGGTGGGCATGAACAGGAGCGCGCCTTCGTCGAGCGGCGGCATGAACTCCGAGCCGAGCCGTTGATAGACCGGCGCCGTCACCGCAACGAGCGCGACCGCGCCCGCGATCACCAGCCATTTCCAGCGCAGGGCCCACGCCACCACGGGTTCGTACCAGCGCATCAGCGCGCGGCTGATGGGATGCTTGTCCTCCGAGTGAATGGTCCCCACCAGCATGGCATTGGTCGCGCGCGCCAGCCAGCGCGGCCGGAACTGGAAATTCTCCATGTGGGTGAACATCAACCGCATGGCCGGATCGAGAGTGATGGCCAGCACCGCGGCCACGATCATGGCGAAGTTTTTCGTGTAGGCCAGCGGTTTGAAGAGCCGCCCCTCCTGCGCTTCCAGCGTCAGCACCGGCAGGAACGAAACC
>Ga0181538_10004470_pt1 | contig 13048 bp, 9 predicted proteins | sample PEATcosm2014_Bin_40_FD_119773 | JGI IMG/M metagenome (GOLD analysis project Ga0181538, IMG submission 119773) | Peatland microbial communities from MTU Mesocosm Facility, Houghton, MI, USA - PEATcosm2014_Bin23_30_metaG | ecosystem: Environmental > Terrestrial > Soil > Wetlands > Peat | place...
GGGGTTCCTGGAGCGTCTGCGGATGCCGCGCTGGCTGAGTTCGCTGGTCATGGTCCTGCTCATGCTCACCGCCAGCTATCTTGCGGTCTACGGGATTTATGGGCGGGCGCTGGACTTTATCGACAATGCTCCCAGGCTGGCGGCCAAGCTCAGGCAAATCACCGCCCACCTGGATGTGGCGGCGCAGAGTTTTCAACAGAGTACCCGCACCATCATACCCTCCTCGACAGACAGCAGTCTGCCCACCGTGCGGCTGCAACAGGAATCCCCCTGGACGCAGTTTTTGCTGCGCGGCGTGGGCTCGGTCTACGCCTTCACGGTCACCGTGATGTTCATCCCCTTCCTGGTTTTTTTCATGCTGAACTCCAAGGACCACCTATGGGCGGCCACGCTGAACCTCTTTCCGCGCCAGAACCGGCAGCAGGCGGAGGATGTCATTCACTACATCGGCCTGATGCTGCGCCAGTTCGCGTTGGGGAATCTTCTGGTGGCTCTCATCACTGCGGTTCCGATCTGCCTGGTCTTCGCCTATCTTCGCCTGCAGTACGCCTTGGTGTTAGGGTTGTTGGCGGCGTTTGTAGGCCTTCTCCCTTACATCGGAGTGGCGCTGGCGCTGGTTCCTCCTCTGATGGTCGCGCTGATGCAATACGACTCGGTGAAGCCGTTTCTGATCCTTGCGGCCACGGTCGCCGCAGCGCACTTTATTGCCGTGAATGTCCTGACTCCGCGACTTGTGGGACATCGCCTGAACCTGAATGCCTTGGCGGTCACTCTCGCGATGATGTTCTGGGCCTGGCTGTGGGGAGGGTTTGGGCTGATCCTCGCCGTGCCCATCACCGCCGCCATCAAAGCGGTGTGCGACAACGTTGAAAAGCTGAAACCCTACGGGGCGTGGATGGGCGAGGGGTGAGTTGAGTCGAGAGTCGACAGTCAAAAGTCGACAGTCGACAGTTTGAAGAGTCGCGGGGTCGAGACGTTCAAGAGTCGAAAAGTTGAAAAGCCGACTAACGCGCGCCAATGAATAAAGCGATTTCAAATGGCAAATCGCAAATGGCAAATTTCAAATGGTCTCAAATTTGAAATTTGGCATTTGAGATAGATGTTTGTGATTTCTCGATATTTGATCTTCGCCTCCGCAACTTTCGACTCTCGACTTTTGACTGCTCTGAAGATATCCGGGAGCGCGGGCATCCTGCCCGCCGTTCGCGCCGCAATTGAACGCACGCTGCGGGCAGGATGCCCGCGCTCCCGGGTACTTCATGGATTCTGGGTGCCCGTCAGCCGACGGGCATGTGCGACTGCTCTACTTCCCCAGCGTGCGCAATTCCCTGACAAGAGCTTCGATGGACTCGCAGTCCTGAAAGATGCGGATACCGGCAATGCCTGCGGCTCCCGCTTCGAGACAAGGCCGGACGCGTTCCACGGTGATTCCCCCGAGAGCCAGGACCGGTATTCTTATTTGCCCTGTTACTTTCCGCAACTCATCCAAACCCAGCGGTGGCCCGTACTTGAGCTTGGACGGCGTTTCGAAGACCGGACCGAGCAGGAGGTAATCCGCTCCGGCTGATTCAGCGGCCACTGCCTCAGCCAGTGAATGGCAGGAGACCCCGACAACGAAAGGGCGGGGGGCCACTTTGCGGACCTCCCCGGCGGGCATCGATTGCCCCCCCAGGTGCACTCCGCCTGCGCCTGCCGCCAAGGCCACATCCAGCCGGTCATTGACCAAAATGCAGGCGTGTGCGAGAGGCGAACTGCGGAGATCCTTCGTCCTGCGGCCCAAAGCCTTCGGGCGACGGGTCGCTTCGCTCAGGATGTCAGGCCGGCGGGGAGGTTCGTCATGGACGCTCGGGAGATGAGACGCCCGCGCTACAGACGGAATTTCCCTCGCGGCGCTCACAGCTTCTTCCACGAGTGCTGTCAACTCACGGGTGGGGAGATCTTTCTCGCGGATTTGCACCATGTCCACCCCGGCGCGCAGCGTTTCCTGAATGACTGCCACGAGCGGGACTGACTTTATCTGGCTGCGGTCGGTGATGTAGCAGATAACAAGACTACTCATTTGTTGGAGTTGGGGTCTGAGGTTGGAGTGGGGCGGATAAGATGCCAGATCTCAAGAATCGCCAGCCAGATATCAGCTAACCCGAGTCCAGAAACCGCCCCGCGCAGGAAATTGTTATGCGAGAGCCCCGAAAGTACTCGGAGGTGGTCGGTGAAATAGTTCTGACTCCAAAAAGCGGCCCAGGGAAGGATAAAGAGGAAAATTCCCAGCTCCAAGCAGAATATGATGTAGATGATGGTTAGCAGTCTGCGCATGTCTATTCGGCGATGTCAGCGTCGTTGGATCGCGTCTTAAGAACCTTTCTGCTGAAGTGCGCGGATCTTCTCGGCGACATCGCGAAAATCGATCTTCTTGCCGTAAACGTCGGAGAACATCTCGATCGCGTGTGGCAGGTCGCCTGCCCGCTCGTAGGCAACTCCCAGGTCATACTGGAGAGCCAGTCGGGCCTCCTTGTCGAGGAGGGTAGTCCCGAGCGCCCGGCAGTACCACTTCACAGCGATTGGGGCCATATCCTTCTGCATGAAGCAGGCGGCAAGCAGAGAGCAAGCCTGGAGGTAGTTTGCCGGTTGGGGTGTCTTTTCCGCGCCATTCACAGCTTTTTGAAATTCTCCGATCGCCTGGTCCAGAAGTTTCATCTCCCAGAAAGCCATTCCCAAGTTGAAATGAGCCTCCGCATTCTCGTCGCGGCCAAACTCCGGAACATTATCATTCGGAACGGAGCGAGAACCCTCGCGTAGTTCGTCGGCTCGAGCCGAAGGAGGAGCGATATCGCTCGATTCACTCGGTATTACGGGCGGCTGAGGTGAGGAAGGAGGTGCGGGCAGCGGTGCTGCCGGTTGTGCCATCGCAGGCTCGACCGCCTCAGTGACCTCGCTCGGGAAATACGTGGCTGTTTCGGCGCCCATGCCAGTGGGCAGCTCCAACTGGCGCATTTCCTCGCCGGGAAGTGCCGAGAGGGCGAAGGCAGGTTGTCCTTCAGGTCTCGGCGCCGCAGGCCTGCTCGCCGCTTCCCGCTGGTCAACAGCTTGTGCGCCAGGCCGAGTAACTCTCGCAGTCGCTCGTTCCTGCGCTGCATCCGGTTTGGGGGGAGCTTTTGAAGGCCCGCCCGCCGTGTACGCCTCGACGAGGGACCGCAGTTCGGTAATTCGGGGGTCGCCTCGAAACGTCGCCTCTAATGATTCGACGGCCCCTCTCGCCTCCTCAAAGAACCCCTGCTCGAGATAGAAGCTGATCTCGACCCTGCTGTCATCAAAGTTGAATGCCGGCGCCTGTTGAGGCGACTCCGGGGCTTCCGCTTCCGCGCGCTTGGCAGCCAGAAAGGCCTCCAGATCCTGCGAAAGGTCGACCATCTGAATTTCAGAATAGGAGGCGGACGGCGATGTGTCTGGGACAGGCATTGCCAAGTCGAGCGCCGGTTCCGGGAAAGCCGGTGGTGACGCCTGGGAATCGGGGGAGAGATGGGGATCCAAGGAGTTTTGTTGACCTTCCTGACCCGGGGCAGGTGAGAAATCGTAAGTGAGGCTGGTATCACCTGGAGGAGATGGCGCAGGCTGTGCCGGAGTTGGCGGCAACGGTTCCGGTTCCGGTATCTCTGCCGGGGCCTGAAGCGCTGCGGTCCGGGCTGCCAGTCCGGCCACCGTCTCCGGTTCGCCGGCCATCTGTGCAAATCGCTGGGCCCCCTCCGTATCGCCCTGCTGGGCATAAATCACCGCCAGCGCCTGGGCGGCCTGCTCAGCTCGTTCCGGCAAGTCTTTCCAGCACATCCCCACCAGGCGTTTGTGGATCTCGATTTCGTCCGGATAAGCTTCCAGGACCCTCTCGAGTTCGGCAACCGCCCTGCTCAACAAATGGTAGCGCGCAAAAAGCTCGCTATTCTCAAGTGCGTCCCTGACCATTCCTGCCCGGTCCGTCGCAGGCACGGGCGAGGCGGGGGGGAGTGAAGTTTCTTCTGCCGTCAGATCGATGGCGGATGGAAGATCGGCAAGTGGCGCCTGGCCGAATTTCTCGCCTTGCTTCTGGATGACATCTTTGCGTAGCACGTCGTAATGCTCGTTCCCAGGATCGTGATCGATCAGCTTTTGAAACGCCTGTCTGGCCTTCTCGAATTGCCCGCACTGAAGATAAGCGTGGCCCAACGCCTCCAGGATTTCGACAAGCGCATTCACGTCTCCGCTCTGGTCGCAAATGCGGTAAATCAGCTCGAGAGCAGGAAGATGCTGGGGGGACTTGCGCCGGATCAGACGCAGAGATTCCATCAAGGCGCTGGTATTCCCTTGCGCGATAAGTTCGTTTGCGACCAGGGACAAGGTCTCGGAGGCCGCGTCGAATTGGCCCGCCTCGACGCACGCGGATACGAAGCAAGCCAGCGGCGGAATGTCGGGCGGCTTGGCCCGAAAGAGCTCCAGTGCCAGGATCTCTGCTTTCTTGATCTCGCGCAAGGCAACGTAGGACTCGACGAGGAGCGTGCGCGCGGCAGGATCGCCCCTTAAGCCTGGCGTACTATTCAGGATTGCTTCCGTTTCCTCCGGGTGCTTGAGCGCAAATGCCAGCTGGGCCCTGAGCAGTTGTATTTGGGGTGCGTCGGGATTTAATTCCTGCGCCTTTTTTAGGGCAACCTCGGCGGCTGCCGAGTCCTCCCGGCGTAGCGCAAGCTGTGCGCTCTCCACGTAAACTTCTAAGGCGTCGTCCTTACGCCCCAACTCCTCGCAGAACGCCGCCAGGCGCGATCTCGCCCCGGCGTTCTCGGGATCGAGCTGCACAATCTTCCGCAGCGTCTCGAGCGCTTTGTCATTCTGTTTTCGCTTCTTGTAGAATTCGGCGACCTGGTAATAGAGATCGCGGGTCTCGCGGACCATTCTCTGCGCCTGGTAAAGCTCGCCAGCTTTCAGCAGAGGGCCGACCGAGTCCGGCTCCAGCTTGACGATCTTTTTGTAAATGGCAATGGCCTTGAGGGCATATCCGTTGTGGACGTAGGCCTCGGCAAGCTTGTAAAATTGTTTGAGACCCTCGGCGACATTTTTGTCGCGAACGTAAAGGTCGCCGATGGTGTTCAGCAGAATTAGCTCGGAGGAATCCTTGTCGAGGATGCGAAAATATCGGTCGATCGCCTGACTGATCTTGCCCTGGCTGGCGAGGCTTTCCGCCTCTTGCAGTGCCCTGGCTTTGTTAAAAGCCATTCGTACGCTCCGCGTCCCCGGTACAACAGAAAACCATGCGCTACCGTAGCATACGGTCCTGCTCTAGTCAACGAACGGCATGTCTGTCGTCAAGGCCATGTCTGTCATCCTGAGCGCAGCGAAGGATCTCTGGAGTTCGCCGCCGATTCAAGTAACGAAAAAGCTGGGTAGCGCGGACCCCCGGTCTTGGGGTCCGCGGCTTGTCGATGGACCCACGGAAGAACCGCGGACCCCAACACCGGGGGTCCGCGCTACCACACCCATGATGCGATGACTTCATTTTCATGGTCTCTGGATGCCCGTCAGCGGAAGGGCATGCGCGACTGCCCTGGAAATGACTCCCCTCCTCAGCGGGAGGAGGGGCAGGGGGTGGTGGGCGCCAGTTCGACGACGGGACCAACCACCCGCTACCCCCTCCTTAGCTAAGGAGGGGAATCGTTTTCATCGCGGATGGTGAGCGGAAGGATCATGCAGTCCCCGCGCGCGATGACGGTCTCATTTCTCCACTGGCAAGTCCGCACGGCTGCTCCAATCCTCCCAGGAGCCGTCGTAGATCCGGACGTGCTCAAATCCTAGCAGGCGCAGGGCGAAATAGAGTTCGGCGGCGCGAATTCCGATCTGGCAGTAGGTCACCACCTCCTGGCCGGGTAAAACCTGTGCTTCGGAGAAGACCTTTTCGAGCGAAGGGGCGTCCAGAAAGGTCTTGATCTCGCCGGGATTAATCACTCGCGTCCATTCGAGATTGACGGCGCCGGGTATGCGACCCCCGCGCGGTCCTTCCACCCTCTCTCCGCTGAATTCCGGTGCGGACCGCGCATCCAGAAGCTTGATATGGGGATCGTGGAGGTGAGCGTTCAACCAGTCGGAGGTAGCAATCATGGCGGGGTTCGCCTGGGGCTCGAAATCACCGGCAACAACGCGTGGAGAATCGGTGCTAAGGGGGCGTCCTTCACTTCGCCACTTTTTGAGTCCACCGTTCAGGATTTGCACATGTTGATGCCCGAAGAATTCAAGAACGTAAAACACGCGCGCGGCAAATCGATTGCCTTGGTCGTCGTAGATGACGATCTCGGAGCTTGACGTGATCCCCGCGCCGCGAAACAGGCGCTCTGCCCGTTCGGGTGGTATCGGGAAACCGTGACGGTTGGCTTCCAAGTCGTCGGTTTCGAGGGCGGGGAGGCTCACCGCTCCCGGCAGGTGCCCGAGCTCGAATTCCGAGGCAGGCCTCGCATCCAAGAGACGCAATTGGTGGCTTGAAAGCAGTCGCGTGAGCTGCGGGCTTTCAATTAGAAGCTGCGGGCGACGATATGACGGGACTTGTCCCGGCAGAATGCTAACGCCCATGGCATATATCGCCAAAAACAAGCTGCTCACTTTCAACGGAGCCTCCCTTGGAGGACAAAGCAATGCTGGCTATCGGCTGAAAGCATCGGTCATGTCATTCTGAGCGGAGCGAAGAATCCCCGCAGTGGCCTTGCTTCGTTTGGACTGCCGAGATTCTTCGCTCCGCTCAGAATGACATGCCGCTTTTGGTGTCTCAAGAGGCGGCACAATTGCCGATCACCTAAAGCGTCGGAGGTTTCGGGACGGGAGGGGGAAGGGCGTGAGCCTTCACTTCCGATTGGAATGGAATCTGTTTGTGGGTCCCGTCGCAGAAAGGTTTGTTTCCGGATTGGCCGCAGCGGCAAAGTGAGATCGAGGTTCGCCCCGCCAAGTCGAAGGCATGGCCCTCGGCGTCGCAGATTGTGAAATCCCCTTCAACCCGCAGTGAGCCGTTCTTGTTTACGGTAATCTTCATCAAATAATCCTCTAATGAGAACGTTGTAGGAGCGGCCCTTGTGGCCGCCCTGTCGCAACCACCAGGGTTGCCCCTGCGGCAACTAGCGGCCGAGACCCGCCTCGGCTCCAGAACTCGATGCGGACCGCGGCTTGGGCGACCCGCCGGCGCCAAACGGCTTAAGCAGAACGAGAATCAGGATGCCGAAAAACACCAACGAAATTACGCCGTGCATAGCCATGCATTCGCGGCGCCGCAACTGCACGCGGCCCGCCAAGAATGCGGCGGCACGGAAATAGACCCGCAAGTCCAAGACGATCAGAACCAGGACAAGCAGCAGCTTTGCGTGCAGCCAGTGCTCAAGCAGGTAATGAGGGTGTCGACCGATCAGAATTACTCCCGTAATCACCATCAGCGCGGCGCCGGGATGTGCCAGGCCTTTGAACAGCCTCATCTCCAATCGCCCGAACGCCGCTCGCGCTTCCGCGGAAGGTTCTTCCGAATGGAGGGCCAGAACGTGCGTAACGACCAGTAAGCTGCCCAGCCAAAAAACCAGTCCGATCAGGTGAAACACCAAGACCCAGGCGACCATGTCACCCCCTTGCTTTGTAGTTTCGACTATTTCTCCCGAACCCGCAACCCGTGTCAAGCTGTTTCGTGAACTGATACCTGGACCGGGCGTTGTAGGGGTAGGGCTTGCCCTATCCGCGTCGGGGCCAGCAGAAACGCGGGGACGGCAAGCCGTCCCCCTACGGCGGGGTGTTATCGACGGATTGAGGAGTACCTTAGCGCCTTGACATTTGGCGGCAAAGTGACTCATTATGCGCAAGGTCAAACACGGTTAGTTGCGGAGCCTGAGCTGGAAACCAAAACTGTGGGGGTAATTGGTGCGGGAATCATGGGGCGCGGCATCGCCCATATCCTGGTGCGAAGCGGCTACACGGTGTTGCTTAGCGATGTCTCGCAGCAGTTCCTCGATTCGGGAGCGGCGAGAATCTCCGAAGGCCTCAACCGCGACGTCGAAAAGAATCGCCTGAGCGACGAAGAACGCGAGCTGGCGCTCCGCCGGCTGACGACCACAACGCGAGTTTCAGACCTCGCGGCCGCCGACTTCATCATCGAGGCGGTGACGGAGACCATCGAAGCAAAGGTAGGGGCCTTCCGGGCGATTGAACCTCACTGCGGGTCCGGGACTATCTTTGCCTCCAACACTTCCTCCATATCCATCACCCGCCTCGCGGCTGCGACCCAGCGCCCGGATCGCTTCATTGGGCTGCACTTTTTCAACCCCGTGCCGGTAATGAAGCTGGTCGAAGTCGTTCCCGGCCTAGCCACCTCCCCACCGACCGTGGAAGCCGCGGAGCGCCTTGCCACCGCGGCAGGCAAGACTCCCGTGCGCGTGAATGACGCGCCAGGATTCGTCTCAAATCGCTTGCTGATGCCCCTGATCAATGAAGCTGTATACTGCCTGATGGAAGGCGTTGCGGACGCCAAGGGAATCGACGATGTGATGAAGTTGGGGATGAACCACCCTATGGGGCCGCTCGAACTTGCCGACCTGATTGGCCTGGATGTTTGTCTCGACATCATGAAAGTTCTCTACGAGAGCTTCCGCGACTCGAAGTACCGGCCTTGCCCATTGCTCGAGAAGATAGTCAACGCCGGACGCTTGGGGCGCAAAACGGGACAAGGGTTCTATGAATACCGCTAGTTCGTCCAGGAGTTTACGAAAGTACCATTGACGTAGTTTACTAAAGGGTATATGGATGATGTGGGCTGAGCGATTTCTCTGCCGCAAGTCCGGCGGCGGCGATTCCCGATGGCCGCTGTTGCGCTCACCCAAGAGGTCAGCGTGGCCGTTCTTAACTTAGCCAAATTCGGGCTCGCAACGGCGCTGACGAAACGAGGAGTAGAAACAAAGCATCATATGAGGAGATTCCGACATAAACTAAGGATAGCGACATGCCTCTAGAGCTAAGCGAAAAAGGTAAGGCCATCGAACTCGCGTTGACACAGATCGAGAAACAATTCGGCAAGGGTTCGATCATGCGCCTGGGCAGCAAGGACGCCTTCGTCCCCGTCGAAGTGATCCCCACCGGCTCGATCTCCTTCGATTCGGCGCTGGGTGTTGGTGGCATGCCGCGGGGACGGATCGTTGAGATTTTCGGCCCGGAGTCGAGCGGCAAAACCACGATCGCGTTGCACGTGGTAGCGCAGGCCCAGCAACGCGGCGGAATGGCAGCCTTTGTCGATGCCGAGCATGCTCTGGACGCGCCCTATGCCAAACGGCTGGGTGTGGACATCGATAACCTGATGGTTTCGCAGCCGGACTACGGCGAGCAAGCGCTCGAAATCGCCGAAGCGCTGGTACGCTCCAACTCCATCGACGTTATAGTCATTGATTCGGTCGCTGCGCTGGTGCCTAAGGCCGAACTGGACGGCGACATGGGCGACTCGCTGCCTGGCCTTCAGGCGCGGCTGATGTCGCAAGCCCTTCGAAAGCTTGCCGGCATCGTGTCAAAATCCAAGACCTGTCTGATCTTCATTAACCAGATACGGGAAAAGATCGGTGTCATGTTTGGGAATCCTGAAACGACCACCGGCGGCCGGGCGCTGAAGTTCTACGCGACCGTGCGGGTGGACATCCGCCGCATCGCCTCCATTAAGGATGCCGAACGGGTGGTCGGGAATCGAACTAAGGTAAAAATAGTAAAAAATAAAATTGCCGCTCCCTTTCGGGAGGCAGAATTTGATATTCTATATGGCGAGGGGATCTCAAAAGAAGGTGATTTGATCGACGTAGCCGCCGAGCGTAATATCCTCGAAAAAAGTGGGGCATGGTTTTCCTACGGAGGTGAGCGCATCGGCCAAGGCCGCGAAAACGCCAGGCAGTTCTTGCGCGATAACGTTGACGTGCGCAAGAAACTTGATGGAGAAGTGCGTAAGGCGCTCAACCTGCCTGCGTCCCACGAGGCTGTTGCTGCGGCGGCGGAAAGCGCCGCTGCCGCAAAGAGTAAGAAGTAAGTGCAGGTCGACGGTAGCGCAGACCGGCAGTTCAAGGTCTGCGACTCCGGGATTCATCATTCCGGAAAAGCCGCCGATCTTAAATGGCAGGGGTGCGCCGCTAACTCGATATCTGGGTCGAGCCGCAGACGCGAAAGCAAGTTTGTCTTACCGGATTTTTCGAATATTGGAGTTTCTCCCTGCCGGCAGTCGCCAGCTACCGGCGTGGGAGCGGGTCCAACTCGACACAGACCAAGGAGGTCATGATCATAACCTTGTGCAAAAGAATAGCCATCCTGGCCGTGGCCGCTTTTTTCCTGTTTGGAATAAACATCCGCTCTGGGGTCGCGCTGGACTCCCGGACGCCACCTTCTACGGCATCCACACGCGCGCGCTCCTCTCTTAAACACCCCTCAACTTCCAAGCTCCACACCGCGAGGAAGCAAGAATCCGCAAGCCGGCTAGCAATCAGTCGCAGACGCAACCGGCGCCGGCTGAGAAGTGACGCGGGCTATCGTTTCAGCTCGTTCGGCGATCCGGCGGCGGAAGACAACCCCATCGGCGACGATCCCGCCGTGCGCCAGGCCGCGCTAACGGCACTGGGCAACTGGAACGGCAGCCTGGTGGTCGTGAACCCCAATACTGGACGTGTGCTCAGCATCGTTAATCAAAAGCTGGCGCTTTCCAGCGGTTTCACGCCTTGTTCGACTTTCAAGCCTGTGGTGGCATTAGCCGCCTTGAAGGAAGGCATCATCACCCCAAATACAAAACTCTACGTCGGCAGCCGTCAGCGGATGGACGTCACTGAGGCGCTGGCCCGCTCTAATAACGTATTTTTCCATAAGCTGGGTGAGATGCTGGGATTCACGCGACTAGCGCAGTACGCCCACGAATTCGACCTGGGCGAAAGGACCAGCGAGAACATTCCAGGCGAGTCACCAGGCAAATTCCCAACCACTTCCCCCAAAGAAGGCGGGGCAGGTTATCTGGCGTACTACGGGATGGATATGGAAGTAACCCCGCTCCAGATGGCCGCGGTGATTTCAGCCGTCGCCAACGGGGGTACGCTCTACGAACTGCAGTATCCACGCACCGCAGATGATCTCTCTGAATTCGAGCCCAAGGTCCGGCGCCAGTTGAGTGACCTGGTCCCGTACCTGCCCCAGGTCAAAGCAGGCCTTGAGGCCGCAGTGCTCTACGGAACGGGCCACCAGGCTTACGACCCCGAAGTGCAGATTTACGGAAAGACCGGGACCTGCAGCGAAGACGGAGCCCGCCTGGGCTGGTTCGTCTCCTTCGCGCAGGAGCAACAGCCCAAGTATGTGGCTGTGGTTCTTCTGCGGGGTGGACGCATGATGTTCGGCCCGCATGCCGCGGAAATCGCCGGGCGCTTCTATCGTGAAGTGCTGCGCAACGAGCGAATCGCCACGCAGGCGAGTGTGGGGTCGGGGAAATAGCTTGGGGTAGCTGTCAGCCGTCTCTGAAAAGCGTAGGGGTAGGGCTTGCCCTACCCGGTTGGTTAGGGGACGGCGAGCCGCCCCCCACAAGCAGCCCACTTCCTCAAACCTTCTCCAGCGCAATTTCCAGATCGCGAATAATGTCGTGCCAGTCCTCGAGGCCCAGCGATAGCCTGATGCCCTCGGGATGCATACCGAAGGCGCGCTTCTGCTCGTCGGGGAGAGCAGAATGCGTCATCGAGAAGGGATGTTCGATCAGCGTTTTGACTTGGCCCAGGCTGACGGCCAAGGTGATGGAATAGGCGTGCTCGGCAAGGTAATCCACCAACTTCTCGGCTTTAGTCTGCTTGCTCCCGCTTCCTTTAAGAACGAAATACACCATGCTGCCAGGAGCAAATTTGCCATCCGAACTGACCATCTGCCGATGAGCTAACGCCTTCTGCGGGAAGCAGTCCGTGCCGGGGTAGCGGACGCAGGCCACCTTGGGATGCTTCGAGAGAAAGTCCGCCACGCGTTGCGCGGTCTTTTGCATATTCGACATGCGAGTGGCCAGCGTGGGCAGTCCGTAAACCAGGATGCCCCAGGCGGCGCGCGGTGAAAGCACCCCGCCGAAATCCTTGCGGAAAAGCATGAGTTTGTTGTACCACTCCGCAGGCGCAATCACGGCTCCGCCCATATCCGTTCCGAATCCCCCGATTCCTTTGGTAAGACTTTCCACCACGATGTCGGCACCGAGATTCAGAGGCTTCTGGCAGTAAGGCGTGGCAAAAGTGTTGTCCACGATCACCAGGACTCGATCGCGCTCCTCGCGGCCGGAATTGACCTGGTCGGCGAGGCGGCGCACGCCGGCGACGTCAATCAGTTCCATGGTCGGATTGGTCGGAGTTTCAAAGTAGAGAACCCGTGTGGCGGGCGTTATCTGCTCCTCGAAGGACTCGATTTTGAGGAAGTCCGTAAACCGGGCCTGCATGCCGAATCTGGGAAGCCAGTTCGTCATCAGACTATACGTGCAGCCATAGAGGGTGTGGTGAGCCAACACCTCCTGTCCATGGCGAAGCGCCGAGCCCAGGCTCGCGCTGATGGCAGCCATGCCCGTCGCAAAGGTTACGCAGATATCACCTGCCTCGGCGTATGCCAGGTTTTCCTCGAGCATCGACCGCGTGGGTTCATCCAGCCGGTCGTAGATGTAGATCGGCATGTGGCCGCTCAAGGCTTCGTCGGCGGAAGCAAATTGCACGAAGCCCTTGGCGCCGCGCTCGAGCGAAGTCAAGCGAAACGCCGTCGAGTGGGAGACAGGCGGGACAACGTGATGGTCGTAGTCCCACTTCTTGCTGTCGAAGCTCCCGTGGATCATGTGTGTGCGCAGCTTGTAGTCCTCTTTCTTGCGATGATGTTTTCGAACTTCCATAGCACACCCCCGTGACGTGCACTTTTACACCGCGAGCATGGTAGCACTCCTTGATGCAGTGGGGGTAGGGCTTGCCCTGCCCGGTGCTGTCCTAAATTGGCCGTAGCGCCGCCATCCTGGCGGCTCCAGTGCCGGCTGGAAGCCGGCGCTACGAGCCAAATTAGGACA
>Ga0181538_10004472_pt1 | contig 13046 bp, 9 predicted proteins | sample PEATcosm2014_Bin_40_FD_119773 | JGI IMG/M metagenome (GOLD analysis project Ga0181538, IMG submission 119773) | Peatland microbial communities from MTU Mesocosm Facility, Houghton, MI, USA - PEATcosm2014_Bin23_30_metaG | ecosystem: Environmental > Terrestrial > Soil > Wetlands > Peat | place...
CCCGCGAGATCCCGGAGATGATCGAGCTGTGGCCGGGTCGCTTCGACATTCGCGTTCTGCTCGGCGAGAATCGGGTCCGCGCGCCGGGTGATACCGGTGTAAAAGAGCATGAACTGCCGCTGGAGAGCCTGGCGCTGAGCCGCGGGAAGCTTCAGTTCCTCGGCAAGCACCTCGTCGCCGGGGCCGAAACGGATATCGCGGATCCCGCCGAGTGCGGCTATGTACTGATCCTGTTTGCCGATGGGCTTCCCGCACCGCTCGATCTCGATCGTGCATGCCCGCTCGGCAAGTTCCTCTGCCGACATCTGACGTCCCTGATATGCAAACAACGCGTGCAGCAAGCCGACGGTAACGGCGGACGAGGACCCGAGTCCGGAGCCCGCGGAGGGGATGTCGGCCAGCGTGGTGATCTCCACTCCGCTCGTCACCCCCGTCATCTGCATGGCCTCCCGGACGAGCTCGTGCTCTAGGCCCTCGACGCGGGAGACGATTTCCTTCCTGGAGTAGTTGACATAGATGTCGTCGTCGAAGCGCTGTTTGACGATGACGTAAATGTATTTGTCTATCGCGCAGTTGAGGACTCGGCCGCCGTGCTCCCGGTAGTAGCCGGGCAGGTCCGTTCCCCCGCCGAGCAGGCCAATACGCAAAGGCGTCTGGGTGATGATCATCGCAAGGCCCGTACGGGCCACTCCTCCCGGGCTCGCCGGCACGCGTCGGCGGTGCCGATGTCGCGGAAGTACCCGTCGACCAGCACCGCCCGGGCTCGACCCACCAGCCGTGGCAGCAGGTCATAACCAATGTCCTTCGGCGGCACCCCGCCGATCTCATCTAGCACCGCCGGATGGAAGGCGTAGATGCCGGCATTCGTCAGGTCCGAAACCGGTCGGCTCGGCTTCTCCACAAACCCGATTACCTTGCCGACAGCGTCCAGCTCCACCACGCCGCCGGCGGACGGCTGCGGGGAGTGGAACAACGTCAGGGTCGCGATCGGCCGGTGTTCTCGATGCTCGTCGATGAGCGTCCGAAGGTCGAAATCAGTGAGGTTGTCGGCGTTGCAGGCAAGGAAGAGTTCTTCACCATCGACCCACTGCCGGTTGGCGACCAGCGTGCCGGCGCTGCCGAGCAGTTGCGGCTCGAAGACCGTGCGGACCGCAGGCGGCCCCGTACGCGCGGCCAGGTGACGGCGTACAACGTACGGCAGGTGATGAAGGTTGACCAGGACCTCGTCGACGCCCGCGCGGTCGAATTCATCGAGCCAGATGTCAAGCAGGGGCCGGTCGTCGATGACCAGCATGCATTTCGGAGTGACATCGGTGATCGGCCTCAGGCGGCTGCCGATACCTGCGGAGAGAAGAAAGGCCTTCACTGCGCCGCCTTCCGGACGACGCCGAGGGTGCGCATCCGCGCGCTCGCCTGGGCCAGGACCCCGTCGAGACCTTCCACGCCGTCGAGCCACGCGGCGTATGTGGCGACCGATTCGGCCGGCGTGCGCTGCGGCTTCCATCCCAGAGCATGGAGGGCACTGATGTCCGAGAGGATGTGGCGCGTGTCACCAAAGCGGTACTCTCCGGTCACCACGCCTGCATGATCGCAGCCGTACTGGCGCATGACGATGTCGGCGAATTCGCGGGTGGTGACGGCCTGGCCGCCGCCGACGTTGAAGACGCGCCCAGCGGCGCGGTCGTCCTCTAGCACCAGCATGTTGGCATCCACCACATCGTCGATGTTGACGTAGTCGCGGATCGCCGCGCCATCCTCATAGAGGGTCGGCGCGATGCCCTGCAGATAACTAAGGCAGAAGATGCGGCACGCGCCCGAGTAAGCGTTGTAGACCGATTGCCGGGGACCCTGGACGATACTATAGCGAAGGGCGACGGTCGGGATGCCGTACCGGCGGCCGAGGTTGATGGCGACCATCTCCTCGGCGAGCTTTGACATGCCATACGCGTTCTGGGGATTCGAGATCCGTTCGGGCGTGGCCTGTATCTCGAGCGGGCCGCCGCACACCGGGCAGGGGATGTCCCACCGGCCCGCGGCGAGCGCAGTCTCGGGGCGCATTCCCGGTACCTGCTCCCCGTCGACCGGGCACCGGTAGAGCCCTTCGCCCATCGCCGATTGCGACGTCGCCACCACCACCCGGGCGAGGTCGAGGCGTTCGGCCACGATGATCTCGTAGAGCAGGGCGGTCGAGACCACGTTCACGTCAGAGAATCGGGAGAAGTCCGGCAGGTAGTCCTGATAGGCAGCGAAGTGGTACACGGCGTCTACACGACGGAGGAGGTTCGTGACGAGATCGCGGTTGCGGGTGTCGCCTTCGTAGAAGTCGACACCCGAACTCAGGTACGCGGGCCGCCCGTCCCGGTGTACCGGCGGGGTTAGCGCATCGAGGACGACGACGTCGTACCCGAGCGCGAGGAGCCGGTCGCAGGTGTGCGATCCGATGAACCCGGCGCCGCCGGTGACAAGTACCCTCATTTCTGCTGATACCTCCGACGCTCGGCGACCTCACGATAGACATCGAGGGTCGACGCGGCTGTCGCCGCCCACGTGAATTGGCGGGCTCGCCGGAGTCCCGCGTCACGCAGGCCATCCTTCCCCGGCCCTACCGCGTCGACAATGGCTCGGGCGATGGACGCCGGATCATGCGGGTCAGTCAGGATCGCGGCTCCGCCCGCGGTTTCCGGCATGGCGCTGGTATCCGAGGTCACTACTGGGCAGCCGCAGGCCATGGCCTCAAGGATGGGGAGCCCGAAGGTCTCGTTGAACGACGGATACACGAACGCGTCGGCCGCTTGGTAGAAGCGCACGGTCTCCTCGAGCGGAACCCCGCCGACAAAGACCAGATCTCCCGAGATACCGAGCTCGACCGCAAGCGAATGCAGCCGCGCGAGGTAGTCGTCGTCGCGTCCCGGACCGACGATCGCTAGCTGACGATCCCCGAGTTCACCACGGGCCAGCGCCCACGCCTTCAGCAATCCGTCACAGTTCTTGTACGGCCACAGCGAAGAGACGAACAGGACGAATGGCCTAGTCACTCCGTACGTCGCAACCCGTGCGCGAGCGGCGCCGACATCGCCTTGCCCGAACAGGTCGTGGTCGACAGCTTCGTAGATCAGCCTGAGCTTGCGCTCATCGACCGTCAGGTAGCGCTTGACCTCTGAGCGCAAGCTCTCGGAGTTGATAATGATGGCTTCAGCGAGCCGCGCGGAGCGCGGATAGCTCATCCGGCGGTAGGCACGGGTCAGCGTTGCAACCGAATCGGGGGCGGTAAACGCGTGCATCGTCTTCATGTGGATGACGGGCGACCACGACATGTTCACCACTGGCGTCATCAGGGTGCTGAGGACGTCGATATGGCTGAGGGGCAGTCTCAGCGGCGAGTAGAGGTGCTCGCTGAGCGTACGCAGCTTGCGCCGCTCATTCGACCACGGATAGGTAATGTAGAAAACGTCCGGCCCGTACCCTTGGTGAAGATGCCGCGACTTTGGACTCACCAGCAGGTGCAGTTCTTCGCCGGATTCGAGGCGCTTAGCCATCTCCGGAATCACTCGTGTCCAGAACCAGTGTGCGCCGGATGGGTTCTCGGGATGTTCGGTCAAAAGGTTGATCGCCACGCGCATGCGCTGCTGCTGGCTTCGTTCCGCAAGCATCGGAGCACCCTGCTTTCGCGTCACATCTGGGCTTCGGGCGGCGGCCATGATTCAGAAAACACTTGATGAGATCGCGGCCGCAGTCATCCGCGACTGCCGGATGTATTGGGCCAGGGCGTGCATGATGGCCTGGTGCAGGTCCTCGACGACCCCATAGTTTGTGCCGTTGACGTGAATGGCGGCCTCGGCCACGTTTCTGGCGTCGCCTCCGTCGAAGCCGGTGAGTGCGATCGTGTGGAGACCGTGGTCGCGGGCCCACTCGAGCGCGCGCACGATATTGGGCGAACGGCCTGACGAAGAGACGGCGATGAGCACGTCGCCTGGCCCCGATTGGGACTGAAGCTGATAGGTGAAGATGTCTTCATAGGCCAGGTCGTTGGCAATGGCGGTGAGAAGCTCGACGTTCACGCTGAGGCTCATGACGCGGGGGGCAAGGTCGGTCGCCGTCCGGACATTTTTCGTATGATCGCATTGCAGGTGGTTCGCAATCGCGGCCGAGCCGCCGTTACCGCACGAGAACACCGTGGAACCACGCGTGTAGGCCTCGAGGAGAATCCCTGCCGCGTGAGCGAATGCGGCGGCTTCCACCGAGCTTGCAGCCCGGGCGGTCTCCTCCGCATACGCGCTGAAATACGTCGTGGCGCTCGCGTGCGGCGAAGCCGGGAACTTTGTCGGGGTGTCCTGGGCCGATGGCGCGAAGGCCCGAAGATCGTGGACGGTGCTCATATGGCAATGCGCTCCAGGATCAACGAGGCCGCGGCCGCGAGGCTCGGGAATGACCAGACACCTGGGCGCTCGCAGCCTCTGGGTCCCAGGTAAACCGCCGATGCTCCGATCGCCTCTGCGAGGCCGACGTCCTCGGGCCGGTCACCCACGACCCACGAGGCGGCCAGATTGAGGTTGAGCGCCGCCGCTGCCGCCCGAGCCATGCCCGGTCTCGGCTTGCGGTCCTCGCTCGTGCGGGCAAATGCCTCGACGACTCCTGCCGGGTGATAGGGAGAGAACAGAAACAGGTCAATGTGCGCGCCGCGCTCAGACAGGCGCTCTGCGACGTATTTATGCACCTGAGCGACGTCGTCGATTCCGTACAGTCCTCGCGCAACGCCCGCCTGGTTTGTGACCACCGCGACCGGGATGCTGGCCCGGTTGAACTTAGCGATCGCCTCCGGCGCCCCTTCGATGAACTCAACACGGTCGATCGAGCCGACGTGTCCGTGGTCAACGATAATCGTGCCGTCGCGATCGAGAAGGATTCCGGGCCGCAAATACGAGTTCCGTGCCTTGCCGATACGGTCAAGGTCGGCCACTGCAACGTTCACCGTGTCACCTCGCATGGTTAGCTGTTTTGTTGGCCCGCCCGGGGAGCCTGTGCATATGAGCGCCGAGCAAGCGCTGGTGATACGACCAAAGCATTTCTTAGACCGTGATCTCAGTAGTAATTGACGGTGCGGCTGGCGTCGGATAGCGGCCGACCGCCCTACGTCACTCCGTGCGGCGAAGTGAACCTCTGGATCTACCGGGACCGGGCCGTCGTTAACCGATGCGAGGATCACCGGTCGCCGGACGGTGACTGCCCTGGCCCTCGCCGAATGCGACGATGAAACCGTTCACAGCAGAACCATGCTCCATTACCTGGGCGTCACGGCCTGCTTGCGGCGTGGGTGTTAGGCCGAGGCTCTCGTCGGTGTTGTCGGCCCCGACGAGCACGGCGGAGACCAGGCGCGTGCCGGACAGCCGTATCATTTCGCCGACAGCCTCAATCTTCTCCCATGACGACCGCCCGGCGGTGACTACGGCGACAGCATCGGTCGCCCATGTTGAGAGGTGGTCGCCGCCGAGTGAGGGGTCGAGGGCGGCCAGGGTGAGCAGAACGTCCGCCGAGGCGCAAGCAGCAGCCACCGCCTCAGTAAAGGGAGAGCGCTCAGCCTCTGCCGTCGCGCGGCCGAGCGGCCCGGCAGGTACCACGTCATCGGGCTCCGGGACCGCTATGACCAGGCGAGCATCGTGGCCGCTCACCACGCTAACCCCGGGGTTGGTGGCGCCCAGGAGCCTCGCTGTGGGGGCACCGCTGGCGAGGTCGGCCAAGACGACCTTCATGCCCTGCTGCGCGCAGGACACGGCCAGTGAAACCAGGGATTGGGCCGCGGGCTGCGGGTCGTCTACAGGAACGACGGCCAGGGTGCCGAAGTCCCGGGGAGTTCCCTGCACAGCGCGGCCCAAGTGGGCAGCGACCCGCCGGACGTCAGCGTCACGGGCGGCGGCTAGCCCGCGCCGGACCGGGAGCCCACGGTTCACCCGCATGGTGCCGACGCTGAGCTTCACGGGGGCGCCGAGTGCCTGCGCGACATCGCCACGCCAACGTAGCCGGTCGGACACGAGGGCCCGGAACACGAGGATGCTCATGCCCAGCGCAAGCCCCACGATGAGTCCGATGACGGCGTAGAGGAGCAATGGCTTCAGCCGCGAATGCGGGAGCGGGGCGGCAGCGTCTAGCACGACGCTGCCCTTAGCCGCCGCCGTGGTGGCCGGCGTGGTCGTCGTCCGGTCGCCGTTCAGGGTTGACTCAAGGTTGGTCAGGGTGGTTGTCGCCTGGCTACGTTCCGCCCGCAGATTGCTGAGCTGCGATTGCTGCGCGGGGGACGAGGGCTGAGCCGACAGTTGGCTGATCTGCGTGGTGATCGATTTGACATTTTGCGTGACCTGGTTGATCTGCTGGTTGATCGAACCGAGCATGAGCTCCTGCTCGGTTTCCAGTTCGTTAGCCCGGAACTGGAGGTAGGCCGCGGCCACGGCGCTCGCCCGGTGCTCCGCTTGAGTGCTCGATGGCGCACTGGCCGTGATGAGTAGCACCCGGTTGGTGAGGATCGTGACCTTGTACGCCCCCAGGAAGCTGTCGACGCTTTGCGCCATTCCCAGCTTATGCATGGCGAGCGTGGCCACCGCGTGGCTCTGCGCAATGGCCTGATCGTCGGCCGCCGCTGTATAGATCTCCTCATAGGGACCCGTGGTAAGCAGGAGCGACGTCGAGGCCTGGTAGGCATGGGGGGTCGCCACATACATCCCGAAACCGGCCAGAAACCCGATGATGGCCGTGACGCGCCAAAACCATGCACCGCGCCGTATAGCTGCTTTGATGAATCCGAAGCTCACCAGGCCAGGAGCAAACTCGGCGGGCCGATCCTCGGCACCGGTGAAGCCGTCGAAGGCTTCGAGCCGCCCGGACAGGCCATTACCCCCACCTCCATTCAACGGGGGGATGACTGTTTGATCTTTTTCGGTCACTATCTGGTCTCCGTCGCTGTGCCTGTCATACGCGTCGGCATTCTTTGCTGACCCGGCCGTGCCAGCTGCGGCAGACGGCCGGTTGTGGGATCAGCCGACTCTGGATCTGCCACAAAGATGGCGGCGATGTCGCGGCCGTCCGCGGCGGCGCTGGCCGCGACCAGGGCCAACTGCTCGGCTGTCGCCGCACCTGCTGAGACGCCCAGCACCGTCGTAGTGGTGCGCATCGTGTCAGCGACTCGGGGGGTCTTGCCGTCGACGACGGCGACGACGATCGTCAGAGCGGCACCTGGCAGCTGCGCAGCGTGGTGCTGATCACTTACGGTGACCTGCAGGTTCCTTGCCTGCTTCGGTGACGCTGGCGCACCGCACGCGGTGCGCAGTGTAGCCGTGAGATTCGTGTCTTGTTGAGGGCCGACAACGAGAGCTGTGGGGATTCCCAGGGACGCAGCGAAAACAGCCAGTTGAGGGCCGAGGGCCAGAGCGTTCCGATCGGAAGACAACGAGAGCATCGCCAGTGAGGAACCGCTGCCTGCCCCGGATTCTGTAGCATTCACGCCGACGAGCCCCAGTTGATAAAGGGCCTTGCGCAGGCGCCACGCATCGACGCCTCCCGGTTCGTAATCCTCAAGAAGGTTCGTCCAGCCCGCGGCGTCGGATGGGTGACGGACAGGAACTGAGGCCACGACGGGAATCCCGATGGAATCTGCTATCTCGTCCCGGTTCCGAAGACGGCGGTCGTTGCGGCCTATCGCGAGGGCGGCGATGGCTCCGATCACCGCGCCGAATACCGCGCCAACCAGGACATCAACGGCGAGCTGCTCTAGCGGCGACCCCGTTGCACTTGTCGCTGCCTCGAGCAGTTGCGCCGACACCTGCCCGATTGGGCTATTCCCAGAACCGACATATTCAATATAGCTGTCTGCGACGGCGTTTGCGGTTGCCTCTGCCTCGGCGGCGGTCTTGCCCTTCGCGCTTACCGAAATGATATAGGGAGTTACGCTTGCCACCTGAACTTCGGAGCGGAGCTCATCGACCGACATAGCTGGACGGACATTCGGTAGTGCACCCGCAAGCACCTGACTGCTACCTGCAATCACATCTTGGGTTGTCGTAAATGGATCGGGCACACCGTTAATGGTTGCATCTTCACCCTGTGTAGATTGTGCAGATTGCGGGAGCGCGACCAGCGCGGCACTGGTGAGCGGGGGCGGCTCGAGCACGGCGTAAACACCGCCAGCAAGGATGCCCAGGCCCACGACGGCACCTGCAAGAGCCTTGTGCCTCCGCACGATCTGCGCGGATCTCCTCAGGTCCAACGCCTGCCCACTCATCCAGCCTCCGTTTGAATCTCCCGGGCCTCACTTACCAGAGAATCCGAGACGCGCCGTGATACGGCTGACCGGAAAATGGCAGGTTTTTCCGTTTCGCCGACGCTGAGGAACTCCAGCCGCGTGGCCAGAGGCGCGCCCGGTACGCCATGCCCGCGGCCGAGAAGCGTGAACGCGGGTATGCGCTGTCCCAGGCCGCGGGAGTACCAGCCGAGGATGGGATCGATCTCACCACGGTGGAGGCTCCACCGCAGCTGCGGCGGCAGTTCCAGCCGGGCTACCCCCGGCGCGGATGCGCCTGGCCAGCGCAGAAGCGCGCAGGCGCCGTCGAGCTTGGCCAAAACGTCAGGGCCGAGATGGAACGCAAGGCGGAGGTCGTGACCGCCGCCGTCGATCTCGTCAACGATGTCGATAGCGCGCGAGGCTCGGTCCAGCTGGACCGAGCGGCGGTGCCGGGCCGGCGGGCGGAGCGACAGGTAGCCGTCGTGCTCTGCGGTCCACGTGGCGGCCTGTCCGGTGTCCGCGACGCTGATCTCGCGGCCGTTGGCATGACGCAGCCAGAGGAAGGGGCCACCGTCGCCGGACTGGTTCCGGCTGTCGAACTCGACGGTGTTGTGCGCAATCGTCGAGCGGAAATACGAACGCCAGGCGGGCTCGCCGTGGTAGCAGTAGGTGCCTGGGTCGGCGAGCACGTCCACCCCGCCGTAGCGGACCTCCACCGACAGGGCGTCGGCGTGGGCGTGCGCGGCGATACTGAGATACCCGTGCGGGCCCCCATCGAGGCGGCACCAGATCTCCGGAGCGCCATCTCCGTGCGTGCGCAGCAGCGTTATCCCGGCATCAGCGAATCGCGACGGCCGCTGCGCGGGCCTACCCGGGATGGAACGGGCGGCGCCGGCCAGGGCGCCGATCATCGTGCTGGCCACTCCTGCCGTCACCCGCGGCCACCAATCGAGCCGGCCGAAGAGGGCGTCCCCGAGCGCCAGGAGCGATGGCCAGCTGCCCCGCTCCGGAGCGTCCAGCAGCAGGGCACGGCCGTCGTCGCCGTCACCTTGGCGGGGCGGGCGCATCCGTTCATCGACCAGGGCAGCGGCGCTGTCGGTCATCGCGCAGAGCCGCTGCCAGGCAGCTGCGCCCAGCGGGCGGCTGGCCGCCCCGGCCTCCACCGCCGCCAGGAGCCCGAGTTCGGCGACGAAGCACTGGTAATCCGAGGCGAGCTCCCGGCCGATACCCGACGGGAACGTGTTCTGGAGCAGTTCGCGCTCCAGGAGGCGGGCGGACTTCTGCCTCCAGCGCTCGCTCTCCGGGAACCATGGGAAGGCGCAGCTGGCTACGAGCTGGCCGGCAGCCTCGGCGATGACGTGGTTGTTGGCCGACGAGCCCCGGCTCGTGAACGCAGCCAGATACCGCTGGTGCCAGTGAATCTGCTGGACCGTGAGCTCGTCATGCTCGAACAGGCTGGCAACTCCGGGCCAGTCGTCCAGCAGGCGCCGGATCCAGGCCAGGCTGATCAGGCGGATGCCTATCTCAATTCCGCTTGTCCAGTGCACGCCGGACAGGAAAGGGTTCTCCCGGCACCAGGAACGCAACTGGTCGGCCGCCCGGCGGGCATACACCTGGTCGCGGGTGAGGTACCAGGCCGTAGCCAGGAGCGTGAGGTGCTGCAGCCGGGAGATTTCCCAGACCTGCTTGATGTTGCCAACTTGGTGTTCCGAGCGCGGGTTGATCTGGAAGGCGAAGCGGTCCGGCGAGGAGCGGCGGCCGGTCACGGGGTCGCGGAACCAGTCGGGCATCGCTAGGTCGGTCCGGGCGACGCTCAGCACCTCCCATTCACCCCGTATGAGCCGGTCCGCCGCCACCACCACGGCCGCCTTGGCCTCCTCGGGGACCTTGGTGGCGGTCAGCGGCGGGAGGAGGGCGCCGAACTGGTGCACACTGCGTGGCGGCGAAACCGCCGCGGGGATCTGCTCGCGTCTCACCTGCCGACGTGACCAGGCCATCCGCAGGGCCTGATCGCGGGCCCGCCAGGCCACCTCGGCCGGTGACATCCGGGCCGCCCGGCGCGCGTACCAGCCGATACGGGAAGTGGTGCTCATACCCGCTCCGGACGGCCACTGGCGAGGCTCTCCGCGACCGCGATGGTGGCGCTAGTGGTGGCCACCAGGGACTCCAGCGGGATTGGCATCGGGCCGCCCGTGCGGGCGGCCTCGGCGAAGAGCTCAAGCTCGTGCCGCTGGCCTTTGTCCTGGCCGCCCCGGGCGCGGGTGGTTATCCGCTTCCGCCCCGCCCACAAGCTGGCCCTCTGGAAGTTGTCGAGCCGGGCGCTGCGGCCGTCGGCCGCGGCGTCGAATGTCTCCTTCGGGTAGCGGGAATTACCGTCGGTGACATAGGTGATCGTTCCGACCGAGCCGTTCCGGAACCGGACGGTGGCCTGGACGTCGTCGTGCTCGGGGCCGCGGACCGCATAGACCTCCTCCGGCAGGCTATCCACCCACCAGCCGGCGGTGTCGATGAAGTGGCCGCCCTCACCGAGGAACCGCGACCCTTGCAGTCCTTCGTTGCGGTACCAGCTGTCGGCGCCGAGCCGTCCCGCGTTGACCAGGTACCGGGTCACCGAGCCGCTGCCGGGCTGGCCGAACCGCGACCTCAGCTGGCCAAGCATGGGTGCGAAGCGCCGGTTGAATCCCACCATCAGCTGGTCGTTGCCGGTCTTGGTCACCACGGCGACGATGCGCTCGAGTTCGTCCTGGGTCAGCGCGAGCGGCTTCTCCACGAAGACGGCCTTCCCGGTCTCCAGTGCCCGGCAGACCAGATCCGCGTGAGTGGAATGCCGGGTCACGACGAAAATCGCGTCCAGCGACGTGTCCTCGAGCACGGATTCCGCGCGGGTCGACGCCGTGGCGAAACCAAAGCGGCGCTGGGCGTTGGCGGCCGACAGTGACTTCGTGGTCGCGACGTGCGCCAAATGGACCGAGCCGAGCCGGGCCAGATGCGGGAGCAGCATAGAGGACGCGTAGTTGCCGGCGCCGATGAACCCGGCCGCCAACTGGCCGCCGCCGCTGCCACGCGGAGCGGCCTTCCGCTCCGCCGCGAGCATCCGGCTGGTCGACCGCGCCTCACTGTCCGTAGGCGGTGCGGGGTAGGAGAGCAGGACGCCGACGGCGGGCACCGCCCCGGAGGCCAGGTCGGCGTAGCCGGTGGGCGCCTGTTCCACCGGAAACGTCCCGGTGACCAGGGTCTCGACCTCAATCTCCTTGTGGGCCAGCAGATCGAGGAAGCACTCGATGTTGCGCCGCTCCGTCCAGCGGACGTAGCCGACCGGGTAGTCGATCCCCTCCAGCTCGTACCGGTCGTCATACCGGCCCGGGCCGTAGGAGCGCGAGAACCGGACGTCCAGTTCCTTGTCGTAGTACGCGTTCCACGGCAGGTCCAGCTTCGTCTTGCCGATGTCGACCACCCGCGCTCGGTCCCGGGCGAGCTTGACCGCGGTCTCGACCGGCCCGTTCGACGAGCCCCCGGCGGCCAGGAACACATGGTCGGCCCCGCGCCCGCCGGTGAGCTCCGCCAGCCCCTGCTGGACGGCCGCCATGCCCTCACCGGCTGGCGCTGCGCAGAGCGCCGCGCCGGCTTGTTCCGCCCGCTTGCACCGGTCCTCGATCACGTCCAGTCCGACGACACGGACGCCGGCGGCGACGAGCAGGCGGACCACGAGCTGGCCGACGAGACCCAGGCCGATCACGCACGCGGTCTCCCCCAGCTGCACCTCGCCCTGGCGCACGCCGTGCATGGCGATCGCCCCGACGGTCGAGAAGGCAGCATGCTCAGGTGCGACGCCCCGGGGCACCGGGACGCACATGTTGACCGGGACCCAGTTGTATTCCGCGTGCAGCGCGTACTCGTTGCCGGCTGCGGCGACCAGCTGGCCGACCTGGAACTCTTCGGCGCCGCGTCCCACCTCGGTCACCACGCCGCACAGCGAGTACCCAAGCGGCGTGTAGGAGTCGAGCCGGTTCATGACCTTCTTGTAGGTAGCCACCGGGCCCTGTTGCGCGGCCGCGTCCATGACCTTGCGTACCTGGTCCGGCCGGGCCCGGGCCTTACCGACCATCGACAGCCTGGCCTCGGTCAGCTTCATCATCTCCGTGCCGGTGGAGATGAGCGAGAACCGTGACTGCACGAGCACGCCGCCCGGGCGGCACGCCGGAGCCGGCACGTCCAGGACACTGAGCTCCCCGGTTTTATAGTTCTGCGCTACCTGCTTCATCGTTTCCTCTGGTCGACGGTGCGATTGGCCTGCACAGGAGTGGTGTCGCCGTTAACCCCGTCACGCCCATGGACCGGGCGTGCTGGTGCCACAGTTCGAGCGTCAGCAGCTGCCATAGCTGTTTGGAGCGGTCCTCGCGGCCCGCGTGCTCCTCCTCGATGAGGCCGAGCAGGCCTTCGCGGCGGATCATCCCGGATCCGGCGAGCTCACCTTCGACGAGCACGTCGCGGATGACCTCCCGCAGGTCGTTTCGCACCCAGGCGCGGAGGGGAACGCTGAACGAAGCCTTGGGGCGGTGCACAATCTCGCTGGGCAGCCAGCTCTCGGCCGCCTGCTTGAGCGCGACCTTGTCCCTGCGATACTGGATCTTCGCGCTGCCCTCGATCGAGAACGCCGCACGCGTCACGACCGGATCGACGAACGGGACGCGCACCTCGACCGACGCCGCCATGCTGGCCCGGTCGGTGTAGGCGAGGTTGAGCCCGGGCAGGAACATGCGCGTGTCGGTCAGGCACATCC
>Ga0181538_10004476_pt1 | contig 13042 bp, 11 predicted proteins | sample PEATcosm2014_Bin_40_FD_119773 | JGI IMG/M metagenome (GOLD analysis project Ga0181538, IMG submission 119773) | Peatland microbial communities from MTU Mesocosm Facility, Houghton, MI, USA - PEATcosm2014_Bin23_30_metaG | ecosystem: Environmental > Terrestrial > Soil > Wetlands > Peat | place...
GCAGCGACGTCGTCGTCGTCAGCCACGTGTCACCGATCAAGGCGGCCGTCACCTGGGCGCTGCGCGGCGGGCCAGAGCTCTCGTGGCGGCTGTCGCTGGGTGTCGCGTCCATCACCCGGATCTCGACGGGTGGCCCGGTGGGCCCGGCATTGGTCAGCTTCAACGAGACGGCACACCTCGACGGTCTCGGGTGATCGCAGGCTCGTCCCGGTGCGCGAGGGGGAGCGACCGTCCCCCCGGGTTCCTCAGCCTTCTGCCGGGCACCCGGGGGGAAGCTCCGACGCCGATCAGCCGGGGGGCCGTCGCAGGTGACCGGGTCTTGTGACCAGGCGCGAGAGCGCCCGGGTGTCAGTGCTGGGTTGCTTCGACGTCGAGAACCTTGGAGTCGCCCGCGGCACCGAGGCCGATCTCGATCTTGCGGCTCTTTGCCGAGGCAGCGACCGGCACCGTGACTGTCAGCACGCCGTGCTCGTATTGCGCGGCAATTTGGTCGGCGTCCAAGCCCTCGCTGAGGAAGAGTCGACGGGTGAAGGTTCCCTGGGGACGCTCCACGACGAGAACCTCGTCATCCTCGGAAGGTACCCAGGAGCGCTCGGCCTTGATCGAGAGCACGTTCCTCTCGATTGTCAGATCGAGGCTGGCGGGATCGATGCCAGGCAGGTCGACACGAACGATGAACTTCTCGCCCTTGCGGTAGACGTCGAGAGGGACGGAGGTTCGGGCGTTCCACGTCGGCTGTGTCAGCCGATCGATCTCACGAAATGGATCGAAACGCATCATCATGACTGCTGATCTCCTTACTGATAATAGTCCTTATCACTTCTATTGACAGTATAGCACTCAGCTTTTCGGTAAACAACCACTCATCATGGGTTGTGATCTGAGCTCAGACGCCGGTGAGGCCAGTGTCAGCCACGTCCTCTGCCACGTGCGAGAATGGCTCCGGTGATGACGAGTCGGCCGGGTGGCCGCGGCCGGGGCGGTGTTTCGGCACCGCAGCCGGCTGAGGAAGGTCGGGGCTCCACAGGGCAGGGTGCTGGCTAACGGCTAGTCGGGGCGACCCGCAGGACAGTGCCACAGAGAACAGACCGCCAATGGCACGGCATGCCGTGCACAGGCAAGGGTGAAACGGTGCGGCAAGAGCGCACCAGCGGCCGGGGTGACCCGGTCGGCTTGGCAAACCCCACCCGGAGCAAGGCCAAACGTGGGACGGGTGGCCCGCCCGATGTCCCCAGGTAGGCCGCGTAGATGGATGGCCACCCCGCCGGCACCGGCTTGCCGGCCGGCGGACAGAACCCCGCCTACAGGCCGGCTCGCCATCACCACCTCCCGCCAGGCGCGCTAAAATGCCGTCTGGCCTGCGGTTTCGTCCTTGCCGCTGGTCGCCGTTGGTGACCGAAAAGCACCGCTTTAGTCCTCAGAGCTGAGGACTTTCTGAGGACCTGAGGACTTTTTGAGGACTGAAACCGGTCCCTGAGCGGTCAGCGGAGGCACCGTGGCGAGCATCGACAAGAGGCCCAACGGAAGGTACCGGACGAGGTGGCGCGAGTACCCCGGTGGCCCGCAGAAGACGCGCCACTTCGACCGCAAGGGCGACGCCCAGCAGTTCCTCGACGGCGTCCGGGGCGACCTCGCCCACGGCCTCTACATCGACCCGGCCGGGGCGCGCACGCTGTTTCGCGACTACGCGGAGTCGTGGCGCGCAGGACAGGTCCACCGACCGAGCACGGCGGCTCAGGCGGAGACGTACCTGCGACTGCACGCGTACCCGACGCTCGGTCTGCGACCGATCGGCTCGATCCGTCGCAGCGAGGTTCAAGCCTGGGTGAAGTCGATCAGCGGCGAGCTCGCGCCGGGCTCGGTCGAGCTCGTCTACCGCTGGGTCTCGACCATCTTCAAGGCGGCGGTCGGCGACAGACTGATCGCCGCGTCTCCGTGCATCCGCATCTCCCTGCCGAAGCGGGCGGACACCGAGGTCGTGCCGCTCGGCGTCAGCGAGGTGGAGGCGCTGGTGGTGGCAGTCCCCGAGCGTTACCGGGCCCTGATCGTTTTCGCCGCGGCAATGGGACTGCGCCAGGGCGAATGCTTCGGGCTCACCGTCGACCGCGTCGACTTCCTGCGCCGCCATGTGCGGGTGGACCGCCAGCTCACCTCCGCCCTCGGGGGAGTGCCCACATTCGGTCCCCCCGAGAGCAAAGCCGGCTTTCGCACTGTGCCGATGCCCGAGATCGTCTGCGCGACGCTGGCCGAGCATCTGGCCCGACACGGACCGGGACCAGCGGGATTGGTGTTCACCAACACGTTCGGTCGGCCCCTGCGGCGCAACACGGTGGGGGACATGTGGCATCGCGCAGCCCTGCAGGCGAACCTGCCGGCGTGGGCCACGTTCCATGACCTGAGGCACTTCTACGCCTCGCTCCTCATTTCCCGGGGCTGCTCGGTCAAGGCCGTTCAGAAGCGTCTCGGGCACCAATCGGCCATGGAGACGCTCGACACTTATGGGCATCTGTGGCCGGACAGCGACGACGAGACGAGGAACGCCGTCGATCAAGTCCTCGGCGGGCTCACCGCTCTGGGCTGAGCTTGTGCCGGTGGTCGGAGCGGCTAGGGAGAGACGGATCTTCTGACTTCGCGAACGGCGCAAAAGGGAAAGTGAGCCTCCTGACCTCGTGAGCTCCTCGATGCGTTGCTCCGGAACGCGCCTTGCGAGTTCTCGCCGTCAGAGCAATCCAGGCAAATTCAGAAGCCATGTAGTTCTGCGCGAGACTCCACGCGTGGCGTGGTCCAGCCAGCCGATGGACTCTCAGGGTCGGCGCATCCGGGTGTTCGACACTCCGCTGGTCTCCGGTCTCAACGCATTGGCAGCCGTAGTCGGATTGCTCGCCCTCCTCTTTGCTACGGCCCTCTATATGCTGACATTCCTGCCCGGCGACGTCGGGCTGGGAAGCGCCGAGTTCGCGCCGTTCTTCGCACTGGTCTTCCCTCTCTGGTTCGGGATGTTCTACGCGCTTGGGAGCCGGGGAGTCCTGCGACGAGAGGGGACCCGGCGTTTTGACATTTCGGCCGGCCTGCAATCGCAGTTGCGAATGTTTCGCCTCATGCCCCGTGCCAGCTACGTTGTCGTTCCGATCTTCGTAATCCTCGGAGTATTTGGCTTCGAATCCTCCTTCCACAGTCTCGCCGGGCAACCCGAGTACCACGCCGTGGGTCGCCACTACTACCTGGATGACCATGGCTGGCTCATCTCCGTTTCGCGGACCACTTATCTGCACGACCTCGCCTTGCAGAGCCGACTGTTTCTAGGAGTTTCTCTGGTCTTCATCTCGATAGCCACGATGATGGCCTTCGGTGAGTGGGCACGGCGGCGTCGCCTGAGAAAAGACCAGACCGCGCAATGGGGCGGAAGCGAGCCATGGCCTGGGCCAGTAGAGCCAAGGCCGCCGTACGTTATGAGGGCTGGCACCCTGTTCGTGGTCCTGTTGCTCGCCGGAGCTGGAGCCGGCCTAGGCGGCGGGCTCATCGTTGTCCACCTTCAGAGTTACTTTGGCAACGCCAAGCTGATCCCCGATCACGGGAGTGTTCGGCTTTCCTTGCCTGCAGGACACTATGTCGTCTTCCTTCGTTGTCCGAACTCAGTTTGCGCCGAGACCGCGTCGTCGATGCTGCATGTCAGGTCATCGGCGGGGACTGACGTGCATGTGACGAACGATCCGAGCAGCGACAGGCTCTCTGAGCAGGGTGAGACCTACGAAGGCGTCTTCTCCCTCGACATGCAGCGGCCAGGTATAGCAATATTCGCACTTCGCGCTAACCGTGGGTTGCGCTTCCTTCTCGACCAGAGCAACGGCGAGGCGGCCATCGCGGTGCTTCCTTGGATCGGACCGACTGTCGTCGGACTCTTGCTCTTGATATGGGCGGTCGTCGATCGAGTGCGGTGGTTCCGCTGGCGATACTGGATCGGTGAAACTCTCCCAGTTTCATTGGCGGAGGCCGTACTGCCGTCCTGGCGCGTCTGAGTCCCCTTCCAGTCGCGTCGCAACTTCTCGCGAGCTGGCCACCGCCCCCTCACGGGCAGGGCCGTTGTGAGTTTCTGACTCATCGTCCTCGGTGGCACGGGGGTTCGCATCGGAGGGCCGACGTCCCGGATCTCCGACTGGCCACGAAGTCCCGTATCCGATCAACCCGATAGACGCCTACGCTCCAGATATGGGCCGTCAAGTGGACAACGCGCACGGTGAGCCGTTCGTCGCAGGCGATCGCGTGCTTGTTGGGGGCGGTTACGACCAGCACCCGGAGTGGGACAAGGAGGGACACGGGTATAGCGGGACGATCAGCTGCGTGGGCGAGCACTGGGCAGTCGTGGAACTGGACGAGGATCTCCAGCTTGAGATCGCTGATACCGCAAGCGGTGGTTGGCGCGATTTTGGTCGCGGTAACTATCGCCCGCTGAGGCAGGTTTCGATTGCGCGTGGCCGGTGGCTCGCTCTAGCACTCGGCTGGGTCGGGGAGGTGTGGAAGGAGCCAATTGGGCGTCTCCATGTCGACCTGTGTGACGAGGTGCCCGACGTCAGCAAGATTCCGCGCGGCGGGGGCATTGGTGTCTGGGTCGAATCTCACGCGACGATGAAACACCTTCGCGTCGACGGAGGCTCATAAGCATCGGGGTGTGTGCCCTGTAACTCTCAATACTTAAAGGGTCCCTGGACGAGGCCCATGTCCTCTGGTGCTTTGGTGCAGGGACTCACTTTCGTTTAGGGATCCCGACCAAAGAGTTCCGCGGGCAGTGGGAGGGGTTCGTGCGCGAGCGCCGCATCCCGCGACTGGCCGCTAAAGGACGGTGCCGGGACACTCCTGCCGGCGGAACGATGGGAATGTGAGCTGGTCAGCGCAATCTGGCTGGCTCGGTGCAGTTGGTTGAGCCGGTCGATGAGCTCAGGTTTGGTCTCGATGAACTCTGCTCTTGCTTGCCGTGCTTGTTCTAAACGGCACTCCTCGGTGGTGAGCCGTGACCGCTCGCCCTCGATAAGCCGAGCGTGAGGTTCGGTCGTGCGCTGCCAGGCACGCTCGGCCGCTTGCAGGGTGGCGGCACTGGTCTTGAGGTCATCGCGGCTCCGGTGCCGGGCGAGGAGTCCACGGCGGGGATTTTGGACGCGGCGGAGGATCTCTTCGTGAGCTCTGCGCGCAAGTTGGAGATCCTCGTAGCTAGGTCGAACGGGTGTGTTCGCCCACCGCCCGGCGCCGGTCCGGAGGTCGGCAAGGTCCTTTTCGAGCGCGGCCTGTTGTTCGTGGACGTGAGCAAGCTGGTCGGTGACGTCAGGCGGGATGCTCCCGACGAGTTCTCTGTGCTCGGCACGAAGCTCGACGAGATGCTGGGCGGCCCGGGCCTGGTCAGTGGCCCATTGCTGGCGGCGCTCGTCATCCCAGGACCAGGTGAGGCGTTGGGCGGCTTGGTCGAGGTCCGGTGCGGTGGTGTACACGTGGCTGGTGCTCCTCGCGCGGCTCATGGCCACATAGGCGAGCTCCCGGCCACCGCCGTCGTCGAGGACGTGCGCGACTTCGACCGTCGTGCCCTGGACGCGATGAGCGGTGATGGCGTAGCCGTAGCCGAGGTGGTCCGCGCCGATGTCATCGGCGCCCATGTGCAGCTGGCGGCCGTCGGGCGTGATCGCAGTGAGGGTCTGGGCCTCAGGATCGACGGCGGTGACCTGGGCAGCTTGTGACGTGACCCAGGCGCCTTGAGGTCCTGGGGCAAGGGCGATGACCCGGTCCCCGGCCCGGTAGGTGCGCCCGCCGGGTGCTACGAGCTCGGGGCCGGTGAGCCTCCCGGACCGTTCCCAGAGGTTTCGAGCAGCGCGGTTGAGCGTCTCGACGTTGTCGCGTCGGTAGGCGAGAAGTAGGGGGTCCTGTCCGGCGTCGATGTCGGCCGCCCAGGCACGGATCATGCCGGTCACCGCTCGCCGGCGGTCGGGCACGGGATGGACCCGCCCGTTGCGGGCATACCAGCCGACCGCCGCGGCGATGTTGCCGTCTCGGAGCTCACAGAGCGCGACGCGTTCGGCGGGATTGGTCTGGCGCAGGTTGTCGGTGAGCGCCCAGAGCTGCTCGGGGTGGCGTTCGGCGAGGGCGGTGAGTGCGCCGCCAGGACCGATGGCACCGAGCTGGCGGTCGTCTCCTACGACGATCAGCTTTGCCCCCGATCGCTCGACCGCGGTGAGAAGACGGGCGAGGTCCATATCTGAGGTCATGGCGCCCTCGTCGAGGATCAGCACGTGCTGGTCGGAGAGCTCGAGTGTGTTGTGGTCCAGCCGCCAGGAAAGCGAGGCAATGGTGCGCGACTCGATCCCGGCGCCGTCTCCGAGGTTCTTGGCTGCTTGTCCCGAGGTCGCGGTGCCGAGCACGGTGTAACCGGCGCTCTCGAAACCCTCGCGGACCGCCGCCAGCGTCGTTGTCTTCCCGGATCCGGCTACACCCATGACGAGATCAAAACGGTGCCCACTCACCATGAGTCCGATCGCCACCTCGTGCTGGGCGGTGGTGAGCGGGACGCCGAGGTGCTCCTCGAGCAGGGTGACAGCATCGAGAGCGGCCTGTTCTTCGACCTTCGGCCCGTCATCGTCAGTCAGTGACTCAGCCACAGTTGCGATGCGCTCCTCGTCGGCGAGGACACAGCGTGCCGTCCAGACCTGCTCCCTGCTCCCCGTCACGACCGGCAGGGCGACCGTGTCGTCATTCGCGAGGACTGTCTCGACGGCCTTGTCGAGCGCAGAAAGGGGCTGGCCGTGAAGGTGCGGAGCGGCGGCGATGATCACGTCGCCTCGGGTGAAGGTCTTCTCTTCCGCCAGGCGCCCGTCCGGGCCGAGTAGTTCTCCGGCGAGCTGCTCGAGGTCGACCTCCGGGAGCTCATAGGTGGAACCCGCCGCCTCGATCTCAGCGAGGAGATCGGCCGGGGGATGACCAGCAGTGGTCAGCTCGTCCTGCCAGCGGGTCAACAGGTCCTCTACGCGGACTTCCGCCTTGCGGCCCCGCGTGGCCCGGGCCGCGACCGACCGTGCCGCATACGAGGCATCCGGTCCGACCACGGCGGTGATCTGCGCAGAGCGGGTGGAGTGCAGCTCACAGACCTCGTCCGGGATGCCGGCGATCGCCCATCCTCCGAGCCGCCCGGACGGGCCCGGGTCGGCGACGATCCCGTATCCGAGCTTGACCGCCTTGGCGGCAGCGGCCATACGTCCGACGGCCGTCGCCGCATGCAGGTGGTCGCGCAAGAACGCCGTGTCGGCGCCTTTCCACCCTCCGCGGGCGTCTCGCATCAACACGGCATTCGCGATCAGGACATGTTCGTGCACCTGGGGATCGCCAGCCCGGGTCGTCGCGTGCCGGGAGGTCGCCCAGATAAGCCCACCAGTGGCGACGCGGGTCTGAGCACGTCCACGCCTGCCACCTTGTTCGGCGACGAGACGGTCCAGGTACTGAAGAGTGGCGTCGCGCTCGGCGTCGACGATCTCGTGCATGTCCTCGGCGCGTCCGATCACCCCGAGCTCTGCCACTGATTTGTGAGGGGAGACCACGAGCTCCAGACCGGGACGCAGGCAGCCCACGAGACGCCGGCCGGTGCGAGGGTCGTGGGCACCACCGATGCCGAAGAGGGCCCTGTAATCAGCGATGTCCACCTCACCGGCCAGGCCGAGCAGCCCGCGCCCGGAGCCTCCCCAGGACATCGGAGTCTCTCCTCGCGAGGCGTAGTACTCACCGGAGGCAGCGACCGGGTCGTCACCGCGGCCGGCGACGGTGTGCTCGTGGTAGTCGACAGAGTCGGCTCCCATCATCCGCATCCACGCCACGCGCACTTCCTCTTGGTTTGTGGTTATAGCAGGAATGGAGGTGAAGTAAAGGGGTTGTTTGATGTTAGGTAGAAAGAGGTCAAGGAAGGTAAGTGATGGTGAATGGGAAAGTTGTTCGAGTGGGGAGGAGAGAGTGGATGGAGAGTGTGAAGCGGGAAGATGGCGATGGTGATGGGGAAAGAGGGAATGAGAGGAGTGGGTTAATGGAAGGGGGAAGGGCGAGGAAATGGGTGAGGATGTGAGTGGGTTGTTAGTTGGTAGATAGAGGTTATTGATGGTGAAGGATGGTGAATGTCATTGTGTTTGGTTGATCGACTTGGTACGGCCGCGTTCTGGTGGTGAACGAGGGTCCGGGTGGGATGCGCGCACTTAGCCTGGACGCCCCAGTGCCTCCTTAGTAGAGGCTCGTCACCATCTGTCATCCAGTCGGCGCCGGCCTCGTCTGCACCCAACACCACGACGCTCAAGGAGACCAATGGCCAATACTGACGCCCTGCCCCAGCTCCTCACCATCGACCAGCTCGCCGAGCGGCTCGGGGTGAGCATCCGCCACATTCGCCGGCTCATCGCCGAACGAAGGGTGCCCTACCTGAAGGTCGGTTGGTTCATCAGATTCGACCCGGCCGAAATCGCCGCCTGGCTCGACGGTGTTCGCCATCCAGAACGGCAGGGCGACCATCGGGGGACACAGACCATTCAGAGCGGTCACCGTCGTTGACCCGCGCGGCGCCATCGCGTGGTGTCCCAGAAGTGGTTCCACCCCTGCGGGAGAGGAGTTCAGCTTGCGCGGAGGTACTGCCGCAGCGCTCGACGGATTAGTTCCGAGACGGTGATGCCTTCCTGAGCGGCTCGCCGGGTGGTCTCGTCTCGTAGTTGCACGTCGAGTCGGACAGATTCGACTTCTTTTGCGAGTTCGCCAAGAGGGGGGCGTCCGCGGCCGCGGGGCTTGGCCAGCAGCTCACCGGGTTCGTAGCCCTTTTCGGCTTCGTCAGCAAGGCGTCCGATCATGGCGTCGTCGATGGGTTCACCGCTTCGAGTGTGTCCGTAGGTTCTCTTCGTCATGATGATTCGTCTCCGAATAGTTCGTGTCGAGTTGAGCGTCGCAGGGCCATGGCGTGGATCACGAGCACGGTGTCAGGCAGTTCAAGAACGACGAGCTCGAGGAGGATGCCTGCTCGGTCGGGCCCGGCCACCAGATATCGGCAGGGATCGTCGTCCAGTTCCACCCAGGCGATGGCGTGCTCGTAGGCATGGGAGATGTCTGCGTCAGGGACCTGATGGCGCCGAGCCGACGGATGGACCTCCACCCAATAAGTGTAATACAACTAATCGGTGTCTGGGAAGAGGCTCCCGCTCACAAGCGCTCATGTCACGCGGCGACGTGACTGTCTTGCTACGCCCTCGCCTCGCCCGAGCTGGTCGGTATCTGGGCCGGCACCGATGGGCGGGAGGGGCGGCGGATGAGGCGGCCAAGTGCGTGACAATCACGACGACGATCACGACGACGACGAAACCGGAAGACCGGCGGCAAGAGCGTGGGCGCGACAGGGTGGGTGGAACGCGCACTGGTACCGTATGATGTACCAGTGGGAGAGGAGACGGCCGTGGCGATAACCGCGAGCGAGGCGAGGAAGCACCTCTTCCCGCTGATCGAGCAGGTGAATGAGGACCGCCAACCGGTCGAGATCACCTCGAAGCGGGGCGATGCCGTCCTCATGTCCCGAGTGGACTACGACGCGCTTCAAGAGACGGCCTACCTGCTCCGTGTTCCGGCCAATGCCCGTCGCCTGCTCGAGAGCCTCCGACAGTCACTCGATGGACAACGTGAAGAGCACGAGATCACGTAGTGCGTCTCGTCTTCACGCCAAACGGCTGGGAGGACTACCTCTACTGGCAAGCGACGGACCGGACCACGAGCAAGCGGATCAATCGCCTGCTCGAAGCGGTACTCCGCGATCCGCTGACGGGGATCGGCAAGCCCGAGCAGTTGAAACATGTTCTTCAGGGCTGCTGGTCGCGGCGCATCGACGAGGAGCACCGCCTCGTGTACCTAGTCGACGGTGACGACCTCGTGATACTCCAGGCCAGGTATCACTACGAGAACTGAAGACGACGACTGTTCTCGGACAATTACCGCTCACCCCGGCGAAGGCTCGAGCGGGTGCAGGTCGTCACGCGCGAGAAGGGCCGCGTAGGCAAGGGCGGCAGCGACGGCGCCTCGAGGGAGTGACGGGTACTCGGCGCGAATCTGCTCCTCGGTCATTCCCGTGGCGAGGTAGTCGAGGATCACGCTCACCGGGATGCGGGTCCCGCGAATCCGGGCCTGCCCGTGCACGACCGCTGGGTCGGCGTCTATGAGGTCGAGGGACTCGATTGCCATCGCTTCATGGTCTCAGATCGGGCTGCCTATCGGTCGTCCGAACTGCGCTCAGAGGGTCCGAGAACCCGGCGAACTGAGGACCAGCTGAGGACCGAGCCCCTTTTGGAGAGACAAAACCGCAGCTCAGAGGCCTTCTTGAGCTGTTCCCCGCCTACAGGCCGGCTCGCCATCACCACCTCCCGCCAGGCGCGCCAAACCGGCGTCTGGCCTGCGTTTTCGTTCTTGCCGGTGGTTCCTGAGCCTTACAGGGCCTTGATCGTCTTTGCCGTCGCAATGGGACTGCGCCAGGGCGAATGCTTCGGGCTCACCGTCGATCGCGTCGACTTCCTGCGCCGGCATGTGCGGGTGGACCGCTCGGCAAGCCCGAACAGTTGAAACATGTTCTGCAGGGCTGCTGGTCGCGGCGGATCGACGAGGAGCACCGCCTCGTGTACCTAGTCGACGGCGATGACGTCGTAATCCTCCAGGCCAGGTATCACTACGAGCACTGAAGATCCGCTCGGCGTCGACTGTTCCCGGACGACGATCCGGTGAGCAAGCACGGGAATACCCGCGCGACAGCTGCGCAATTCGTCGCACGCCTGAGATGCTCTCCGTTTCGGAGGAGGCGCTCGAGATCCGTCGATCAGGCGCGACGGACCGGCGTCAACTGGTCAAGGTTCGGTACGGCGATCTGTGCGCGACAGCCGCCGACGAGCGCTCCTGGCCAATTCTCCAACGCGCTAGAGGGGCAGGACGACGCGGACTTGTCACCGCGCAGCGCGGTCTACCAGCGATAGTCAGCGCCCGCTCCCACACCGGTCACGCCGCCTGGTGGTGTTGCCCTCTGCCGCTGCTTGGCGTTGAGTAAGCAAGTAGCTGTCGCCATCGTGGCGCGAGCGGACGAGGCCGCTGAGCTGGAGGGCCTTCCCGGGGAAGTGACCCTCGCACTGGCCGAGGTCGCGGGGGCGATGCGTGAGGGGCTGCTCGCCTTCGCCTCGGCAACAGGGCTGAGGGCTGCGGTGGTTTCCCTTACGAGCCGGATGAGACGCGGTCGCTGGTGAACTGAGGCGCCCCTGATCCGGCAGGGAGCAGTTGCAGAAAGAAGGTGGTCGCGCCGGGCACGCGCGGCACGCTGGGGGACGCATGACCACGGCCGGTCGAGTCGGTGGTCAGTGTGCCGCCGTTGTCCGATGTTTGAGGGCACGATCCTGGGACCTGCTGCATGAGCACCGCGTAGGTCGTGTTCGGAGAGCCCTTTTGAAGCTGGATCTCCGCCTGGAATGAGCTGGCCGTAACGCTCAGCACCACAAAGCCGACAGAGGTAGCCGCCTCGTTGACGTTCGTCGCGCAGTCTCCTTGGGCGGGATTGTTCGTCCCCAACGCCACCCTCTTGCCAGTGACCGGTACTGACGTGGACGTGGACGTGGAGGTGGACGTGGATCTTCCACTGGCAAGAAAGTGCGCTCGGACCCGTGCCGGAGACAAGGCAGTTGGGTAGACCGCCACCTCATCCACGTCCCCGATCATGCCCTGGTTGATGTAGCTGTCAAGCCAGTACCCGATCCGGATCTTGCTCGCCGACAGGTTGATTGCTGTGACAGGGGTGAGCGCGCCCAGGTCGTGCCCGTCGACATAGCCGGTTACCTTGTCGGCCGCGGCGCTGTAGGTGATGGCGAGGTAGTGCCATTTGCCGTCCCAGAGGTTCACGCCGACAGTTCTGGTATCCCAGATGGGGAGCGTGCTCGCGTTCTCCACCCCAACGTAGAGGTCGAGAACCAATTGGCTGGGAGTGCCGTTCCCTGTGTCGCCCGTCCAGGTCGACAGCCCGGCGACGTTGCCCTCGCCTGCCTCGCCCATACTGACCAGCGATTGGTCGCGAGCGGTTCCGGTGCTACGGGACCACGCTTCTAGTGTGAAGCTGTGATCGCCCGTCAGGCCCGAGCCGGGACCTCCTGTACCCACACCTGAGCTCGGAGAGACAGCAGCTACCGCAAAGTCACCGGCGATGGCCCCCGGCACGCCGAAGTGCACCCCGGAAACGTAGGTGCCGTCATTCGCTGATGCCGACGAGTCGCACATCGTCGGCCCGGACGATTCGTCGAGCCGGAAGTACGCGATCGGCGAGTCAGACAGCACAGCCCGTGAATAGGAGTCGGCCTTGTAGGATTTGCAGCCTGTGGATGCGATTGTTGTGCTGGTCGAGGTTGACGGAGTCGTCGACGTCGACGTGGCCGCAGGAGGCGACGTGCTGGAGCTGCACCCCGCCAAAGCCACGATGCACATCACTAGGGCAGCTGAAACCCCGAAACCCCAAGAACCACTTCGAAATCTCTGTGCCATGTCGACTCCCGACGTACCACGACACTCCTGGCTCGCACAAACAGGCCACCACGGTTGCCAGCAATCGGCACTCGCACGCCGTCGCCGCCCAAACTTTAGTCTTCGAGACTGTCACTCACCAGGGGCTCCACAACCGCCTGAGACAACTCCACGGTTTCCGGCAGCAATACTGTCGACTCCGCGCGACCAGACGAAAGTCGGCGTCACCGTCAGACGGCGAGTCGCCCAGTCGCCGAAACGGTGACGCGCCGGAACGACACCCACCGCGCTGCTCGAAGTGCTGGGGAGCACGCACGATAATCGGCCGGGATCTGGTGCGCACGCCGAGTCGATCTGGGCGGTTTCAACGGCTGCCCTCGGTCTCTCACCATGCACGGATGGTGTGATCTGAAATGCCGGAGTCCAAGAGGCCTGCGGGCGGGTAGCCGAACTGCAGAAGGCGCTTACTTACCGCCGAGTGCGGCCTGGAACCGTAGGTAGAAGGCCGCAAATACTAGGA
>Ga0181538_10004478_pt1 | contig 13040 bp, 9 predicted proteins | sample PEATcosm2014_Bin_40_FD_119773 | JGI IMG/M metagenome (GOLD analysis project Ga0181538, IMG submission 119773) | Peatland microbial communities from MTU Mesocosm Facility, Houghton, MI, USA - PEATcosm2014_Bin23_30_metaG | ecosystem: Environmental > Terrestrial > Soil > Wetlands > Peat | place...
ATTTTCCCGCTCTGCCCCCGCCAACAAAGCCTATGCGAATCTGCCCGACCGCCTTCGGTGCGCCCAGACTAACTATTTCGCGCCCCTCCAACCTCGGATGCGGAATCGCTGTGGCCGCGCGGGAGTCATCACCTCACGTGCGGCCTTTCTGTTATACTTCCCTGCCCGACCCACCAACAACCCTGAACTTCGTTATTTTCTTTGCTCCTGATCCCCTTGCTTCCAGGGGCCGGGCGCCACGAACGCTCCGGTGTTGAACTCTGGATACTCGGGGAAACACTTCAGGCACGCCCCCATTACCTTGCCCTCTTTGATGTGCCCTTGAATGTTTGGAAGCAACGTGAGATTGCTTTGGTTGCCTTCGCACAAAAGCTCACCCGGAGCATGGAATTTCGGATCTCCATCCCTTCCCCTTTTATGGCCGGACATGCCGCTGCCGTTAGAAATTAGCCTGCCGAGCTGTAGAGACAATACCGCCCCAGCACTTTCTTACAACCCCACGAAGACTCTGGTTGCATATCGCTTGCCATTCAAGGCAATCCATATCTTCTTGATTCTAAAATACCGAGTTCGCCCCTGCGTGCCCGAAGAGATGGCTGCTGCGAAAAAACTACATGCAGAGGGAAATTTGCATCCTGCTCGTGTTTTCCGCATATGCCACGTTCGAGGCCCGGAAATCCGCGAAATGAGGGGCTCAACGTAGCTTCGCGAATTGTGGCAACAGTCTTGCCCTGTGTTCAGGCTGACCAATGCAGCCTGGGCTGCAAGAAGGCCATTTAGAAGTCCCCCTGGGCGCTGATGGCAGATGATTTTGTAAATCCAGGCGTAGCGGAGCGAGACTGATGGAATTCGTGGAATCGTTGACGGCTTTGCTTTGCTCATTTTTGTTTGGACTGCTCATCGAGTTATTGTTGCTGCGCGCCTTATTCAAACTGATTGGGAAACGGCCGCAGGAACAGATTCCGGTGCGCAACATCGCGAAGTGATGGCACACATTCTTATCAATTGGCAGGCTTATCTGTTATCCCCCGGAATTATCGCTGGCGCCATTATTGTCGGCCTGCTTGCGCATCGCATGGCGTTTTTTATTTTAGCGAAGCCGTCCCTGAAAATGAGCGTCGTCGACGCCTCGCTGGTAAGGCACAGCCGAAGACCTTCCACACTTATCCTGCCGCTTCTGGCCGTGATCATCGCGGAACGCGTCCTCCCGGTCAGTTTCAGGATTAAAGACGCGCTCGCCCACGTGGTCGGCCTGGGTCTGATTGCTTCCGTCGCCTGGCTGCTGGTTGTGATGGTCGACGTGGGTGAAGACGTCATTACCGGCCGGTACAAGGTTGAGATCGCCGACAACTTAGCGGCGCGTCGTATCCAAACACAGGTGAAAGTGCTGCGCCGCATCGCCCAGGTTGTCGTGACGGTCGTCACCGTTGCGATTATGTTGATGACTTTTCCCGAAATTCATCAGATCGGCGCCAGCCTCCTGGCTTCTGCGGGCCTGGCAGGTCTAGTACTGGGCGTGGCGATGCGCTCCACTCTTGCGAGTTTGATTGCAGGAATTCAAATCGCGCTCACCCAGCCAATTCGGATTGAGGATGCCGTCGTGGTGGAGGGCGAGTGGGGTTGGATCGGGGAGATTACGACCACTTACGTCGTGGTACGGATTTGGGACTTGCGGCGCCTGATGGTGCCTCTCTCGTATTTCATAGAAAAACCGTTCCAGAACTGGACTCACAGGACGGCGGACCTCCTTGGTTCCGTCTTCATCTATGCGGACTATACCGTGCCCATCGAAGCGTTGAGGCGTGAATTGGCACGAATTCTGAAATCCACAAATCAGTGGATGGGCAAGGTATGCGTCTTACAGGTTACAGACGCGCGCGAGCACACGGTGGAATTGCGGGCGCTCATGGACGCCCGAGACTCGAGCACGGCGTGGGACTTGCGCTGCTATGTACGGGAAAAGCTGATCGAGTTCCTGCAGAGTGAGTATCCGCAATGCCTCCCCAAAACCCGTGCCGAGTTGCACCGCATTCCAGAGCCTGGGAGAGATCCGGGCTTGATGCGGAACCCGCAAACGCGAAACGACGAGCCTCAACGTTTGCCCATCAAGTAAAGGCGAGATCCGTGCCGAATGGTTGTCATCGGAACGACCGGCTCTCCTGAATCAGGTAATTTTTACCCCCCTCGCCTACTTCGTTGTAAATTCCCTGCCTGACTGCATGTCGTTCAAGAAAAAGCAAATGAGTGCATCGCGGGCGCCCCGTTCCTCCTTTGGCAATGACGTTGCGGGAGCGTTTATTGCAAGTAATTTCAGGTATTCGAACGACGGGGAAGGTAAGGGAAACGAGGCGCACAATGAGCAGCGATTTAATAACCCGCCCCCAAGTCGAAACTCGGTTGATCGCTCGAGCAAAGGGCGGCGACGAACACGCATTTGAAGCCCTTTACCATGCCTACGAGCGACGTGTTTATCTGCTTTGCGTCCGCATGACTGGGGACTCGAGCGAGGCGGAGGACCTGACCCAGGAGACCTTCCTTCAGATCTTTCGCAAAATCTCGACCTTCCGCAACGAGTCGGCATTTACCACCTGGCTCCATCGCGTGGCGGTTAACGTTGTACTGATGCATCACCGCCGGAAGCGGCTCCCAATCGTGCCCTTCGAACACGCAGATGTGTCACCGGAAGAACCCGCTTGGCGGGAGTATGGCGCGGAAGACCAAACGCTGGTCGGCGTGATTGATCGCATACTGATCCGCCGCGCCATCACGCAGCTTCCCGCAGGCCGGCGAGCCGTTCTTGTTCTTCATGACCTGGAAGGTTATCGCCACACGGAAATTGCCAAGCTTCGGGACTGTTCCATCGGAAACTCCAAATCTCAGCTCTCCAGGGCACGCTGGAATATGCGTGCGCTACTCGAGTCCCGGAGAAATGATCTTTCTGCTAACGCGATTGCGAAGAAGGTGAAGACACGTGGTCATCAAGCGATCCGAAAGGAGGGTGCATGCGAACTCATTTAGTGGACACTCCGAACGGATATAAATTTTTCCCTCAGCAGGAACCGGACGCCAGCCTCTCCTGTCACATGGTACGCGGTGTGGCAGTCATCGACCTAAGGAGTCCTCTCGCCGAAGAACGGTTTGTTCACGCTCTTTACGACGCCATACGGGAATTGCTGGAAGAGGGCGCCGGGAACTTCGCTATCAATCTCGCCCAAGTGTCCGGCGCCGATAGCTATACGCTGGGCGCCCTTGCGGGTGCTTATAACCTGGTTCGACAGGCAGGAGGCCGGATCAAGTTTTTCGCAGCTCCGGAGAGACTACACCGAAACCTTAGGAAGTTTCACCTCGATTGTGTCTTGGAACTCTATGCCAATGAAGCGTTGGCTCTGTCCAACTTGCAGTAGCAGAGGCTCTACACGCTAATAAGCGAAGTAAACGGCTGTAATCTCAAAGGGTACCGCTACAAAAAGGAAGTATGAGTCTGACTTTGGGCGCAACCCTGCTCGAAGGGCGGCAATGCCAGTTCCTGGTGTGGGCTCCGCATGCAAAGAGCGTCGAGTTGCGAATGCTCGACCCGCGGGACTCTTTCTCAGCCGCGACGGCCGTGCACTCTGCCGACCATGGCGGCGAGCGGTTGGTTCGTCTGGAGGTGCGGAACCGCGGATATCACGGAGGTGTCGTCGAAGGGGTGGAGCCTGGAACGCGATACGTTTATTGCCTCGATCAAGAGAGGGACAGGCCCGACCCAGCCTCTTCGTTTCAACCGGCCGGCGTTCACGGACCTTCCCAGGTTGTGGACCCGCGGGCATTTCAATGGAGCGATGCAGGCTGGCGAGGACTCTCGCTCGATGATTACATCATTTATGAAATCCACGTTGGCACTTTCACCCCTGAGGGCTCATTCGATGCGGTCCTGTCTCATTTGGAGGAGCTAAGAGGAATAGGTGTTACGGCTCTTGAATTGATGCCGGTCGCGCAGTTTCCAGGAGACCGTAATTGGGGTTATGACGGAGCCTACCCTTTCGCGGTACAGAATAGCTATGGCGGCCCCGAAGGTCTTAAGAAGTTGGTTAACGCCTGTCATGAATGCGGATTGGCGGTCGTGCTGGATGTGGTCTACAACCATTTGGGCCCGGAGGGAAACTACCTCAGTGATTTTGGCCCTTATTTCACCAGCCAATATCAATCGCTTTGGGGTCAAGCGCTCAATTTCGACGGCCCGGACAGCGACGAAGTGGTCCGGTATTTCATTGAGAACGCTCTCTACTGGTTGAGGGATTTTCACATCGACGCTCTACGCCTGGATGCGATCCACGGGATCGTGGACCGCAATGGGCAACCTTTTCTTCAGTTGTTGGCTCGGTCGGTCGACGAGTTTGCTCGACAAGCCCGGCGGGAAATACACCTCATCGCGGAGAGCGACTTTAATGACGTCCGCTTTATCCAGCCCGCGGAATCCGGCGGATGCGGATTGGACGCCCAATGGAGCGATGACTTTCACCACGCTCTGCATACCTTGCTTACCGGCGAGCAAACCGGCTATTACCTGGATTTTGGAAAGCTCGAGCACCTCGAGAAGGCTTTCGCGGAAGGCTTCGTTTATTCCGGTCAATATTCGGCCTATCGCCGGCGGCGGCATGGCAACTCGTCTCGCCATGTCCCGGCGCGGCAGTTCGTGGTTTTTTCCCAGAACCACGATCAGGTTGGCAACCGCCTGTTGGGCGACCGCCTGAGCACGCTCGTGAGCTTCGAAGCGTTGAAACTGGCGGCGGGCATGGTGATTCTATCCCCCTACATTCCCCTGCTGTTCATGGGTGAGGAATGGGGCGAGCGCGCCCCCTTTCAATACTTCATCAGCCATTCGGATGCGGCGTTGGTGGGGGCGGTACGCCGTGGCCGCCGCGAGGAGTTTGCCGCCTTTGGCTGGCAAGCTAATCCGCCCGACCCGCAGGACGAGGCCACTTTCCTGCGAAGCAAGCTCGATCACAGTCGGCGGAACACTGGATGGCATCAAATAATGGAAGGGTTTTATCAGGAACTGGTCAAGTTGCGAAGGACGCTTCCGGGCCTGGCGCAACCGGATAAACAGCGTCTCGAGACTCACGGCCTGGAGCAGGAAAGAGTCCTTCTGATCCGCCGTTGGAGCACCGCCGGCGAAGCGCTCATCGTAGCGAACTTCGGCGAAGAAGAGAAACCTGTTCTGCTGGCCGCTCCTGAGGGAAATTGGTGCAAAGTCCTGGACTCTGCGGACCAACGTTGGCGAGGCGCCGGCAGTCTTGTTCCGTCAAAGTTCAAGTCGAGTGGAACAGTTCAAGTGAGTCTCTGCCCGAAGTCGTTTTGCGTTTTTGAACGTGGAATGGTCTAAACCGAAACCCATGGGATACATCTGCATTCACGGACACTTCTATCAGCCCCCGCGGGAGAATCCCTGGCTCGAAGCCATCAAACATCAGGAGTCCGCGCGTCCCTACCACGACTGGAATGAGCGGGTTAATGCTGAATGTTATACGCCGAACTCGGTCGCGCGGATTCTGGATCAGGAAAAGGGCATTGTCAAGATAGTGAACAACTATGCCAAGATCAGCTTTAACTTCGGCCCGACTTTGCTTTCCTGGATGGAGGCCTATGATCCGGCTGTGTACAAGGCCATCCTCGCGGCGGATGCGGAGAGCTGCAAGGTTTTCTCGGGGCATGGTTCAGCGCTCGCCCAACCCTACAACCACATGATCATGCCCCTCGCCAACGAACGCGATAAGTATACCCAGGCATTCTGGGGAATCCGCGACTTTGAACATCGCTTCGGACGCCGGCCGGAGGGCATGTGGCTGCCCGAAACCGCGGTGGACGTGGCTACTCTGGAGACCCTGGCTTCCTTGGGAATCAAGTTCACGATTCTTGCTCCCAGCCAGGCGCGTCGGGGCAAGAAAATCAGCGGCCGCAATTGGAAGGACCTCGGTAACGGCTCAATCGATCCCACCATGGCGTACCGCATCAGCTTGCCTTCGGGGAAGAACCTCAGCGCCTTCGTCTACGACGGACCTATCTCGCGCTCCGTAGCTTTTGAGGGCGTTCTGGACAACGGCCAGCAATTCGCCGAGCGGCTGCTGGGAGCCTTTTCCGAGGAAACCCGCGCCTGGCCCGAACTGGTGCACATCGCAACCGACGGCGAAACCTACGGCCATCACCACAAGTTTGGCGAAATGGCATTAGCCTATGCCTTGGATTATATCGAGTCCAAAGGTCTGGCCGAACTCATCAACTACGGGTTGTACCTGGAGCGGCATCCTCCCACTCACCAGGTGGAAGTGTTTGAGAACAGCTCCTGGAGCTGTGTGCATGGGTTGGAACGCTGGCGAAGCAATTGCGGCTGCAACTCCGGCGGCCATCCCGGCTGGAATCAGCAGTGGCGCGCCCCCTTGCGCGAAGCTCTGGATTGGCTTCGCGATACTTTGGTTCCCCTTTTCGAAGAGAAAGCGAGGACCTTGCTGAGGGATCCCTGGGCGGCACGAAACGATTACATCGATGTCGTCCTGGACCGTTCGCCTGCCAGCCTGGGAGGGTTTCTGGCCAAGCATGCGGTGCGGGCGCTGGATGATTCCGAAAGAATAACCGTCTGGAAGCTCATGGAGCTCGAGCACCATGCCATGCTGTTGTACACGAGTTGCGGCTGGTTTTTCGATGAGCTATCGGGAATTGAAACCGTCCAGGTGATGCAGTATGCGGGCTGCGCCGTCCAACTGGCGGAGGAACTCTTTGGGGATCAGCGGGAGAGCGTCTTCGTCGAGAAGCTGAGCCAGGCAAAAAGCAATATTCCCGAGTATCAGGATGGCGCCCGCATTTACCAGAAATTCGTCCGGCCAGCTTTCGTCGACTTGCGCAAGGTGGGCGCCCACTACGCCATTCGCTCTCTTTTCGAACCGTACGAAACCGAGATCCGCATCTACCAATACAAAGTGGAGCGCCAAGCCGTTTTGAATCTGGTGCGGGGCGACAAGCAGGAACAGCAATTCGCGGCGGGCCTCGCCAGATTTACCTCTGGAGTTACCCAGGAGTCCGCCGTACTGGGCTTTGCCGCCTTCGAGCGCGGCGATTTCAACCCTGCCGGCGGCGTCCTGAAAGCGGCGAGCGCCGAAGCTTTTGGGACCTTCGTCGAGAAGCTCAAGGAAGTGTTTTCACGCGGAGACGCGGATGAGGTAAGTCACGTCATGCAAGAGGAATTCGAGGGAGAAGCCTATGCCCTCAGCGTGCTCTTTCGCGACGATCAGCAAAGAATCCTGAACCGCATCGCGGAATCTGCCTGGGGCGAGGCTGAGACTGCTTTTGGCGACCTCTATCCGCCTCTGATGTCGATGATCAAGACTTTGGTCAGGGTAGGAGGCTCTCTGACGATTCCCCGGGCTTTCTATGCTGCGGCAGAATTCGTTTTGAACACCCGGCTACGGCGCGCTTTAGGGACTGAACCATTAGACTTCGAGGGTATTCGGAACCTCATCGGCGATGCTGAGGCAGCGAAAGTCTCCCTCGACGTGACGACTCTGGAATACACGCTGCGAATGAGTCTGGAGCGGATGGCCGAGAACCTCCGGGCCAATGCCGCCCAGTTGCAACCGGTTGAGGCGCTGGACGCTGCGGTGGACTTGGCGCGCTCCCTGCCCCTGGATATGAATCTTGCGAAGATCCAGAACATTTGTTACGACCTGGGGCAGACGACATTCCACGATTCTCTGAAAAAAGCGCAAGCAGGGGACGAAAACTCGAAGGTCTGGGTCGATCGCTTTCGCGCCCTGGCGGAGAAGCTCTCTCTACATATTGCCTGACTCGGCGAACTCGAAAATCGAAATTCGAAAATCGACGAATTTCGTTTTTCGAATTCCGTGTTCGACTCTCGTGCCTATGCCTACGCTGCGCATTCCTTCCGCCACCTACCGGCTGCAATTCAGCGGGCAGTTCCGCTTCGAAGACGCGCGGGCGCTGGCGGGTTATCTCGACGAACTCGGTGTGACCGATATCTATGCTTCGCCGTTGCTTCAGGCACGGCGCGGAAGCGGCCACGGCTACGACGTCGCCAATCCTGCCCATCTTAATACCGAAATTGGCAGCGAGCAGGAACTCGAAGCGCTGTCAGCGGAACTCCAGGGGCGCCATATGGGACTTCTTCTGGACATTGTTCCGAACCACATGGTGGCGGGGAGCGAGAATCCCTGGTGGATGGACGTGCTTGAAGACGGCCCTGGCTCTGCCTACGCCTCATTTTTTGATATCGATTGGCATTCCCAGCGCACGATCACGCGGAACAAGGTCCTGCTGCCCATTCTCGGCCGCCCTTACGCGGAGGCGCTCGAGAACCAGGAACTCAGACTGATTTACGAACAAGCCGGCTTCTTCATCTGCTACTTCGATACCAAGCTGCCCGCGGCGCCCAAGTCATATCTCCTGGTGTTGCAGCACCGGCTTGAGGAGTTGCGCCACAAACTGGGCGCTGATCACCCGGCATTTCGGGAATTGGGGGGCATCCACGCCGCCACCACCAACCTTCCTGAGCGCGCCACGCTCTCCACGGAAATGGCCGGGGAGAGACGATCGCAGAGGGAGGCCATCAAGGAAAGAGTCTGGAACTTGTATCAAAACTCGCCCGAGGTGCGAGAATTCCTCGATCAGAATGTGCAGGTCTTCAACGGCCGCAGGCGAGCGCCCGCCAGTTTCGTTTTCTTAGACCGTTTGCTGGCCGAGCAGGCTTACCTGCTTTCATACTGGCTGTCCGCCAACGACGAAATCAACTATCGGCGGTTCTTTACCATTACAGATCTCGTGGGCGTGCGCGTCGAAGATCCCCTGGTTTTCGAGGCCACTCATGCCGTAGTGTTGCGGCTCATCGAAAAGGGCCTGGTGACCGGCTTAAGGATTGACCACGTCGACGGTTTGCGAGACCCTCTGGGGTACCTGCGCCGGCTCCAGGAGCGCGTCGCAGGCGGCTCCTCGAGTGGTCGTCATCCTCCGTTCTTTGTACTGGTGGAGAAGATTCTGGCGGACGGCGAAGCTTTGCCTCGCGAGTGGCCGATCTGCGGAGCAACCGGATATGCATCACTCAACGCTCTCAATGGTCTTTTCCTCGATCCGGAGGGGTGCAAGAAACTGGATCAAATCTATGAGTCGTTCACCGGCGTCCAGGTTCGCTACGAAGACTTGGTGTACGAGAAAAAGAAAGAGGTAATGGCGAATCTTTTGCGCGTGGAAATGCGTTCCCTTGGCCACCACCTTGCGCTTCTGGCCGAGCGCGATCGCTACGCCCGCGACTTCCCGCGTCACGACCTCGCGCAAGCCCTGATCGAGATCACCGCGTGTCTGCCGGTTTACCGCACTTATGTGCGCGGTTTCTCGATCAGGAGCGAAGAGCGCCGGCCTTACATCATGAAAGCCCTGGAGGACGCCCGACGGCGAAATCCGCGCCTGAGACCGGAGTGCTTCGATTTCGTCAGCGATGTTCTCCTGCTGCGAGAACGGGCCCACGTGTTGCCTGAACAGAGGGAAGCACGGCTCGCCTTTGTGATGCGCTGGCAGCAGTTCACCAGCCCGATCACCGCGAAGGGAGTCGAGGATTCCGCTCTTTACGTATAAACCGCCTGATTTCACTCAACGAGGTCGGCGGCAACCCTAGCTCCAATGGCGTGTCGGCCGCCGCTTTCCATGAGTTTCTCAGCAACCGCCAGAAGCGCAACCGTCACACACTCACTGCTACGACTACCCATGACACGAAGCGGGCTGAGGACGTGCGGATGCGCATCAACGTACTCTCCGAACTTCCCTCGCTCTGGGAAGAAAAGCTCGAGCAGTGGGCATCCTGGAATAAACCCAAAAAGAAGCTTGTCAACGGTCGCCCCGTCCCCCACCCCAACGAAGAAACCCTCTTGTACCAAACCATGCTGGGCGCATGGCCTCTTGACCACCATGGACGGACCGACTTCAGAAAGCGCCTTCAGCAATACATGGTGAAAGCGACGCGAGAAGCGATGGTGAATACAAAGTGGACGCGCCCCAATGTCCGGCATGAGCAGGCGCTTCTTCACTTTGTTAGAGCCATCATCCAGGAATCGGACGACAACACGTTTCTGAAAGATTTCCTGGAGGTTTCGAGGGAGATTGCTTTCTATGGAGCGCTTAATTCTCTTGCCCAGCTCTTGCTCAAAATCACCGGCCCGGGAGTTCCGGATATTTACCAGGGCTCAGAACTCTGGGACCTCAGGCTGGTCGATCCCGATAACCGGGGTCCGGTCGATTTCCGAAGGCGCTCGAGCCTCCTTGCCGAGCTCTCGCAGCAAGAGGAGCAAAATCGTTTGCACCTCATCGACAACTTGCTTGAGCATTGGCAGGACGGCCGCATCAAGCTCTTCGTAACTTCCAGGGCCCTCACCTTCCGCCGCTCTCAAGTCGACTTATATCTCGCCGGCGCCTATCTACCGCTCGAGGCGATTGGTTCCAAGCAAAAGAGCGTCTTCGCATTCGCGAGGCGCCTGAAGCGAGCTTGGGCGGTGACTGTTGTGCCGAGGTTGGTCACGAGTCTGGTTCCGCCAAGCCGTTACCCCACCGGCGAAGAAATTTGGGCAGACAATGGGCTGCCGCTCCCCAACAAAGCGCCCTCAGAATGGCTCGACGTTCTGACCGGGGAGACGGTGCGTTCCCGGGTCGCCACGAAGGGAAACCTGCTGCCGCTTGGAAAAGTCTTCGCCCGGTTTCCCGTTGCCTTGCTCCGGTCGTTGTAGGGCGAGCCCCGATGCTTCGCGGCCGGCATCAGAGCAAAGCTCTGCGTGAGTGCCGATAGGGGCGGTTCGCGAACCGCCCCTACGACTGCTCGACGCTCTATTTCCGGATCTCGATCAGGGCGAGACCATGCGCAGGAAGACTTAGCGTGAGCGAGGCGGGACCTCCCGCATCTAACTGCCGAATTTCCGGTGCTGGCAGGCGGCCGGCTTCTCGCACGAGTTGCTGCTGTTCGCGGGATGGAAAGTCGGGTTTGCCCATTGCCTCCCAAGCCGTGAGCGCCGAGCCATGCTCGTCGTCCAGCCGGGAAATGCTCGCGTAGCGCGTTGCCCCCAGTCCCCTCAGTTCAAGCGTCAACTCGCGCACAGGACCCGTCTCCCCAGGGGGCGCATAATTCCAGGCCGCGATAACCACAGCGCCGTCCTGGCGTCGAGTGGCCAGCACCAAGTCTGAATCGACGGTGATGCGTTCCGTTCCCAAGCGATGGAGCAGCGCAAAGGCATTATACGAGGCCTTGGGAATGTTGCCTGCCGCCACGAGGCCATAGCCGCCGTAGAAAGGCCTCTTTACTTCGCCCTGCTCTTCAAAGACATCGGAGAAGCTCCAATAGGCGAGCATATCCACCAGGCCGTCGCAGCGGCTGATCGTGTAAGCAAGCCAGGGGCCCATGAAAGCGGAATCGGTCACCTCCGGTTCGTTCATATAGCTTGCGTTGTACTCGCTGAAAACGATGGGCAAATCGGGACGAGCTGAGGCTTTGACTTCATCGTGAACTTTTTTGACGGCGCGAATGACCATCTCGAGGCGCGATACCTGCTCGTGCGTACCCAAGACGTTTTCCGCAGTGTCGTTGGCATAAACGTGCGTGGAAACGAAGTCCAAGGGTGCATTCGAATCCACGCAATGGCGAATGAACTCGCTGACCCAAGCTGCCTGGGCAGTGGAAGGCCCGCCCACTCGAATTCGAGGGCTGACGCTCTTGAGCGCTTGTGCCGTCCGGTCATAGAGGGTGAAATAGGTCGCCTGCCGCGGCTCGCCTGCCCAGAAGTCAAGATTGGGCTCGTTCCAAACTTCGAAATACCACTGCGAGACTTCCTCGATGCCATAGCGAGCGACGAGATGACTTGCGAAGTTGCGGATCATATCCTGCCAAAGACCCCAGTCCTTTGGCGGCGCTATATACGGGTGGTACCAGAAGCCCTGTTGCTTGGGAGCGGAGGCCAGCGCCTTCGGCATGAAGCTGAGCTCGACGTAAGGGCGAACTCCATTGGCAAGCAGTCCGTCGTAAATCTGGTCGACGTAAGAGAAATTGTAGCTGGGGTTCGCGCCCGGGCCGGCGTTATACAATCCCACTTCGTCATGCAAAATGGCGTGGGAGCGAATGTACTCAAAATCGGTGGCGCGCTTGACCGCTCTCAGATCCTCGCGGTAGCTCTCGCGCAGCGAAAGGATTGCCCGGCCGGAGCCAAACGTCCGCTCCCAAAAATGCGGGAAAGCATGCGAAGGCGCCTGAGCGTCAATGATGATTCTTTGATGCTCGTTATTCGGGCCTGCGTTTTGACCAGGCAACAAAGATGGTCGACTGAAACACAGGCAGACGATGCAGGCTGTAAGCAAGCGGAAGAGCAACCTTGTGGTCAACGATCCTCCTTCGCCTCTCGCCATGCCTTCGCTTCTTTGTAGTACTGGCGGTGAGTTTCTTCGCGGCGCGCGAAGAATAGCAGATCCTTGGCGCAGTTTACCCTGGGTGTAGCGAACCGGCTCAGGATGACATGGCGTTCTAAGCGAAGCGAAGAATCTGCATTTGGTTGCGGCTCTGCCGCGCTGAGTGCTGCCGGTGATCATCATGATGAGGCCTCGCGATCAAGTGCGGGTTAGAAGCCGTACCCCGGTTTCAGTTCGCACTGGTAGACTTCGGTGTGATCCGGGTTGACGCTTTCAGTACACGTGGCCCAGCTCAGTTTGAGCTGCGGTCCCAAAGGAAAAATGATCGGCTGGCGGTTGACGTCCGCCTCGATGCAAATCCCTTCCGCATTAGCCGGCACGGTGAAATGCAGCGCCTGGCCGAAGATTACAGGATAGGATGACCTCACACTGTTGCTGGTCATCGAACGGAACACCTCCGCTTCGAAGAGAAAAGTCGTCGTATCGGACCAGTCAAGAATCTCCACACGAACGCTGGGTCCGCCGCGCGAAAAGCCGTCGTACCGTATCTTCGTGAAGGAGCAAGGACCGGCGATGCAGGAAACGCGGGCGTTGGAGAAGAAATCGCCCCCCGGAGCCTC
>Ga0181538_10004479_pt1 | contig 13040 bp, 9 predicted proteins | sample PEATcosm2014_Bin_40_FD_119773 | JGI IMG/M metagenome (GOLD analysis project Ga0181538, IMG submission 119773) | Peatland microbial communities from MTU Mesocosm Facility, Houghton, MI, USA - PEATcosm2014_Bin23_30_metaG | ecosystem: Environmental > Terrestrial > Soil > Wetlands > Peat | place...
CTTGTACCCGTCCTTTGTTTTCATAGACATTCTCGCTTTGTTCCCCCGATTTTGGTGTAGCGCGTCCCTCCGTGTTTGCGGTCCGCGGCTCGTCCCAGGAAAAGCCGCAGACCGCAGAACCGGCGGTCTGCGCTACCACACTTCTTGTACCCGTCCTTTGTTTTCATAGACATTCTCGCTTTGTTCCCTCGATTTTGCAGTCGATAAGTTGAGAAGTCGAGACGTTGGGGGGCCCTCCGCTACTTTCTGGCCATCGTTCCGCGCGCGACGGTTGCGGTCGGTTCTGGGGCTCCCGCTCCTCGATTCTTTGACTCCTCGACTTCTCAACTGCACTTGGAGGCAGAAACTACAGGCAGGGACTACGGACGAAAACAAAAGAGAACTTTCTGGCATAACGTGCTGGCAGGGACGAACCCCCTGCCCAACCCCAAGAAACAACTCTAGCCTATGTCGTCCCGTTTGTCAAGAGAAGAATTCCAGATCGAAAGAGCGGGTAGCGGGTAGCGCAGACTCGCTGTTATTGCGAGTCTGCGGCTTTTGACGTTAGGAATTTGCTGGCCACTCAAACACACATTTGAACATGTCCAAAGGAAGAGCTGAAACCGGCACCCATTCGTGCTTGGCCCGCTCCCGGCTAAGGTGCGGGCGCAACGAGAAAACGTGGTGCGGGGTCTGCGCCAGCCCCCATTCAGCAAGAGTGCCGACGGATATCGGAGAGCCACGGGACCGAACTTGATGAGCGGCACTTCTGGGACTGAACCCGCACTTGACCCCGGGCGTTGCCCCATAAGCGCTAACTTAACGTCGACACGACCTTCGGAGCCGCGCAGCGGCGGCAGATTGTGGCCCATGGCGAAAGAAGGTGTGAAAGAATCAGCCAGCCTGTCATCCTGAGCGAAGCGAAGAGCCTGTCCTGAACGAAGTGAAGGAATCTCGCTCTGCCGATGGAAGTGGCTGATGGCAAAGGCACTCAAAGCGAGATTCTTCGCTTCGCTCAGAATGACAGCGCGTGCATATTTTTGCCTTTTGCCGATTTTTTCACACCTCCTTTCGCCGTGGGCCACAATCTTTCGGCCCTCTGGGCCTGCGAGAGTGGCGGCGAGAAGCATTTCGCCGGCGGCGACAGGCTTAAGTTAGCGCTTATGGGGCGTTGCCCTGGGCTGGGATAGGTCGCCCCTTCAGGGCTGGAGAATCGTGGTCGCCGCCCCCCCACCCCGAAGACAAAAGGTTGGAGATACACGCGCTTGCGCCCCGACGTTCCCAATAGTATTCTATAAGCAGAAAGCGGAAGTTAAGGGCCCAGCAATCCACTGGAATAAACCTGTCGTACGTATTTAGGGGAGAATTGCGGCGTGGCACCCACACCGGGCCAAAGACCTGATCGCCGAGACTCTGACGAGGGCCTGATCCGCCGCATCGTGGATGGCGACGAGTCTGCGCTCGGCATCCTCTACGACCGATACGGAGGGTTGGTGTATTCAGTGGCCAAGCACGTCTTAGGTGACAGCGGGGCAGCCGAAGAAGTCCTTCAGGACATCTTTCACCAGCTTTGGCGACGTTCCGCAAACTTCGACTCCGCACGTGGAAGCCTCTCAAGCTGGCTGCTGGTCATGGCTCGCAATCGTTCGATCGACCGCGCTCGCCGACGCACTCCACAGTTAGAAGACCAGGATGCGGCTTCACTGCACGGGCCGTCGCTCGACATCGAGAGCGAGGCGGCACAGAACGAGATGGCGGCGCGGGTTCGAGCGGCCTTGCAGGCTCTGCCCGAGGCGCAGCGCGTGGCCATGGAGCTTGCCTATTTCGAAGGACTCACACAAAGCGAAATCGCCAAGCGCACCGGAGATCCGTTGGGAACGGTGAAGACACGCCTCAGGTCTGCGCTCGCTTCGCTAAGAACAGTGTTTAGAATTTAACGGACTGTGAACGAACACCACCAATTCGAAGAAGAGATTGCGCTCTATGGACTGGGCGTGCTTGACGGAGCGGACAAGGCTGAACTCGAGGGCCATCTGTCCGCTTGTTCCGCATGCCGCGACAAGCTTGCGGCCTCCCGGGGGACGCTTGCCTTGCTGGCGTTTGCCGCTCCGGCGGTCAAGCCAAGTCCGATCGTGCGCGAACGTATCCTCGAAGCCTTCAAAGCGCGCGGCGGCGGGCCCATCGGGAGCGCGCCCCCGGCCCCTGAACGGCGCGGGCTTAGGATGGCTGCCTGGGCGCCGGTGTGGGCGGCGGTTGGCTTACTCCTCGTGGCCGCCGCGACGTGGCTCGCCGTCGACAACCGGCGGCTTTCGCGCAGGCTCTCCGATCTCGAACTCGCACACAGCCAACTCGCAGCGGCCAGCCGCGAGCTTGAGGCCGTGAATGCGCGCGCCCGCGCCGCGCTCGAGGTTTTGACCGCTCCCCAAACTGTTCAGGTGGACCTCTCACCGGCGGCCGTACACCCTGAACCTCACGGCAAGGTGTTCTACAATCCCGGCAAAGGTCTGCTGTTCTACGCCACGCATCTTCGCTCTCTTGCCCCCGGCCAGACATACGAGTTGTGGTTGATTCCTGCGCAAGGAGCGCCTGTTGACGCCGGGATTTTCAACACCGACTCCATTGGGAATGGACAGGTCATCCTGCCGCCACTTCCTTCAGGCCTCACTGCCAAGGTGTTTGCCGTTACCATCGAGCCGCAGGGCGGAGTTCCCGCTCCCACGGGTCCCAAGGTCCTCATTGGGTCAGTTTCCTGATTTAACCTTTCTCAAGTTCCTGCAATCCGCTGAAGCCCCTTTCGACGTACTTGTAGGTGGGCACCCATTTCGAGAAGTTCCAACGGAGGACGCTCCCGCCGACGCATCGGTCGGGCGGGTTTCAGTTCTCGGCAGGCTCTAAGTTAGACCTGCCTTGCGAAGGGGCCTGAAGTGTATCTCAGCAATCTGGTTTCACAATTCTTGAACCCAATCAAAGGAGATGAGGTGCGGGATGAAAAGAGCGAGAACTGTAGTTGGACTGACCCTGGTTTTGCTGGCAATCTGCGCCGTCGGAGACTTCCTCCTGGGACCTCGAGGAATGCTGGCTTCCAGCCATCGCGAAGCGCCGATTACGGCCCTTGATCCGGGTGCGGATATCACGGATCTTTGGGCATTTCGCAGCTACGACAGCAATGGCAACGATACGAATCCGCCGAGCGTTACGATGATCATGGCGGTCAACCCGTTCGAGGAGCCGGCGAATGGCCCCAACTGGTTTCCCTTCGACCCGCAGATCCTCTACCAGATTCACATCGACAACGACAATGACGGCAGGGACGATGTCGTTTTCCAGTTCCGGTTCTCAACTCAATACCAACTGCCCACCGTTCCTAACGGTCTAGCAGGCTTTTCTGGCTCGGGCTCCAGCACGGCGCCGGGGGTTCCGCCCCAGATCACCAGTTTTGCGAACCCCGGCCTTAATTTGCGGCAGACCTATACCGTCACGATGATTAAGAACGGCGCTAGTACTCAGATTGTCAACTCCGACGGCTCCCCGTTTTTTGCGGTTCCCGCCAACGCCGGCCCACGCACCATGAGTTACGCCGATCTCTACACGGCGGGTACATACGGGGATACAAGCCATGGCGTTTCAGTATTTGCCGGCACCGTTGACGATCCCTTTTTCATCGATTTGGGCGCGACTTTCGATACCGTTAACCTCAGGACAATTCCCGGAGGTACGGGCGTCCCGGGTGTGCTGACCGCCACGGAAGACGGTGCCAATCAGAATTTTGTCTCAGATACAGTCTCGGGATATGCGGTCGATGCGATCGCCATTCAAGTGCCTATCACAATGCTGACCAGTACGGGCAACGTGGAGCTTTCAACCTCCCCGCACTCCACCATTGGAATTTGGGCTTCGACATCACGGCCGGCGCTTACCATCCACCGTGCTCCCAAGCCGGTGGTCTACAGCCCCGGCGGCTTCAGCCAGGTGCAGCGGCTGGGGAATCCGCTCATCAACGAACTCGTGATCGGCATCGGAAGTAAAGACTACTGGAGCATGTCCAACCCTTTGAATGATTCCCAATTTGCGAGCTTCGATCTGAATCCGGTATTTGTTTCGATTGTCGACTCGCTCTATTCGGTGCTGGCGCCAGGGGCGTTGTATTCACCCCCCGCTCCCCGTACCGACCTCCTGCCGCTGGTGGAATATCTCCCGCCTATTGCCGCTGCTGGTACGCCCGCAGGACCCATCGCCGATCTGCTGCGGCTGAACACCGGCGTGCCTCCCACAGCGCCCGCCAGCGCCAGCCGCCTTGGGTTGCTCGGAGGCGATGCGGCCGGTTTCCCGAACGGCAGGCGGTTGGCGGATGATGTTACCGATATCACGCTGCGCGTGGCCGTCGGGGGAGTGCTGGCGGGGAACAAGTGCGGCCCCGCCCACGCGAGTAACTGTGCCGCCTTCCCCAATAACATTCTGGGCGATGGAGTGAACGTCAATGATGTGAACGTGGATCTGGCTACCGACGGCATGACTAATCTCGTCGAAGCCAATACGCATTTCCACACGGCGTTTCCCTACGTCGATTACTGCCCGAGCGGACGCGGGCGAGTACACATCGATCCAGGCGATCCCGGCTGCACGGGTGGGACTGGACCTGCTTGCGCCGAGTAGTGTTGCGAGAATTGCGTTTGCCTGTAGCGCTGACCTTTAGGTCAGCACTTGCCAACCTGAAGGTCACCTTTAGGTCAGCACTTACCAACCTGAAGGTCACCTTCGGGTCAGCACTGCCGACCTGAAGGTCGGCGCTACGCCGAGATACGATGATCGGCTGCCGGGGCAACTCTTATGGTTGCCCCGGGCGGCAACTGGGGCCGCCCCTTTAAGGTTCACTATGAGAATTCTGATTCTTGGTCTCTTGCTGTCAGTCCCCGCGACGCCTGCTGCTTGGGGCGCCGACGGGGGCTCGCCGTCGCCGGCTGAGCTTCGCATCGCGGCGGCTCAGAAAGTCTTGCAAAAACAGCCGGATCGTTACATGGCGTACAACGACCTGGCGACGGCGCTCATCCGTCGGGCGAGGGAGACGGGCGACAAGTCGTACTTCCGGCAAGCCGAGGCCGCTGTCGAAAACTCCCGCCGAATTCAGCCGGATAATTTTGAGGCTGGGCAGGCACATGTTGCTCTTCTCCTGGGCGAGCGGGAGTACTCCCAGGCGCTGGCAGAAGCCCGCGCGCTCAATCGCCGTATGCCGGACGCAGTTCTGGTATGGGGATATATGGCGGAGGCAGACGCCGCGCTCGGTGATTACGCTGCGGCCGAGCAGGCTGCCCAGTGGATGATGAATCTTCGCCCCGGCAACCTGCCCGCCTTCGTGTGTGGTGCAAACCTGCGCGAGGATTGGGGCGATATCGATGGCGCCTTGGATTTCCTAAGCCGGGCGCTCCAGCAGGTGCCTCCATTCGAGACCGAGGAAACGGCTTGGATATTGACGCGAATGGCGCGGCTCGAACTGCAGGCGGGGCAGCCTGAAAAAGCCGACCCGCTTCTCCAGCAGGCTCTAAAGACTTTCCCCGACTATTACCTGTCGCTCGAGGAGTTGGCTAAAGCTCGAATGGCCGAGCATCGTTACTCCGAGGCGGTGGAATTGCTTAAGACGCGCAACCGAAGTTTCGCCAGTGCCCAGAGCCGGAATCTCGAGGCGCGGGCTCTGCTGCTCGCGGGAAGAACCGCGGAGGCGCAACAAAAATACGCCGATTTTGAGCGCGTGGCACGCGACCAAATCGAGCAATTCGATAACGCTAATTTCGAGTTGGTTTCTTATTATGCAGGCCAGGCCCACCAGCCTTCAGAAGCCCTGCGCATTGCCCGCCTCGAAATCGAGCGGCGCCACGATGTGCGGACCCTCGACGCCTATGCATGGGCGCTTTATGTTAACGGCCAATTCGACGAGGCCCGCCGACAGATCGAAAAAGCGCTGGAGGTTGGGACGCGCGAGGCGGAACTCTATTATCACGCCGGAACCATTGAGGCGGCTGCAGGCGCCAAATCCGCGGGACTCCACTTTTTCCAGCAGTCGCTCGAACTCGATCCCGGCGCGGAGACGGCGGATGCTGCCCGAACCGCACTCGCGCAGTACGGCAAGAGAGGCGAATGAAAAGCTCTTTCATAATTCGCTTACTCACACCGGTGATGATTCTCCTCACCTGCTCCGGCATGGCGCTCGCTCAAAACTCCACTGACGCGAACATTCGGTCTTCACAACTCCGCGTCAGGATGTATCCGTCGGACTTCAAAGCGTACGACCAATTGGGAGCCGCTTACATTCAGAAGGGACGCGAAACGGCTGACGCCAGTTATTACGAACTCGCTAAAACGGCGCTCGACAAGTCGCTCGACCTCGCCTCGAGCGATCTCGCTGCCGCCTCCGCCAAAACTCACATGGCGGTCGTAGCGATGGCCGAACATCAGTTCGATGAGGCTCTTTCGTGGGCGCAGGAAGCGTTGGCGCTCGGCTCCGGCGACCCTTCGCCATGGGCCATCGTAGGCGACGCGCTCACCGATCTGGGTGAGTACGACCGAGCTGCCGAGGCCTACGCAAGGCTACGCGACCCGGTTCAGCCGGAGAACGAATCTACAGCGTTGGCCTACGAGCGCGAGAGCCGTGTGGCTTATTTGCACTTTCTTCGTGGTGATGCTCAAGGCGCAATCAAGCTGATGCGCGATGCCATAGCGGTGGCCACGACTCTGCACTTGCCGGCGGAAAATGTGGCATGGAGCGATTATCAATTGGGCGAGATCTCGTTCAAAAGCGGTGACATCCCTGGCGCCGAACAAGCCTACCGCGCAGGACTTCTCATTGACCCCAATTCCTATCGCAATCTCGCGGGCCTCGGGGAAGTGCGGACAGCACAGGAACGATACCCAGAAGCTATCGCGCTTTACGAGAAGGCTCTCGCCGTGGTCCCATTTCCTGCTTTCGCCGCCGCCCTCTACGATCTCGATATGCAGGTGGGACGCCCCGGCGACGCGCGGAAGCAGCTTGAGCTCATCGAATTCATCGCCAAACTTAATCCGATCAACGAGAGGCTCTACTACCGCGAGTTGGCCCTCTTCTACGCCGATCACAGTCTGAAGCTCGAGGAGTCCGTCCAGCTCGCGAAGCAGGAGTTGGAAGTTCGCCATGACGTTTACACGTGGGACATTCTCGCCTGGGTGCTCTACAAGAATGGCCGCGTCCGTGAGGCGCGAGAGGCGATGGAGAAGGCTCTCGCGCCGGGCACGGCAGATGCGCTTCTTGACTTTCACGCCGGCATAATTGAATTCCAACTCGGTGACCTCGATGGCGCGAAGACCTTGCTCGGGCGCGCCTTGGCCTCGAATCCTCACTTCCATATGGTTTATCCGGGCCAGGCGCGAAAAACCCTCACTCAACTGGCAGGCAAAAACGAGGAGCCCCGGCCGCCCATGGCCGCGGTTTTAGAAGGGGCCGGGCGAACGCCATGAAGAGACTATTCAAGCCGGCAGGGCACGGAGCCGGGGAGAAAACCGACAGGGCATATCATCTTGCGCTCACCGTTCTTCGCGGCGGGAGAAGGCCCAGCGCCGCTGGCTCCACGCTCGCGGCGCTCGCCTTGGTGATCGGCCTTCTCGGCCCCAGGTGCGCTTCCGCCCATCCCATGGGCAATTTCAGCATCAACCATTTCGCAGGCCTTCACGTCACATCCGGCTGGCTCGAACTGCGGTACATTCTCGACTTGGCCGAGATTCCTACATTTCAAGAAATGCAATCCACTGGGATTGTGCCGAATCCCGAAGACCCTCGAGTGACTGCTTATCTTGCACAGAAAGCCAACGCCCTGAGAAGCGGGCTGGTTGTGACGCTCAATGGCGTGCCGCTCGAGCTAGATATCCAATCCCATGACGTGATTTTCCCACCGGGGGCCGGTAATTTGCCGACCATGAAAATCGGCGTGGTCTATCGCGCCTATATCGAGGGCGTGGCGTGCCCGTGCACCCTCGATTATCGTGACGCCAACTACCCCGAGCGGGTCGGATGGAAGGAAGTGGTGGCCACCACCGCGCCAGGGCTGAGGCTCGCGACCAGCACTGCTGCAACTGTGTCGCGCAGCGAACAGCTCGCGAATTACCCCACCGATCTGATTAGCAGCCCCCCACAGGACCTGTCGGCACGATTGGTTTTTGAGCTCCCCTCCGCGGCGACGCAAGGGGGCGTGGCCCGTGGGAAGCCACACCACACCACCAGCGAGGGGGACGGAGGCGGCGGGCACGCGACGCACGCGCAATCGGGCGCCCGCGTCAACCACCCACTTGCGCCATCCGGGGAATCGACGGTGTCTCGCGAAGCCAGGCCCGGGAATCTGGCTCTCGAAGCCAATAAACAGGGAACCCCACGCAGCCGCTTTACAGAGCTCATCGCCACAAATCAATGGGGAATATGGTTTCTGCTGACGGCGGCGCTCGTCGCCGCCGCGCTCGGCGGCTTGCATGCACTCGAGCCCGGGCATGGAAAAACAATTGTCGCGGCTTACCTGGTGGGCTCCCAAGGGACAGCTGCCCATGCTTTACTCCTCGGCCTGATTGTGACGGCGACACACACCGCAGGCGTCTACGCGCTCGGCCTGATTACCCTTTACGCCTCGAAGTATATCGTTCCAGACCAACTCTATCCGTGGCTCGGCATCGGATCGGGTGCGACCGTCGCACTGCTCGGACTCTACATGCTTCGAAGCCGCTATGCCGGACACGGACACGCGCATGGGCATCATCACCATCATGGCCCTTGGCGTCAAGACGAAGGTCACGGACACTCGCATTCCCACGACCACGTTCAGCATTCCGAGCACCCACACCCACACGAGCATCATGGGCACGAGCACGTCCATGGGCACACGCATGGCTTAGAGCGCCAGTTTTCTTATAAGCAACTCGTGATGCTGGGCGTGACCGGCGGGATTATTCCCTGCCCGGCCGCGCTGGTGGTCTTGCTGAGCGCAGTCTCACTTCATCGGGTGGCGTTCGGACTCTACCTGATCCTGGCGTTTAGTCTGGGATTAGCCGCCGTGCTGATTTCGATCGGCTTGGTGACGGTCTATGCCCGCCGCCTACTGTCACTTTTGCCGACCGACGGGCCACTCGTAAACCGCTGGCTGCCCATGGCCTCGGCCACAGCGATCACGGGCCTTGGCGTCGGCATTGTCGTTCAGGCGCTTTTGGCGGCAGGAATGATTTCGGTACGGTTGTGACTTCGGAAGACCAGGTAGTTCCCCTCCCTCGTTAAAGAAGTGCCAGAGGTGGTTGCCGGAGTTAGCAGCTACCAGCCCCACCAGTCATGGGCCGACTTCCGCGTACAGTAAAAGTAGCCGACAAGAGAAAATCTACTTCCCAAACGCTGTTCTCCTGCGCGACGGCACGTTTCAGCGAAGGCGACTCCTCGACAATCTCAACCGCACGTTGCTTTCAGAGGCGGCCGGGTGTAAATTACGTGATAGGGGAAAACAAAAACTCACGGTCGAACTTTCTGGTTGGCACCTCGGCTCGGTGTTTGGATGCACAGGGATGACAGCAGCCGAAAAGCAGTCCTCCCTTCATCCGCGCAGCGTCGAGCAACAGTTGGCGCGTGAACACCAGAATCCTACCTGGTAACGATCGCCTTCGGCCCCGTGTTGTTTTTGGTCCTTGCCAGAGAGGAAAATTGCCATGACTCGGTTAAACACCGAACTGCATTTTGAAGCGCCCGGGCCAGGACCGTGGAAGCAAGACCCCGTGCACTTCCCGCGCCCCGTGACGCGGTACTTTCAGGAGATGCATCCAGCCGCATTCAGAAAGGGCACCAACGACTTCGCCCGGTTCTATGGATTGCTCATCGACGGCCTCCAGATGGGCTACGTGAACGGCTTCGGCTACAGCCAAGTGGTCCCGGCTCCGGAAGCCGAATTCCCGGAGCGCTTTAAGCGCGCCGAACAAGTCGTGGCCAAGAAGCTCTGGCGAGAGCAGCTATGCGACTGGGACGAGAATCGCAAACCATCCTCCATGGCCACACACCGTGAGCTACAGTCGGTTAAGCCGGACGCCCTCTCCGACGCGGAACTGGTCGCCTATTTGATTCGCTGCCGTGATCACCATTCGGCGATGATCACCCAGCACATGCGCTTCACCGGCAGCGCCACGATTCCGGTCGGGGACTTCCTCGCACACGCCGGGGACTGGACGGGCCTTCCGCCGTCCGAGTTGCTGGGACTGATGCGCGGCGCGGCAGTGGTCTCCGCCGGCGGTTCCGCTGAACTGGAGCGCCTGAAGCGTGCATTCGCCGAGGACCCGGCCGCGCGCAAGGTGCTTGCGTCCGACGGCGAGCCCGCACAGATACTCGCGAGCCTGCGGTCCCTGGGCGGTGACGCGGGCGCGGCGGTCTCCGGCTACCTTGACTTGGTCGGCAACCGCTTGGTGGACGGCTTCGACATCGCCGAGCCCACGGCGCTCGAATTGCCGGACGCGCTCCTCAGGGCCATCCGCATCGCCGTTTCGGGCGAAGCCCCGGCCGACGAGGACCTCGATGCCCGGGTTGCGGGAGTCCGCTCCAAGGTTCCCGCAGCTCAACAGGCCCGGTTTGACGAACTGCTGGGTGAGGCCAGGCACATGTACCGCCTGCGTGACGAGCGCGGCGTCTACAGCGATATCTGGGCTTCAGGGCTCATGCGGCGCGCCGCACTTGCGGCGGGCCGGCGGGTGACGAGTCGCGGCCGCATCGCCATCCCTCAGCACATGCTGGAGGCCGGCCTCGACGAGATGTGCGCGCTGGTCGCCGGCACAGGTGGCCCCTCCGCAGGCGAGTTGGCAATGCGCGCTGAATACCGCGCGGGTTACGCCGCCAAGGATGCGCCGCCCTTCCTGGGCCCGCCCCCACCGCCCCCGCCGGACCTCGCGGCCCTGCCTCCATCGGTCGGCCGACTCATGCGCGCGACCTTCATCGCCTTGGATCAGGTGTTCGGGAGTTCCGACGCGCAGCACGAAGAAAAGATCCTTTACGGGCTGGCGGCGAGTAAGGGCATTTACGAAGGGCCGGCGCGGCGCGTCTCCGGTCCCTCCGAGTTCGGCCGGATCGTCAAGGGCGACGTGCTGGTCACCGAGTCGACGACCGAGGCCTTCAACATTCTGCTGCCCTTGCTTGGCGGGATCGTCACCGACAACGGCGGCCTGCTCTCGCACGCGGCGATCGTCTCACGCGAGTACGGCATCCCGGGTGTGGTCGGGACCCGCGAGGCCACCGAACGAATCGCCAACGGCGTATTGGTCCGAGTCGACGGGGATGCCGGGGAAGTCACGGTGCTCGGATGAAAAAGGTGGTTTCCTTCGCGAAGGCGCGCGAGACTTCGCAATATGGATCGAAGGCTGTGGGGCTAGGCCACGCGGTGCGAGAGGGCCTTCCGGTTCCGCCGGGCGTGGCGCTTTCGGGCGACTTAGTCGAGGCCGTCGCCTCCGGTCAGGACGGCGCCGTTGAAAAGGTAGAAAAGGCTGTCGCCGCCCTGCGGCCCCCGTTTGCCGTCCGGTCGTCCGCCGTCGACGAAGACGGTGCAGCGGCAAGCTTCGCCGGCCAGCACCTGACTGTGCTCAACGTCCATTCGGCGGCCGACGTCCCCGGCGCGGTTCGCGAAGTCTGGTGGTCTGCGAACTCGGACTCGGCCATCACCTACCGCCAGCGTGTCGGCCGGTTCACCCGGCCGAGCGTCGGGGTCGTCGTCCAGACGCTCCTCAACCCTTCCGTTGCAGGGGTTATGTTCACCGAGAATCCTGTCACGGGCGCCGACGAGCGTTTGATCGAAGCGAGTTGGGGCCTCGGTGAAGTCGTGGTCAACGGCCTCGTCGTCCCGGACCACATCCGCCTTGATCGCTCCGGCCAAGTTCTGGAGCGCAGGGCCGGGCGCAAGCGTATCTCGCTCCGCCCGCTCCCCAATGGGGGCACCTTCGAGGAGCAGGTGCCGCCTGCGCAGGTGAGCCAGCTTTGCCTCGACAACGCCCAGCTTGCGGCCTTAGGCGAACTCGCGCTGCAATGCGAGAAGGCTTACGGCCCGCGCCGCGACATCGAATGGGCGTACCAGGATGGGACGCTCTACCTCCTCCAGTGCCGCGCCATCACCACCGGCAAGGCGACCAGCGGGGCCGCGCCGTCCGGGCCGCCAGCTCGCGATCCGGTGGCCGCACTCCGGCGCGTGCAACTCTTCGCGGATATGGACAGGAGGCAGGCTGAGCAAATTGCCCGCCTGCTCAAGGAGCGCCATTTCGCGAAAGGCGAGATCGTCATCGTCGAAGGTTCTGGTGGCGCGGCCTTCTTCCTCATCGACTCCGGACAAGCCACGGTCTCGCGCAAAGGCCTCGAACTCGCCACCCTCGGCCCGGGTGACTACTTCGGCGAAGTCGCCCTGATCGACGGCGGCCCGCGCTCGGCCACGGTGACCGCTGCGACGGAGTTATTCTGCTATGGGCTCACTTTCTGGGAGTTCCGCCCACTGGTCGAAGGGAACGGCGCCATCGGATGGAAGCTCCTGCAAGCGCTGGCGAAGCGGTTGCGCTCCGCCGAGCCGAAGTAGCGGGCGGCCCTCTAAAGCGGCGATATCTCGTCAAACCGGTTTCTTAGCTAGAGGAAGTCCCTACAAGATAGTCCGCAGATAAACGACCTTGCCGCACAAGCGCTCCCCGCTTTGCATGGATTGCAGCCCAGAAAGCGGTGGTCAGCGACGACCCGGGATCAAGGGCGCACTATTTACCTAGCGCAGTTCACTTTGACGGTTTGGCTTATCGGTGAAGTGACAGACACGTCGGAGAGTTTTTGCTCATGCCAGCCGCGGCAGCCCGCCAGACCTCGCGCTAAGTTCGGAGGGCGGACCCGCAGGTCCATCCTTGCTAGATTAGATGGCGATTTCCACCCGCGCCCGATTGGGTGCCCTGATGCCTGCCGCGAACCACTTGCCCAAAAACCCTACTCTTCAGCCGGCTGTAAGCGATTGATTCTCAAGTGCCGGTTTGAGCAGATTCCGCTGCCCGGAATCAGATGTTTGTTGGCAGCCAGC
>Ga0181538_10004480_pt1 | contig 13038 bp, 8 predicted proteins | sample PEATcosm2014_Bin_40_FD_119773 | JGI IMG/M metagenome (GOLD analysis project Ga0181538, IMG submission 119773) | Peatland microbial communities from MTU Mesocosm Facility, Houghton, MI, USA - PEATcosm2014_Bin23_30_metaG | ecosystem: Environmental > Terrestrial > Soil > Wetlands > Peat | place...
CAGCAGGGCGGCGTCGGCCGCGAGCAGCGCTCCTTCGGTTTCGTGCATGAAGATGTTGTAGCCGGGCGTATCGATGAAATTGATCTTGGCCTTGCCCCATTCCGCGTAGGCGAGCCCGGCGGTGATCGAGAACTTGCGCTGAATCTCCTCTTCGTCGTAGTCCGTGATCGAGGTTCCGTCGTCCACCTTGCCGAGCCGATTCACCATGCCCGCCGCATAGAGCATCGCAGAAACAAGCTGGGTCTTCCCCGTGTCGCCGTGACCTATGAGTGCAACGTTGCGAATGTCTTGTCCGTCGTAAATTCTCACCGGGAACTCCTTGAGAGTCTGGGACCGGCGTTAGGCGCGCCTTGCCGGTCGCGAAGCAATTCCCCATCGTAGCACAACTCGATGGGACACTCCAACGCTCCGGTTTCTCGCAAAGACGCCAAGGGCGCAAAGAAAAGTCCGAGGGCTACGCGCTGGGCTGTTCGACGGTCTAGTTTCGAGTGCCAGAAGTCTGTAGTAGTTGTCAGCCCTTCAGCGATTGGGCGTATTTGATTCTTGGTTGGGAATGCTTCGAGCCCCGAAGGAGCGAGCTAACAAAGCCCAGGCCAACCAAGCTGTGAAAAAATCGGCGAAAGGGAAAAACATACACGCGCTGTCATTCTGAGCGAAGCGAAGAATCTCGCTTTGAGTTCCTTCGCCATCAGCCAGTTCCATCGGCAGAGCGAGATCCTTCGCTGCGCTCAGGATGACACCGAAGGACTCAGGATGACAGGCTGGCTGATTTATTCACACCTTCAACGGCCTGGGTTGCGACCGAGGCACCGTCGTTCTCTGGGAGCAAGCCCTGCAAGGGCGAAATAACCAGGCGTTGGTCCCCTCCGAACATCGCCTCCGCCGCCTCGAGCGGGTCATCACGCCCCTTCAGGGCTGGCCAATTGCGCGGCATGGATTCCTCACCCAGGCCGCTGGCCTGGGCTTTGTTAGACCGCCCCTTTGGGGCTTAAGAATATCGCCAGCACGCTAGCGGGACTCGGGAGATACAGTCGAATCGCCCGACTCACTTCACGAATTACTGGGCCAGGACGCTAGCCTGGTTTCTCAGTTACTTTGTGGGCTGCGGCGGTCGTGTGTCGACAAAAGTTATTCCGCCATGAGGTGAATACTTCTCGAGTTCGCCGACCAGCGATTTGGCAGAGGCCGGAATGTCGCCCTGCCCTTTGATCAGAAGATCCGAAGGCTCCACAGGATGGCCGTACAGGCGCGAGTTGGCCTCGCTATCCGGGGTAATGGCAGCTCCCTTTAGAGCGATGCCGGCGAACAGGCCCCGCGACCGCGAATAAGTCAGAATCTCAGCAGTCATGAGCAGGTCCGTGGTAGCGGCAGCCGTCCGTCCCACGGGTCCGGCCGCCACCGCGACATCGGCGCCAAGCTCCCCTTTACTTTTCAGCAGCCTGCGAATCCCGCTCGGGTTGATTACTACAAGAACTACGTCGGTCTCCGTTCCTCCCCACTGAAAACCAAGACTGCCGCCATGCACGGCAATCATCGAAGGCGCGCCCCAAGGGCCGTCCCCGTGCCTTCTGCATACCAGCGCACCGCGCCCGTAGCTTCCCCCGACAATGAAAGCCCCTTTCTTTTCCCCGGGAACTATGCCCACGCAGACCGATCTATCGAGCAGATCCCTCGGAATCGAGTTCTCAGGGGTCTTCATGATTTCGTACAAGGTTACAGCGGCACTTTCCAACCGGTCGTCGATTTTGGTAGCCTCTTTGGCCTGAAACTCGACCGGCAGGCTGAACAATACCATCAAAACGCCAATTACCAGTTTTCTCACTGTGTCATCCTCCTGAGTAGCGGACTTTGTAGCTGGTTGCGTGTCTCTATGGGCATCCCGGCACAATTGAGATGCTGTGAAGCTTTCGAGAGAGTTGAGTTCGAGTCCTCGGATCCTGAACCTATCTGCCAAGACGTCCTATTCTACCCCAGGCGGCGCCGAATGCCCTCAAAAAAAAGTTCTTGACAAACTACGCTTATTATGATAGCCTAGGAAGAGCGTTCTGGGAAGGAGGCACTTATGAGCACTGGACTTCTTTTGGTCGTCATAGCGCTTTTGGCACTCGCAGTCGGGTACTTAGCGTTTCGGAGCCTGCGGGCTTATTTCAAGCTGCGCGGGAAGAGGCTGGTCACCTGCCCTGAAACCCGGATGCCAGCGGCAGTGGATTTAGACGCCGCACACTTGGCCAGGGATGCGGCTTTCGGCACACCGCAGCTTCGCCTGAGCGAATGTTCGCGCTGGCCGGAACGGCAGGGATGTGGCCAGGACTGCTTGAAACAGATCGAAGCGGCGCCGCAAGGCTGCCTGGTCCGGCGTATCGTTGCCGACTGGTATGCCGGCAAAACCTGTGCGATTTGCGGCAAGCCGGTGGATGCAGCCGAGGAATGGGTGGGACACGTGCCGGCCCTGCTGAACCCGCAGAAAACGACCACTTATTGGGACAAGGTCGCTCCGGAAAGATTGCCGGAAGTGCTTCAGACTCATTCACCGGTTTGCTGGTCCTGCCACATCGCGGCGACTTTCCGCCACGACCATCCGGATTTAGTTGTAGACCGGCCGGCAAGGTGGTGAACAAACAGCGCAAGTTGACCCTCGCGCCCGCAGGCCGCGTTGTATAATAACCGTTCGCACCGGTATCAAGTCCGCAGTCTGAAGGCTTGGAAAATACAATCGTCTTGTCGCCCCCGCGAAAGTGGGGGCCCATTGCCGGCTTGGAACGCAATGGATTCCCGCTTTCGCGGGAATGACATGATCTGCGCTCGGAACGACAGTCACCGGTGTTTTGCAGTAAGTCCAGAATTGAAAAACTCATGAACCGAAACCTCTCCACTGTGCTGCGCTTCTGCGTGATGGTCGCTTTGATTCTTGCTTCGTGTTTCACCTCCGCCCGCCCTGGTTTGGAAGGTCCGCAAGCTGCAAAGCCGGCTGCCTCGAAGACTGCCGGCAAGAGTTCTACCGCAGGATCGGCGGCCGTTCAATCCCAACGTAATATCGGCAAGGCTTATTACGAGCAAGGCAAATATACCGAGGCGATCGAACAGTTTCAGAAGATCGTGGCATCGGGCAAGGCCCTGGCGACGGACCACTTTGACCTCGGCCTCTCTCTGATGCAGGCCAACAAGCTGGACGAAGCTCTCGGCGAGTTGGCCACTGCCAAGCAGATGGACCCCAAGCTGGTAGCCGTCGATTACAACCTGGGCATCGTGTACAAGCGCGAGCTTCGCTACCCCGACTCGGAAAAAGCTCTGAAGCGAGTGATTGCAGCCGACCCGAACGACCCCGCGGCATGGTTCAATCTGGCATCTATCTACTTTGCCGAGAAACGCCTGGAGGACGCGCTCTCGGCGTGGGAGCACGTGGTCAATATGGGTTTTGGCAAGGGGCAGAACTTTTACGTTGCGGCCCTTTTCCACACCTTTACCACCTACGTGCGCCTGAACCGCAACGCGGAAGCCCAGAAGGCCCTGAAGATCCACGAACGGATGAGAGACAAGGTCCCCGGCATTTCGCTTCAGAATCCTGCCCTGGAAGGAGGAACATACGGCGCCCTGCTTCTTCCCGCGCTGCCCCCCTCGGAACCTGGTCCTGGCACAGGACTCGAGAAGGTGACCTTTGCCGACATCACCCAGCGTCTAGGCCTGACGTTGCCGTCGCAACAAAGCGCTGCGGCAGAATCCCAAGGCCGAACCAAAGCCGCGGATTACTCTTTGGACTACGCGCGGCGGAACCTGATTCCCCTCTTCGCTGCCTCGCTGGCATTCGGTGATTACAACGGCGACGGCCGCATGGACATCTACGTGGTCAACCCGGGTGGCGCGAATTATCTCCTGCGTAACAATGGCGACGGGACGTTCACGGATGTAACCGAGAAGTCCGGGCTGGCTGGAACCGGCGCCGCCGTCTCCGCCACCTTCGCCGACTATAACAACAGCGGTAAGCCCAGCCTTTTCGTGGCTGGTCTCAACGGCGTCCGGCTCTACCGGAACATGGGCGATGGAGTCTTTCAGGACGAGACGGAGAAGGCAGGTCTCGCTCCGATTCCCGGCGAGCTTGATACGCAGGCGGTGCTCTTCGACGCCGACGTCGATGGTTTTCTCGACCTGGTCGTGACCGCCTACACGAACTTGAACGACCCGCCCAAGCAAGACTCTTTCAGCTTCCCGGGCGATTTCGCGGGCGCCACTGTTCACTTCTATCGCAACAATGGCGATGGCACTTTCACCGACTCGACTGCCTCTTCCGGCCTCGCCTCGGCCAAGGGTCGCATGCGCGGCGCGGTGCTCGCCGATTTTGATAACGACGGCTACACCGACCTCTGTTTGTACCGCGACGACGGCCCTCCCTTGCTGTACGCCAACCTGGGTGAGGGGAAGTTTGCCAACCGAACCTCCGAAGCAGACGCAGGATTCGGCAAGTGGATCGCCTACGACGTGCAGGCTGCGGATTTCAACCACGACGGGCGCTTCGACCTGGCGATGTGGGGGCCTAAAGGCTATCAAGTCCTGATCAACCGGGGCGATTGGAAATTCACTCCGCTGACTCCTCTGCCGCCCGTTCGTCCTCCCGTCGGCTTCTTTGCATTTCGCGGCACGGTAATCGACGCGAACGGCGATAGCTTCGCGGACCTCCTGGCTCGTGATGCCGCGGGCAAATGGCGGCTGCTGGTCAATCACTTCGGCAAATTCCGGGAGGGGAATATCAGCATCCCAGCCAGTACGGCGGGCTCCGTCGGCACGCTCAGCCCCACTTGGTTGAGCAATCCGGGCAAACTGGACTTGGTGGGACTCGCCGGCAACGGGCAATTGCTGGCCTACGAAAAAGAAGGTCCCACGCCGCACTGGCTGGAAATGAAGATGATCGGGTACAAAAGCAACTCCGAGGGCATCGGCAGCCTGGTCGAGGTCAAGGCAGGGAACTATTACAACAAGATTGTGGTGACGGGAAATCCCATCCGGGTTTTTGCCGGAAACCTCTTAAAGGTTGATGTGGTGCGCGTGACCTGGCCCAACGCGGTCATACAGAACTGGATTGACGTGCCCACCGACAAGCCGATTGACGTGCGGGAGTCGGAACGTCTGGCCACCTCCTGCCCGCTGCTTTACGCCTGGAATGGCACGCGCTATGTATTTGTCACGGACGTTCTGGGCACAGGCCCGCTCGGCGAGCTTAACCCGGACGGAACTCGCATCAAGCCCTTCCCGGAAGAGTTTGTGCGTCTGCCGCACGACCTCGCAACCCAAAACGGACAGTACGTTTTCGAGCTCACCGACGAATTGAGGGAAGCCGATTTCTTCGATCAGCTCCGGCTCCTGGCGGTGGACCATCCGGCCGGCCAGGAGATTTATTCGAACGAAATCTACGCCTCTTCGCCCGAGGCCCCGGCGCTCTATTCCGTACGCGAGAAGCACTTCCCGGTTTCGGCCGTTGACGATCGGGGCCGCGACGTTCTGCCCTTGCTCTTGAAACAGGATGGAGAGTATCCCACCGATTTCGCTCGCCATCGCATCCTCGGCCTCGCCGAACCTCACTCCCTGACGCTGGATTTGGGAGACCTGCCGTCTTCCGCACGCGTTTCCTTGTGGCTGAACGGTTGGGTGTACTGGACGGACTCGAACGGATCGCGCGCCTTGATGTCCAACAAGCAGGTCGAACTGATTTCTCCCTACCTGCAGGTTCGCAATGCGCGCGGTGAGTGGGAAACGGTGATTCCGGATATGGGTCTGCCGAGCGGCACGCGCCGCACCATGCGGGTCGATTTGACCGGCAAGTTCCTCACCTCCGACCACCATGTGCGCATCGTGACCAACTTGTGCGTCTATTGGGACCAGATCTTCTTCTCCCTCGATGACGCTCCGGCGCCTACTCCGGCCGAACTTCCGCTGCTCTCCGCGGACCTGCATTATCGCGGGTTCTCAACCCCCGCGAGCGACCCGCAACACCATCGCCCCGACTCCTTCGATTATGAAAACGTGATGGCCATCGCTCCCTGGAATCCCATGATGGGCATGTACACGCGTTATGGTCCGGTAGAAAAACTGCTGGCTCGCGCAGACGATCAGTTGGTGGTGATGGCGCCGGGCGACGAAATCACGGTGAGCTTCGACGCTGGAAGGCTGCCGCCGCTAAAACCCGGCTGCGTACGCGATTTCTTCCTGTACACGAACGGCTGGGCGAAGGACGGCGAGCCCAACACCGCGTTCTCAGCAACCGTCCAGCCTTTGCCCTTTCACGGCATGGCGAACTACCCGCCCGCCGCAAATGACCGCGCGCCGTCGGGCGACGAGTACCGGCGCTATCAACACGAGTATTTAACGCGCCCGCGGCGCTTGCTGATTCCGCCCCTCGCGCCCGACGTCGGTCCGGCGATGTGATTGGCGCCTGGTAGCGCCGACCTTCAGGTCGGCATCGGCGAACGTTCCTACAGTGCTGACCTAAAGGTTAGCGCTACAACGGCGAACTGAGATGTCCAATGAGAATCGTCGGGAGTCGACATGATGCATTCACATTTTGGAACTGTACTGGCCACGATGCTGGCAGCAGTTGCAGTGTTCGCGCTCGCGGCCGGAGGCAAACTTATGGCAACAGATTTTCCCCAGACCGAGATTTCAAACGGCAAGCTTCGCGTGAAGTTATATCTTCCCGATGCTAAGAATGGATACTACCGTGGCACACGGTTTGACTGGTCAGGAGTCATCGCCAGTCTCGAATACGAAGGCCACAACTATTACGGCCCGTGGTTCGATCGGGTCGAACCGCCTGTCCACGATTATGTCTTCGAGGGAACGGAAGTGGTGGCGGGCGCTTGCAGCGGCATTTCAGGGCCCGTCGAAGAGTTCCAGACCGGTGACGCAGCCCTCGGGTGGGACGAAGCCAAGGCGGGCGGGAGCTTTATCAAAATCGGCGTCGGGGCGCTTCGAAAGGTCGGCGCGAGCTATAGTGCGTACACGCTGTATGAGATCGTGGACCCTGGGAAATGGACGGTCAAGCAGCATCCCGATTCCATCGAGTTCACGCAGGAGTTGACCGACCCGTCTTCAGGTTATGGCTACGTGTACCGCAAGATCCTGCGGCTTGTAGAAGGCAAGCCGGAGATGGTGCTCGAGCACAGTCTGAAGAACACGGGCCGCCGCACCATCCACAGCACCGTCTACAATCACAATTTCCTGGTGCTCGACAAGCAACCGCCCGGCCCCGATTTTTCCATCTCGCTTCCCTTCCAGATTCAGCCCGCGCAGTCGGCTGATGAGCGCTTCGCCAAGGCTCAAGACAACCGCATCGTTTTTGCGAAGGCACTCGAGAATGAAGATGTAGTGGAAATCCCCTTTCGGGGTTTCGGCGACACGCCCAAAGACTATGATATCCGGATCGATAATCCGAAAGTGGGCGCGGGAATGCGGATTCAAGGGGACCGCCCGCTTTCGTTTGTCAACTTCTGGTCGATGCGCAACGTCCTCGCCATGGAACCGTTCATCGCCATGACGATCGACCCAGGGCAGGAATTTACCTGGAAGGTGCATTACGAATATTACACTCTTCCGGCGAGACAGAATCCCTAACCCCAATCCGTCGATAACCTTCCCGCTGTAGGAGGCGGCTTGCCGTCCCCTCATTCCCGCCGGCCCCGACGAGGGTAGGGCAAGCCCTCCCCCTACACCGCGCGGGTCTAGCCGCGCTCGCCGCAGACGGTTCAAATACCTCACGGCCTGAGTGTCATCCATGCGGCAAGCAGATCCATGGGCCACTGCAGGAAGATCATCCTCGGGAGGGCGCGTGCGCGCAGGTAGATGAGTTGGATAATCACGATCAGCGGCAGGAAGTAGAGGAAGCGATAAATGATCAGGCGCCAGTCGAGCACCAAGGGGAACATACTGTGCTGGAAGGCCCACCAGAATCCAACCACAGTCACCGTGACCCAGGTCTTGCCGGTCAGCGCCTTGAGCCGGGCGGCACAATAAGCCTGGTAAATAGCTTGTTCGGTGGGCGACCAGACGAGCCAGAAGATAGACAAGCTATAGTAAACAGCCCAACGTGGAAGGCGACGTGCTGTGATGAGGCCCACCGCCGAACTTGCCGTGCGGAGATGGGTAGTCCCATAGACCAGCCAAGAAGCAAGCGTCGCGCCGCCCCCCACCACGATTGGAAAGAGGAAGAGGAAGAGCGCCAGACCCCACAGCGCCTCCCATCTAAGCCGGGACCGATCTATTCCGAAAAGGTCAACGAGCCGGATGCCTTCCGAACGTGCCTGTCGCCACAGCAGCAGCAGACATCCGATATCGATGAGGGTTGCATAGACAGTCCACCATGGCGCTTGAGCTCGCCAAGGGGAAGGATTACCACGGAGCCATAGGATGGCCGCCAGCCCGCCTTGCACCACAAGAACGAGGCAGGTCCGGGCCGGCGCGAGAGCTAGAGGTCCCCACCAACCGATGCGGCCGGCTTGCACTCGTTGTTGGATGGCAAGCGCGGAATTGGGTGTCGGCGCTTCGTCCATTGAAGTTCACCTCTTTGCCAGCTTTTTGAGGTAGTCCTCGAACTCTGTTAACCGAAGCAGCTTGGCGAGAAGCAACAATAGCACCAAACCTACCGAGCTCACGATCACCAAAACCAGCAGAGCCTGATGGGTTGTTTGCCAGCCCAGCCGCGATCCCAACCAATTAGTCAGCTCGAAGCAGGCGACTCCGGTCAGCGCGGAAACCGCGCCGATCTTAAGGAAGAAAACGAGAAACGCCCGGCCCTCGCGATTGCGGGTGCGGCGATTCAACAGAAGAAGCAGAATCACCGTGCAGGCGGTAATGCCAAGGGAACTCGCCCAGGCGAGCCCGAGGTACTGAAAGTGGCGGGCCAGCCACCAGTATAGGGGAAGGCTCAGGAAAGTAATTCCTGTACCCACCACGGCCGGGGTAATGGTGTCGCGAGCGGCGTAGAAAGCGCGCGCCAGGATGTTTTGCATCGCCCAGGCAAACATGCCGAGGGAAAAAACCCGCAAGGCGGCAGAGGTGGCTTCGAAATCGCCTCCGTGCAGACGGGTGTGCGAGAAAAGGAAGTGGGTAAGCGGCGTGCTCTGGGCGATGATCAAGGCGGAAATCGGGAGAAGAGGAATGAGCAACCCTTTCAGCGTGGCGTTCACGGCGCGGTTGAGGTCATCGAGTTTCCCCTCCGAATAAAGCTGTGCCATGTATGGAAACGATGCCACCCCCACAGACATACCCACCACGCCGAGCGGTACGCGCATCAGCGCCTTCGCATAGGTCAGCCAAGTGATGGACGCGCGGCCCAGAAAAGAGCCGAACCAACGGATGATCCAATCATCTGTGGCAGGAAGAGAGAGTGCCAGCATAATTGGGATCGAGAGCCTGATGAACCAACGGAAGCCGGGATGCCGGATGTTCAGGTTGGGAGTAAAGCGTGCCCCAGCCCGGCCGGCGCCATAAATCTGGAGAAGGAAATTTCCACAGAATGCCCCGGCCACCACTCCCACCGCGAAGCCCGTCATGCCGAAGCGCGGAGAGAGCAACAATCCGCCAAGAACCACCCCAAGGTTATAAACCACTCCGGCGACGGAGGGGATAACGAACTGCCCTTTGGCGTATTGAACGGCAGTAAGAATGCTTCCGAGGTAGAAGAATACCTGCGCCGGCAGCATCAATCGGGTTAGAAAGACGGTTTGCGCCTTGGCGGGAGGGGCAAAACCCGGCGCGATGGCTGCGACCAATTGAGGGGCGAAGATCTCGCCGATCCCCACCAACACCACAACCGCCAAACCCATCACCGTGACCACAGTCGAGAATGCTCGCCAACCCTCCTCCTCCTGATTTTCTGCCATGTAGCGGGAGAAGACAGGGATAAAGGTCACGCTCAGAGCGCCGGCGGCCACCAGGTAGTTCAAGAAGTCGGGCAGCGTAAAGGCTGCGTAGTAGGTATCGGTGATGGCGTTTGCGCCGCTCTGGTGGGCCACCGTCCAGTCACGAAAGTAGCCCAGCACGCGGCTCAGCAACACCCCCGCCATCACGATTCCGGAGGCTTTGGCGATTCGGCTCGTGACGCTCGAAATGGCCATTTGTAGACGCTAGCTCTCAGGGAAGGGGAAGCGCTTCCGGCAATGACCGCAACGTGCCATCTTGGGGCGGAACAGAAGGCGTTCCGCCGCGGTACGCCGAGAACGGCGAAAGTTGGCGCTGCCACAATACGGGCACCGGCCTGATTCCTGGATCGAGGAACTGGCGGGTTCTTTTTGCTCGCCGGCGTTCGGCTGGATTTTCTTACCGGCCGTTGTTGACCCCTCTGGCTCATCAGGGTGTTTGACGTAGGGAAACCGTTTGCCGCACTTCTCGCAACGGGCCATCGGCGGGCGTTGCATAGCTCGTTCCAGGGCAGTGCGCTCGGTGCGATGGTATTTCGAGCTGCCGCAAGACGGACACTTGGGCACTTCATCGTTCGACGATTTGGCGTGGGCAGCTCCTTGCGGGACTTCGCCTTGGGTGTTCTCTTTGGCCATTTTTGGAAGTTCTATCTCCTCTGCACGTTGAGATTTGGCTGCTGGCGCCTCCGCTGACTCCGCCCGCTTAGGATGACCTGGATGCGGAAACCGCAGGCCACAAATCTCGCAACGAGCCATTGGTCCTCGGCGCAACATCCGCTCCTGGACGGTGCGCTCGGTTCGATGGTACCCCTTGCTGCCGCAAGCCGGACAGCGGAATCCCTGACCGCTCGGCAAATCGACCGACGCTGGAGCCACTCTAGGTCCGGGGCCTGTCTCCCCCCTCACAATTTCCCCGGGCTCCGCCGCAGACCGGGGTACGGTGGCCGGCTGCAGCCGCGATTGGGCCGAGCCAGAAGGATTATTGCTATGCCTCGGCAGATAGCGTGCCGCGCGACACCGAGAGCACTTTTGCAATCGGTACCCGAAGGCCCGCGCAAGGTTGTACTTGAAGTCGTGCGGAACGGGATCGGTTTTCGTTGCACCACACTTGGGACATGGCGGAATCATGACAAACAATCGTGACAGTCAAGTTACAACGGGACTACATTAGCAGACGCCGACCGCGTCCGCAACCCGGAAGTGTGGCGATCGCAAATGTCGAGATGCTTTGCGGAGCCGCCGTCATTCCCGCGAAGTCGGCTCCGCCTCCTAAGCCTCCATCATGGTCTCGTCCTAACTCCTTGAATTATCGAAGGAAGATCTCTGCTCTCACAGATTCCTAGAGGCTTTGCGCCATTTCACCCCTTCTGCAAGTTTGCCAACGGTCATTTTGCGCACCCCCCAATCTCAGAATTTTCGCCTGCTTTTTGCCAGGCTCTCCTCCACAACTTGTTAAGCTCCTCTATTCCTTCGGCTTGAACTGATCGTGCGGGAGTTCCTCGCTCGCCTCGAGTTTGGCATGAAGCGTGCCCGTTTCGTGGGTGCGAGGGACTTCGGGTCCTAGGGACCCGTCGTTCGACGGGTTAGGGGGTTGGGAATTCCGGAAATAGGACGAACCGGAGTTCTTGACCCCCTATAAAATCTCAAGTTCGAACGCGCGCCACGAAAGTCCCCTTCGCGACTCCAGGGCAACCCAAGAGAGGCATAGGACCGTGAATATTGTGAACCAAGCTTGGCCGCTCGGCTTAATGGGCAACCAGGATCCGGTATTGATTGGAGTTGCGGCCCCTACGATCAACCGAGCTGCTTTGCGCTCGAGCGGGAATCGTTCCCATGGACAATGCATTTCCGCTGGTGCAGCATGGATTTCCACAGGTCCGGGGGATATACGACGGCCAGGAGCACAGCCGAGCGCCGCGATTGCCGGAGAGATGGACAAAAACGTGCTCAGGAAATAGCGGCTGCGTCAAACAGCCGTTACTAAGAAGCGGGTCGTGCAATGTCGCCTAACAATCTAGACTACAAACCGCGTCTCGTTTTTTGGGAGGTTACCAAGGGGTGCAATCTACGTTGTATCCATTGTCGTGCCACCGCATCAGAACTCTCATCACCACTAGACCTACCTACAACCAAAGCCCTGAACTTAATAAAGCAAGTCTCTCAGTCATACCTACCAATCATAGTTCTGAGCGGTGGCGAACCTCTCTTTCGTCATGACATCTTTGAGCTTTCAAGCTACGCCACATCCCTGGGGATTCGAGTGGCGCTGGCCACCAATGGAACGTTGGTCGACAAGCAGGTGGCGCGCCGGATTCAGGAATCGGGAGTGCGGCGTGTTTCCATCAGTCTGGACGGCGCCGACGCAGCAACCCATGACGCGTTTCGCGGCATTTCGGGCGCCTTTGACGCCGCCCTGCGCGGCTTCCAAAACTTGCGCGAGCTGGGGATGTCGCTGCAAATTAACATGACGATTGCTCGTCATAATGCGCACCAACTTCCTGCGGTGCTGGAGATGGCCAAAGAAATCGGGGCGGATGCACTGCACACGTTCCTTCTGGTTCCGGTGGGTTGCGGCGTGGACATCGCCGCCGAGCAAATGGTGCCCGCCGAAGAATACGAAGAAATCCTGAATTGGTTCTACGATCGCTCGCTCGAAGGTGGGATCGAGCTGAAAGCCACCTGCGCCCCTCATTACTTTCGCGTCATGCGGCAACGCCGCGCCGCCGAGCGCCGTGCAGCCACCGGCGCACTCGTCGAGACGCACCCGGCAGATGCCGGCGGATCGAAAGATGCCATTGGCCCAACGGAAATGACCATGCCCGGTTCGACGGGTGTAGCGCTCCGTCCGTACGGCGCCCAACCTGGCCACGCCCATCCCCAGAGCATGAACGCCATGACCAAGGGTTGTCTTGCCGGCACGGGCGTGTGCTTCATTTCACACAGAGGCGAGGTTTTTCCCTGCGGATACCTGCCGGTCCTGGCAGGTGACTTGAACAAGCAATCGTTCGCCGAGATCTGGGAGAGCGCCCCGGTTTTTCAGCAACTGCGCAACACGGATAATCTGAAAGGCAAGTGCGGCTGCTGTGAGTTCCGCAACGTTTGCATGGGATGCCGCGCACGCGCCTATGCGGCCAGC
>Ga0181538_10004482_pt1 | contig 13033 bp, 7 predicted proteins | sample PEATcosm2014_Bin_40_FD_119773 | JGI IMG/M metagenome (GOLD analysis project Ga0181538, IMG submission 119773) | Peatland microbial communities from MTU Mesocosm Facility, Houghton, MI, USA - PEATcosm2014_Bin23_30_metaG | ecosystem: Environmental > Terrestrial > Soil > Wetlands > Peat | place...
CCTGAGACCTGCAAAGCCCCATTAACACTGGCCAGACCCGCAGTTCAAACAGATTGCAACTGGGTAAAGATGCAGATCACAAGAAAAGACGCTGCAATGCGGTGAATTTCAACAAGTTCCTAGGCGGTCGTTCCTTCATGCAATTCAAACGGCAACAGAATTCGACGCGGCTTGCAATCGGGATCCTCGATTGTGTCGATCAACAACTCGGCGGCAAGCTGCCCCATTTGAAAGGTCGGAATCACGATCGAGGTAGGCTTGGGGCGAATATGGTCTTCGATTCCGATGTTGCGGCGGGCAAACACCGAAACATCGTCTGGAATGGTCATCTTTTTTAGATCTGCATAGTCGTATAAGTGCATCAATAGCTGGTCGTCCGATGCCAGTATTGCGGTAGGGCGATGGCGCTTATTCAGAAACCAGCGATCCAGGATGGCAAAAGCACGGTCGCGATCGTATTCCGAACAACCGATAAGCTCATTCCGCAATGTCAGGCCGTGTTTGCGCAGCCCGCGCGTCAAGCCCTTGACCAGTTCCCCGTGAGTGGCCAGCATATGCGCCCCACTTAGAAATGCAATCCGGCGATGGCCCTTGCCCACAAGGTAGTCCACAGCCGCCGTGGCAATCGCGGCGTCGTCGACCCCGGCATAGTTGATGAGCGCACGACCGTAGTAAGAATTGATCATCGAAAACTTGACCTTTGCATCCTGAAGTTCGCGAATGGTCTGGTTTACCGTCTTGGCCGAACACGATCGCGTGTTAACGACAATGATTCCGTCGGTATATTTGCTTTCATAGATCTTGGCCCGCGCCATCGACTGATCCTGGCTGGTAGGTGAGTACACGAGCAGGTTGTATCCGCGGCGCATCATTGTGCTTTGGATCCCCGAGAGAGTCTGTGCAATGAACAGGTTGAAGAAGATGGGATCGCGCATCGGGACGATCAGGCCAAGCAAACGCGTCCTGTTTTCCGCAAGCGCCTTGGCCAGTTCGTTGGGGGAATAGCTCAACTCCTTGGCTACCTTGAAGATGAGTTCGCGGGTCTTGGCGCTGATTCGATTCGTCTCACCCTTGTTGAGCGCGATCGAAACCGCCGCCGTCGAGACCCCTACCCGCTTGGCGATGTCTGCAAGCGTTGGCGTGCTCAAGATATTCCCTCCCTCTCTCGATTCATGACGCCACCTGGCAAACGCCGATGGGCGACTCTGCCGGACGTATCGTGGAAATTCTGGCCAATTAAGCGTTTGATCATTATAGCCCCCCCGCGCAACAATGCAAATGCATTGACTACATTCGGGCCTGATGGCATAAACCATTGAAAACTCAGAGAAATCCGAACCCGATTTCCCTTGATCACGTTCGTCTTTGCTCACCTCCCAATGGGGAGCCGATCACCCGGACAGCGGATGTCATGCCAACTCAACGGGCAGCCACTTTGCAGTTTAGCGATTAACGTGTATTATGCGTATGAACAGAATCAGCCTCCGCTCATTGCCGTCCCACGGTTTTGTGGCGCGCCGGCGAACTCTGATTCATTCTTCAGCGGCTCAAGCCCGAATTCTCCAAGGACTTGCCTGCAAGCTGAGCAAGGAGCGCTGGACATGAACTCGCAACCCTACACTCGTGAGGGAAGAACACACGTAGAGGAGAATCTTAATGCCGACCTGGTGGTGGTTGGCGGAGGAATGGCCGGGGTCTGCTGCGCGATCACGGCGGCGCGCGAGGGGATCGACGTGATTCTGTTGCAGGACCGCCCAGTGCTGGGCGGCAATGCTTCCAGCGAGGTACGCCTGTGGATACTGGGCGCGACCTCGCACATGGGCAACAACAATCGCTGGGCCCGCGAAGGCGGAGTGATCGATGAGATTCTCGTCGAGAACCTTTGGCGCAATCCTGAGGGGAACCCCATTATCTTCGATGCGCTGCTTTTGGAGAAGGTGGTGCAGGAGCCACGCATCCGGCTACTGCTGAACTCGGTAGCAGACTCGCTGACCATGGCGGACGATGGCCGGATCGCCGCGGTTCATGCCTACTGCAGCCAGAATCAGACCGTAAGCCGAATCTCCGCGCCGTTATTCTGCGATGCTTCCGGAGACGGTATTCTCGGCTATCTTGCCGGAGCCGCTTTCCGTATGGGCACTGAAGCCCGAGCGGAGTTTGGCGAGTTGCTCGCGGACGAGGAACCCGGCATGTCGCTCCTGGGCCACTCCCTTTACTTCTATGCCCGCGATACCGGCAAGCCCGTGCGCTTTATCCCACCCCCTTTCGCACTGAGGAATGTTTCCCCCATCCTTCGCTACCGCGAACTCAAGGTCTCTGAGACCGGATGCCGGCTCTGGTGGATTTCGTATGGAGGCGCGCTCGATACCATTCACGACACCGAGGAGATCAAATGGGAGTTATGGCGAGTAGCTTATGGTATTTGGAACCACATCAAGAATTCGGGCGATTATCCCGAGGCAAGTACCCTCACTCTTGAATGGATGGGCATGATCCCCGGCAAGCGCGAGAGCCGGAGGTTTGAAGGCGATGTCATGCTTTGTCAGCAAGACTTAATTGAGCAGCGCCGGCATCCGGATGCTGTTTCTTTCGGCGGATGGGCGGTCGACCTGCATCCACCGGAGGGCATGTACAGCCCGGCCCCGCCATGTACGCAGTGGCATGCAAAGGGCGTCTATCAGATTCCCTACCGTGCCATGTATAGCCGCGATGTCTCCAATCTCTTTTTGGCCGGTCGCCTCATCAGTGCGTCGCACATTGCTTTCGGATCGACCCGTGTCATGGCCACCTGCGCACACAATGGACAGGCAGTGGGCATGGCCGCGGTGTTCTGCAAGGAGCAAAATGTTCTGCCGCGCGATTTGGCCCACGAGCCTCGCATCGGCCAGCTTCAACAGCGATTGCTGCGCGCAGGACAATATATTCCCGGACTTGCCGCATCGGACCAAAACGACCTGGCCCGCGTTGCGCAGATTACCGCATCCAGCACACTTGCCCTTGCGAAGACTGCTCCCAATGGAGAAATGTTGCAGTTAGATCACGCCTGGGCCTTACTGCTACCTCTTCAACCGGCACCGTTTCCCTCCCTCACGGTCACAGCCGAAGCAGCAGAGCACACCGCCCTGCTCGCGGAAATTTGGAAAAGCGCAAAACCCGGGAACTTTACCCCTGAGATCCTTTTGAGCTCGGCGTCCGTTGAACTTTCGCCGGGAAAGCGGGAACAGGCCACACTGCACTTCAATGGAGAAGTGACGGAACCTGGATATGTCTTTCTCACCTTCCCCAGCAATCCGCAATTGAGTATCGCGCTAACCGATACTCGCATCCCCGGTATTCTCACACTGCATCACAGCGTCAATGCGGCCGTTGCAAGGAGCGCGGTCCAGCTGCCGCCATTGAACTCCGGCATAGAATCATTCGCGTTCTGGCTGCCCAGAAGACGCCCGAAGGCTCGGGATATCGCAGTCACCATCGATCCGCCACTGCGCGCCTTCGACGCATCGCAACTGACGAATGGAATCGGCCGGCCTGTGAATGCTGTCAATGGCTGGGTCCCCGGAGTCGAGGACCGCCAGCCGTGGCTGCGATTCAGTTGGCCACAACCCCAACGAATTCAATCGATCCAGATCACATTTGACACAGACTATGATCATCCTATGGAATCGGTGCTGATGACGCATCCCGAGTGCGCCATGCCTGCTTGCGTGCGACACTTTAGACTTCTTTCTGCTGAGGGTACCGTGCTGGCCGACGTGAATGAACACCATCAAAGCCGCTGGCGTCTGGATTTGGCCGAACCGCTGCATACGAGTGCGATTGTTCTGGAGATTCTCAAAACCTGGGGCGGCTTGCCCGCGATCTATGAGGTCCGCTGTTATTGAAATCGCTTCGAAGCGCAAGCGCACGGTGCGCAATGGAATAACAGGACGGGTTCATGAAGCGAAGGCTAGCCGCCGATGGCCGGTTTCAGGTGTTTCTGGCCCTCCTTCTGTTCTGGATCGCGCTCATCAACTACTTCGACCGCCAAAGCCTGACGGTTGTCGCTCCCTTCTTTCAGGCGCAATTGCACTTGAGCGACCGAGGCTACAGTCACATCGTCACTGCATTTCTGTTTGCCTCCGCAATCGCCTATGTGTTCACAGGCTTGCTCAGCGACCGGTTGGGAACGCGGCTCAGCATGGCGCTGTTTGTGGGCTGGTGGTCGGTGGCCGAGGCGCTTACCGCGTTCGTGCATTCCGCGGTCATGCTCGCCTCAACGCGCTTCATGCTGGGCCTGGGAGAGCCCGGACTGTGGGTTGCGGCGCCCAAGGCCGTCGGCGAATTCTTTGAGAAGGAAAAACGTGCTGCCGCAATTGGCTTTTACACGCTGGGAGCCACCGTTGGAGCAGTCGTCGCGCTCCCGGTCATTGTCGCGGTTACGACCCATCTGCCTTGGCGCACCATCTTTCTGCTCGATGGCATCTCCGGCCTGCTATGGCTTCCGCTCTGGTTCCTCTGCCTGCGCGGCCGCGGTCAAAGCGCGCCTGCATCCGCGAGTCTTCCACGGTTAATCGATTCGGGCAGCTCGCACATGGAAGCCGCTCCCAGCGGCTTCTTTGTCGTGCTCTCCCAACACCGCACCTGGCAACTGCTTATTGCTCGTGCCCTCACTGACCCCGTCTGGTACTTCTACCTCTTCTGGTTTCCAAAATATCTCGGTAGCGCGCAACACCTCACACTGCAGCAGATTGCCCGCACGGGCTGGTGGGTCTATCTGGCAGGAGGAGCAGGTACACTCTTTGGCGGCGGACTGGCTGGCGTTTGGATCAAGCGCGGAAACAAACCCGCCATCGTTTACCGGAATGTCATGGCATGCTCAGCGATGCTGGTGCCGCTCAGCCCCATCGCAACAGTTCACGCCAGTCCGTATCTGGCGATTGCCATCGGAGCCATCGTTGCCATGGCGCACATGTGCTGGCTGATCAATTTGGGCGCGTTGATCGTTGAACTGTTTCCACCCTCGCAGATCGCCACCGCTTTCGGACTTATCGCCGCCGGAAGCGCCCTCGGCGGCATGGTCTTTAGCGAGATCATCGGCTATGTTGTTACTCACCATGGATACTTTCCACTGTTCTGGATTATGGCCTGCCTCCATCCTGTGGCGCTCGCCGTGATGTGGACTTCAGCCCGGCCCGCGGGACAAACCATGCCTTCGCGCCTTACCCTTTGCCAGCAGTAAAGCCCATCCATCGGGGAGCACGTATTCACCCAGCTTGCGGTCGAGCGCCGACTGCCCGTGGAAGCCAGACATCTCACTTGCAGGAAGGCCCTTGACACCCTTCAAGTTAAGCGCTAAATTTGGGTCGCCAGGCGAGGGAGGAATTCAACCATGTCCATTAGCAATAGGGGTTTGGTCAGACTGTTGCTCGGTCCCACGCTGCTTTCGTTACTTCCGGCAGGCCTCTCTGCAGCTGCGGTTGCAAAGAACCAATACGGCATGAAAATCGAAAAGGATGGTTCGGTCGCCATTAGCGCGCGTGGGCACACGGCCCATTTCCGGCCTCACTTCTCAATCCTCGTCTCGGATACAGACCCTGCCCTTAAATTGACGAGAGATAGCGAGACAGCTTATGACGTGCCCTCCTGGCTTCCGGCCCCTTCCGGGGGTAGAACGACGGACCTTTTCGGGGCCGGGGAAGTCGTTTCGATAGATGCCGCGCACGCCGAAGTCGAGGCGGAAACCGTACGATGGACCTTTCCCGAGCAGTCCCGTTTCCGGCTCCAGGCAAAACTCGTAATGGCTCCGGCGGGGCAAGATCCGGTCATCGAATTTCAGTTCACGGCACTGGAGCCGGGCTGGTACTCCGTTGGATACACCGGATTCCCGGAACTCGAGAAGAGCGCGATAACTCGACTCTGGCAGCCCCTGGTATGGCAGGAGCGGCGTTTTCCCAGCCATTCCTTTTTATCGATGGAGTTTATGTGTTCGCTGCCCGCCGTATTTGTCCAGAGCAAGGACGATACCATCGGACTTTCAGTTGACCCATCCGAAGTGCCTTTTCGATTGCCCACGATGAAGAACTCGCGCTTCGGTGTTGCATTGCGAAATCCCGAGGGGAGGGCGCAGCCGATGGTCTTTTCGCCAGTCTTCGGCTTGGAGGATTCGCACTTCAAGCCAGGCGCGACCGCGAGATTTCGCTTTCGTATCTTCGTCCGCGATGGCAGCTGGTTCGACACCTACCGCCATGTCGCTCAAGACATATTCGGATTTCACGATTATCGCTACAATGGCCCAGCCTCGCTCAACACCACGCTCGATAACATGATTGACTTCGCGATGAACGATACCTATAGCGGGTGGGTGCAAGACTTGAAAGCATTCGATTACACCACAGATGTTCCCGGCACGGTGAAGCTGGTCTCGGCATTGCATCCTTTATCGGTCGCGATTATTCGCGATGACCCAGAGATTTACCGCCGGCGCGCGCTGCCGATGATCGAATACATTATGTCGCGTCAGAAGTACCTCTATTCGGTGTCGGACACCATCACAGGCCAAAACGCCTCACATCTGATGAAAGGACCGTGCGCGGAGGTTTCGGAATTATCAGCACTCTATTCGATGTTCTTGAACCGAAGCCCCGTCTTTAGTTACTATGCGGACCTGCTGTCGAAGACACCAAGAAGGCTGAATCTAAACATGGTGAGCAAGGGCGACAGCTTTCAAGATATGTTGGCACTCTACCGGATGACGGACAATGACAGCTACCTCGATAAGGCGAAGGCGAAGGCGCTGCTCTATATAACACAGAGGATCGATCAGACACAGGAGGATTTCAAAGACGTCCACGTTGAAACAGGCGGACAATTTTGGACCGACTTCGCGCCCAAATGGATCGACCTGCTGGAACTGTATGAGTCCACTCAGGACACACGGTTCTTGAATGCCGCTGAAGATGGAGCGAAGGAATTTGCGCAATACATATGGCTGGACCCTGCAGTTCCGAACCGCGACGTCCTTGTAAATAAAGGCTCGAAGACAATTGTCTCCTCGTCTCCCACTCGCATGGTCAAGCATGATCCGGAGCCAATACCTGCTCCCGAGGAAATGGTTCCCGCATGGCGCGTCTCTCAGATCGGCCTCACCCCGGAAGCGTCGACGACCTACGCATACAACCCGGCTGTGCTCCTAACTCACTACGCCGCCTACATGCTCCGGCTTTCTTACTATACAGGCGACACTTTCTTGCGGGACATTGCGCGGTCCGCCGTCGTCGGACGGTACGAGAATTTCCCAGGCTATGACATCAAAGGAGAGTTTACTACGACTTATCAGCACCCAGATTACCCGCTGAGGCCATGGAATCAGCTAACTTATAACATGATCTATTACAATCAAGTCTGGCCCAATATAGCCCTACTCTATGACTACTTAATTTCGGACGCTCTCGCAAGATCCCAGGGAAAAGTAGCTTTCCCATCCCAGTACGCCCAAGGCTATGCATATCTGCAAAGCAAGGTCTATGGGGATCGGCCGGGCGAAGTTTATGGTGAACGCGGAGTGCGGCTCTGGATGCCAGGGAAACTGGTGGAGTCAGATCAGACTGAAGTCAATTATTTGGCCGGCTACGGAAGTAATGCCCTGTATCTGATATTTATGAACCAGTCCCAAAGCAACCTGCAAGTCCATCTGCGCTTGGACCCAAATATTGTTCCCCTTGATATCAATCGTAATTACAAAGTACGGGTATGGATAGATAACCGTGCAAGTGGACGCATGCAACTGGCGCAGGGCCAGTTGACTGTCCCGGTGTCCACTAAGGGAATCTCAGCTCTGGCCATCGATGGATTGAGAATTGAGCCACACTTTCAGTCTGAGTACCTTGACACAGAAGCAAGACCGCTTTCCGATCAAAGCTACCGTACCATCGCATCGCCCTTTGGCCCGGTAACCGGGATGCTTCTTTCCATGGGACGATCCCTCAATTCAGCTTATATCTGGCTCGAAGCAACGGAAAAGGATCTGACCGAGGCGCGCCTTTCTTACAAGGAGGATGGTCAATGGAAGAAGATTGTGGATTCACACTATCCCTATGAATTCAGCCTCCCCTTCAGCGATACAGATCCCAACTTTGAATTTTATGTCGAAGGCGTCAAGCCCGATGGCAGCGTTGTCCGGTCCAGTCAGGTGGACCTCCATCGGTGAACACGAAGCGGGTTCGGAGCTGCTCTTTCGAGCCCAATGCATTGGGGGTCAAGCAGATTCGAATCGCAATATATCGACGGCAAACTGATTACTTTGACACGCTACTGGCCGAAAACAGGCAGGCGATGATCGGTTCGCACTTCGGCGGTGTTTCAGGGGACTCATATGGAGGAAGGAAGAATGTCAAAACGCTGGCAACAATGGGGTGGAGTCGCGACAGTTATAGTGTGCGCTGTATGCCAAGCCTTTGGTGCGACCAAAGTCGATCTGGATGGAAGCGGCTGGACCTTTCGCGCGACTCTTGACCAGAAGGCGCAAGACGTGACTGTCCCTCACAGTTGGATGGTGATGAAGGGCTACCGGGAGTACATCGGGGACGCGATCTATCAGCGCGACTTCGATGCTCCTTCGGTGCTTCCGGGGCAGGTGGTTCGCCTCCACTTCGATGGCGTCTATTACAAGGCGCATGTGTGGCTGAACGGCCGGCAGGTCGGCATGCATGAGGGCGGCTACACGCCGTTCGAATTTGAGGTAACGAAGTATTTATGGCCTGGCCGAAACCACCTGCTCGTCGAGGTGGACAATATGCCTACCCTCAGCTCCATTCCAGGTTTGTCCGCGACAGCTGACTCCGCGCCAAATCAGGCCTACGGAACGGCTGCCCGCTGTATCGACCCATGGATGCCCTATGGTGGCATCACCCGGCCTGTGAGCCTGTTGATCACCGATGCCGTCTATTTGCGCGACATCAAGGTCGATGCGCGACCCGACCTGAAAACGATGCAGGCCGCCATCACTGTTCACGCATTCCTTCACAACGGCGGCGACAAAGAGGCTTCTGCGAATCCGGCAGGCAGCGTCGCCACGCTTCCCGTTCACTTCACGCCCGTCCAGATTGCCGCCGGCGGCGATGCCGAGCTGACTTGGACAGGAGTGTTGCCGAACGCGCACTTATGGAGCGTACGAGATCCGTTTCTTTATCATGCAGCCCTTTCGCTCCCCGGCGATGAGATGGAAGCCGACATTGGCGTGCGGGAAATTCGCGTGCAGGGCACGGAATTGTTGTTGAACGGCAATCCAGTTCATCTTTTTGGAGGCCACCGGGTGAGCGAGGATCCAGACGAAGGGCCGCGCGAATCCGCCGCAATTGTCGATCGCGACATGAGTGACATGTTGGCCGACAACATGCGTATGATGCGCATTGCTCAATGGCCCCAGGTGCCCGAGGTCCTCGATTTTGCCGATCAGCATGGCATGCTGATCATTGCCGAGGCCGGTAACTGGAACATGGGCGCGTGGCAAATGGCTGATCCAGGCATCCGCGCTCTGTGGCAGCAACAGATGCGCGAGATGATGGAGCAGGACTGGAACCATCCTTCCGTCATTGCATGGAGCGTAGGCAACGAATACGAATCGGCAACCAGGGAGGGCATTGACTGGACGCGCGATATGCGGGCCTTCACGCTGAAACTCGACTCGACACGACTGATCACATTCGCCAGCCGCTACACGGCCTCTTCGTCGGTTCACACCGGCACCGATGAGGCCAGCCAGTTTTCAGATTTCGTCTCCGCCAATATCTACGTCAATAACAATGCGGATTACGCGCCCCGGCTTGATCGCGTTCACGAGCTCTGGCCGGACAAACCGGTATTTGTGACCGAGTTCGGCTCATGGGGGGAAGACTCCCCGCACGATACCGAGCGCATTGCCGCAATTACCGCAGCCGTCACGGCCATGAAGGCCCGGTCTTGGGTGATCGGCGGGGCCCTGTGGTCATGGGCGGATTATCGATCTCTTTACCAAGGAACTCCACCGGACGGAATTCGCAAATGGGGGGTGGTCGACTTCTATCGTGGCCATCGCGACAGTTGGGATGCGGTGCAAAAGCTATTCAAGACGGAGTTGCCTTAGGTGATCCACGATGGGTCCATGGCAGTGTGCCATTACGACATGACCGAGGGCCAGGATAAGTGGCTTGACCTGGGTACATTCATGTTTGCGGGAGGGGGACTGGACTGCGTGCGCCTGCTGCGCACTGCGGCCGGACGCGCTCCCCAGCCCGAAGATGTGAAATTCGACCTGCTCCAAAGGGACGGCATCACGGTGCGGACCGCGACGATCGTGAAAGCCGAGGGCGGAAACTGAAACAGATGTCGGAGAGATCGCGTGCGAGGCAATTGCTGGTAAATTGCCTTGCAGTCGGAAAGGCAATTGAAGGTGTTGGGTCAATTCGGATCGAGGAAGAGGAAAATGAGATGCCGCTAAACCGCAGAAGTTTCGTGCAACGCATGTTGATGGCTCTCGGAGCCACTGGGGCATCCGCGCCGCTGAAGGCAAAGCCCATCGGCGCGGAGCTCGAACAGCCCGGCCCTGACGGTTCTGTCCATGCTCCAGGCGCTCCCCATGCGCCCGGCTATATTCGTCCCGGCACCATCGAGACGATTCATCGATGGTTCGATGTGATTGTGGTTGGCGGTGGCATCTCCGGCACCTGTGCGGCGATAAGTGCGGCCCGCAACGGCGCAAAGACAGCACTGGTTCACGAGCGCTCAACGTTGGGCGGAAATTCATCGAGCGAGGTCCGGCTCTTTCCTGAAGACACGCTCGCTTTCAGTCCCTGGATCAAGGAATCGGGAATCATCGAGGAGATCTCACTCCAGGAACGCGTGCAAAACTGGGAGCCTTACATTGAAGGCCTGATGAATTCTCATTGGGACCTGGTCCTCTACGAGTGGGTAAAGAGGGAGAAAAACCTCAGCCTTTTTCTTAACACCTCCATGCGCGAGGTAGAGATGCGCGACAAAAATCACATCCAGGCGATTCACGCGCCGCAGTTGGGCACCGAGCGCGAATTTATCCTGTCCGCCCCGCTTTTTGTCGATGCTACCGGCGATGGGGTTCTGGGCTTTCGCGCCGGCGCCGATTTTCAATGGGGCAAAGAGATCCGGTCAAAGTATAACGAGCACTTGGCTCCGGTTGAGCCAACCGATGGCGTGATGGGAAACACGCTTTTCTTCCGCGCTCGCGACACGGGCCGCCCGGTGAAGTTTATCAAGCCGGAGTGGGCTGCGGAATTCCCGACCGAAGCGGATCTGACCGAGCGCGATCACGGCCAATTCGAATGTGGGTACTGGTGGATCGAAGTCGGCGCGCCGCTGCACCCCATCAAGGACAACGAAGAAATCCGCGATGAGGCGCTGCGCCAACTCCTCGGGGTGTGGGATCACATCAAGAATCGCTGTGAAGACGACAGCGTGAGGGAACGGGCGAAGAATTTTGCGCTGGAGTTCGTCGGCTTCTGGCCTTACAAACGCGAGTCGCGCCGCATTCTCGGCGACTACATTCTCACCGAAAAAGATGTGCGCAATCCGTCCGTCCACTCCGACGACATCGCCTATGGCGCGTGGGGAATCGACATACACCTTCCTGGTGGCATTCATCAAAGGCATGTCCCACCTTATCCCGAGCCGAATAGCGATGAAAATTTCCAGGAGTACGGAACCATTCCCTATGGAATCCCGCTGCGCTCCTGTTACTCGCGCAACATCCATAACCTGCTTACCGCGGGACGGCCCATCGGGGCCAGCTACGTAGCCTTTGCATCGTCGCGCGTGCTGCTCACCGGAGCCATCGTTGGCCAGGGTATAGGCGTGGCCGCGGCCCTGTGCGCCAAACATGCGTGCGAGCCGAGTGCGATCGCTGCCAGCCACTCGACCGAGCTGCAGCAGTTGCTCTTGCGCCAGGACGCGTCTATTCTTGGCGTGGAGAACTCCGATCCCCGCGACCTTGCCCGGGGCGCTCAAGTAGCAGCCAGCAGCGAGGCAGTTCTGCTTTTCCCTGAATCGGAAACCTTCCACCCAGCCCGCCTTCCCCTGGGACAGGTCTTTCCTGTTTCCACCAGCGACTTGGAGAGCGTCGAGCTGTTGCTGCGTTCGACGTCGGCGCAGCCTCAAAAGATTACTCTTGGCCTGCGTCGGGTCGAGCACGTCTGGGACCTTCGTCCCTCCCCGGAGATTGCCTCGGTATCTGCAACCGTACCCGCGGGCTACCAGGGATATGTGTCTTTCCCTCTGCGCGCGAAGACCCGGCCGGGCAGCTTGTACTTTGCTCACATCGATGCCCAGCCGGAGATCGCATGGGCAATTTTCCAGGAAACGCGAGGAGAGCCTGCGCTGGTCCCTGTTGGAGCAACCGCAGCCGATCTTCCTCCAGGCGGAAGGTGGCGTCCTATCACCGGGGCGCGTTCCTTCGTGCTTCGGGTGCAACCGGAACAGCATCCTTATGCGGCTCAAAATGTGGTCCGCGGCTCCAGTCGTCCGGACCGCTGGACCAACATTTTCCTTTCCGATCCGACTCAGAAGTTGCCGGCGTGGATCGAGCTGCGATTTCCCAATCCAGTGCGGATGAACCAGATCCAGTTAATATTTGACACCGACACCAATCGTCGCGTCTCGTTACCCTTGTTCCGTTATCCCGAATGTGTAAAACGCTACGAGATTGCCATTCCGCAAGGCATTGGATGGAAAACCATTGTGCAAGAGGATGACAACTATTTTCGTCGCCGCGTCCATCGCATCGACCCTGTAACCACAGACCGTCTGCGCATCAACATTCTGGAGACAAACGGATCGCCGCAGGCACGAATCTATGAAGTGCGAGTTTACAACGAAACGGCGGAGCTTGACGACCCTCTGAACAAATTGTAGTTTTCGACTGTTGTCTGATCGCTCCAATGTGGAGGCCGCCGATGAGGATGGAACACAAAGCAACTGCGGGGTCCACCGAACATTATCGATGGGCGGCAATCATTGTGCTTCTGGGGTTGACGATGCTTGCTCCCTTGCA
>Ga0181538_10004484_pt1 | contig 13026 bp, 10 predicted proteins | sample PEATcosm2014_Bin_40_FD_119773 | JGI IMG/M metagenome (GOLD analysis project Ga0181538, IMG submission 119773) | Peatland microbial communities from MTU Mesocosm Facility, Houghton, MI, USA - PEATcosm2014_Bin23_30_metaG | ecosystem: Environmental > Terrestrial > Soil > Wetlands > Peat | place...
CGGCTGGGTCTGAGATTGCCGGAGCGATTAAAGATGCCCGAAATGTAGTGAAGACTTTCGACCAAAATCGGCCCTGGCGCTATTGCCAGGGGCGATTCAGCTCCCTAACTGACGAAGTTGGGCCAGCGCGGCTACGCCGCGCCGGGTGATCCGCGGCAAGTCCGAATTTGCGGGGTTAATGGTCATCACAAAACTACGGTTGCAGAGTGCGCCCAGGTGGGGCGTCAACAAAACCCCCGTTTTCGACAGCGCCACGGGGGGTTTTGTTGACGTTGACGGGGGACCTACTTGGAAAATCGCCGGTCTGCCATTTTGTCGCGGTTGTCGATGGGGGCATTGGGGCCCGGATAACGGCGAGGGGATCGACAACAAAAAATGAAGGTCTCTCTATATCTATAGGCGGGAGGTGAAGGTTTTGGTGCTATTTTTCGGGAATTTTTGTAAATGGCGAAAAAATCTTCGGGCCGACGGGCGGGGCAAACCCCGGCAGAGCCGGGGGCTAACGGAAAGAGGCAAACACCGGCATCGAACGGTATTGTTCTTAGAGCGATTGCGCCCACTGAATGAGGATGTCGGCGACTTCGGGGCGGCTGAATTCCGTCGGTGGGCGCTGGCCGGCTTTGAGCATTTCGCGCACCTTCGTACCGCTGGGAGCGACCTTCTGATCGGGGCCGTGCGGACAGGTTTTGGGCGATACGACGGCGGCGCACGCCTTGCACCAGGCGGTGTGCTCGAATTTCAGGATCGTCACGCCGATGTCGCGCGGGACGTCAAACTGGTCGAAAATCTTCTGGGCGTCGTAGGTGCCGTAGTAGTTTCCCACGCCGGCGTGATCGCGGCCGACGATGAAATGCGTGCAGCCGTAGTTCTTTCGGATCAGGGCGTGCAGGATCGCCTCGCGCGGGCCGGCATAACGCATGGCCAGCGGCATCACCGTCAGCATCGTTCGCTGTTTGTTGTAATAGCCATCGATGAGCGTTTTATAGCATTGCATGCGGACGTTGGCGGGGATGTCGTCGGACTTGGTTTCGCCGACCAACGGATGGATAAGCAGGCCGTCGGTCATCTCCAGGGCGCACTTGGTGAGATATTCATGGGAGCGATGGATAGGATTGCGGGTCTGAAAGGCGGCGACGGTGGTCCAGCCGTGGGCGGCAAAAGCCTGGCGCGTCTTTGCCGGGGGAAGACGATATTCGGGGAATTCGGGCTCATAATTGGCCTGGATGACATCGACCGTTCCGGCGAGGCAGAAATCGCCTTGCTTGCGCACCAATGCCACGCCGGGATGCGCATCGTCCTGCGTGCGATAGACGTTGGGGATTTCGAGTTCCTTGTCGTGCCGATATTTTTCCTCGACGTTCATCAGGGCCAACACCCGGCCCCGCGAATCCTTCAGCGCGATCCTTGTGTTGAGTTGAATTTGTTCCGCCTGATCGTTTGGGGGAGACAAGACGACGGGAATGGGCCAGACGGTTCCGTTGGCCAGGCGCATTTCCTTGCAGACGGATTGGAAATCGGCGTTGCGCATGAAGCCGGCGAGCGGAGAGAACGCGCCGATGGCGATCATTTCCAGGTCGAACTGCTCGCGCGGAGAGAGGGTGAGCGAGGGCAACGACGCCGCTTCCTTCAGCGCCGCCTGGGCGGCCGACGGTTCGACGATCCGATTGACAAGTGTGCCGCCGTGCGGCAGTACGAGGGACATTGGCTTGACTCCTTCAGATACGGGGAGCGGAACGCGGCGTAAGGTAGCGGAATCGACGCCGGTGGCAAGAGGAGGGGGGAATAAGAAATTCGAAACTCGAAATTCGAATGACGAATCAAATTCGAAATTCAAAATTCGAAACCAAGCCGTTTCGAGTTTCAACCTTCGAATTTGATTCGAATTTCGAATTTCGAGTTTCGAATTTAGCTCACTCGGATTTCGGCGAACGCCGCGGCGTATTTCTCGATCAATCCCTCCAGCCGCTGTCTCGGCTGAATCGCGTAGAACAATTCGCGATCGAACATTCCGCGTTCGTCGGCGTTTTGGCGGACGGCGTCGTCCATGCGCTGCTGCCAGGTACGGATGCTGGGATGGACTTGAACAACCTCGGCGCGGCGGCTGTGCATCTGGCTGAAAATCTGCTGGCGCTGGTTCGAGCGGCGGGGCAGGCCCTGGATCTGATCGACCATTTGCATCTTGGCGGGCCCCATGACGGCATGGCGAAGGCGGTGTCCCTCGTGCGCCAGGCAGGGAAGGCAGATGCGTTGGCGGCCGACGGCGGCGGGGAAATAGAGCGTGGCGGTGGTGACGCTGAACGCGGGGGCGTCGATGCCGAAGAAGCGCTGGATGATGCGATCGTTCACCTGCTCGTAGCGCCCCCCGCCGATGCCGTGAACGAATTGATCGACGACCAGAAGCCGGAGGAACAGGGTGAGGGTCAAGGCGCGCGGGGAGAGTCGGACATTGTGGTGCTGGAGGAATTGTTGCAGCCGCCCCGCCGCCGAGGAATCGGCCTGTTGCGAGAGGGAAAACGGGTCGCCGTCAAACGTGAGCCGCCATTCGTTGCCTTGGCGCTGGACGCAGGCGCGGATGCGCGTTTGCCGGGCCAGGTCGTCCAGCCAGAATGGCGCCTCGCATTGGTCGGGCGAGACGTGCAAATCGGGCATGGGGCGGCCGGGGTTGTCGATGCCGTGGGCGTCGCGGAATTCGGCCAGGGCCTGGTTGTAAACGCTGGCAAAGGAATCGGCCCTGGCCAGGAGATGCTGGACGAACGCCAGATACGGCTCGTTCATCCAAAGCCTGGAAGTGACGATGGATTGATGTCGCAGACCCAGGCCCCAATCCAGCCGGTACATGGCGGCGGTAATCGCCGCGGAAAGAGCGGGTTTGCGCGAGGATTGCTGGTGGAGATCATCCAGGAATTCCATGGCCATGGGGGCGAAGGACCATCGCTCGGCGGAGGTTTGGAGGGCGGATTTCAAGCGATCAACGTGCGAGGCGGAGGGGGCATCGAGCAATCCGCACCATTGGGCGGCGGCAAGCCGCGGGTCGTCGGTGATGGGCAGGGAATGATCCGGCCAGCGGAGTTGCAGGTGCTTTGGAGCATCGCTATCGACGGCGGCGAAGAAGCTGTCGGCGTCGAGGCGGCGGGCGGCGGCGTCGATCATGGCCAGCTTGGCCCATACGCCCGGATGGAACAACTCAGTCTGATGCCCGCTGGCGATGACGGGGCGATCCTCGCTCAGCTTGAGCATTTGGCGTTGTCGGCGCCGCAAGTCGGCGAGCGGCGAGTCCCACGCCGACAGCCGCCTGTGGTTCTCAACCGTATCGTGGAGAATCTGATCCGGCTGGGGCCAGATGAGCGGGGCCGAATCCTCCGCCGGGGCTTTCCAGTCGGGATACGCGGAAAAATCCTGGATCATGCGGATCGATGATTATGGGCAAAAGCAACACGACGATTCGGCCACCGGTTCCATGGCGGGCGAAAGCGGGCTTTCGGCAAGTCGCGCCACCTCAGTGGTCAGAACGTCGAGATAATGACGGAGGCGAACGCCGGCATCATCCAACGCCCCACCGAAATGGCGGGTCGGATCGTTATAGATGAGCCGGACGGGGATTTCGGTAAGCCGCAGTTTTGCCGCGGCGATCTGGGGCCATAATTGCAGGGGGAAGGCGTATCCCGGCTGATCGAGTCGCAATCGCCGCATCGCCGAAACCCGGTGGGCCTTGAACCCGCAGAATGCATCGGTCAGCCCGAAATGAAATAGGTCGTTCAGGATGGAGGTGATGGCGACGTTGACGGCGCGGCGATCGGTGGGCGGAAGATCGTCGTTGCTGCGTGGGTGCAGATAACGCGAACCACTGACGATATCCCATCGGTCGGTTTGGATCTCCCGAATGAAATGAGGGATCATCTCCGGCTCATGCTGCTCGTCGCAATCCATGGTAATGACCCAGTCATACCCCGCGCCGTCGGCAAAGGCAAAGGCGTCGATGAGGCTCTGGCCATAGCCGCGGTTTTCGCCCCGGCGGATAAGCCGGATGTCGGAGCGTGCGGCGAGCATTTGGCCCGTTCCGTCGGTGCTGCCGTCGTCAACGACCAGCACGTCCGGCCAGAACTGGTGGACCTTGCCCAGGACCCCGTTGACGTACTTCAACTCGTTAAAGACCGGGATGGCTATGAGTAATCGCAATGCACTGCTCCTTGAAAAGCACCCGCCGCGTCGGTGATAGTAGAACCGCTGAAAATCAACGTCAACCGGAGATTTGCGATCCGCCAGCCTGACCTTGTGATTTTGTTTGAAGACGACCGCCTGATTGCGGTGGCCAAACCGGCGCATTTGGCGACCATCCCGGGCCGGGGGGCAACGGACAGCGTATTGCAGATGCTGTCACGGCAAACCGGGCTTCCGTGCACGGGGCCGGCCGATCCGCGGCTGCGGGTGGTTCATCGGCTGGATAAGGAGGCCAGCGGGACGCTGCTGCTGGCCAAGGACGTATCGGCCCAACGGCATCTCTCCGAGCAGTTTCAGAACAACCGGGTGCAAAAGGAGTATCTGGCCCTGGTGTTGGGCAGGCCGCAAACGGACGAGGGAGAAATCGACGCGCCGATCGCACCGCATTCCGCGAGCCGGGATCGGATGGCGGTGACAAAGCACGGCCGGGCGGCGTTCACGGCGTGGAAGGTGGAGCGGCGGATGCGGCGATTCACCCTGCTGCGCTGTTATCCGAAAACCGGAAGGACGCACCAAATCCGGGTGCATTTGAAATTTTTCGGTTTACCGCTGGCGATTGACCCGCTCTACAACCCGCCGCCGCCGGGCGGAAGGGTCGGAATCTTCCTAAGCGACTACAAGCGTGATTACCGCCCCACCGCCGGCGAGGAGGAACGCCCACTCATCGCCCGATTGACCCTGCACGCAGAAAAGCTGGGATTTGTGCATCCCGATGGGCGCCCGGTGACGATTGAATGTCCGCCTCCGAAGGATTTTCGGGCGGTGGTTGCGCAGCTTTCGAAGCTCTAATACCCTGCCGCAAACCTCGGCAATTCAAAGACCTCGCGACGCGATTGCATCGTTTTTGGGCGATCCAGACACCCGGCGCACAATCGTCTGATTCGAATTCGAACTGCATCAAAACCGGCTGAAATTTCCGGCATTTTTTGCAGATTGAGACCGGCAGTGAAATGCCGTCAGCCGCCGGTTGGCATCATAATTGTATGAACGCGGAGGGATGGTGGTCATGCATCGGGATTCCGTGTAAACTTCCAGGCTCATCGGCACGTCAGGGAAAACGTTCGGCGTGCCGGGTGAGACTCGGGTTTGATACGGAGGAAATTCCGATGCAGATGATTGAAGCGGTCATTAAGCCGCACAAGATTGACCCGGTGAAAACGGCCCTGGCGAAGGTTGGAATCCTGGGAGTGACGGCGATCGAATGCAAGGGATTCGGCCGGCAAATGGGTCATACGGAGCGCTATCGCGGCGCGAAGATGGATGTCGGGTTCGTCCCGAAGGTATTGATCAAGGTTTGCGTGAAATCGGAAGACCTTGAAAAAGCCACGACCGCGATCATCGAGGCGGCGCGGACCGGGGAAGTCGGCGATGGGAAGATTTTCATCCATCCCGTCGCGCAGGTCATTCGCATCCGAACGGGTGAGACCAACGAGCAGGCGCTGTAGTCGCCGGGGGGATGGCCGCGAGGATTTGGAAGGTCCATGCACGGCGAGCATCAATCCGCGGGGCATAACGGTAGGCGCTTGCGTATCGGCAAAGTGGGGATTCGCATCGACTGGCCGCGGTGGCTGCGGTTGATTCAACGGAAACGCCGGCTGGCGGCGCGGCCCCAAGCGCCGCATGCGCCGGCGTCTGGCGCCGAATATTTCGCCGCCGCCACGTTAAGCAGCTTCCAGCTCGAAGGCATTCAAGTCAATCCATCGGAAGTGACCGCGGCGATGACGCAGGGATGGTCGGGCAAGGGTTTGGGCTCGCGCACCAGCCGGCGCATCCGCAATCACGTGGCGATTCTTCGCCGGATCGAATCCTCGCTGCGGGCCGGCGCCACGATCACCTCGCAGACGGTCGTCCGGTGGTACACGTCGATCAGTTGCGGGCTGTCCCTGGCGTCGTTGGATGAGACGAACATGGCTCGCCTGGACAACGTCGTGCGGCGAATGAATTCGCCGCAATTTCGGCTTCAACCGGCGATCACCGAAATCGCCCACGTCCACGCGCAACTCAACGCCGATCCGCTGGTCCCGAGTTTCAATGGAATCCTCAACCGCCTGCTGTTGCAATACCATCTCGGCCGATGCGGCCTGCCGCGCGTGACGTTCAATCCCACGGTTGATTCAACGCTGCTCAAGGACGAGCCGCGATTGCTCAGGAGGATTCTCGAAATGGTGGACTCGGCATACGAGATGATGGTGGGTTGATCCGTAACGGGTACGGGATTCGCGTTTCATTCGCTACGGTAATCGGGGATTATTGACGCACACGCGGAATCAGAAGGCGCGGTGTGGGTTCAAATCCTGTCGCCCCGATTTGACGGGACAGAATTCGCTTATTTGAATTCCCGCCGGTAAGTCTTCGTCGCGTCGCCGCTTGCAGTAAATCTCGCGGCCCAATGATGCGCTGGAAATACTTCGGAAAATCAGAACTTGCAACGGCCAGGCAACGGGATTTGAACCCTCGGTTTGTCGCGTGGCGCATCGCTCGGCATCCGTTTCGTTTTTCATCTCACGATGAAATCATCCGCGTTGAACGATTAAGTTCCTGGTGAATGTGGATCGGGCCAGGGGATGTCGAGCGGCAGGTGCGGTTGGTCGTGCCATTCAGGGAAAGGGTCGAGGGCGGGGAGCTTGCCGCGGTCATTCATCGCCGCGACGAGGGCGGTGAGGAATTCCGAGTTGTGCTGGCCGAGTTTGGGTTTCAAGAACTCGATGAAGTAGGCGATGTCCCACGGGACGGCCACGTCGCTGGCAACGGGGAGTTCCGGGCCGGTGAGAAGGGTTTTGAGTTGGCCGAGGAAGGGAGTGTTTGATTGCGATTCGAGCAGGGCGATAAGGTGGCGGAGGAAGGCGATGCGCGGCGTGGTGTTGGCGTGGGGCGGAGCGTTGAGACGCCAGTTCGCGGCGAGAATCTGGCGGGCTTCCTCCAGCTTGCCGAGCAGGATGAGGGTGAGCACTAGATTGTTGCGGCGATGGATGGTGAGTGGATGGATGTCACCGAGTATCTTTGCGGTTGTTGCTGCCACTCTGAGGTCGATCGGTTCAGCCAGATCGGCACGCCCTTGCCTGCGCAATGCGACGCAATGATTATTCCAGCTTCGCAACAGGTCAGGATGCTCTGGGCCGAGCTTACGCTCATTCGCTTCAAGGACGCGCTTCTGAATGGTTACACTTTCATCAATCCGCCCGACTAAAGCGAGCAGCCATGCATAATTTCCGAATGCGCGTAACGTATCAGGATGATCGAATCCCAACTTCTGCTCGTACCTCTCGATAACTTCCATCAGCAACTTCTCCGCCTCCAATTTTTTGTTTGCTTGTGCGAGATAAACAGCCAAATCCTGTTTCGTGATCAACAAGTCTGGATGATCAGCAGGCAGAGTTCGATCTAGGAAGCTCACTACCCGATTCGCCATGCGAGCGGCCTCTTCGTAATCACCCTTGCCTGCAACGAGCATTGAGTAATTATGCAGGCATTTGATAGTTTCGATATCATCCTCACCCAAAACACGCTTATATCCCTGCAAAGCCCGCTTATAAAGTGCTTCTGAATCCTCATAATCTCCTGTTCGAAAGTAAAGATAGGCGAGCGCCATTGCGGAACTGAGAGTATCAATGTGGTCTGGGCCAAGCACACGTTCACGTCCTTCAAACGCGCGTTGACGAAGGGGTTTTGCTTTAAAATAATCGCCTTTTGCGCCCAAGAAGGTTGCGAAGTTATGGACAGTTTGCAATGTTGTGGGATCGTCTGGCCCAAGTGTGCGCTCTGTAATATCCAACGCCTTCCGATAGAAGCCCTCCGCCTCGGGGTAGTCACCTTTGTTATGATACAAGATAGCGAGTTTGTTGATGAGGTCTACACTGGTAGAATGTTCTGGCCCCAAAACCCGCTCGCTCTCCTCAAGCGCGGCGCGTCCGAGGCGAATTCCCTCGGTGATTTGCGCCAACTCAATAAGACAAAAAACAACCCGCTCTGCGCATTCGATTGAGCGTGGACGATTTTGCTCAATCAATTTCTCGGACACTGTGAGAAGTGGTGTAAGCTCCCACCATGTATTCCTGTCTTGCCAATTCTCCTGTAAGAATACGCTTCGCAAACATGCGATATCAGTAATACTGGAAAGCAGGCGCGCTTTTGTCTCCTTTTCCGTGACATTTTCACGGAGCACCAGTTCCTGCACCAAGCGATGAACGCGCACTACCCGCGGTTGACCGTCGGCGTCCACTTCATCAGTAGCTTGGATAAGACGCAGGCTGAACAATCGGCGCAGAACATTTTTCCACGGGTCGGGATAACCAGGCTCGGCGTCGCGTTCCATTTCGAGAAACGTTTTTGCCACCAATGCGCGCAGCCACGGGAGCGGCACTTGGTCGGGCGGCAGCAGGGCGGCGAATTCCATCGCTAGTTTCTCCGCCGCGCCCAGGCGTTCCAGCGTCGGCTGAAGCGTCGCGCCCAAACGCATTTCTCCGTGCAACACGCCTTCGCTGCTCTGGCCGGCGGCGGTGTCGAGTCCTTCCAGCCCTTCCATTTTCAGCCGCGCAAGAAAGGCGGCGCAGGTCACGTCGTTCGCAAACTGGCCCAGATACACGGCGGCGGATTCCACGGCGAGAGTAAAGCAGCCGAGCAGCCGCACGATCTCGCGCGCCGCGTCGCGCTCCGCCCCGCTACGGAAACACCCGTCAGGCCGTTGGTAGCTCTCGATGAGGGCGAGGGCGTCGTCCGGCGGCAGTTCGTCAATGGCCAGGAACGAGCGGTCGCGGTGCGCGCCGTACAGTTCGTTTTCGCCCAGCCGCGTGGTGGCGAGGACGTGTAGCCAGTCGCCGCCGTTGAACCGCGCGACCTGCGCGGGGTCGAGCAGGCCGGGCCTGTCCACATTGTCGAGGAGGAGCAGGCAGCGGTGCGGTTCGCAGGCGTCGGCGAGTTTCTTCAGCTCGCGACGGGTGCGCTCGAACTGGAGGTCGACGTTTTTCTTTTCGTCGTCGGTGAACTGGAAGCCGATGGGCGTGGCCAGTTCGGCGAGGGCAAGGCGCAGGTCGTCCTTGCCCGCGCAGCGCACCTGCCAGCGTCCGCCGCCATATTCGTCGGCGAAGGCGTGGGCGTATTCGATGGCGAGCGCGGTCTTGCCCAACCCGCCGAGGCCGTTGACGGCGGTAACGACGCCGATGTGGCCGGGCTTGACGAAGTTCTCGCGCAGCCTCCGCAGACTGGCGGTGCGACCAATGAAATGCGGGTTGTGCGCGTCCACGTTGCCGAGGCTTTTCTCAGCGCGTTCGCCGCGCGTGATAGTCTGGGCGATTTGGCGGTTGAGCTTGCCCATGCGTTCCTGGACGGCCGCTTCACGCAGGGCTGCCTCGCCTTGTTCATGCCATGGGCGCAAATCGAAGTTTTGGCGGCGACGAAGTTCGGCAATCCAGGTAGCGCAATGCTTGTCGAAGTCCTTGTCATCCCAGCCGGGAACTTGCACAAAATAAATCGGCGCGACGCCATTGAAGCCATGAAGGTGGCCGATTTCGTATTTAAGGTATTCGACGAACTCCCACTCGCAGTACTCGCTTTTCAAATACGTAGGGGAAAGACAGGCGAGCAACAGCCGCGATTCGCGGAGTCCTTGTAGGATGCGCTGCCGCCAATCCTGCATGCCCTGGATTTCCGTCTGGTCGAAGAACGGCACGAGTTCGCGCTTCGCGAACGCGGCGAAGTCTGTTTTTATGCGATCAACAAGCTGGCTGATGCGGGCCTGCTCGTTGTCGCGGCGCGAGTAGCTGATGAAAAGGTCATAGGGCATATAAGGGTGGCCTCAAGCCGCCATCATCGGCCATGCGTGAACTGGGTTCAACACTTCCCTACGATTTCGCGCAAAAAACGGCAAGCAATTCCCCCCGGAAACAGGAGGAAGCCGCTCATAATCTGTCCGGCAACTTGAAGCTCCAACCGAGCAATCCCATAACAAGAAGTTCAATAGCCGTCTTGCTGTCCCGATTTTTTTGTGTCCGTACCGCTTTGGCGAAAAGCGAATTATAACCGCGCGATGAGCTTGTCGTAATTCGCGTGGGATCCGACGAAGAACCAGAGTATTACGTCGCCGCGAATTCAACCGATGGCGCGATAGTCATTGTCAATCCTGACGGACCATAGATCCTCATGCGGTGGGAGTTTCTTGAATTTCAGGCTGGGGTGATGGGGGTTCTGCCCGAACAGGCGATAGGCGTCGCGGACCTGACGTCTGATGGCGGTGGGAAGTCGTGCCAAGTCGCGGCGGAAATCCTTGATTCCATCGCGGTTTGGGGCGTGGCCAAAGATTTTTGCAAGCTCGGAAGAACCCCCACCCCAACCCTCCCCCTGAGTACATGGGGAGGGGGAAAACTCCGGGTTCCGCAAAAAACTATGGCCGCACGCACGGTTTGTTTTCGCGTTATTTCGCCTTTTTCTTGGCCAGGCATTCATCCTTGGCCTTTTCCAATTGGCTTTGGAAATCGGGGTTTTGCATCATCTTCTGGAAAACGGCCTTGGCAAGGATTCGGCCGGCAGCGACGTCGCTGGGGAAATGCTGGCCCGCCAGGGCACGGTCATCGCCGACCAGCTTGGCGCGGGCGATCAACGCATCTTTTTGATCGGGGAATATCTCGGCAAGGGTCAGGGCCAGGACCATCGAACGTAACGAGTGGCTGCTGGGATAAGAAAAGGTCTTCTCCTTTTCGACGCAGGGCTTGATGCGCGGATCGACTTTGAACGGGCGGTCGCGATGAAAGACGTCCTTGGCCGCACTGCATACGGCGCCGGATTCTTTCATGACGTTTGCCAGGAAAGTGGCGGTGGTCGGTAGATCGTCCGGATTGAACCAGGAGCCGAGGACTTCGGAGAACAGGAAGGGAGTCATCTTCGATTCCGCCGTGATGCGCTTGACGTCCTGGGGAGATCGCTGGTCCTGAAGCTTGAGCAATTGGTCGATTTCCTGGCGGCCCAGATCGGAATCGGGCGGCGGCGGAGGGGTCAGAATGGTCTTGAAGTCGAAGTCGGCCGGCTGCACGAACGCCGCGTCGGCGCGGGCGACCGATGCCAGCATGGTCATCGCCAATATGCCGGGAATCAACCTTAACGCTTGCCTTGCCATAATTTTCTCCTTTAGCTCAGGGCCTGGTGCGCGATGTCCTTGCGGTAGTGCATGCCGTCGAAATGGATTTTACCGATCGCCGCATAAGCCCTGCGCCGGGCATCGGCAACGGTGTTGCCCAATGCCGTCACGCCCAGTACGCGGCCGCCGTCGGTTACCAGCGTCTTGCCCTGTAATTTGGTTCCGCTGTGGAAGACCTTGACGTCGGGCATGGCATCCGCCTGTTCGACGCCGGTGATGGGGATACCGGTGGGGTATTCGCCGGGATAACCCTTGCTGGTCGCCACGACGCAAATCGCCGGCCGGGGATCCCAGCTCAGCTCGACCTGATCGAGCCGGCCCTCGGACATGGCCAGCATCACCTCGACCAGATCGGTGCGCAAGCGCATCATGAGCGGCTGGGTTTCGGGATCGCCGAAGCGGCAATTGAATTCCAGGACTTTTGGCCCGCTGGGGGTAATCATAAGCCCGGCGTAGAGGCATCCCTGATATTCGATTCCCTCGCGGAGCATGCCATCGACAACGGGAACGAAGATGTCGCGCTCGATCTGAGTAAGAAGCTCGGCGGAAACAACGGGAGTTGGGGAATAGGCGCCCATTCCGCCGGTCATCGGGCCGGTGTCGCCGTCGTCCACCGGCTTATGGTCCTGCGCGGTCTCCAACATATAGATCGTACGTTTCTGCACCAATGCCAACACGGAACACTCCGGACCGGAAAGCATTTCCTCGATGACGATGCGTTTGCCGGCATCGCCGAACCGCTTGCGGCGCATGACGGCGTCGATCATTTCCAGAGCATCGGATGTGCGGTAGCAGAGGGAGACGCCCTTGCCCTTGGCCAAGCCGGCGGCCTTGATGACGACCGGCTCACCCCGAACCCTGACGTATTCCTCGGCGGCGAGTGGATCGGTGAAGCTGTGCGCCTCGGCCGTGGGAATGGCCTGATGCCGCATGACTTCCTTGGCGAACCATTTATCGGATTCGATCTGGGCCGCGGCCTTGCCGGGGCCAAATACCAAAACGCCCTTCTCGCGAAGCCGATCGGCCAGTCCCATCGCCAGCGGGTCCTCCGGGCCGATGACGACCAGATCGACCGCATTGGCGCGGACGAATTTCTCAATCGCGGGTAAGTCCGTGGCAGAGATGGGAACCAGGTCCGCCAGTTCCCCGATGCCGGGATTGCCCGGAGCGCAAAAGAGATCGGTGACCCGCGTGGAGCCCGCCAGCTTCCAGGCCAACGCATGCTCGCGTCCGCCGCCGCCGATAATCAATACCGTCATTCCCGTGTTCCGGCGCAAAGACAAAAGCCAAGGCGAGGCGTAAGTTATCAGGGTTGATTCTCAAGGCAAGCGGATGAGAATAGCCACGCCCCAAATAATCAGGGGCAGGGCCATCGCATTTGGTGACTGGGTTCAAAGGTTCAAGGGTTAAAAGGTTCAAGGGAAAAACGTTCCCCTTGAACCCTTCAACCCTTGAACCCTTGAACGCCATCGCCAAATGCGATGGCCCTGTAATCAGGGCCCCCAAATCAGGGGCGTGGTTGACGCGGCCTGCGCGGGGAAGTACGTTGATCCCAAGCAGAAAAGACCGGGGCGTGGCGCAGTTTGGTTTAGCGCGCTTGACTGGGGGTCAAGAGGTCGCTGGTTCGAATCCAGTCGCCCCGATTTTCGGCCCGGAAGGGCCGAAAATAGAGCGGGAGAGAG
>Ga0181538_10004487_pt1 | contig 13013 bp, 11 predicted proteins | sample PEATcosm2014_Bin_40_FD_119773 | JGI IMG/M metagenome (GOLD analysis project Ga0181538, IMG submission 119773) | Peatland microbial communities from MTU Mesocosm Facility, Houghton, MI, USA - PEATcosm2014_Bin23_30_metaG | ecosystem: Environmental > Terrestrial > Soil > Wetlands > Peat | place...
AGCCGGAATCTGTTGTGTCGTGACGATAGGCGAAATGGCACTCCCTTTCGCCGGTGTTGTCAAGGGATTGGTGGCGACAGGGCGCCTACTTCGTGCCGCGCTGCGCCAGGATCAGATCACGCACACCTCGCGGGTCGGGGATCGACTTGATTTCCTCCTCAGCATCCACGGTGGCTGCCGTAGAGAGCGTCAGATTGCCGACCCCGACCAGGCGCTGAAAGAAGCTCTGGTCGATGTCAATCGACCGGATGTCCTGCGGGTTAATATCCCGGTAACACTTGGACACGAGGCCTCGTTCCACCGTAACCCGCCGTGGATAAACCCTAAGCACCGTCGAGGCTCGGCGGAAATAGGCAATAAAGGGTGGGATGATGAGCCAGAAGAAGAACAGGTACCAAAAGAATCCCCACCAGGAGGGGCGAATCTCGGCCACGACTTCGGTTTGGGCCGCCGGCAACGGGGCTCCTCCGGGGGCCGCGGCCTGAGTCTGTGCCTGCTTTTCCGCGATCGGGTACCCGCAGGTCGGGCAAGTCGGTGCTTCCGATGAAACCTGCTTCCCACATTCCGGACAGTTGATGAGAGCCATGACTTGCCGATAGATCTTCCCGCCGCGCCAGTCAACCGCAAAATCGATCCCATTGAGAGAGAAGTGCCTCTTCAGAGCGTCGTGCCCAAATCGTCCGCGCCTTCAAAGGTAGGGCGCGCGGTCCTCAGCGCGCCGTGTGCGGCCACCAGCAGCAGTGTGTGTCAGTCACGTGTGACCGTTCACGGCGCGATGACGACACTATTCCTGCCACTGGTAACGACAGAAAGCGCTTGAAGCCAGGCAGTCCGCAACCTTCAATGTCCGCCACCTTATGAATCGATTTGCCCGGAGGCGGCTGGCGTGGCCACTGATTGCCGTCCTCCTTGGAATAGGCACATCGGCCGCCACGGCCGCCTTCCCATTCTTCAGCCCGGGACTGCCAAAGGCCGACATGGATTTCTTGTGCGCCATGACTCGCGACGTGGTCGAAGCCTCGCGAGTCGCGCCCAATTCCAACGGAGGCGGCCGTTGGCCGCTCACTAACTCCTGCGGCTTCGCCCTCATCACGCCCGGCAAAGACACCTACACCGCCTTCTGGATCCGTGATTTCTCCATGTCGGTGGATTCGGGTTTCATCACGGCTGAAGAACTGCGCCACCATCTGTTGCTGATCTGCCGGGCTCAGAATGGTCCCGCTGAACTTGAACTGGCCAACGGCCTGCATGTGCCAGCTTGGGCCATTCCCGATCACATCAACTACGATGGCCGCCCAACCTACTATCCCGGCACCTACGCCTCGGGCCAGGATCAGGGCGCCGGAGCTTGCGGCCGCGTCCCGCCAATCGACGACCATTACGAATTCGTCCATATCGCCTACACCTATTGGAAGGCGACCCGCGACCCCGGCATCTTCGGGGTCGAGGTCAAGGGCGCCACCGTGTTCGAGCGGTTGGAGAAAGCATTTGCCTGCCCGACGTCTGATCCTGAATCCGGCCTGGCGCAGACGACGGAAGCCGACCGCGCGGTTGGTTTTGGCTTTTGTGACGGTGAGACCCATACGGGCAAGCTGCTGTTCGCCTCGCTGCTGCGATACCGCGCTGCGGGCGAACTGGCCGAGCTGGCTAAGGCCCTCGGCCATCGCGAGCGTGCGGCTGGGTTCCGGCAAATCCAGACCGCCATCCGAGCCAACGTGGCCCGCACCTTCCCCGATCCTAAACGCAGAGGTGGTTGGCTGCGCGCCTCCACCGGATTGAGCGGACAACCGGACGTATGGGGCACCCTCTTTGCTCTTCACTTGGGAGTGCTGGATCGCGCCGAGGCCGCCGCCGCGCGCAAGACAGTCGCGGACGCCGTGAGGAGAGGCACCATCACATTGGAGGGCGGCGTGCGCCAGGTGCCCACGGACTTGGACTTCAGCCAGACTACCGCCTGGGAACGCTCCATGTGCGCCCTGAACACCTACCAAAATGGCGGGTACTGGCACACCGCCTCCGGCTGGCTCATCGAGGCGCTCTGGCAGAAGGACCGGCTCTTAGCGTTGCAGGTATTCAGCGAGATGCTGGCTCATCTGCGCGCTCAGGATTTCCGCAAAGGTACCGGCCATGGCGCGCCCTGGGAAGTCTATGGACCTAATGGCCAGGCTCGCCAGAACGCGGTCTATATGGCGTCGGTTGCCCTGCCTTATGGCATCTTGAAACATCTTTAGGCGCCTGCGGGGCCGAATGAGGTCAATGACCGGCGAGCACGATTGACACGCTGACTACCCGGGCCAAGAATCTAATGCGTGTTTGAATCGCCAGCTTCTCCTCCCCGCGTCGCGCGGCAGCCGGTGTTCCGGGTGCGCGGACTGACGAAGGTTTACGGGACCGGCGCCGCCGAGGTGCGGGCCTTGTCCGGGGTGGACCTCGATTTGTATGCGAGCGAGCTGGTGGTGCTGCTGGGGCCTTCAGGCAGCGGCAAGACCACGCTCCTCAACAACTTGGGCGGGCTGGATGTGCCGACCGCTGGCGAGCTGCAGTATCGCGGGCAAGACCTCACCGCCATTGACGAAGCGGCGCTGACCCGTTATCGCCGGGACACCGTGGGGTTTGTCTTTCAGTTCTACAACCTTATCCCCAGCCTGACGGCGCGGGAGAACGTCGGGCTGATCACCGAGATTGCGCGCGACCCGATGCCGGCCGAGACGGCGCTGGAGATGGTGAATCTGGGCGGGCGGCTCGACCATTTCCCGGCGCAACTCTCCGGCGGCGAACAGCAGCGCGTGGCCATTGCGCGGGCCATCGCCAAACGCCCCGAAGTGCTGCTGTGCGACGAGCCGACCGGCGCGCTGGACGTGCGAACGGGCATTGTAGTGCTGGAGGCCATTCAGCGCGCAAATCGCGAGCTGGGCACGCTGACCGTTATCATCACCCACAACGCCATAATGGCCGACATGGCTGACCGGGTGATTCACCTTTCCGATGGCCGCGTTCATCATCTGCGAGTGAACGAGCACCGCGCGCCGGCCAGCTCCCTGAACTGGTAATGCTCAGCCACCTTGACCGCAAACTGTGGCGCGATTTGCGCCGCATGAAAGGCCAGGCTTTCGCCGTCGCCATGGTGATGGGTTGCGGCCTCGCGATGATGATCATGGCGCGCAGCCTGATCTTCTCCCTGGAATCCACTCGCCGCGAATACTACGAATCCAACCGCTTCGCCGAGGTCTTCGTCCATCTGAAGCGCGCCCCGAACTCCCTCGCCGCACGCATCAAAGAAATCCCCGGCGTGGCCACCGTCCAGCCTGGCATCTCGGTGCAAGTGACCCTGGACTTGCCCACGCTGGATGAACCGGCCAGCGGCATGGTGCTGTCGCTGCCGGACTTTGCTCCGCCGGAGCTGAACCGCTTATTCCTGCGCACCGGGCGTTGGCTGGCCCCGGGCAGTCGCGGGGAGATGCTCGTCGGCGAGGCTTTTGCGAACGCCAATCACCTGCAGCCCGGCGACACCATCGCCATGCTGCTCAACGGCCGCCGCCAGTCGTTCAGGATCTCGGGCATTGTGCTGTCTCCCGAGTTCATCTTCGAATCGCGCCCCGGCGCCGCGCTGCCGGACAACCGGACTTACGGCACCTTCTGGATGCCCTACAAGGAACTGGCCACCGCCTTCGACTTGTACGGCGCATTCAACTACCTGTCGCTCACCCTCGAACCAGGCGGAAAGGAGCGTTCCGTAATCGCTGAGATGGATCTTATGCTGACCCGGTATGGTGGGCTGGGTGCCTACGGGCGCGCCGACCACCCCTCGCACATCCGGGTCTCCGATGAAATTCGGGTGCTGGAGACCATGTCGATTGGCTTCCCAATAGTGTTCCTAAGCGTGGCGGCGTTCATGATCAATGCGGTGCTGTCGCGGCTGCTGAATCTGCAACGGGAGCAGATTGCGATTATGAAGGCCTTTGGCTTCACCAACCGGCAGATTGTGCTGCACTATCTCAAGTTCGCCTTTGTGATCGTCGCGACCGGCACCGTTTTGGGGGGCTGTGGCGGAGTGCTGCTGGGCCATCGGCTCGTGATCCTGTATCACCAGTTCTTCCGATTTCCCGACCTGGCCTTTCGCGCTGATCGCACCGCCTTTCCGCTGGCGCTGCTGGTCTGCGCCGCAGCGGCCACGGCGGGCGTATTCGGCGCCGTGCGCCGGGCGGCGCGGCTCCCGCCGGCGGAGGCGATGCGGCCCGAGCCCCCCGCCAATTACCGGCCTGCCCTTGTCGAACGCACCGGCATCGCCCATTTCCTTTCCCACACCTTCCGTATTGCCGTGCGGAACCTCGAGCGGAGGCCGATGCAGGCGCTCTTTACCGTCGCCGGCCTGGCACTGGCCACGGGCATTCTGATCGTGCCAAACGGCTTCCGGGATAGCGTGGCCCAGGTGCTGGATACCCAGTGGGACATTGTCCAGCGCCAGGACTTGAGCCTCGGCCTGGTCGAACCAGCCAGTGCCCAGGTACGGCATCTGTTCGGCCAATTGCCAGGCGTGGTGACGGTCGAGCCATTCCGGGCAGCCTTTGCCCGCGTCGGCTTCGGCCACCAACGGCGCCAATTGGGCATTCAAGGCATCCCTCCAAGCGGGCTGCATAACCGCGTGCTGGATGACCACGATCACCTGGTCAAGCTTCCGCCGGAAGGGCTTGTGGTTTCCTTGAAGCTGGCCGAAGTGCTGGGCGCGCGCGTGGGCGACGAGCTGCGCGTCGAAATCCTCGAGGGCAAGCGTCCCGTCCGCAACGTCCGGCTCGTCGGCGTGTCGGGCGACTTTACCGGCATGACCGCCTACATGGCTCTGCCCTCGCTAAACCGGCTGTTGGGAGAGGGCGACGTGATCAGCGGCGCCAACTTCCGGGTGGATGGCGCCCGCCGCGAGGACTTCCTGCGCGCGCTCAAGCGCATCCCCCGCGTAAGCTGGGTCGCGATCAAGGATTCCCTGCGTGAGAACTTCCGCCAAACCACCGCCGCCAGCATCGGCTTGATTCAGAAGATCTACCTGGCCTTCGCGGTCGTGGTTGCCTTTGGGGTGGTCTATAACAACGCCCGCATCTCGCTGGCGGAGCGGGCGCGCGAACTGGCGACGCTGCGCGTGATCGGCTTTTCCCGGCGCGAGGTCGGCGCGGTCCTGGTGACTGAACTGGTAGTGCTCTCATTGATTGCCGTGCCGCTTGGCTTGCTCCTGGGCACCGGTTTCGCCAAGGCCATCATCCGGTCCGTCAACACGGAGACGGTTCGGCTCCCCCTCGTGCTCACCACCAGCAACTACGCCTTTGCCGTCCTGGTCGTTGCCATCGCCTCGACGCTCTCAGCCCTGCTGGTGCTGCGGATGCTGGATCACCTTGACCTGGTCAGCGCCTTGAAAGACCCCGAATGAAGACCAAGGACTATTGCCGGGAGGGCGAGCGTCCTCGCGAGCCCGAACATCTTCTGGACGCATTTGAGATCAGGGCTCGCGAGGACGCTCGCCCTCCCAAACGCCCGGTCAGTTTTGAATGTCCAAACCACGCTGCCTTAGTCTTTAATATGCCTCGCGCATGAATCCGCCGTTGCCACGATCCGCCCAGCGCCACACCCGCCATTGGCTTCCCTATGCGGGCGCCGTGGTGCTGGTCGCGTTGATCACGGCTGGCCTGTGGCCGCGCCCCCTGCCGATCGAAACGGCGCGCGCCGCCGCTGGCACGCTTCGCGCCACCGTGAACGAAGAAGGCAAGACCCGCATCAAGCAGCGCTACGTCGTCTCCGCCCCGGTCACCGGTCAACTGCGGCGCATTCCATTCAAAGCCGGCGCGGAAGTGCGAGCGGGCGAAACGGTGGTGGCCGTTATCGAGCCGGTCTCGCCGACACTGCTGGACGCCCGTACCCGAACGGCGACCGAGGCCAAGCGGGACACCGCCCTGGCGAACCTGGAAAAGGCGCGGGCCGGGCAGCGTTTCGCCGCCAGCGACCTGCGCCGGCTCGAAAAGCTCCAGGCGGAAAAGATGATCTCCGTCCAGGAGCTCGAAACCGCACAGTTGCGCGAAGCCTCGGCCAGCAAAGATCAGGCTGCCGCCGAAAGCGCGTTGCGCCAGGCGGAAGCCGAGCTGGCTGAATTCGCCGCCATTGCCCCCGCCGGGACCAATACGGTGGTTGACCCTGTTCAGGTTAAGGCGCCCGCTACCGGCTCCGTGCTCCATGTCTTCGAGGAGAATTCGCGCGTCGTCGCCGCTGGCACGCCATTGATGGAGATCGGGGACCCTCTGGATATCGAGGTCGTCGTGGAGGTGCTTTCGCGTGATGGCGCGATGATCCCGCCCGGCACCCCGGTGGAGCTGGAACAATGGGGCGGGGGCGAGCCGCTCCGGGCCCAAGTCCGCCTTGTCGAGCCGGCCGCCTTCACCAAAGTCTCTGCGCTCGGCGTTGAAGAACAGCGGGTGAATGTCGTCGCCGACCTCCTGACCCCACCTGACCAGCGACGCAATGTCGGTGACAACTTCCGGGTCGAAGCCAGGATCATCGTCTGGGAAGCTCGCGACGCCCTCAAGGTCCCGGCCGGGGCGCTATTCCGCAAAGGTGAGCAATGGGCTGCCTTCGTCGTGGCCGATGGGCACGCCCGATTGAGGATTGTCAAGGCCGGCCGCTCCAGCGGCACCGAGACGCAGGTGCTGGAGGGCCTCAAGCAAGGCGAAGAGGTCATCCTGTATCCCGGCAGCCGCGTGCGGGATGGCCAGCGGGTGATACCAGTCACACTCTGAAATTCGTCCCACACAGCCTTGCCTGCCCGCAGAGACTCCGAGGACCCTAACTCATCTATCCCCTCACTCGGCGCGCATGGCGGCGAGGATCTTGGTGCCTTCCTTCGAGCGCCGGAAATACCAGATGAAGAACAGGGAAAATAAGGCCAACAGGACGGCCCCGCCCCACAGCCGCAGTTGCGGATGATCCGCCAGGCCGCTGCCGAGTAGCGCGAAGATGAAGCTCTCAGGCAGGTATCCCACGAAAGAGGCGGCGAGGAACGTTCCCAGGGGGATGGCCGTGACCCCAGCCAGGTAATTGGTGAGGAAGTTATTGCCGACCGGGCAAAGCCGGATCAGTAGCACCACCATGAAACCGTGCTGGCCCAGCAAATCGTCGAACCGTTGCAGCCGCCGGCCCATGCGGCGCGCCACCAGTTCGCGGCCCAGGTGACGCGAGTAGAGAAACGGCGCGAGGATGGCCAGCGTCATGGACAGTTGAGACCACATTGTGCCCAGAAACACACCAAACATCGCCCCGCCGACCGCCGAGAGCACAATGCGCGGAAAGCCGATTGACACCAAGCCTATGCCGGCGGCGACATAGACCAGCCAGGCCCATGCCCCCCATTGGGCCAGCCATTGCTGGAAGCGCGCGACCTTCTCGAACGTTGCGCCCCGGCTCCAGGGCGTCAAGGTCAGCAGCCACGTCGAAACGATGAGGAATCCGGCTAGCAGCAGGACCCGCCCAACGTCGCTCAGGACGGAACGCGGCGGAGCAGGAACGGTAGCCTTTGTGGCATTGGACGCGGAAGCTGACTCTTGCATGCCGGCGGCGATGCTATTCGGGCGGCGCAGCATGGTCCAGCCGCAAACGGACGTGGGGGTGATTACTCACCAAACCTCCACCGGCCCTTTGGGGACGGCAATGTGTCCCTGGGTCACCGCGCCGGGGGCTTGCATGAAAGAGGCCGTCATGGCCGGCGGGCGGAACCGGGGCTGCAATTCACCGGCCTCATCCAGGAACGGCTGACGCCAGCGGCGGTAGTATTCTAGAATCTCGTAGAACTCAGCGCGGCTGGAGACGAGCACGACGCGTTTGTTGAAGGCGTTGGCCGGGCCGAACCGCTTCGCATGCCACGGCGCGACCTTGCGGAACATCCGACAGCCGTGGTCCTCGCCAAACACCTCGATCATCCTGTCCAAGTGGCGGCACATCACTCGCACCCGCTCGTCGAACGACGGCTCGGGCGGCAGCTCGCCGGTCTTCAGGTAATGCAGCGTGTGCTGGAAGATCCACGGATTGTAGAATGCGCCTCGCCCGATGCTTACACCCGCGCAGCCCGTCTGTTCGAGCATCATCTTCGCGGCCTGGGGTGTCGTGACATCCCCATTGCCGATCACGGGTGCGCTCCTTGCCGCTTGCACAACGGCGCGGATGCCAGCCAGGTTCACAGCGCCGGAGAATCCTTGCTCCCGCGTCCGGCCATGCACGAAGATAGCGGCCACCCCGACGTCTTCCAGCGCGCGCGCCAGGTCCGGGGCGGTGATGTTATCATCGTCCCAGCCGAGGCGCATCTTGGCGGTGATGGGAAACTTCACCGCCTCGACCATGCCCTTGACCAGCCGGGCGGTCTTGTCCAATTCGGTCATCATGGCCGAACCGCCGCCGACGCGGCAGACCTTGCGCACCGGGCAGCCCATATTGATGTCGGCGGAGGCGATGCCGATCGATTCCAGATAGACCGCCGCGTCGCGCATTTCCTCGGGCACGGAGCCGAACAACTGGACCGCGAGCGGTTGGTCGGCAGGGGCAGTCTCGATCAGCTTGAGGGCCTTGGCCCTCCTTTCTTGAAGGGAGCGGGCATTGACCAGGTCGGTCGTGGCCAAGCCGACGCCGCCCAGCTCGCGAACCGTGAGGCGAAACGGGAGATTGGTGTAGCCGGCCAACGGCGAAAGGAACAGATTGGATGCTAATGTCAGCGGCCCGAGACGCATGTGCCATAATTATAGTCGCAGGCGCCGACGAAGGCGATGCCGTTCCATGGGAGGCCTTTCTCCTTGGCTGATTGCAGGAGGCTCGGTTTACCGCTCCTACCCAGGCTGGCTCTCCAAAAAGGCCAGCCTCCGGCCCCCCCACCCGCCGCCGCCCTCCCGGCCCATTCCCGCGGATAGGGCGACAGCCCCTCCGTAGCCTCATGGGAGCCTCGCCGTTGCTTCGCCGTAGTACCCTGCTTTTTAAGCAGGGTACTACGGCGAAGCAACGGCGAGGCAACGGCGAGGCCCGCACGCGGTATGGGGGCGGTGAGCGAGAGCATCGCGAGCGGCCTGATCATAGCAAACTGGCAGCCGCACCACACTATGGTTTTGGCGCATCCCATTGGCACACAGGCACTTACGTGGCCAACCATGCTAAGCGCTTCGATCACGCCTAATCGTTGCTTGGGGTCCAAATCGGTATCCCGGGCTCAGACAGGGTCTGCTCTCAGTGGTGCACAGGGGCACTGCGGCTATTTTCGAGGTGCTGATTCATTGCAGCCTCATCGTCACCCCATTCAGAGGCCGATTTGCGCCCAGCCTTGTGGGAGAAAAGCCCGCGTTTTTGGCGGATTGACGCAAGCCGGCAAACGCCTATCATCGCAAAGCTGTTTATATGCCGCCGCCGGACTGCGGGGCTTGTGCCGCCTGCGGCAGCAGTGACCGCAATATGACCGAGTGGAACATCCAATCGCGCGCCCACGCTTGCGCCGCCTGCGGCAAATCCTTTGCCGATCGGGAGGCATATCACACGCTGCTCTTCGATGAGAAAGCCGATTTCCGGCGCTCCGACATTTGCCAGGCCTGTTGGCAAAGCCAATACAGCGAGGGCGCGCGCGACCGCAAGGGCTTCGTCTCCTATTGGCAAGGCGTTTATCTCGCGCCCACGCCCGCAGTGGAAGCGATTCAGAAAGAGAACGCCGAATCGCTCCTGCGCAAGCTCATCGAACTGAACGACCCGCATTACATCCCGGCCGGATATATCCTCGCCGTCATGCTCGAGCGCAAGCGCTTGCTCAAGATCAAAGAACAAATCGTGCGCGACGGGCAGCGCATCTTCATCTATGAACAGCCCGGCACCGGTGACGTATTCACCATCATTGACCCCGCCTTGCAGCTCAACCAGCTTGAGCAGGTCCAGCATGACGTCGCCGCCCTGCTGGAGCACGGCTTGAACCCGCCGGCGCCGACACCGGTGCCAGCCGAGGCTGAGGCAGTGCCCGCCGCCGATGCGCCGGCGCCGGGCGTCTCCGAAGAGCCGCAAACCTCCTGAACGGAATTCCTGCCTCTGAACGACCGACCCATGCCCGCTGTGACCGGATACGAAGCCCTGCAAGAGCGGATGGGCTATGCCTTCCGCGACCCCGCCCTGCTCCAGCTCGCCTTGACGCACCCTTCGGTCGCCCACGAGCACAACGCAGCCATCGAGACCAATCAGCGTCTGGAGTTCCTTGGCGACGCCGTCCTGCAGCTCGTCCTCACGCGGGAGCTGTACGAGAAATTCCCCGCCTTCGATGAAGGTCCGCTGACCAAGGCCCGCGCCAAGCTGGTCAATCGCCGGACGCTCGCGGAACGCGCCCGGCACTTGGCCATCGGCGAGCACTTGATCGTCAGCCGCGGCGAAGAGATGCACGGCGGCCGCGAACGTCCCTCCGCGCTGGCCGACACCTACGAAGCGTTGCTCGGTGCCGTCTTCCTCGATAGCGGATTCGAGGCGGCCCGCGGGTTTATTCTCCGCGAGTTCCAGTCGGCCTTTGGCGGGCTCCTGGTGATCCCCATCCTCGAAAATCCCAAGGGCGAGCTGCAGGAGCTGCTGCAAGCCGTCTCTCCCGAGGCCCCGCAGTACCATGTTGTTTCCGCGACCGGCCCGGACCATGACCGGATTTTCGAGTGCACCGTGCACCATGGCGGAGCGGAGCTGGCGCGGGGGCAGGGCAAGAGCAAAAAGGCCGCCGAGAGCGAAGCCGCGCTGGCCGCGCTCACCCGCCTGCGCGAAAAGAAAGAGGCTGCCACGTGAAATCACTCTTCAGCACGCATCACAAGGTCCTCATTGGTGTCGTCCATCTTCGGCCCCTCCCTGGATCACCGCGCTGGCGGGGGGATATGGAGTCAGTGGTTGAGTTCGCCGTGAATGACGCCCGCGCCTACGAGCGCGGCGGCGCGCACGCGCTCTTCATCGAGAACTTCGGCGACGTGCCGTTCACCGGGGGCAGCGTCGCTCCCGAGACCATCGCCGCCATGGCCGCCGCCGGCTGCGCGATCCGCGACGCGGTGAAACTTCCCATCGGCTTCAACGTCCTGCGCAATGACGCTCGCGCCGCGCTGGCCTTGTGCGCCGTTTGCGGCGGGACCTTCATCCGCGTCAACGTCCATTGCGGCGCGATGCTGACCGACCAGGGCCTCATTGAAGGCAACGCTTATGACACCCTGCGCTATCGCCGGCGCATTTGTCCCGCAGCGCAGATCTTTGCGGATGTCCACGTCAAGCACGCCGTGCCCCTCGGCAACTGGACCATCGAAGACGCCGCCCGCGACACCGTGGAGCGCGGCCTGGCGGATGCACTGATCGTCTCCGGCGCCGGCACCGGCCTCGCGACGGACGTGGCGGATGTCGAACGCGTTCGCTGCACCTGCCCCGCCACCAAAGTTCTCCTGGGCAGCGGTGTGAAGCTCGAGAACATCCGCGATTTTCTGCCTATCGCGGACGGTTTCATCGTGGCCTCCTCGCTCAAACTGAATGGGAAGCTGTCGAACCCGGTGGATGCCAAACGCGTCGCGGCGCTCGCGCGGGCCTTCGGTAAGTAATCGGGGCTTACGAATTGCGGTTGGGAAGGTGACACCCGCGCTTCCCTGCAGGCCGGTTTTCCTGTCCTTGGCCCGCCGTCAGTCGGCGATTAATGCATGCCAGAAAGCTTGGCTTGGACCAAGCTTGCCTTGATGATGTGAAGCAATGTATAATGTGGTATCGGCCACCGCAGTAGCGACCGCTTCATGACAATGCAATGAAAAGGATCAAGATTCGGGCATCGTGTTTGAGAGCCCCCCAACCGGCCTTCACGTTAATCGAACTCCTCGTCGTCATCGCCATCATCGCCATCCTGGCGGCGCTGCTCCTGCCAGCCCTGGCGCAAGCCAAGGTGAAGGCGCAACAGATCAAGTGCGTGAGCAATCTTCGCCAGCTCGCCACGGCGGCAATCATGTATCAGACGGACACGGGACGCTCGCTGGAATACAACCAAACCGGCACCCTCTGGATGAAGACGCTGATGGATTACTCCATACGGGTCAAACAGAACCGCCAGTGCCCCGCCGCAGCCACGCGCATCCCCACTCCGCCGGACCCCGTAGCGGGAAACGCAGGCGCAGCCTGGTTTTGGAATAACGACACCAATCTCATCGGTAGCTACTCGATCAACGGCTGGCTTTATTACTGGGACAGTTCGTCAGACGGCATTGCGCAATGGGTGTCCATTGCCAACCTGCCGAAGTTCTTCCAGAAGGACACCAACATCCGGCATACCGAGCAGACGCCTTTCTTTTTTGACGCTATCTGGCCGGACACCTGGCCGGCGATCACGGATCTTCCACCGGCGGACCTGTACGCGGGAGATGTGAACGACGCGCTAGGACGCTGCTGCATCGCGCGCCATCCGCTCGGGCGCAACCCCACCCGCACGCTGAATGGGCAAGCTTTGCCCAGCGGCATTGACATGAGCTATGCCGACGGCCACGCGAGCAAGCTCCCCTTGCAGAAACTCAAGACGGTCTATTGGCACCAGGATTACGTCCCCACCGGCGATCCGTGGCGAACCACGTCTCCTTGATACCGCCTCCCCAAGCTGGTGGCGCAAATCACCCATAACAAGGTCGAGCGCGCCTTCGCCAGGACGCTCGTCCTCCCGAGCAGGCGGTCTATCCAATTCTCCATTGTCTTCAGTGAAACCGGAGCAGCGGCGTCCCCTACCGTTCGTTTATCTCCGTAGCCCCGACGCCGGAGTGCCTGAGTGCCAATGAAATACGCTAAATACTCTCTGATTCGGCTGCCAATTCACTGGCATCAGGCCGTCCGCAGTTCCCTTGCCCACGGGGCCTGAGGGTAGCTTCAGGGTAGCCAACACCTGAGGTGCTCTGTGCAAGTGTTTTTTCAAGATTTAGGCGTTAATTTTTATGGCGTGCGGGCTCTTGCGAGCGAGGAGTTGTTTTAGGTAGCGAGCCTCGTCATAG
>Ga0181538_10004491_pt1 | contig 13010 bp, 14 predicted proteins | sample PEATcosm2014_Bin_40_FD_119773 | JGI IMG/M metagenome (GOLD analysis project Ga0181538, IMG submission 119773) | Peatland microbial communities from MTU Mesocosm Facility, Houghton, MI, USA - PEATcosm2014_Bin23_30_metaG | ecosystem: Environmental > Terrestrial > Soil > Wetlands > Peat | place...
AGGATCCCGAAGCTTCGGGACTAATAACCGGAACGCGATTAGAAATCGACGCAAATGATTGAAAACATTCACCCGGAGGTCGTTCTAATAACCGTAGGGGTAGAGGGGGTTGTTTCTCGCCACTCGCCACTAACCACTCGCCACTGCCTCCGAGAGGGCGAAGAAAAATCTACCCGGAACAACTCCACATTCAGAAATCGCCGCAATCCCATGAAAATAAACCACAAGACATTTTCTAACCGAAACAAAAACACCACTTCCGCTTCTCCGCACTTTCGCCTGTCGACTCACTTCCCGGCGCGCCGCATCACTGCCTCCCGCGTCGCCGCCAGCGTGAACGTCAGCGACTCGCGCGGCACGCTCGCCACGTACCCGCCGACCAGCCAGCCGAGCCCCGTCGGAATGTCTCGCGTCAACGACACGGTCTGGCACTCGACATACGTGCCCCCATCCTTTTCTTCAAATCGCCAGTACGTGTTCATCCGCCAGAGGAAACCGTCGCCCTGCCCTTCAGGCAAAAGATGCTCGTCCGGTTTTCCCGCACCGTCCACTTGCTGCACGCGAGTGGTGCGCGACCGGCTCCACGCCCGCGTCGCATCCACGATCGAGTAATGAACTTCATGCTCCGTGTCGACCACTGACGTGATCACTTTTCGTTTGTAAAATCGCAGGTAAATCACGTAGTCGTCGCCCGCGTGCCGCAGAATTTTCGACCGCGCCACGTCCGGCGCGTAGTAATCCTGATGGTGATCGTAGTCCTCGACGAGCGCCAGCGTCTGCCCGAGCGTCGCGCCGGGAATGAACGCCGTTCCGATCCAGTGATGAATCATCCCGCCCGGACATTCGATCCGCTTGCCGTCGTCGAGCGTCTCGATCCGCTCAATCACGACTTCGCCCTCGCGCAACTGCGAGTACGCCGCCGCGCGCCGCTCTTCTGCCAGCCGCTCGACCCACAGAAAACCCCGCTCCCGATCCGCCAGCTCCGCGTCGATCTGCGCCTGAGTCAACTTCGCGTAGCGCTCAAACGCCTCCGCCGTCTTCCGCTCAAGTTCCGCCGCGCCGGCCGGTAGCGCCATCGTCAGCACGAGGCCGACGACCAAAGTCGTCGCGACGCCCGCAGCTGCGCCGTGCTCGGCTGGCCTGTCCGGTTTTCCCGCCACACGACGCTCCATCCGCCCGCCACCCCCTTCGCCGCCACGCGCTCGCCCACTGAATCCATTACACTTGGCGCCAGCCAGCGCTGCGCGAGCATATTCCAGAACGCAAAGGAGTTGCCAAACGATGCCGAGGGGGAAGTCAGTGACTCTGGTTTGGATAAGCCCTTCCCGGTGAAGGGGTCAGGGGGAAGTATTCAACGGGAGGGCTGGACGGGTTGGGTAGCGTGCCCGGCTCCTCTCGGAACCGTCGTCCCCGCATCGCAAGCTCCCAACCCGGCCAAGCTATCGTTGAACAACAGGCCCCGGAGGGACAATGGCCCCCGAGACTCAAAATCGGGGTACGCGAGGTTCAGTACTATCTAACGATCTATGAAAGCAATAGCTTACAGACATTCTATCGAAGCGGAAGCGCCGGAATCTAGGGTGGCGCGGGATTACCTAACAGCGGCGGGGAGATGCAGCGTCACTTGCGTCGTCTTCCCGCTGCGAATCAACACGCGCCTCATCCAGTCGGTGAACACGCTGTAGTAGCTGGCTCGCAGGTCGTATTGTCCGATGGAAAATCGATCGAACTCGAAGTGTCCGTTGGCGTCCGTATGGGTTGCGTGCGGATGCAGGCCGTCGGAAGTCTGGATGATCACCGCTGCGTCAGCAACCGGGTGCCCGTGGGAGTCCACCAAAGTTCCGGAGAGGGTGCCCACCGCCTCGCCCGCGTTTGCTGCCGCGGAGATCATTACGATCGCGGACAGGAGGAAAATGGAAGCCAGGCGCCTCATGACGGTCCCTTTTGTGCCGGCTTCAGTTGCAACTCCACATCCGTCTGTTTACCCACATTCACTTCGATAATGTGTTTCCACTCGCTCAGGAGTCCATTGTGCGTCGCCCGGACGTCATAGTAACCGTGAACCAACTCGGGAAAGAAAAAGCGGCCCTGTGAGTTCGTCTTTGTCGCACGAGGATTTCCGCCCGTTGCCGACTGCATGGTCACGGTCGCTCCAGATACGGGTTTTCGTTGCGCGTCGAGCACCACGCCCGCGAGCGTGCCCATACCGCCAGTCTCTTGCGCGGACGCAGCAAATGCCAGCATCACAAGGAGCAAAACGGCAAGCGCAGATTTTTTCATTGCGAGCACTCTTCCCTCGTACCCATCCATTTTAGAGCGCAGGAGGCGGGTTGGGCGTCGAGTGTTACGCGCTCGTTTCAGCGTCGGTCACCTGTACCTGCGGCCAGTTCCGTCAATATTTGTAATGGCGGCTTGCGGCTGCGTGCGCGGGCTGATCCTGGCGGCCTGTGTCGGGGTTCAGACCCCGCTCGAGGGCGATGAAATACGCGAGGAGTTGCAAGGGGACGAGATGGACGAAGGCCGAGAGCCATTCGTCGACTTCCGGGACAACCAGAACGTTCTCGGCCGAAACATCAAGGTTCGCAGACGGAACGACCACCGCCGCGCGCAGCATTTTCAATTCTCTGGCAGCGCGAAGAATTTGGCGGGCACGGTCGTCCGTCCTCCGTCCCGTGAGAATCGCGATCATTGCGCCGCGCGAATCGATCTCGGAAAACGGGCCATGGAGGATTTCCTCGGTTTCGAAGCCTTCCGCGGCGATGTAGCAGGCCTCTTTGATTTTCAGCGCAGCTTCGCGAGCGGTGGCCCAGCCGGCGCCGGAACCAAAGATATCGACGCGCGAAAACGCCGCGACCTGTTTGGCCAGTTCGCGCACCTGCGGCTCGAGCGCGAGAGCTTGACGCATCACCAAGGGAAGATGCTGAAGCGCCCTTGTTGCTTCCGGTTTTGCCAGCAGTTTCTTGCGCTCGGCGACGCTTAGAATCAAAATCGCCATCGCCGCGAGCGCAGTGGTGTAACTCTTCGTATAGGCAAAGGAGACTTCCTGCTCGCACGTCTCAATGTGGAAATCGGCGCCGCGAACCCCGTCGCCGCTCGCTTGGCCGGTGATGGCCACGGTGAGTGCGCCTGCCGCGCGTAGCGCTTCAACGGAGGCTGTGGTTGTGCCTGTATGGGTGATCACGACGACAGCGTCGTGCGCTCCGAAGGCAATGGGATGGTGGATCAGCTCGAAAGACTGCTCGAAATGGGCCAAAAAACGCCCACCAGTGAACTCCCGCATCCAGCTCTCTGCGATTTGCGCCGCGTGAAGCGATGTGCCGATACCGACGAACGTGATCCGGCTCTTCTCGGCCACCGCATCGGCGACGCGCTCAATCGCCGATCGATCTGCGAGAACCTTCTCGATCAGTGACGGTTGCGCCTGAATCGCGTCGTGCGTGTAGTAGGGGTGAGCGCTGCGCATTTCAGCCATTTGCTTTTTCTCGTGGCGCCGTGATTGGATGTCTCCTGCGGTGAGCATTCTACCGAAAAGCTGAGCTTGCGAAACAGGGAGACGGAATGGCTCGTTACATCTCGCAACACACGCTGGCGTGCTTGACCCGCCAGGGTGCGAATGAGCTGGCGCGACGCCTGCGCGCCGGGACATCGGTGAGCGCCCGACGCGTTCTGGTGAACACGCAGGAAGGGAAGATGCTCGTGGAATTCGACGCTGCAAGCCGCGACGAACTCGAAAAGTATCTCGCGGCAGAGAAAATCCATTTTGACTGGCTGCTTCGCGTTGAACTGGAATCCACGAGTGGTGATCTCCAGCCGCTGCCATAATCTAGAGCCTTCCTTCATTCGCTGTGATCCCTGGCAGCGGCAAACCACAAGGCCATTGCCATCTGCAGCCTTCAGGTGTAGGCTTTTTCCATGGCAATCCGCCAACAGAGGGCTGCGCAGTGCTGTTGTTGTATGTGTTGCGCACACGTGTCCTCTGGCACGGGGAGGCTAGCTACCAGGTAACTGACTCTAGCCCAGATTTTCCAAGCCCACCGCCCAGAGGTTGCACCGGCCGGTGGGCTTTTTGCTTTTCAGGGCACTTTGAACCGAACGAAATCTTCGAATCGAAAGGGAGGAAGCGATGTCTGAATATAAGCACCCGGAAGTACTGGTTTCCACGCAATGGGCAGCCGATCATTTGAACGATCCCAAGGTAAGGCTGGTGGAAGTTGACGTCGACACAACAGCCTACGATCAGGGACACATTCCCGGAGCTGTGGGCTGGAACTGGCAGTCGCAGCTTCAGGACAACATCCGGCGCGACCTGATCGACAAGGCCACGCTGGAATCTCTGCTCGGAAAGTCCGGAATCTCGAATGACACCACGGTGCTGCTCTACGGCGACAACAACAATTGGTTCGCCGCATACGCGCTGTGGCAGTTGAAATACTACGGCCACAAGGACGTGAGGCTAATCAACGGAGGCCGCAAGAAGTGGCTGGAAGAGAAGCGTCCGCTGACCACCGACGCGACGAAAGTCGCGCCTACAACGTACCACGCGACTGGCCCCGATAACTCGATCCGCGCGCGTAAGGAAGAAGTCTTCAAGGCTGTGGAACATCGGAACGGAACGCAGCTCGTGGACGTGCGCTCGGTGGATGAGTTCACCGGCAAAATCATCGCGCCTCCGGGCATGACCGAGACCGCGCAGCGTGCCGGCCACATACCGGGCGCGGCGAACATCCCTTGGGCCCAGGCTGCCAACGAGGACGGCACGTTCAAGTCCGCCGACGCGTTAAAGCAGCTCTATGAAGGCAAAGGTGTGACAGGCAAGGGCGAGGTGATTGCCTATTGCCGCATCGGCGAGCGCAGTTCGCACACATGGTTCGTGCTCAAGTACTTGCTCGGCTACGACAACGTGAAGAACTACGATGGCTCGTGGACCGAATGGGGCAACTTGATTGGCGCGCCCATCGAAAAAGAAACCGCTGCGGCAACGCGCTAGTTCACAGCGGTTTTTCCCTGTTGATTGTTTCCGCGAGGGAGAGCTTGTAAGCTCTCCCTCATTCGTTTGAGATCGGGCTCCGACAACGCATCGAATGCTGGGAGCAGCCCCCGTCCGGCCAGTGACTGTTTCGCAGAACGGGGCGCCTCGGGCCGCCTTCATGTCGCCGACACAGCTATTCTGCTCACAGAGGGTCGGCGCTTATGTGGGCGACGTACATTCTGGGACCGATCTTCACGCTTCTGCCGCGCCGCTGGCGTGAAAAGATTTTCCCCACCACGCCGAACCGGCTCGCCCGCGCAGCTACACTTTCCGGAATCTTCGAAGCTCTGTTGGCCCTCGTTGCGCTTCTCGTCTGGTATTCGATCTACGTCAGTCTCGCGGCGGATGCGCTTGCGCACTCTTCGGCGGGATCCGGCAGCAGCGGCGAAAGAATGGGACTCTTCGCCTACATCTGGTTCTGGCTGAACCCGATTACGTGGGTCGTCGCTTACTTCGGTCTGGAAGGAGCGTCGAGATCCCTAGCTGCGCTCTCGGCCGGCGAGTCATATGGAACATTGCCGCTGTTCCTGGCCGAACGACTTTACCAGCTAGCCGCGCGACCTTCGAAAAAGTCGGAGTTGGCGCCCGTGTCCGATGAAGTCACACCGGGCGACGCCACTTGCGACATGAAGATCGCATCTTACCGTGCCAAGACCGACTGGAAGTATCCCTTCACGATTCACTACGGCGGAGCCTACTTTCAGGTAATTGCGAGTATCCACCTCGGTGCGGGCCCCCGTCCGTACGTTTATTCGCTGCGGCGTTTGCCGCCCGGAGAAATTGCTCGCGGTCTGAAGGAATATCGCCCGGAAGACGTTCTGGTGGCGGTACAACGCCTCGAGCGAATCGAAAAGTAGCGGGCCACAAGCGTGCTCCACTTAGGGCAGCGCGTTTGCCGGCACGCCGTTGTGGCGCGCTTCGTCTATTAGGGCACTGATCTTGGCCACGATGTCGTCGCGCTGTTTCTGCAGCCGGTCGAGTTGGTCGTGCCAGTCGTCGGGCCTCGCACCGCCGTATTGCCGCGTTTCGGTCACCTGTTCGCCGCTGAGGGCCGCTTGTAACTCCCGTATTCTGTCGTCGAGCGGCGGAATCTTTGCCTGTAGCTTGTCGATTTGATCGCGGTACCACTTCGCGTCTTTGCCCTTGGACGCTGCTGAAGGCTTATCGCCAGGCTTGGCAGGTTTCGAGGGTGCGTTGCCGACCGTCGAGATCGCAGAGTGATCGCGCAGATCGGTCATGTCTTCATTCGTCCACACTTTTTTGTCGGGAGCTTGCGAAGCTGCCGGGGGAGCAGTTGCTTGTGACGCGGCCGGTTGCCCGGTGCTCTGGGGCGAAGTCGCCTGCTGCGACGGCTGAGGCGCCTGGCTCCGACTGGCTAATGCGACACCAGCGGCCACGCAAGACGCTGCAAGGAGAGTGAGGAGTTTTCCGTTCATAGTGTCCCCTTCACACAAACACTAGCACCGGCATTCCCTGGAGCGCCGAAAATCGAAAAGGTACTCCCTCTGGCAGATACTGGCCTGAAGACTAGGGGTCCGCGGTCACGATCTTCCCAGCGGCAATCTCATTTTGGACGATGATAAGAGCCTCTTTAGGACGACCTACGCGGCGGTACTGGCTCGATTCCACCACCTGATGCACTTCGAACGTAAACAGGAACTTGCGGCCTGTGAAATCGTACTGATATCGCGCCGGGAGCCAAACTCCGGGAGCGACCGGAACCTGATCGAAAGAAAACACGCCACCGCGGTAGAGTTTGCCGAGGATTCCGCCGCCCACCGAGATGTCGCGCACGACGTGGGCCTCGCCGTGAACTAACTGATCGGAATCGTGGTCGACCCACACCTTAGCGGTGAAGTGCGTCACTGCTTCTTGGAGCAGGGAACGTGGATGGAAACTCGGATTCGGATCGAGTTGAACCACGTCGCAGTCGTGGCCATTGCGCATCTCGCGTCCGACCCACTTTTGCAAGAAGGCCTCACGCGTCGCGTCCACCGTCTCCGCGCGGTCGTGCTTCTTCTTTTCAAATTTCGTATAAGCAGTTTTCGACCTCGGGTCGTCGGGGCGCAGAGCCAACTGCAAAACGTCTTCCCAAGCCTGCAATTGCCGCCGGTAATCGGCGGGATCGGTGGCCTTTCCGTTGTCCTTCAGAAGTATCCGAAGCGTTCCCGTCCCGGTCGGGACGACGCGAAAGGTTCGGTCCTGGAGTGTCCGAGGATCCGCGCCGCCCGAGCGGTCGATTTCCCGTTCAACGTGCTCGTACTGCTCGATGGCTTGATCGTCGGTGTGCTGGTTCGCGATCAATTCATCCGTTCGCGACTTCATTTCAGCTTCCGACGGCGCCTGGCTGGGGGGTCCCGGCTGCCTTTCGGAACCTAGCACCTGGCCCGAAACAGCCGGGAGCACAGCAAGCCCCGCTGCGATAGCGCAAACACCTACGGAGACGGCGAAAACCGACGCTTGCGGCCGGCGGAGCATTGTAAACCTCCGCGAGATGTGATTCCTCGGGCTGGGGCTCGGTTGCAGTGCCCATTTTAGCCGGGATTGCAGGGGATTTGGCATTTGCGTGGAGCAAGGGTTTTCGGAAGGCTAATCCCTTTTTTTTCCGAAAGTTGTGAACTTTTTGGGCTTGCCATCCGTCTATAGATATAGCGTGGAAAAACCGTCCCACTTTCTCAAAGAAGTTCGCCAGACGAGTGTCGCCCTGCGGGAAACTCTCTGGCTGGCGATGGATACGCTGCGGGCCCATAAGCTGCGCACGTTTCTCACCCTGCTCGGCGTGATTCTGGCGGTGACAACGCTGGTGTCGGTCATGTCCGTCCTGAACGGCCTGAACCTCTACGTCGCCAACAAGATTGCAAACCTAGGCGCGAATGCGTTTATTGTCGACCGTTTCGGCATCATCACGAACGAAGAGCAGTGGTACAAAGCGCGAAAACGCCCGCCCCTGAGGCCGGACGATCTCGAGGCGCTCAGCAGTGACATGAAATTGGCTTCCGCAGTCGTGGGGGAGCAACAGACTACCGCCGATGTTCGGTACGGCAATGACCTCATGGAAGACGTCAACATCATAGGGGCGACGCCTTTCTTCGCTCCCCTTGAAGCCATTGACGTCGCGAGCGGGCGTCTGCTCGCCGACTCGGACGAAATCCATCGCTCCAGTGTTTGCATCATCGGTGCGGGTGTGGCCAAGAAACTCTTCGGTGGAGTCGATCCCCTCGGCAAGTCGATTCGGCCGGGCCAGGGTCAGTACGAGATTGTGGGGGTCGCCAAGGAGCTTGGAACGGTGCTAGGGCAGTCGCGGGACAATTTCGTCATGATTCCTTTGGGGACTTACCGAAAAGAGTGGCTGACCCCGGACGACACCATCACGATTTTCGTCCAGGCGCGCAGTCCCGAGTGGATGTCTGCTGCGGAAGATGAAGCTCGCGTAATATTGCGATCGCGCCACCATGTGCCCTATCGGAACGACGACGATTTCGGGATTATTGAGCCCAGTTCTCTGATGAGTCTCTGGCAAGACCTTACGGGAAATATTTTCGCGATTGCGGTTTGGGTGACGTCCGTGTTTCTTGTCGTCGGCGGGATCGTGATCATGAACATCATGCTGGCCAGTGTGACGGAGCGAACGCGCGAAATCGGGCTTCGGAAATCGTTGGGGGCGCGCCGCCGCCATATCCTGATGCAGTTTCTTGTTGAATCCTCACTTCTGTCAGTGATGGGCGGTGCAATGGGGGTTGCGGCGGCTTTGGGAATTGCCTATCTTGTGCGTGCGACCACCCCTATTCCAATTTCGACTCCCGTCTTTGCCATCATGGTTGCGCTCACCCTGTCCACTGCCGTTGGCCTCTTTTTTGGGATTTATCCCGCAATGCGTGCGTCGAGGCTCGACCCGATTGATGCGCTCCGAGTGGAGAACTAATCCATGAAGATGCGGCAGGACCATCGCGAAAATCTCCAACTGGCCCTCGACACCATTCGCGAGCATAAGCTGCGCAGCTTTCTGGCGATCCTCGGAGTGATGATTGGAGTCGCGCTGATCATCCTGGTCGTTGGGCTTATCCAGGGCTTTCGCGGAACCGTGCAGGACATGATTACGCAGGAAGGGATCGACACGGCCTTTATAGATCGTTTCAGCCAGGGACCTTCAATCGGCCGGCGTCCGAAAGAGGAGCGCCTGCGCAAAGAACTCACACTAGAAGATGGTCTCGCGATCCAGCAGCTGTCTCCCGCCATCAAGCAGACGGCCATCTCGGCCTTTCAATGGACCCAACAGCACAACGTGCGTTATCAGAGAAACGTGGTGCAGGGAGGCGAGTTTCGCGGCACTTTCCCCGCCTACCTTCAGGTGTATTCGAATGCGACCCTGAAAGCGGGACGCTTCTTCACGGCAGCAGAGAATGAGCACCGGGAAAATGTAGTCGCAATCGGTCAGGATGTGGCGACGGCGCTTTTCCCCACCGTCGAGGACGCCCTGGGAAAGGAAATCCTCGTCGACGGCTCTACATATCTCGTCATCGGGGTGTTCGAGAGACCTGTGGAGGGTTTTGAGACGAACAACGACGACCGCCGCGTCGTGATCCCTTTCTACACTTTCATGAAGCTGTATTCGACAGGTTTCGAAATCGGGATTCGCATCCTGGCCTACCCCGGCCATCTGGATCAGGCGGTGGATGAGGCCCGGGAGGTACTGCGGCGCCGGCGAAACGTTCCGTACGATAAGCCGGACGATTTCTCGATTCAAACTCAGCTGGAGGCGGCGCAGCAGTTCAACGACATCATTTTTGGCGTCGTGGCCGTCGTGATTGTGCTCAGCTCGATCGGGCTTCTGATCGGCGGCGTGGGCGTGATGAACATCATGCTCGTCTCGGTTACGGAGCGCACGCGCGAGATTGGCGTGCGCAAGGCCATCGGCGCCCGCAGCAGCGACATCACGTGGCAATTCTTATTCGAGGCCATGACGCTTACTGGCAGCGGCGGGATCATAGGAATCCTCTTCGGCAGCTCGATTGTTTTTCTGATTCCGCTGATCACGTCGATGAAGGCCGTTGTGCCGGCATGGGCCGTGATCGTCGGCTTCACGGTCTCCGTTAGTATTGGCCTGATTTTCGGTGTTTGGCCGGCGACGAAAGCCGCAAAGCTCAACCCCGTGGAAGCCCTTCGTTACGAATAGCTGGTTTATCCTCAGAGAAATCAGCACTGAAGGAGGTCAAGAAGGCTGGACGAACGCTATGGTTCCGGCTCGGGTTCCACCGGGCTGTCCGGGTTAAGATGGGACTTTCCGTCCGGCCCAATAATGTAGGGGAAACCAACGGTATCAACGGGAACGCCCGGCAGCAATCCGGCCGCGACCATTTCCTTCGTCGTCGCCGGATAGTGGCCGAAGCGCTTGCGATATTGCTGGATGATCTCGTCGAGGTGTTCCTCATCTTCCTGCGCCTTCAGGGCGCGCAATTCCTTCATGGCAGCCTTTCGAACGTTTCTGTCCTTTGAAGACTCGTACAGCTCCAGGAAAATCATTCGCGACATCTCGATCGAGCCGCCCTTTTCCGCCACTCGAGCGGCCATCCGCGTCATGATCAGAGGCGCGTGCGGTTTCCTGCCTCCTTCCGCATACACCTCAGCGGCCTTCGGGTAGTCCTTCAGGCGCCAATAGTAGAGAAATCCGAGGTCGTAGTTGAGCAGCCATTGGTCTGGATTTGCATCGATTCCGCGCTGGACCAGATTCACCGCGAGGTCGGTACGTCCCGCGCCTATCGGTTTGGGCTCCGACAGAAAAATCGCGCCGAAACGGTATGCGACGATGAGGTTCGGATCCAGCGTCGTGCTGATATCCAGCAGCGGCCCCAGAAGCTCAAAGCTCTCGTGAGGAGTTCCAATCCTCGCCCCGTAATACTGCACCGCGCGAGTCCAGTAGATATCCGCAAGCAACGCGTCATATCCGAGACTCAATTTCCTTGCGAGCGGGCCGGAGCGAAGAAGCAGATCCTCCTTTTGCGCTGCTTCCGAGCGGGTTCTGACGTCAATCCGCGCCTGCAACGCCGCGGTAGCGAGCAGTAGCAACGGAATGGCGGCAAAAGGAGCCGCCGATGATAGACGAGATAAGCGGCGAGTTTGGCTAAGACCGCTCATTTCAGATTTCGGCGCGAAAATATCGCGGAGGCAGCAACAAGCAGCAGAGTCACGTACAACGCGGCGTACAGAGTGTTCTGCCACACCAGCGCGAACGGCACAGAGCCGCCGTGCCCGGCCGTCGCAATCACGTTGAAGTTGTGGAAGTTCGGAAGAATGTAATAGACGACGCGCGTGCCGACCTGAATCACATGATTCTTGGTGAAGTCCCCGAAACTGCGAATATCGTTGGCGAACGTTCCCGTCACATAAATTCCCAGCGTGAACAGCGTCGAAAGCATCGGGCTGGAGAAGCAGGAGAAAAACAGCGCCAGCGCCGTCACCAGCGCCAGCTCCAGTAGAATGAAATAAATGGCGATCAGTATCGACCCGTCCGAGCGCACGAAGGGCCGTCCCACGTAGTACAGCGCGCCGGCTAGCCCCAGCGTCATCAGCGAAGTGTTCACCAGCAGCGTCAGCACCAGCCCGGCATATTTTCCCGCCAGGAATTCCCAGCGCCGGATCGGCTTTGACAGCAGACTGTAAAGCGTCCGCTTCTCAATTTCCTTGTAGACCAGCCCCACGCCCACAAACACAGCCATCACCAGGCCGAAAAGAGAGATTGCCGACAACCCGAGATTCACGATCACCAGGCGCTCAATGCCAATCGAAATCTGGCCGACGAAAATCGCCGCGCCTATCATCATCAGCGCGAAGAAAATCAGGTTGTACAGAACTCGATCCCGCACCGCTTCGCGGAACGTGTTGATCGCCACCACACCCGGCATCGCGCTCATCGCGTCACCACCTCTACCGCGTGTGAAGCGGCCTTCTCGCGACCCACCAAGTGGAAGAAGTAGTCCTCCAAGGTCGGGCGAACGGGCGTTACGGACAGAATTCTCGCGCTGCAATCCCGCAACTGATCGAGTGCCTGAAAAAGTTCCGCTTCGGGCACTTCGACTTGGTAGCGGGCGCCCGTCTTCGTGGCTCGCTCCCGCAGGGTAGACGGCACCGCGCGCTCTTCAGGCATTTCAAAGAGAATCTCCATGCCCTGCACTTCGATCGAGACGATCTCTCCCGGCGCCCCGATGCCTTGGAGTTTGCCGTCAACCAGCACCGCGACGCGATCGCACAACATTTCCGCGTCGGACAGGATGTGCGTCGAAAAGAAAACCGTGCGGCCCTGTCTTCTCAGATCCAGGATAATGTCGCGCACTTCGCGGCGGCCGACGGGATCAAGGCCCGACATCGGCTCGTCCAGAAAGATCACTTTCGGATCGTGGAGAATGGCCTGTGCGATTCCGGCTCGCTGGAGCATTCCCTTTGAGAATTTCCGGAGTTGGAGGTTGGCGGCCGCCGTCAGGCCGACAAGTTCAAGAAACCTCGAAACCCGCTCGTTTCTTTCCGCGCGATCGTAGCCAAAGAACCGCGCGTAATAGTCGAGCAGCTCCCGCGCCGTCAGATAGTCGTAGAAATAAGGCTGTTCGGGCAGGTAACCGATTTCCCGGTGCATTTCGACATCGCCGATGGATCTCCCTCGAATGCGCGCGGTGCCCGCGGTGGGAAAGATCAGGCTCATCAGGAGCTTCAGGGTTGTGGTCTTGCCGGCTCCGTTCGGTCCCAGGAACCCGAACACTTCACCCTCTTCTACCTGAAGGGTGAGGTTGTCCAGCGACCGGCGCATCCGCTTGCGCCAGAAGCCGACCGGATAATCCTTCGTCAGTCCGTCAATTTCGATTGCGAGGGCCGCCATAGCTCTTCATTATTTATTCTTTCCGGACAAATTGCAGTTGTCAATTCCTCGTGTGTTGCTTCGCAGACAGCACACGAGAAGTTGGGGGTGTCTGACGAGCGCGAGCACGGTTTAGGG
>Ga0181538_10004492_pt1 | contig 13009 bp, 19 predicted proteins | sample PEATcosm2014_Bin_40_FD_119773 | JGI IMG/M metagenome (GOLD analysis project Ga0181538, IMG submission 119773) | Peatland microbial communities from MTU Mesocosm Facility, Houghton, MI, USA - PEATcosm2014_Bin23_30_metaG | ecosystem: Environmental > Terrestrial > Soil > Wetlands > Peat | place...
CTTCATGGCGGCCTACCAGAAGGATACCGGCCAGGAAACGAGTTTTCAGACTGAATTTAGGCAGCAGCTGGGTGTTTTCCGAAGTTAAAGCCGCGGATGGCGGAAGCCAGTGGGGGTTGAACCAGGTATCCGCGTTGAAAACATGTAAGTTATTGATTCTACGATGTACCAGAATACCTAGAATGCCGAGAATTACATGGTTCTGGTACATCCTGGTACACGGCGGTTTGCGACCTACAGCGGAGAGGGGGACTTAAACGCGTGATGTGGGCGGTTACTCTAGTCGGTGCTCGCCTGTATCGGCTTGTAAAACGGGAAACCAGGTGCCCACCGAAAAAATAATTTGCTTGACCTCCAGAACATAAAATGCTTTAATCTAAGTGAGTGGTCAGACTGAGTAGTTGCTGCGAGTGGCCAAGTTGAGAGTATGGAAACAGCCAGGATTACGGCGGCGGTGAAAGACTTCCGGCGAATGATCGGAGACACTCAGCAGCAATTTGCGAATCGACTGAAGCTCGCAATTTCTAGTGTTGTGCGATATGAGGCCGGCAAGAAACCAGATACGGCGGTGCTCTTCAAGCTCGCCGCTTCTGCTCAGGACGAAGGACATTGCCAACTCGCCGATATCTTTTTCGGGGCAGCAAGTGAGGAAATTGGTCGGGTGGTATATCGTCGGGCCGTAGATGCTTCGATAGCTCTTGTTCACGCGGAGGCTGCGTTGCGACGTGATCCACCTGATGTGGAGACCGCGTTGGAGGATCTTCGCGAACTGCGCGCGGTGCTGGATAGTATGGATCCCTCCAGAGTATCGGAAGAGCCATGACCTTGGTTTTGACGGAGAAGACGAAGCGCTGAGGGCAGCGTCACGTATAAAGGCGTGAGTGTCGGAAATGTTTTCCGAGGCCGATGCACGGGTGCGCGTATAATCGTCCCGCTTAAGACTCATTAAACCAGCTTTCTTCAATGGCCATCCGCCTACCCACTCCGGAGGTTAGCGCGTCTGGGAGCTTGCCTTCACCGTTTGAACGACTCTACACTCCGCGCGAGCTGGCCGAGCTCTGGCAGCTTTCGGAGGCCAGCATCCGGCGGCTGTTCTGTGATGAGAAGGGCGTGTTCGTGATGGGAGTCTGCAATCCACGTGGTAAGCGGGGCTACACGACGCTGCGCATTCCGGCGGCCGTGGCGGCGAGAGTCTTTCAGAAAAGGCTATCGAGATGATGAGCGAATTGGTTCCGTTGGTTTTGAATCGCGCGCGCCTCGACTACAATCCGTCCGCCGGCTGCTGGAGTTGGGCTGTACCCTGTTGCTCGCTTTGCGGGCGCCCGCACGTGCATGGTGGCGGACCTGTTGAAAGCGACCCTCGGCGGTCGCTGGGCCATCGCGTAGCGCATTGCTGGACACGCGGCCTGAATGTTTCCGGTTATTTGCTTGCGGATGTAGACCCACGGCGCACTCTCAAGTTCATTCGTCGGATTCGGCGATCTTTTGGGCGGGAGCTCGCGGCATGACTTTGCAGGTGCCTACAAGGTCTGAACTGGCGTTGCCGAAGGGTCTGATGGAACTGGACCAGTGGGTGCTTTGGCGCCGCGAGCTGGTGAAGGGCCGCGAAACGAAGGTCCCGTACTCTGTCCAGGGTTGCAAAGCCAGCACTACGGATCCCCGCACGTGGGCTGATTTTGATTCGGTTCGTGATGTGCTGCGCAAGAATCGCGGCGCATACCAGGGCTCTGGGTTCGTGTTCATCCAAGGCGGTGGCCTGGTGGGGATCGACCTGGACCATTGTTTGAACGCGGACGGCGCGCTTAAAGCCTGGGCACGTGGCGTCATCGAACGTTTTGCGGATACCTACATGGAAGTCTCACCCAGCGGTAGCGGAGTCAAGATTTGGGCACGCGGCTCGCTGCCGGCGAATCTTCCCGGTGTCCGAGTCGGGGATGGATCGATTGAGATGTACGCCGCGGGCAGGTACTTCACCGTTACGAATCGGGTATTCCGCGGCGCGCCGCTTGAGCTTGAGGACCATGCTGCGGACTTGCTGTTACTCTTCACGCGTTTGACTGAACGGAAACGGAAGGTCTGGCCGCTTCAGCCATTGCAGGGCGGTCGCATTCCTTACGGGCAACAGCACCAGACGCTCGTATCGATTGCCGGTACCTTGCGCGCTCGCCTGGTGTGCGATGAGGCTATCCTTGCCTGCCTGCTCGCGGTAAACGCGCATCAATGTGAGAGGCCAGGCCCGGCAGAAAACATCGCGAGGATCGTGAGGAGCACGCGGGCATGGGTGGCAAGGTGACAGAGGGCGGTGCAGACTGGTTGCCAGAGCCGGCGCCCGATCCTGTGTCCGGGAGCGCGTGGCGGTCGAAGCTAATTTGCAGTAAGGCCAAGGATGGAGCGGCGCGGCCGAAGGCGCTTCTAGCCAACGCGGTGATTGCCTTGCGCGGCGCCCCGGAATGGCAGGGCGTACTTGCGTTTAATGAATTCTCGCTTTCGACGGTCATGAGGCGCTCGGCTGTCTTTGGCGGCCAGGCCGGCGCCGATTGGACGGATCACGAAGACCGGCTCGCTACGGATTGGCTCCAGCATCAGGGGATCTTCGTCGGCGTTGAGGTTGGCGGCCAGGCGGTGCAGACGGTCGCCCGTGATGATTGCTTTCATCCTGTGAGGGACTACTTGAGCGGTCTGAAGTGGGATGGCGTCAAGCGCATTGACGGCTGGTTGAATCTTTACCTTGGGGTCGAGCCGACGGATTACAGCACGGCCGTCGGCCAGCGGTGGTTACGATCAGCCGTTGCGCGCATCGTGGAACCTGGTTGTAAGGCGGATTGCTGTCTAATCCTCGAAGGCGAGCAGGGGACTAAGAAATCTACTGCTCTCAGGGTTCTGGGGCGGCCTTGGTTCTCAGACGATATGGCAGAGCTCGGGTCTAAGGACGCAACCCTTCAGACGCGCGGCGTTTGGATTATCGAGGTTGCCGAACTGGAGGCGATGACGCGCGCGGAGGTTGGCAAGGTCAAGAGCTTCATGTCGCGTGCCATTGATCGGTTTCGGCCGCCTTATGGGCGGAACTTGCTTGAGTCGCCGCGGCAATGTGTCTTTGCCGGCAGCGTCAATCATAGTGCTTACCTCCGAGACGACACCGGCGGCCGGCGATTCTGGCCAGTCGCATGTACGGACGTGCGAATTTCCGAGTTGGAACGCGATCGCGACCAGCTCTGGGCTGAGGCTGTGGTTTCCTATCGCGGCGGGGCGCCGTGGTGGTTAGACACTTTCGAGTTGAACCGGCAGGCAGAGGATGAGCAATCGGGCCGCTACGAGGCGAGCGCATGGGAAGACCTGATATCGACTTGGTGCGCCGAGCGGCTCACAATGGGCGAGGCATCTGTATCGGTTGCCGAGATTCTGGATTTGTGCATCCAGAAGCGAATGGGGGACTGGACGAGATCTGACGAAATGCGGGTTGCCGCGTGCCTTACGAGGGCTAAGTGGCGGCGGTATCGGGATCGTCAGCGGGGTAACAAATGGCGTTACAAACCTCCTGAATTGTTGAAAAGCTGTGAAGTTCCCAACGGTTGGGAACAGGTTGGGAACACGTAAGTGATTGAAACTGTTCGATTGTTCCCAACGTTCCCAACGTTCCCAACCTGTGTACGCGTGTATGCGCGCGTGCGCGCGGGTAAAGGTTGCAATTGGTTGGGAAGGTTGGGAACGTTGGGAACACCTGAGATTAACCGCAATCCTGTCAGTTGTTTAGGTGTGTTCCCAACCTTGTTCCCAACCCGTTCCCAACCTGATGGGTTGGGAACATCGCGGGGCGGTGGGGGTATGAGGGTCGAAAAGCCACTGGCTTTCCTCTCCGTGACCCTGGGCAACAACCCGATGTGGAAATAATGCAATGCCATAATGCGGTGAATCATGGAGACGGATGAATTGTTGGGCAGCTTGAAACCGGACGGTGAAGGCCGGCGCCTATGGGCGTGGCTTCATGAGAACTGTGAAGGAATTGACTCGTGTGCCCCGCTGGTGATGGAGTTATGCCGCATCGCGGACCGGCTGCAAGAAATCCGTGAAAAGATCGCGGCGCAAGGTCTGTCTGTCTCTGGGGCGCGCGGACGCACTGCGAAGAACCCGCTTATCGACGTGGAAATTAAATTGAGCAAGCAGTATCAGGTGCTGTGGCGTAGCCTTGGGTTGGCCGACAAGCCTGAAGAGGAGCGGCGGTCGGTTGGCCGGCCGTGCGCATCGGATCGGTTGCCACTATGAGGCTTCGGCGTAAAGCGGCGGGTGGGATTGTAGCGGTCAGGGGCTTGTCACCGGGCCAACGGTTTGAGCTGGTTTATGGCGTCGGGCCGATGGCGGGTGAGCCGGGGTTTTCGTGTCCCGAAGAGTATCAACAGGCTTGGCAGAGGCACAGGGATAGCTTGCTCGCACAGTGCGCACCGTGGCACCGTCCTGACGCGTATTGGAGCGAAATCGGATATCAGCCACGGTGCGGCAGCGAGAGCGAAGAGTCTGTGCTGTTGCGCCTGGGGTTGCCCTTGACGCCTACAGAGAGAGCGATTCTGAGTACGCGCAGATCGCAGGCGCTTGCAAAGTGACAGCGGGCGGCGAAAGTCGCTCGGAACATTTCAACGCAAACAACCAATCGGAAAGGTGAAAACATGATGATGTTTGACACAGTGAAGACCGCTCTGGGCTTTTCGCGCGACGAATCAGCGGAACCGATTCGCCCTGCGCCGAAAACGCCCGAACCTTCAACCATAACTCTAGACCGCACGGCGGCGCGGCTCCGCGCGGAACTGGAAACAGCAAAATCTTCCGCGGCGCGCCTCTCCGAGAACCTGGGGGAAAGCGAGCAACAGCTCGCGACTACCCAGGCGGCCTATGACGCGGCGATACTGGTCTACCTGGCCGGCGGGAATGAGCCATCCCGCGCGGACCTTCAGGCAGTACTCGGCCGAGTGGCAGCTCTACGCCGGCTTCAGGCGGAGGTGGAGAGCCGTATTTCAGCACTTGCCGCTGAGCTAACGGCAACCGAGCTTCTTGAAAACGTGACGACCAGCCGGGAGCGCTTTCCGGGCTTGGTGGCGCGCGCTCAAAACAGACTTGAAGAATTCCAGCACGCGGTAATTGCCGTCCACAATGCTGAGCAACGCCTGTTCGAGGTGCTGTATGGGCCGGATGGCTTGAAGGGAGCGTGGCCATCGGACTTGGAACGAGAAGCGATGAAGACTCGGTGTGCGATATCGCTCCAGGCCCGCGAAACTGCGCGGCTCAACCGATATTCGATCAACCCGGATTTTGAAACTGACGGCAACCCCAACCTTTGGGCCTCCGAGTCCGAGGTGCGCGGAGTGCAGATGCAGCAGGCTAATCGTGTGGCAGCGGCCGACGCGAATATCGCGGCGTATACCCAGCGAGTGCTGGCGGAAGCGCGAGGAGGTAGGAATGCCCGGTTTTAAGGGAAACGTCAGGCGGAAGGCCGTTCCGTCCGCTACGGGCGTGTCTCGTATGGCCGGCCCGACAACAGAATGCGCGTGCGGCTGTCCGGCCTGTTTCGACCAGGATTGCGATGAGTGCGAAAACCCGAATTGCACGGACGTGAATTGCCTTCCGTGTGTAGCGAGGCGGTCGCTGCCCTTGTCGGAGAGGATGGAGCGGGACCGGCTGCGAGCCATAGCGGAGGCTCAGGAGCGCTTGGCGCGCCGGCCGCTGGGGCTCTGATTTTTTTTGAAGTAACTGCAAACGAAAGCGGCGGGCGCGATCCCGTCAAGAACCGAAAACTCTCAGAGCTGTTTCAAAACCAGGAGAATGAACCTTGAATACTCAATCTCAACAACCTTTGGCGGCGCGTCGATCTACGTTAGCGCGCCTAACTCTCACTCTTGTAAACAAGGCCGGGCCGTTGACACCGGAAGATCGAAAAAAGCTCGCTGACATACGCGACGAAATGGATGTCTTGGAGGGCGAACTGCGGACCGAGGCCCGGACCAAATTTGAACGGGCATGGAGCCGGTATTTGCGGCATGGCTGGAGGCCAAATCAGTGTGGAAACGGGATCTCCGAGGAGGACCGCGCCATCATCACCGAAAGCCAAAGAGTAGAATTTCGGGATATGGGGACTCTGGGGGAGGGCGCTTACCCAGGCGCTACGGGAGGCTTTTTCGCGCCGTTGGAATGGTCCGGCCGCGTGGAGAGCGCGGAGCGATGGTATTCAGCGCTCCTCGACAGTGCGACGCTATGGGATACCAACAGTGGCGCACCTATGAGTTACCCGGCTGACGATGACTCCCAGATCGTCGGCGAGCAAGTCAATGAAAATGCCCAGGTCAGTACGGCGGATGTTACCCCGCTTTCTTCCGTCAACCTGAAGGGTTATCTTTTTTCGTCTCGCATGTGCCTGGTAAGCATCGCCTTGCTGCAGGATGCGGGATTCGATCTTGACACCTATTTGACGACGCGGCTGGGAATCAGGCTAGGCAGAGCTCAGAACGTCGCCTTCACCAGCGGGAACGGGGTCTCTGGACCTACGGGTATCATTCCCGCGGCGGGGACCTCGATTGTGGCTTCTGGTAGTTACTCGACAGATGGCATTGGGCTGGGCAACAGTATCGGCTCCGATGACCTGGCGGCGCTTGAGTCGGCGGTCGATGCGGCGTACCGCATTCCTGCCCAGGGTGCGGCTTTCATGATGCACCAAAACACGCTGTCGGCGCTTAGGCAAGTGAAGGATAAGGCGGGCCGTCCGCTCCGCTTGGTTTCGGAAGCGGGTCTGATTCTGGGTTACAGCGTTCACGTGAACAACGCGATGGATCAACTCCAAAGTGCTCTAAGTTCTCCGCCGGTTACCCGCAACACGGTGGCTTTTGGCGCGTGCAAGAAGTTTGTGATCCGCAGAGCGCCGCTAAGGGTCCAGCGGTTAGAAGAGCGGTATGCGGAGAACGGGCAGATCGCGTTTATTGCCTTCAGGCGGGTAGATTCCAACCTGATCGACGGCTGCGCGGGCGCGTCGATCGCGGTCCTGCAAAACTTGTTCTAGCTGAGTTTGGCTCATTTCCTCGTATTGGTGGCGCGCGTCCAGGCGGGCGCCACCGTTTCTTCTCGGGGGGAAGGAATGAAAAAGCAAACAGAAGACGACAAACTTCGTGACGAGGTGCGCCGATTCTTGGCGAATCTCACCAGTGCGATGAAAGAGCAGAGCGAGCGCATCGCGGCTCTGGAAGCGGAGTCGCTTCGGCAAGCAGGAGGCGTGGACCAAACATGGAGCGGCTCCGTTTCAGGTTGCTCCGGGCATTTGGGGTATGGCTTCAGAGCAATCGCAGCGGATCGGCAATATTGAAACGGCTATCGAGAACCTGAAGTTAGAGCAGGCGGGGGCGGCTGGCGAGACCACGAAGACCGGACTTACGGCAAGGAAAGAAGGGCTTGAAGCCGGGGCGGAGCAAGCCAAGAAAGACCAGGAAGAACTCGCCCGGCTAAATGCCGAGCTCGCCAAGGCCCAGGAAGAGCGGCTTACTGGCCTGGAAAAGATCGACGCCGAAGAGACGGCGGAGATCGACCGCTTGAATGAGATCGGCGAAGCGAACAAAGCAAACCTGCTGGTGGTTTCTCAGATCTACGATGACAAGCGGCTGGCCACTTACTCCGAGGAGATGGACAAGTACGACAAGCTGCTCAAGGACGCGGGCGAGCAGTGGGACCGGCTGGGCGGCAAAGCATTCAAAGTTGCGGCTGCATTTGACAGCGATGCAATCAAGGCAGGCAAGGAAAAACTGGAGGAGTATAGTAAGGCTCTGGCCAAAGTTACTGAGCCGCTGGCAAAGCTGATTGCGGAACAGGACAAGCTGGCGGTAGAGCACCAGGCGCGCATGATTGCGCTGGCACCGGGCGCGGCGGCGAATCCCGTCCGTACCCTGCAACTGCAGCAGGCTCCGGAGCGCGCTGCCATTGAAGCGCAGTACCGCGAACAACTCACGCTCCTCAGACAGCGGCTCGCGCTGGCCCAAGCGGATCAGAACACGGAAGCTGCTGTTGCCGTGATCCTCGAAAACCAGCGGCTACGAGCCGAGCGCAAGTTGGCGTTGGACCGGCTGGATTACGAGCTGGCGGAGAAACAAGCCGAGGTGAAACAGAAAGGTATCAAGGATATCTTCCTCGAAGCCCAGGGGTCGGCGCAATCGCTCGGGAACATTTTCTACCAGGGAATGAACTCGGCCATGGACCGCGCGTCGGACCAACTGGCGAAGTTCTTCACCGGACAGAAAACCAGCGTTGGGAAAATGCTGCAAGGAATCGGTGAAGAGATAAAGCGCTCGGCCATCCGCTCGGGGATCCAAAGAGGAGTCGGGGCGCTCGGGAAGGCGCTGGGAATCCAGATGCCGGAGGCGAAGCCGGATGGGACCAAGGCGAAACCGTATCACGTGATTGTGGACAACGCGGCGGGGGCCGGAGGCGGAACCGGCGCAGCGGGACTTCCGGAGCCTCCAGCGGCGGGTCTCGGCGGCATCGTTAAGAGCGCGGGGGTTGGAATCGCCGGGCTGCTGAGCAAGATTTTCGGCAACGGCGCGGGGGCGTCTGCGGGCGGATTCACGGCACCGAACTGGAGTGTCAGCATGATTCCGGCGATGGCGGAAGGCGGCCCGGTATCTGCGGGGTCGGCGTACCTGGTAGGAGATGCGGGGATTGAGCTGTACGCGGACTTCGGGATACATCACGCGGAATTCGGAGTTGCAGAGGATGATGGGGGGCGCGGGCGGCCACACGTTCAACACCACGGTGGATGCGCGGGGGGCGGAAATCGGGGTAGAGCATCGGGTCAAAAGGATGGTGGACCTGGCACACCGCTCGGCAGTGGCAACGGCTGTACGTGCAAGTCATGAGCGGTCGCTCAGGGTACCGCAGAGAGCCTAGCGGATGGGGCCGGGGCGGGCGGCCTGATAGACAGACCGCACACGGGCCTGGTGGCGATCCTGGAGGCCCAGGACGTGGCACACGGGCCTGGTGGCGATCCTGGAGGCCCAGGACGCGGCGCGCGGGCCCGGTGGCGATCCTGGAGGCTCAGGGCGCCGATGCGGCCGGCGCGTTGCCTGGTGGCCGTCCTGGAGGCTCAGGGCGCGGATGCGACCGGCGCGCGGCTTGGTGGCCGTGCTGGAGGCTCAGGGCGCGGATGCGACCGGCGCGCGGCTTGGTGGCCGTGCTGGAGGCTCAGGGCGCGCGCGATGCGGATTCGGCGGCGAAAGCGGAGAGACATGTCTGAAGTGTACTCCCGTGGGGGAAGGGCGCCGAGGAGCGGCGCCCGAAGGGGCCTAATGGATTCGGTACAAACCCAACCTGTCGAACCGAAATACCTTCACGTCCCGATTGTCCACCAAGACGGCGAGGTAGTGACTGTTGGCAATGGAAAAGAGGGCCGCAACGCCGTCATCAACCATCTGATGAAAAGCGGCTTCGAGGCCAGGAAAATCCTTCAGTTCTTCTACTATACTCATGATCAAAATCCTCATTTCGCGGAAATTGACCACTGGGCCGAGATGACTTTTTTGGGGAAATTCCCCGCAGGGTGCCTGCCCTGTTTTCCGGAATTGCTTCGGAACCTTGCCTTGCCTTGCCGCGTTCTCGGCGAAACGGTGGTCGTTACAAGCATATCAGATGTGCGCGAACTGTCAAGGGGCCTTGCTTTTTGCCACGCTGAGCGCTTAGCATGGTTACCGATATGGCAAAGAGAAAAAACCCGGCTGCCGTGGCGCTTGGAAAGCGAGGCGCCAAAGCCCGACTCAAGAAACTGAGCCCCGAAAAGAGAACTGAGGTTGCGAAGAAGGCGGCGGCGGCGCGGTGGGGGAAGCCGGCGGCGAAGCCGAAGAAGGCGGCGAAGCGGAAAGGGTAGCATGGCAGTCTATAGGCCGAAGTACCGGGACAAGAAGACCGGGGAACTGATAGAGTCTCAGGTCTGGTGGTACAAGTTCGCGATCGCGGGCCGGCAGGTCCGAGAGTCTACCAAAACGCACCTGTTGACGCTGGCAAGGGAAGCCGAGCAGAACCGGCGGCGGGAATTGGAGTGGGCCTTTGTGGGCGCCCCGATGCAGAAACGCGCATCGCGCGTCAACTCCGTTGCAGGGATACTGGAATCGTACCTGGCTGGCTACGAGCATGGTGCTCTCAGGCGTGCCCGCCTCTGCCATCTTGGTGGCCGCTGTGTGCCTCAGATCATGCAGGCGGCATGAAACCTTGGCTTCGTCTCGGATGCTGCCCCAGACGGTCTTTAACGTCGTTGTGGGGCGAGTGGGATCCGACGGCGCCGGCTTGCCGAAGGGGAAGAGGTAATACTCGGGGCGCGTCTCGCCAAACTTGCCAGTGAACCATTCGGCGTGCAAGGTGAGCAGTAGAAACAGATCGTTGTTCATCGGGATCTGCCGGCCGGTTCCCGCCGATGTTTTCGCGCGGCCCACGGTGAGCACCCTCCGGTCAAGGTCCACTTGTCCCCAGGTGGCGCCCGTCAGTTCCCCGCTGCGCATCCCCGTGAGGAGCAGCGCGCGGTGCGCTGGCCGTTCTGGAGCCTCAGGGCGCTGATGCGGGCCGGCGCGCGGGCCCGGTGGCCGTCCTGGAGGCTCAGGGCGCCGATGTGGCCGGCGCGCGGCCTGGTGGCCGTCCTGGAGGCGCGGGGCGCCGATGTGGCCGGCGCGCGGCCCCGGTGGCGGTCCTGGAGGCTCAGGGCGCGGCGCTGGGCCTGGTGGCGGATTCAGGACGCTTCGGTCCCTGGGGCTTCAGGCCGCTGAATCTGCGACGCCGGCAGCGGGAGGGTTGACCAGCTCGGGGTATTGCGCCGTGAAGCGCTGCGTAGTTTCTATGGCATCGCTGAAGTTCTTCTGAAATTCCCCCAGCACTTGGGTAGCATAGGCCGGGGTAAGGCTGCTTGCCAAACGGCTGCTTTCCGGCTTTGGGGCCGTTTTCTTTCGTTTCTGCATGTGTCTTTTCTCCTTCAAGGTAATTCCCCCGAATTCGCTTGCATTTCGGTTCAGAATGAATTATACATATGTACATATGGACAGTCAAGAGGAAAAGATTGAGATGAGCCTGGACGTACAGACGTGCTACGATTCCGCCATGGGAAAAAAGCGCCTCATTGTCGATCTTGACGAAACCGAGCACCGAGCGCTGGTGAATAGCGCGCGGGCGGCAGATATGACGGTTTCCAACTACGTACGGAAGGCTCTGTCCTTGCCGTTGCTGAGACAGGGTGTAAAGCGATCAGAACCGCGTATGGAGAAGGCGCCGAAAAGGAAGGGCAGGAAATGATGGCATCGTCACTGATGGAACAGCGTTGGTTCACGCCGGGGGAACTGGCGGAGAAGCTCGGGGTGTCGGTGCGGACGTTGGACGCTTGGCGCCGCAAGGGGCGCGGTCCACGGTACTTCAAGGTCAGTTACCGGACTGTCAAGTATGCCGCGGAAGACCTCGAAGTGTGGTTGCAATCGCTCCGGGGGCGCACGAGTAGGGGACGATACAGGGAAGGGTTGGAGCGTCCGCGGGACGAAGGACGGCCAGGCGTAGCATCGATTTCGTTTCCGGGGCCGGGAACACGGTTCGACCAGTCCAGGCGCTACCGTATCAGATCGGAGCGCGGCTAAAGGCCGCGGCGGGCCTAGCGATGACGAAGCGGAAAGGATCGACGAGTGCTGAACCTCTATCGCAGGCACCTTAAGAAGTGCAAGTTCCACCCGCTGCGGCAAGAAGAACAGAACGGCCAAAAGCCGAGTAACCCATCCACGGTGTATACGAAGTGTTTATGTCCGATCTGGTGCGATGGCGAGATCAATGGAAGGCGCGTCCGCAAGAGTCTGGGCACGCGCGACTGGGCGCGCGGTGTGAAGCGCGCGGAGAAGCTGGAGACGGGGCCCGAAGGCGCGCGGATTGTGGTGTCCGTCGCGGAAGCGATCAACTCATATCTGGGCGATTGCCGGGCGCGGAACCTTGCGGGTTCCACCGTCGAGGGCTACTCCAAGAGCCTCGGGCACCTTTCGGCGTTCTGTGCATCCAGGGGAATCCGCGCGGTGGATGGAATCGACCTGGGCGCGCTCACAGACTTCCGGGCCGGCCGAGTGGTGCCGGCGAAAACCGAGGACGAAGCGCCGCGACCGATCTCGCCATCTACCAGCGGCAAGGAACTGGAGACGCTGCGCGCGTTCTGCGCGTTCGCCAAGAAACGCCGCTGGATGGCTGAGAACTTCGCACAGGAACTTAAACCTCCACGAGAAGATGGACCCCCTACCCTGCCCTTTGAAGCCGATGAGGTTGAGAAGATTCTCGACGCGTGCGGCAAGCTCGAGGATGACAACCCGCACACGGTAGGGCGCACCAGGGCGCGGGCGCGGGCACTGTGTCTGGTGATGCTCTACTCGGGGATGCGAATCTCCGATACCATCCAGTTGAGACGCGCGGCTGTGGACCTGGATAGCGGCAAGCTGCTATTGCGGGTGATGAAGACCGGCGCTCCGCTGTACGTTCGGCTCGGGAAACCCGCTACGGAGGCCCTGGCCGCCTTGCCCGGCGACGGGGAGTACTTCTTCTGGAATGGCGCATCGAAGCTCTACACGGCCATAGGGAACGCGCGGAAGACCATTTTCCGCGTGTTGGCCGTGGCTGGCATCAAGGGTCACCCGCACAGGTTCCGAGATACGTTTTCCGTCTCGCTTTTGGAGAAGGGCGAGAACCTGCACACGGTTCAATTGCTCCTCGGTCACACTAGCATCAAGACCACGGAGAAGCATTACGCGCCGTTCGTTCAGAGCTTCCAGCGGGTGCTCGATGCGGCCACTTCCAAGCTGGATTTTGGTACAAAATTTGGTACACGGGGAAAAAGAGCCGCTAAATTATTGAAAATAGGATAGTTAGTTGGCGGAAGCCAGTGGGGGTTGAACCCACCTGCGACACAAAGTACCGCACAACGGGTTTGAAGCCCGCGCCCAGCACCGGCCAAGAATGGCTTCCAGGCCGATTTTACCAGACTCGTTGCAGC
>Ga0181538_10004493_pt1 | contig 13009 bp, 16 predicted proteins | sample PEATcosm2014_Bin_40_FD_119773 | JGI IMG/M metagenome (GOLD analysis project Ga0181538, IMG submission 119773) | Peatland microbial communities from MTU Mesocosm Facility, Houghton, MI, USA - PEATcosm2014_Bin23_30_metaG | ecosystem: Environmental > Terrestrial > Soil > Wetlands > Peat | place...
AACCATCAGCGACCGGGTCTCTCGGGGCGAGCGCGAGGATAAGTCCGGCCCCGCCGTAGTCGAGCGCTGCAAATCCCTCGGCTGGGAAATCGTTGCAACTGAAACGCTGCCGGACGAGCGCGCTACGATCGCCTCCCGCCTAACGACGATTGCCGATTCAGCCGCTGCGGATTTAGTGTTGACCACTGGCGGCACCGGCATCGGCCCGCGCGACTCCACTCCCGAGGCGACCGTGGCCGTCTGCGACAAAGTGTTGCCCGGATTCGGCGAGCAGATGCGTGCGAAGGGCAGGGAATTCAATCCGCGCGCGATTCTGTCCCGCGCCGTTTCCGGCGTGCGCGCGAAATGCCTGATCGTGAATTTGCCCGGCAGCCCCAAGGGCGCGGTCGAATCGCTCGATGCCCTCGCCGATCTTCTGCCTCACGCCGCCGAAGTCCTCCGCGGCGCGCACCACGATTGAGAATTTTTAAACCCTAGTTTTTGTTAGCACTCCCATAGGCCGGCGCACCAGTCCGCGCCTAGGCGCTCTTGACCTGCCTGGTTTGCAGACGCCCGCCGAATAATGCGCAGGGCAAAACCAGCAATATGAGAGCGCCGCGATACCACATCGGCGCCGTTGTGCCCACGCCGGAGTGCAGCCAATAACTGCTGATCGCCACAAGGAACACTCCAAGGAAGAGCAAGGTGGGGAGATGGGCACGGCCGACGAATCGTGCGGTGACGTACCCCGCGACGGCGGCCGAGAGCACGCCGAATCCGAGTACCGCCACCGTGAATGCGAACTCGAGAGATTGCGTGTGCGGGATGCGGGGCAGCAGCGTCCTCACGCCGGTTCCAGTTAGAACCAGGGCGATCAACATGACGGCTGCGCCCGCGAATACTGCAAACCCATTCCGTGCAAACGACTTCCATGCCAGATAGCCGATCGAGCTCATGACTTGCCTCCAGTACCAAAGATTTGAACGCTTCGCCGTAGCGAATTCTTCAGCCAGATCACCCGGAATCGATTCCTGTTCTTCGTCCGGCACCACGAGCTTCAGCAGCAGCGCAGCAAAACGTGGAGGAGTTCGATTCATGCGGTGCTCCTGGCGATGCGGATTCCTTGCCGCATACGATTTAAAGCTTTTTGGGATCGTTCCAATGCCGCCACGCCTCCGGCCTCGACCTTGAAGAATCTCTTCGCGCGGCCGCCCCGCTCGGGCGTGGGGTCGGCCAGCCACGTGGAAACATACCCTTTCGTCGTAATACGCTCGAGCGTGGCGTACACGGCTCCGATGGCGACGGAGCGCCCGGTTCGCTGCTCGATTTCCTGGCGGATGCGCATTCCGTAAGCCTGCTTGCCCAGACGCAAGAGAGCCAGCAGCACGATGTGCTCGAATTCGCCGAGATATTCGCCCTTGGCCATACTTCTACAAAGTAGAAGATATCGAGCCTCGGTGTCAAGCGAAATCTGCGCGGACCAACCCATTCGCATGGCGCGCACGGACCACTCTGAGCTGCGGATCGCTCGCTGCATTCATCTCGCTGTAACACTCTTGGGCTAACACTCATCCCTCATGAGCCGGCCGCAAATCGCTGTTCCGCGAAATCGCTTCAGCGTTTATGATTCTTCGCTCAGGATGGCCGCACCAACCAGCGCCTCCAGCGAAGCAGGCGCTCAGGAAAATCTCGATGCAATCGTATGATCTGATCGTGATCGGCTCCGGGCCGGGAGGCCAGCGCGCCGCCATACAGGGGGCGAAAGCCGGGAAGCGCGTCGCCATCATCGAGAAGCAGAGCGCCATCGGCGGCGTTTGCGTCAATACCGGCACCATTCCCAGCAAGACCATGCGCGAAGCCGTGCTGCACCTCTCGGGCTTCTACTCCAAGAATTTCTTCGGCGCGAATCACGAGGCGCATGAAAACATCACCATGGAGGACCTCGTCTTCCGCGTGCAGCGCGTGGTGGAGAACGAGGTCGGAGTAACGCAGGACCAGCTCAAGCGCAACGGCGTGGATGTCGTCCACGGCCTGGGAAAATTTACGGATGCGCACCACCTGCGCGTCGAGAACAACAAAGGCTTCGCGGAACTCGAAGGCGAGTACATCGTCATCGCCACGGGAACGAAGCCCGCAGCGAATCCGAAAGTGCCCATCAACGGCCGCAACATCATTGACAGCGATCAGATCCTCAACATGCCGCAAATTCCGAAGACGCTCATCGTCGTAGGCGGCGGCGTCATCGGCGTCGAGTACGCCTGCATGTTTGCCACGCTCGGCGTGCGCGTGATCATCGTCGAGAAGCGCCCGCGCCTGCTCGAATTTGCGGATACGGAGATGGTCGAGGCGCTCAGCTACCAGATGCGCGATCACCGCGCCACCATGCGCCTCAATGAGGAAGTGGAAAGCGTGGAGGAATTGCCTAATGGCAAGGTCGCCGCGAATCTCGTGAGCAATAAGCGCATCAACGCGGATGCCTTGCTCTACGCCGTCGGCCGGCAGGGCAATGTGGAGAAGCTCGATCTGGCCGCGGCCGGAATCGAGTCCGACAATCGCGGCCGCATCAAAGTCGACGCCGACTTCCGCACCACCCAGCCGCACATCTTCGCCGTGGGCGACGTCATCGGCTTTCCCAGCCTGGCTTCCGTCTCCATGGAACAAGGGCGCATCGCCGCGGCGCGAGCCTTCGGCGTGCCGGTGCAGTCCGACCCGGACAGCTACCCCTACGGGATTTACACTATCCCGCAAATTTCCTTCATCGGCAAAACGGAAGAGCAGCTCACCGACGCCGACGTTCCCTACGAAGTCGGCGTGGCCTACTACCGCGAAATCGCGCGCGGCCAGATTTCGGGCCACCTCGATGGCCGCCTTAAAATCCTATTTCATCGCGAGACGCTTGAATTGCTGGGCGTGCATATCTTCGGCGAAAACGCAGCCGAACTTCTGCACATCGGCCAGGCGGTCTTCAAGCTGAAAGGCAAGATAACCTACTTCGTGGATACGGTTTTCAACTATCCGACTCTCGCGGAGTGCTACAAGACCGCCGCATTCAACGGGCTCAACCGCCTCGGTTGACGCCGGTTGGCTTAGCTAATATACTTAGCTAACTATGTACACCGTTCATCAGGCGAAAACAAATCTTTCGCGCCTCATCAAGGAGGCGTGCCGCGGGAACGATGTCGTCATCGCGCGCGGCAAACAGCCGGTCGCAAGGCTCGTGCCCGTGGCGACGGCCAGGAAAAAGCGCATCCCCGGCAGGCTTGCCGGGAAGATCCGCGTGCCTCGCGCATTCTTCAAGCCGATGACGAGGGCTGAAATGTCCAAGTGGGGAATCGAGTGAACGTTCTGCTCGATACGCACGTTTTGCTCTGGTGGCTCGAGGGTGGCAGCCAATTGTCTCGGCGCGCCCTTAATCTTATTCAGAATCGCGAAACGACCGTTTTCGTATCGGCCGCTTCCGCGTGGGAGATCGCCATCAAGAGTGCGGCCGGGCGTCTCCAGGCTGGGCCTCTCGTCACGGATTTTCAGAAGGAACTGGATGAAGAGGGATTCGCGGAGCTGCCGATTTTCTCGCGCCACGCGATTCGGGCCGGGCTGCTGAAAGGTCCACACAAAGACCCATTTGATCGGATGCTCGCAGCCCAGGCGGAAGTTGAAAACCTGTCGATCATCAGCAAAGACAGATCATTTGATGAGTTGGGCGTGCGGCGAGTCTGGTAGCTCTCTGCCCACGCGCCCCCTGCAAATTTACCCATTAACTCCGAAGCGAGTCATTCCGAGGAGCCCGACACGGCGGGCGAGGTGGAATCTCTCTTCTCTTTCTATTCTGTGTTGAAGAGAGATTCCTCGCTGCGCTCGGAATGACATCTGACTCCACTGTTCGCAACTTGTTACGCTTTCTGTTCGGTTTCCGGCGGAGCCACAGGTCCGCAACGCCCGCGCATGCCCTGGCGAAACTTCTCGCGCTCTTCCGGCGTCATCTGCTCCCAGCGCTCCATCATCCCGCGCCGCCAGTACATCCCCCGGCCGCCCGGCCCGGCAAATTTCCCGAACAGAATCCTGGCGAGGATGAGAATCCCCAACGCCTGCCAGAACGTGATCGAGTGCCAGCCAAACACCCCGGCTGCAAGCCAATTCCAAAGATGCATCACCACGAAGCCGAAGAGGCCGATCACCAAAGGTGCCAGCACGATGAACAGGAGTATCCACTTCGCCCGATGTCGTCTCATTTTCTTCTCCTTATTCCTTCGCAAAATCCTCGTAAATCGTTTGCAAACGCTCCCGCAATTGCAGCACCGCGTAATGCTTGCGCGAGAGCAGCGTATTCACGCTGACGCCGGTTTCCGCCGCGATCTCCTTGAAGCTGCGCCCTTCGATCTCGTGCGCGACGAACACTTCGCGCTGTTCTTCGGGCAACTCGTCGATGGCGTGATCGAGTTCGTCGAGCAGCACGCTGCGCGCGTAAGCCGCTTCCGGCCCCGCGTCCGGCGAAGGAAGCAGATCCTCCAGTTGCAGAAAATCGCCATCCTCGGCGCCGCCGGCCAACGGATCATTTGTGGACGCGGCCGGCTTCTTCCTGCGAAATAAATCTGTGATCCGGTTGCGCGCCACCTGGTACAGCCAGCCGGTCACGTGCTCGATGGGCTTCATCAACCGATACGCTTCGACGAACTCGTAGAACACATCCTGGAGGATGTCTTCGGCGTCGCGGGCGTCGGCCACGCGCTTCCGGATGAAGTTGCGGAGGCGCGGGCGCTCCCGCTCGACCGCCTCGGATATGCGGCTGTCTTGCTGCATGACGATCCAGCCCGCGCTCGGCGTCTCGTTCATACACTCCTGAAGACGTTTGCGCGGCCCGAATATTGTATGCAAAAAGCGGACTCTGGGCCCGCACAGGCCGCGGCTGCCACACGCGTTCCGGTTCTGATCGACATCCCGAGGAGCCCGCCGCGGCGGGCGAAGAGGGATCTCACCGCCTCCCGCGTAGGGGCGGAGCTTGCCTCCGCCCCTACGCGCCGCGCAGTAGCAGTCACTCGCCACGCGGCTAATCCTTGAGGTAAAGTTCGTAATCGCCGGAGGCAGAAGGAAACCAAGGCGCGAGTCGCCGCTAACATGCCGAAGTCACGCCGCAAATCCGCCTTTTCCACGCTCGAAGACACATTCTTCGCCGCCACCAAACGCAAACCTGTCCCGCACGAATTCGTGCTCGAGGCACTTGCATCGCTCTCGCCCTGGACGCGCCCCATGTTTGGATGCCTCGCGGTGTACGCCGCGGAGAGGATCGTCCTCATCCTGCGCGACAAGCCCGACCACGCCGATGACAACGGCGTCTGGCTTTGCACTGCCCACGAGCATCACGAGAGTTTGCGGCGCGATTTCCCGAACATGAGATCCATTCACTTGTTGGGGAAGAAGGTAACAGGCTGGCAGGTGCTTCCCCTCAATGCGCCAGATTTTGAGGAGGCAGCGTTGCGCGCCTGCGAATTCGTCCTGGCGGGCGATCCTCGAATCGGAAAAATGCCGGGGATGAAGCGCGCGCCTGCATCTAAGCTCAAAAAAACAGCGAAGCCCGCGAAACGTGCGAAGAAACGCAAGAGGGGATGAAAATGATCGCCGCGCCGCGACGGCAGCGGTCGTCAACTCAGCGGCGCGGCCAACTGCGCGAGCCAACCATCGAGAATGGCTCGCTGGTCAGCGGCAATATCTCCGAATAGCACTCCCATGCCAAAGCCCGAGTGGATGTAGATGACCTTTCCCGACAATGTACACGTCACGCCGGCGTGCTCGATGTAGAGTTGAATGATCGTAGAGAGGGGAAGCGGATTGAGCGTATCCACATAGCAGCCGCGCGCGCTCAACTCGGAAATGCGCATGCGCAGTCGGTTGCTTCCTCCGCCCACTTCGCGGACCTCAGCGTCCGCCATCAGTGTGAACCGCGGCACTTCTCGGCTCTTCGGGTACAACCCTCCAGGCACGTTTCCTCCGCCGAGCTGGGCGGCACGGCACCATTGACTGTGCGCTCTTCCTCCTGCCGGCGCAACCCTTGCCCGTAACCATCGTGCACATTGATTCACGTCGCGCCGTTTTTAGTAGGACAGGCATTCTTGCCTGTCCTCTTCTTCCTGGGAAGCAAACAGACTGGACAGGCAAGAATGCCTGTCCTACTCGCCCAAGCCGCCAGACGCGCACATCCAAATCACCGCAACGTGTGATACCTTCCTGAGTCGTGAACCTAGTTCTGCAAACCGAAACGATAGGCAAGGTCGTCGTCATCCGCTGCCAGGGACGCATCGTCACCGGCGAGGAGACGCTCTCTCTGCAAAAAGAGATTGAGCGCTACAGCCCCATCACCAAGAAGATCGTTCTGCAAATGGCGGAGGTCAAATATCTCGATAGCGGCGGGTTGGGTGCGATGGTTCGTGTGATGGGCGCGTTGCGCGCGCAGCACGGCGATCTGAAGCTCTGCCAGACATCCCCATTCGTTCACCAGGTGCTCGAAGCCACCAACTTGTTGAAGGTCTTCCACACGTACGCATCCGAAAAGGAAGCGGTGGACGCCTTCCTCGAAGGGCCGCTGTCCCACCCGCCCGCCGCGCCGCTCGGCGCGACGATCGTTTGCGTCGATCCCTCCATAGATCTCCTCGCCTATTTGAACGTGCTTCTGAAGCGCTCCGGCTACGAAGTGATCACCACCAAAAGTGTCGCGGACGCCAAGACACTCCTGAAGGTGCGGAACCCGGATGCGGTGGTCTGCGGCCCCGGCCTGCAGGCCAACGAATTCGGCATCGCAAATCTCCGCCAGTCAGCGCCAAGCATGAAGTTCTTGATGCTTTCGCCGGATTTTTCCACGACGGATGCGAGCCATGCCGGCGTCGATCTGGTCGAGCGTCTTCGCGCGCTGATCAACCCTCCGCAGGCTTAGCCCGCCCGCATTCATTGACATTCATGGCCAAAGGGTTCTAAAAGGGGGCCATGTGAGGGGCCTATTCCAACTCGAATAGAAAGAGGTATCAATATGAGCTTTCTTGAATGGATTGTGGTCGGATTGATCGCCGGTTGGTTGGCTGGACAGGTGATGAAGGGCGGAGGATACGGCGTACTTGTCGATATCATCCTTGGAATTTTAGGAGGTCTGCTCGGCGGATGGATTTTCGGCAAGTTGGGCATTTGGCCCGCCGGAGGAATGATCGGATCGCTGATCGTGGCGTTTGTTGGCGCGGTAATCCTGGTCGGGATTACGCGCCTGTTCAAGAGGGCGTAGGTCAATTTCAGTGCAAATGAAAACGCGTTGCCCGGCTCCTTGCAGAGTCGCGGCAACGCGTTTTTCATTCGCTTTGCTTCTTAAAGAGTGCGCTCCGCTCGGCAGATGGCCCGCCTGAAGCGGACCGCGTCTCGCTACAGCACCAGCTCCTTATCGAGGACAAATACCTTCACGGTTTCGCGCTTCACGCCGTCAGACGCCATGGCTGCCGCCGTCTCGGGTGACTCCATTCTTTTCATGAACGTGGCCAAGTCTTCCGGTTCGAAGCACACGGCAGTTTGGTTTCCCGCGGTCACTGCGTATTGGACTGGTTTGCGGATCGAGTAACTCTTGAAAAAATCACCGTGCGTCCGGAATCCCGACTCCCACTTCACCGCGTCCTGAACCTGCGCCGTCACAATTACTTTCGCCATGTTTCATCTCCTCCGTACTCATAATTTACAAACAGCCGTTCGATTCCATCGCTCGAATGCCCGTCTTCGTGCGCGTTCTACGCAACATTCTCAGACCGCATATCCCTTGACGTGGATTTCTCCCTTGGAAAGGTCAACCCTCCCCGGGGCCCAGATTTGAATCGTATTCAGCCACGCGTATTCAGGGTGATTGGTTATCAGCGTCACGTTTTCGCGAAGTTGAAAGACCGGCGTCCCTTTCTCCGGAGTCGCCACACCATCGGCAGCCAGCGCGATCTTCTTGCCGTCTTCGGTCGTAATCTCCGCGTGAACGTTGAGCTGGCAGCGGCCATCGGCGCGTATGTGAATGTAATCTACGCCCTTGACAGTACCCTTCAGCTTCGGCCCCGCGATCAGCCCCTCGAAGTAGACGTCGAATCGAACACCTTCGGCTGGTGGCTGCTCCCGGCCTGAAAATACCGCATCCGCCGAGGTGCCGTACTCCACCACCTGCGTGATGTGCGGGGTGTACTCGTAAAGTAGTTCTCCTGGCGTTCCTTTGTAGTCGCTCATCCTGTATTCTCCGCTCAGCTAAATGTTGAAACTGAATTTAAGTTGCCGGCGCAATAAAAACTGTCGCTGGTGCGTCAATCATCGCTGAACTCATCCCCTCGTGGTGGCAACGTGACGCTTTGCACCGAGATACCGGTTCCAACTGAGTGTCAATCGCGAGAGCTGCAGTGCCGGGCGGTAGCGAGGCGCGGGCAGATGCTATCCAGCCGCCTGACTGCGGCCGACAATTCTTAGAAATTCGGGGTCGTCGCGCAGGAGCAATAGATCCGGGTCTTGCTTGGCCCATTCAAGGTTGCCGTAGCCGCACTCGATCGCTTTCTTGAGTGCGTCGAGCGCCTCCTGTTTCTTATTCAGGATCCCGTACGTGCACGCAGCGTTGTAAAGGACGTTGGTATCGTTGGGTCGCAGCGCGACCGCCATTTGCAAGTGCCGCACGGATTCGTCGACTTCGCTGGTTCCAGCAAGGCTGGCAGCAAGCAGGATCCGGGCGCGGACGTCCTCGGGAACCTGCTCCAACTGTTTCCGCAGCACGGGGAGCATGCGATCGCGAATCCGTTCGACGTCTTTCACGCGCCCGAGACGTTCCAAAGCATTGCGAAATGGCAGATACGTGTTGTAATCGTCTCCATTCACTTCAATAGCGCGTTCGGCGATCGCGGCTGCGTCTTCGAAACGGCCCGAAGCAAAATACGCGCGGCCCAAAATATTGTAGGCGTACTCGCAGTCTGATTTCCGTTCAATCGCGAGTTGCGCGAAACGTATGGCGTCGTCGTGTTTTCTTTCGCTGTAGAAAAGCCGAGCGCGCGCCGCAGCCACCTCAGCAAGGTTCGGGTCGAGCGAGACCGCGCGGTCGCACGCAGCAACTCCCTTCTCGATCCACTTCGGATCCTGCTCCCGGAACTCGTGAATGATGGCGCAGATGTTCGCCACGCCGGCGTACGCGAGCGCAAACCCCGGGTCCAGTTTAATCGCCTGCTCGAACATCTGGAGAGCAAAGTCGAAGTTCTGCTGCCGCGTGTACGCCCGGCCCCGCAAATAGAAATCGTAGGCCTGTGGATTCTCCGTTGGCTTGCGCGCAATGGTCTTTTCTTCCTGCGGGGTCAAAGTCACGCGCAGGGCTTGCGCGATGCTCAACGCGATTTCCTCCTGGATAGAGAAGACGTCGTCCATCAGCCGGTCGTAGCGCTCGGCCCACGCAGCGCTGCGCGACGCGGTCTCCACCAATTGCGTCGTGATCCGCAGACGGTTGGCCGCGCGGCGAATCGTCCCCTCGAGCACGTAATTGGCCCCGAGCTGCAGGCCGACCAGGGGCGCCGTCACCGGTTTGTCGCGAAACGTCAGCATTTCCGAGCGCGGAAAAATCTGGAGCTGCGTGATCTTGGAGAGCTCCGTAATGATGTCTTCCGTCATCCCATCGCGAAAATATTCGTCTTCCTTTGCGCCGCTTTGATTCTCGAAATAGAGTACGGCGACCGATTTCCGCTTTGCGGCCGCGGGCGCGACCGCCGGACTGCCGGAACCCGCCGCCGATTTCTCCACTGCCGGTCTGCGGCTCGATTCGTAATCACGCTTGAGTCGCTTCAAATCGGTCTTTAGCTCCCCAGCGGTCTGGCAGCGCATGTCGCGGTCCTTCTCGAGGATCTTATTCAGGATTGCGTCAATTCCAGGGGGCAGACGAGGATTCGCCTGCGTCGCCGGCCGCGGCGCAACGGTCAGAATGGCGTTGAAGACTACGGCCGGCGTGGCTCCGGGGAAGGGAACCATCCCCGTGGCCATTTCGTAGAGCACTACCCCGAGCGAAAAAAGATCCGAGCGCGGGTCCAGGTCTTCGCCGCGAGCCTGTTCGGGCGACATGTAGGCGACGGTCCCCAGCGAGCTGCCCGGACTCGTCAGGTTTTCCTCCCCCAACGCGTGAGTCAGCGTCGCATCCGATATCGCGGCGGTGGATTCGCTCAGGCGCTCGCGCGCGAAGCCCAATTTTGCGAGGCCGAAGTCGAGGATCTTCGCCCCGGACCGTGCGGTCAAGAAAATGTTCGCCGGTTTGATGTCGCGGTGGACGATGCCTTTCGCGTGCGCCGCCTCGAGCCCATCGGCGATTTGCACGCCAATCTCAATGAATTCGGGCGTGTCGATGGGCTTGCCCGCGATGCGATGTTTCAGCGTTTCGCCTTCGAGCAGCTCCATGGCGATGAACGGCCGGCCCTCGAACTCGCCGATGTCGTGAATTGTGCAGATATTCGGATGGTTCAGCGCGGACGCGGCGCGCGCTTCGCGGCGGAACCTCTCGATCGCTTGCGGGTCGTGGGAAATGTCATCGGGCAGGAATTTCAGCGCCACCATCCGGCCCAGGCGTGAGTCCTTCGCCTTATACACCACACCCATGCCTCCGCCGCCGAGTTTCTCGATCACGTGGTAATGAGAAACGGACCGGCCCAGCAGTAGAGAAGAATCAGCCATGGGAATCGAATGTTACGACAGCGGCTCCATTCAAGCAATCGCGTTCAGGGCAGTTCGTGGGATTGGAAGGCTAGTCAGGCCGGCGCAGAGAACAGGGAGTGGCCGCCTGCGGTCTCCAAAAACGTGGGAATCGTTTCTCCGTTAGCTCAGAACGCACGAAGTTGGCGCGCCCGGAGAGATTCGAACTCCCGACCCTCTGCTTCGAAGGCAGATGCTCTATCCAGCTGAGCTACGGGCGCGCACTTAACGAAGACTCTAAATCATTTGCCGCCCACGGCGATACAATAAATGTAAGGAGCACGCCGTGACCGATCTCAATCCCCAGGCGAAGCAAATGGCCGACGAGTCCATGGTGCGCAACCTGGAAGCGCAAGCGCGCGCCATTTGGCCGCAGGAAGCTCCGCTCTTTCGCCGTTACGCGCTTCCGGCTGCCGCCCTCATTCTTGACGCCGGATGCGGCACCGGAGAAGCCTCCTCGCGCCTCGCCGAACTTTTCCCCCAGGCGTCCGTGCTCGGCGTAGACATCGTTGACCCGCACCTTGCGCTGGCCCGATCGCGATACGCCGCGTTCGCGCCGCGCCTTTCGTTCGAGCACCAAAGCGTGTTCGAGTTGCAGGCTAAGGACAAGAGTTTCGACCTCACCGTCTGCCGCCACGTCATTCAATCCATCCCGCGCGCGGATCGCGTCATCGCGGAGCTGGTGCGCGTTACGCGCACGGGAGGCTATCTGCACCTGATTCCCGAAGACTACGGCATGCTTCACTTCCAAAGCGGCCCGCTGGACCCCAGTAATTTCTGGCATCAGGCCGCGCCCAGCTTCGGCTCCGCCACCGGCACCGACCTGTTCATTGGCCGCAACATTTTCGGGATCCTAGCTGCGCAGAATCTCAAAGAGATCACGATGGACTACGTCATAGTGGACACCATCCGCGTCCCACGCGAAACATTTGCCGCCATCATTGAAGCCTGGCGCGACGGCTACTCCGAGTCCATCGGTCAATTGACCCAGATTTCGCGCGAATCCGCCGAAGCCTATTTCAATCAGATGATTTTGAATATCCGCAACCCGAATGGCTACGCCGTGTGGATGGTCCCGGTCGTCAGCGCCCGCGTCTCTTAGTTTGTTCCCGCATGAATGCCGGCTTCGGGCAGCCGGGAAAACGAAAGGAGAGCAGACCATGAGGCTGGAACCGATCGAGAAGCCCAAGGGGCTTATGATGCGCATCGCATTCTGGATGACGCGACGCCGGCTCGGCAAGGTGATCACTCCAATGAAGGTGGTCAACGCACGCATGCCGGGCTCGCTCAAAGTTTCCTACGAACTCCAGAAGTTCCAGATGAAGGGGATCCGGCTGGAGCCGGAGCTGCATTTCATGGTGACCACGCTCGCCGCTCAAATTAACGGTTGTGACTTCTGCGTGGATATCGGCCGGGCCGTGGCGATCCGCCAGCATCTCAGCATGGAAAAATTCAACGCGCTCATCGAATACCGGAATAGCTCGCTCTTCTCCGAGCGCGAGCGCGCCGCGCTGACCTACGTGGAGGAAGCCACGCGCAACAAACGCGTCTCCGACGCCACATTCGACGCGCTGCGCATGCACTTCAGCGATCGGGAGATCGTCGAGATCACCTGGCTGAACGCGCTCGAGAACTACTACAACCTCATCAACATCCCGCTCGAAATCGAATCCGACGGCCTGTGCGCCATCGCCGAAGCGCGCAACGCCTGACGCGCGCGAAAAACTCCAGCAGCGAAAATTCACCTAGGGATTGTCCGGCTTATAGGAAAATTGGACTTCGCCGGATTTGTCCACCGACATGTATCGCAGGCCCGTGCCCCCGACCACCAGCGGGTCTGACTTGACGATGAAATTCGACCCATCCGGACTCAATTCATAAGTGAATCGGTAGCCGTAGGACATTCCTGCCGCAAGTTCAGCGCTGATCAGATTGGCGGCGTCCGCGCTTTCGCTCTTGCCGGGATCCTCCGGGCCGAGCGACTTCAAGTCGGGTGGGTACTTCCCATAAATCGCTTTATACGTGACGGCGGCCTCGCTGATCGACCTCAGCGCCGACTTGGCGCCTGCTTCGTTTGCGGCGATTGATACGTGCATCATATTGGGGAGCGCAATGGCCAAAATAATCAAAAGCGGTATAAGGACGACTCCGATGTAGCCAAGGATTAACCCCGCGAGCGCCATCCTCGAGCCCTTCAACTTACCGTCGGATCTGCGGATGTCGCCCCGCGAGATGTGCCCCAGCACAATAGCTGCCAGCGCCGCCGGAAAAAAGAGGAACAGCAATCCGCAAATGAAACTCACGATCGCTTTTGTGCTTGTCGCTGCGG
>Ga0181538_10004494_pt1 | contig 13005 bp, 9 predicted proteins | sample PEATcosm2014_Bin_40_FD_119773 | JGI IMG/M metagenome (GOLD analysis project Ga0181538, IMG submission 119773) | Peatland microbial communities from MTU Mesocosm Facility, Houghton, MI, USA - PEATcosm2014_Bin23_30_metaG | ecosystem: Environmental > Terrestrial > Soil > Wetlands > Peat | place...
CGACTCCCCGCAACCGCCAGCGACGACCGCCAGCACACCCAACTACGCCACGCTCGACCACCACTGACCACCGAGCGCGAGCCCACAGTCACATCCACGCCCTTATTGCACGCTCCGGGCTAGGTATGCCGCAAGCGACGCAGACGCCTCGATGCGCAGCGTTTTCTTGCCCGCTTCCGGCTCATCTCCGTTGTCGATCGCGGCCAGAGCTTCGCGATGGAGCCATTCGGTTAGGTCGCTTCCATACCGGGCGCGCGCGCCCGAGACAAGATTCGTCGCTTGAGTGCGAGTAAGCCTGAACAGCGCGGCTACCTGCTCGTCAGTCGGCTTGCCCGGCGGCAGGCTCTTGTACATGAGGCAGAGACGGAGCTCGCGCACGTCGCGGATCCCCGACTGGGTGCGGCGGCCACTGAACACGTCCAGATGCTCATCGAGCGCGGCGCGCGCCAGGCGGGTTGCGAGATCCTCAAGATCCTCGGGGGCAACGTCGAATATCCGGGCAAGGACGCGAAGCCGATCGTCCTTCTCATCGAGAGCCAGGGTTAGGTTCATGTTCCCCATGCTGCCCTTATACGAGTTTATGGAACAAACTCCTTCCACGGCGTGGCATGCACGGGACAAGCGCATCTACCCTCATTGGACACATGCACCCTCAGTGAGGGCTCACACCCAAGGGGCGTGAGGGCAGCAGGCTCTGACGATCTGAGCGCTCAGGCGACCTCGTCGGCACCGGTCAACTGCGTCGGCACCTGTCCGCTATCTACCGTTGCGGGCTCATCGAAGAGTTGGAGGTAGGGCTCGTAGCGGAAGAGTCTTGAGCGACGCTATCTCGTCATCTCGCGCAACAGCCCGAGCTCCTCGAAGCGAGCCACGAGGCGGTTAGCCGTCGGAAGCGAGACATCGAGATCACCCTCGCGGGGCTAGTTCGCATAGCAGGAGGACGATTCGCTCCTATTGGCGAGCTCTGGGTAGCCGTAGAGACAGCCGTCCAGTGGCCTGACCTGTGAACGTGTCGCCCAGATCGTCGGCTCATCAGGCCGTGAGGTCGACGAGCAGCCTGTCGAGCACGAGCTCCTCCTCGATTCGCCGTCCAGCATGGCGCATCGTCTCGCTGAGGCGCGGATCCCAGCTCGCGCGCACCGGAGTGCCGACGAGCGGCTGACACGATGCCACGGCGTCCGCCGCGCGTATGTATGCCTCGGTGTCGAACTGCCATGGCTCGAGCGCCAGCCGGCGGTGCAGCACGTTGCCGATGCGTATCCCGCCCCAGTCGAAGTCGCCGTGGTGGACCAACCGCGCGCCAGCCGCCCCGAGCGCCCGCAGTAGCAGCATCGTGGCGGCGCTCGGCTGGCCGCTGGTGCATACGAGCGGGGCGCACTCGGGCCCAAGGCGGTCGGCGGCAAGGGCGACGACGGCGGGGTTCTCACAGATGTACACCGTCTGCCGCCACAGTCCCTCGCGCGAGGCGCTCGTCCAGCTCGGCATGTCGCGCACAAGCTGACGCAGCGTCAACCAGACCGGCTGTCCGCTTTCTCGCGCGACCCGCAGGATCCGGCCCGACGCGGTTTGCTGCTCGCCGGGCAGGCCCAACGCGAGCACGAAGCTTGACAGCTCGTCGCACAGCAATCCGACGCTGGCCCACGCTTCCCGACGCGCCTCAGTGTGCGACTCGTCGGGACCGGGACTCGCGAGCTTCGCGAGCGCCCTGACCGCGCCGAGCGCGAGCGCGGCCAGCGGCCGGCCCTCGTCGAGCGCGTGTGCGCCTCCGGCGACGCGCGCGGCGAAGCCAGCCAAGGGCTGGCCGTCGGCTGGGAGCGCTTCGAGCACCGCCGCGAGATGCGCAAGCAGGGCTTGAGCGGCCTGCGGGTTGGGCGCTGTGCGCTTGACCGCGCCCGAGCCGCGCAGTCGCTCAAGCCAAGTGGCGAGCTCCTCGCCTCCTGGCGCACCGGCCTGTACCAATCTGCTCACAAGATCGGTGAGCGGCGCAAACGACTGCTCCCAGGCGAGCCGCTCAGCCGCGAGCGCCTCCGCACGCACCAAGACAGGGCCCGTGAGCGCCACCACCGCCGCCTCGAGGCCGTCCGCGCAGGCCCCTGAGCGACGCAGCACTTCGTCCACGGCTTGCAACGACACGCTGAGCGCACGCCCCGCGCGCGGGGGACGACCGAGCAGGCGTTGGGCCGCACGGCGCTGAGCAGTCGACGCGTCCGCGAGCGTAACCACGCCCTGCAGCGGCTGACCGAATTCGATCCGGCGCCGCACCCGCGCGAGCAGCCATTCAAGGGCAGGATCGCCGAGCAGCCGTCCAAGCCGCTCGTCGCTCGCGGACGAGCCGTTCAAGTGCCTGAGCTCGGTGTCCCCCATGGGGCCTCCCCATTTGGCTGGAGATCCTCTGGCTCCCCCGGCCCGTCCGCGCGGACGGATGCAACGTCGCGTGCCTGCACTGCGCTTTCGATGTCGATAACAGGTTCGCCCTCGGGCTCCGTCACCGCCGCGCCCGCCACGACAGTCGCCACGGGCCGCTCTACCTGCGTGCGCGTCGCGCCGTCCCACTCCCAGTGGCTGACGAGCACCGCCGGAATGCCGTCCATGCGCGCGAGCTGTGCGATTGCGAGACCGGGCACCTCGCGGTAGCAGCCCCACTCGCGCTCGCTGGTCATCACCACGTCCAAGTCAAACGCGGTGAGCAACCCGAAGCACTTGGCGCGCGAGTCGTCGTCGACACCGGCGAACGCCTCGTCGAGCATCACCAGGCGCGGCGCGCTGGGGCTGCCTGCTGAGTTGTAGTAGGAGGACGCTGCCGCAAACAACGGCACGCTCGCAGTCAAGACGCGCTCCCCGCCGGAGGCGGGGCCCGTAGCGCTGCGCCAAGCGCCGCCCTGATGGCGCTCGATCGCGAATCGATGCCACCTGCGGTAGTCGAGTGCCTCGGTGAGCTGCTCGATCCATGTTCCGGCCACATCGCGCGAGCGCACCTCCTGAATCTGTGCCTGCAGGAAGGCCCCGACGGCCACGCGATCCTCCTCCGACCATGCGTCCGCGGACTGGCGCAGTAGGCGCTCACGTGCCTCGGCGAGGCCCTGCGGGCCGTCCTCGGCGACGCGCCAGCGCAAGCGCAGGCGCATGCCCGTGCTTGTCGGGCGGTCGGCCAGCTCGCCGTTGACTTCGCGGACGCGCTGCTCGGCATCGGAGATCAGTTCCTGCAGCGTTCCTGCGACCTCGCCCACGAGATGGTTCTCGAGGATCTCCCGCTCGCGCTCGTCGAGCAAGCGTTCGCGGTCGCCGACCTCCTCGGCCAGGGCGCTCGCAAGCTCGGGCACCGTGATCGTGCGCCCGCGGAAGACGACCTCGACGACGATCCCCTCCTCCGGCATCGTCGCCGACGCGTTGTTGCCGTGGCGGCGCAACGCGTCACCGAGCGTGTTCAGCTCGTCGGTCACGCGGCTGGAGGCGCGCCGGAAGGCGGGCTCGTCATCGGGCACGTCGGCGAGCTCCTGCTCGATCAGGCGGGCCACGCGAAGCCCAGCCCTGACGCTCCACTCCTCGCCGTCCTCGGGAAGCTCGACGTCGCCAAGCCCAACCGCGATCAAGCCGGTGCTCGCAAAGCGCCGCAGCGCGTCCACGTCCGCCAGGCGCTGCTCGGTCGCCTGCTCCAGCTGCACCGACAGCTCCTTGCGCCGACCGTCTTCCCGGCCCTCATCGCGCGTGGCACGCAAGCGCCGCTCATCCGCCTCGCCCTGGGCACGGGCGTTCGCGCGCAACTCGCTTGCGACACCGGCGAGCCGATGCTGTAGCTCCGCCACAGCCGCGCCAACCGTTTGGGCGAGTGTGTGATGGCGCTCCTCGCGCTCGGCCGCTTCGCGCTCAGCCGCCCCGCGACGCTTGTCGTGCTCCAGCAGCTCTCGCGCTGCGCTCTCGACGTCCTTGCCGGCGTCGACGGCCGCATCGCGGGCACGATCGAGTGCGACGATTGCCGGCCACAGTCCGGCAAGGGCAACCCCCAGCGACTGCAACCCCGTGCGCACGCCTTCGAGCCCCTCGAGCTCCTGCGGCAGGCCCAGCTCGGCGGCACTCTCGCGCACGGCGCTCTCCGCCCGAGCCATCCCCACTTCGGCCTCTTCCAATCGCCTGGCCGCCTTTGCGAGATGCTCGGTGAGCCGCGCCTTCTCGGCGTCGAGGCCGGCGAGCTTGCTGTGGGCGTCGCGCAGGGCCTCATCGCCCGGCATCGCCCGCAGCTGCGCGTCCAGGTCCAAGTCGCGCGCGTGCAAGCGCTCGCGATCCGCGGCCAGCTCGTCCAGCCGGCGCCGCACCTCGGCGCGGCGCCGCTCCAGCTCGGCCAGCCTGGCTCGGCGCGCCGCGTCGCGGGCGCCGCGACCGATGAACGCCGCCGCCTGCTTGCTCCAGAAGCCACGCAGCGCGCCGTTGCGGAACTCGCCCTCTGGGGTCACCCACACCGGACCCGCGTCCTGCGCGAGCGCGAGCGCGTCAAGCACGCGGCGCACAGCCTCCTCGCCCACCGCGCGCGCGTGAGGATCCTCCGGATCGAGCGCCGGTTCGAGCACGTCGCTCAAGCGCGCGCCGGCGTCGCCGGCTCCGGGCGCTGTTGGACCTTCCGAGGCATCGAACGCGGGCGAGCCGTCAGCCGCGCCCGGTGTAAGCAGCACATCCGCTGTGCCGGGCGCGAGCAGCTCCCCGTCTGGGCTCACCCACGCGTCGAGTATCCCCGACGCCTCCAACGCCGCCTCGATCCCGGCTCGCCGCTGCTGTGGCACGCCCGAGCGGAAGTCGACGAGCAGCCAAAGGGGGGCACCGGCGCGTCCCTCACGCGCGGTGGGGTCACGTGTGTGCGGGACCGGCGGCGCGTCGTGCTCGCCGGCCCGCAGCCGCTCGATCGAGGCGTCGAGCTCGCTCGCAAGTTGGGTCGCCTCGCGCTCGCCCGCTTCGATCTCGGTTTGCTCTCGCGCGATTGCCGCGCTTGCGTGGCGGCCCGCCACGCCAACGCCACCGGCGAGCGGATTGGGGCCGCTGAGCGTCTCCACCCACAGCTCCAGGGCAGCGAGCAGCTCCGGTTGGTCGGCGACAACAAAGGCTGTGGCTGCCTCTACGTATGCGCGAGCCGCCCTGACCAGGCCGCGAGCGGCCTCAGCCACGAGCTCGCCCGCCTGCTCGCGCCGCTCGGCCAGCGCTACGGCTTCGCTTGCACGCTCCTGCTGGCGCTCGCGAGCGACGAGCAGCTCACGCCGGCAATCGACGGACGCCGCCAGCAGTGTCCCGAGATGGCCGACAGCCCGCTGCTGGCGCTCGACGAGCTGCTCGGCGCGGAGGCGCAGCTCGGGCACATCCGTGGCGGAGGACTGGTCGATCGCGCTGTCCACCGACTCGGCGTAGACGGTGGCGATGCCAGCCGCGTGCGCTTGCTCGGTGGCGATTGCCCGGACACCCGTCAACTCCTGCTCTGCCCGTCTCGCGCCAGAGTCGGCCTCGGCTTGCCGCTGCTTGTGGTGCTCGACTCGACCGAGTGCTTGCTCGTGGGCGGATTTGGCCCCCGCTGCGCGCTCGGCGGCGCGGCGGGCGTCCTCGGCGGCGCCCTCCAGATCACGTGCGCTGCGCGCCTCCGGGCTCTCGTGCAGTGCGCGTTCGCGTGCGCGTAGACGCTCCTGCTCGGAGCGCAGGCCGGCGAGCGCGTCCGTTGCCTGGGCCAGCTCGGCACGCGCCTTGCCATGAGCCTCCTGCGCCTCGGCCAGCTCGCGACTGACGCGGTCGAATGCGGTTTGAGAGCGGCGGGTCGGGGTGGCGCGCCGCCGGCAGGCGATCCGCGCGTAATGGCGGTATGTCTGCAGGTAGGCGTTGGCTGCGTCGCGTGCCTGCACCATCGCGGCCAGCGTGTCGCGTTCCTCCTCCAGCCCACGGAAGGCCTCGGCGACGTCGGCGATCAGGGCCTGGTCGAGCGGCGGCAGAGCTCCGGTGAGTGCGGCGGAGAGGTGACGCTCGTCCGGGCGCTTTGAGAGCTGGGGCGCACGGATCTTGATGAGCAGGTCGATCAGGGCGCCATAGCGCTGCTCGCCGAGGGTGAACAGCGCCTCGTCGACCGCCCGCCGGTAGCTGCGCCCGGTTCGATGCACGGCGCCGTGCGCACCGATCGCGTCCTCCAGGCGATCTCGAGTCATGGCGATCTGGGCACTGTCGACCAGCGTCAGGTCCTCGCCGACGCGCTGGTCTGTGATGAAGAACCAGTGGTCGGAGATGCCGCGGCCAGTGACCGCCTTCAAGCCGCAGCCGAGTGTGCAGAAGTGGGCGCTCCCGTCGGCATCGAGCCGGCCGAACTCCAGCCACGTGTATCCGAGCCGCTCAGGATTGGGGTGCTCGCCACCGAGCAACAGGTTCCAATCCATGCGCTTCTTCGGGTCGGCGTCGGGCTCGACACGGTGGGGCGAGAGCTCGCCGTCCAGCAGGAACGGGAGCGTGAGGGCGAGCACCTTGGACTTGCCGGTGCCGTTGTTGCCGCGCAACAGGAGCCGGCCGTCGCGAAAGTGGAACTCCTCCTGGTCGTAGTAAAAGACATCCACCAGGCCAGCGCGCAAGGGCTGCCACCGCTCGCGCTCGGGTTGCGGGGGGCCTTGCCAGTTCACGTCGGGAGCCCCAACCGCGCCGGCTCTGCCGGCCCGTTCGGCCCAGAACCCGCTCGCTCGGACCCAGCCTGTCGCGTCCCTGCCAGCTCCAGTTGCTCCGGTCCCTCGGCAATAGCCGGGGCCGCGAGCGCGTAGCGCGCAAGCGCGGGCAATGGCGCCACGCCGTCGTGCCCACGCCGCACGAGCCGAAGCGCTGCGAGCCGCTCGAGCGCCGTCGCCACCAGCAGCACCTCGGCACCCGGCTCCTGGGTGCCGCGACGCCAGTACGCCTTGTGCTCCTCGGCCAAGCTTCGCACGAGACGGCACAGCTCGTCCTCAGGGACGGGTCGCAGTCCCTCGGGGTTGACCTCGACCCCCTGCTCGGCCACTGCGCCGCCCCCGAGCCGCCGCGCCAAGTGTTCGGCCAAGAGCAGCGTCACATGCCCGTCTGTGCCCACGTCGGGCATGCGCACGTCGGTCAGGTCATCGTCCGGGTCGACCATCGCGATCCCCTCCGCCCGAATCTCAGCGACGAGCCCCGTCAGCTCCGAGACGCGTCGCGTCAGGGCAGCGCGCTGTCCCGTGAGGTATGCCAGCTGCTCGGCGTCCAGCTCCTCGTAGTAGAGCACCGGATCGTCGAGCAGGCGTCGCGTGAGGTTGTGGCGCACGGCGCGGTTACGCAAGTCCTCCGCTTCGGGCAGCGGATCGGCCGCGAGCTGGGAGAGCCGCTGCGCGAACTCGGTTGCGGCGATCGTGGAGGGCCCACGCGAGGGCGCGAGCACGCCGGCCAGCACCCGTCGTTGCACGTCGTAGAGCGCATCGCCCTTGTCGCGCAGGTACGCCTCCTCGTCGCCCGCCACCCTGGCCAGCACGCCCAGCTCCAGCAGCAGGCGCACCACCGCGACCAGGTCGCCCCGCTCCTCGCGGCCGCTCAGGCCAAACACTAGGCCGGCGCTCGCCAACTGCTCGTCGGCGGCGGCGTGAATCGTCCTTTCGGCCAGGCGGCCCAAGGTGATCTGGGCGTCTGAGCGCTCCAGCACCGACAGGGCCAGGCATGTGAGCACGTAGCGCCGGCGGGTGAACGGTGCACGCGAGCGTGGATCGCAAGCCGGGTGCGTGGGGTCGTCGGTGGTGGGGGCCAGCTTGACCAGCCTTGCCACCTCGCTGTCGACGATCAAACGCCAACCCGTGTTTGCGTCGAACCAAGAGCGAAGCTCAGCGGCGTAGCGGCGCACGACGCGAAATTCCTCGGCCTGGGCGCCACCGGCTCGCAGCAGGGGGCGGCGCAACAGTGCGCGCACAGCCCGCCGCAGGTTAGCCTCCCTGGCGCCCTCCAGGGCGCTGTCGAGGGCGTGGCTCATGTCAACACCATGGTGGTCTACTCGCCTGTGCCGTTCGAGCGCGGGTCGGGCATGAGCGCGGTCATGCCGCGCTCGAACCGTTCACGGGAAGGCTGAGGTCGGCTATCTCGATCACGTGGTCGGGGCCTCGGAATATGCCGGCCGGAGTTTGAATCTCCACGTCCGGGGCATCCGCGAGCGCGACCAAGCGCACGCCGAGAGTCCCGTCAACGGTTGTGGTGGCGACCTCGCGGCGGTCGGGACGGCGCGCCGCGAGGGCGTCGCCCAACAGCGAGAGGAACAGGCCGAAGGCGTCGGGGTCAAGCTCACCCAACTCGCCCAGCTTGGTGGGCCGCCCGGTCGCAAGGCGCGCCCGCGCGGCCGACGTCTGCTCGCTCTGCCTGGCGGCGAGCTGCGCCAGCAGGCGACGGCCCTCCTCGCGGTTGGCGATCCGGTTGGGGCGGCCGCGACGCTCATAGCTGCCCGTGCGCCGCAGGCGCGGGCTGATGTGCAGGGGCGGAGCGTCGCGCCACGACGTGGACGGTTGCACCGGGCTTTCCTCGCGGGCGGTGCGCGTGTCGCTGTCGAGCATCAGATGGCGCGAGCCGTACAGTCCGAACGCACTGCGCCACAGCCGGTGCAGAGCGGCATCGTCGGGCGCCTCGGCGAACCACTGCGCCAGAGCACGGAAGTCGGCCGAGCGATCGGAGCGTCCGGAGCGACGCTCGTTGAGGCTGGCCACCACGGCAAGGAGGTCGGGGATAGCCTGACGGGCGCGGCTGCGCAGCAGCTTCGCCTGGCTTGGGTGGCCGGGCTCGGAGACGAACCACTGGCGCAGGCCCTGCCAGCGCTCCCGCCATGCCGCCACGCCGGCGCGATAGGCGACCTCACGAGGATCACGCTCGCCCGTGACTTTGTCCTCGCGCTGGCCGTCACCGCCGCCCTGCCCGTCCGCGCGGCCCCTGCCCACCCCGCCGCCCGGGGCGGCGTCTTCGGCGTCGCGGCGGGCCACGATGCTGAGCAGACGTGTCACCTCCCCATCCTCAAAATCGGCTAGCAATCCCGATATCTCCGCGCCAACGGTGACGAGATCCTTGATGAAGCGCTCCAGATAGTCGACGAGCCGGTCCTTGTAGGCAAGGAAAGCGTCCACGTCGGCGTCGTGAAGCTCGATCGTGCGCCGCAACGAGCCCATGAACGCCTGGGCGTTGTCGGCGAGATCTTCGAAACGATCGACCAGGCCGCGCAACAGCAGTCCCAAGCGCGCGGGATCGGGATCGGCCTCGCCCGCCAGCTCGCGCAGGGCGCGCAACTGCGTGGCGATGTCCGCGAGGGCAACCGCTTGCAGGGCGCCGCGCTTGCCGAGTTGCTCCTCATACACTCCAAGTGCCCGCTCGGCGGCCTCGCCCGCGTGGGTCAGCTGATAGAGAAAGCGGGCGCGATGGAAATCCTCGACTGTCGTGACCCGGCTCGTATCGGGGTCGGCGCGAAGATTGCCCCACTCCACCAACTGCCCGAGCGCGTCGGCGAGCGCTTCCACTGGGACGTGCCCATTCGGCTCAGCCCGGGCGAGCGCCTCGTGGAGGTCCTCGGTGCGCAGGTGCACAACGAATCGCCGCTTCGCGGCGACGAACTCGCCCATCACCCGCCGATACAACGCGACGTTGGGTGTCGCGAGGTGGGCGAACGGCCTGAATCCTGAGGGCTCCACATCCGAGCACGTTAGCCTTCTGAGGGGACTGATGAGCGCAGAGACGGAGATCGCCGCCAGCCGATCCCTGGAGATCGGCGTCCCGGAACAATACGGCTGCGTCAAATGGCCGTAAGCACGTAGCAAGGCTCACGATCACCGCGCTGGATGCTGGATTCGACCGCGGCTGTGCGTAGGTTGGCGCAACGCCCGCCTACAACACCAAGGTCACCGTCAAGCACAAAGAGATGCACCTTGAACCGCCCCGGGTTTCTTGGAGACGGATCGGTTCGTCGGCGATGTGCACGTCGTGCCACTCGCTGGCCCAGTCGATCCCGCAGATTGCACCCACAGATCCTCCTCCTCGCTTGAGGTTTGTTTGAAAAACGCCGGCCAGGAGGTACCGTGGCGAGTGCTCATAGGCAGGCCCTCGGAGGGGCAATGAGCCGGCGATGGCCGCCATCTCCAATGACCACCACACGATCGCCGCGCCATCGAAGCTGCTCCCCGGCGCGCTCGACCGCGCCTTCCAGCGCCGCTTCGGCCGGCCGTCTCTCCGCTCCCAATCAAGGCCGTCGGGTGTGGCCTCGCCCATAGCTGCCGCCCGCTGTCTGTATACTGTCACCGTAATGAACGGGAAAGTCGAACGAATCGGTGATCTTTTCGGTCCCGATGTTCTGTATCGGCTTGCCGAGCGCCAGGCCGGCTATCTCACCGCGCGCCAGGCCGTGGCGACGGGAATGCCTCGATCGACTCTCGCCCATCATGCCCGTCCGGGGGGGCGGCTGCAGCCGGTGTCCAGGGGCGTGTATCGCCTGCGTAACTTCCCGCCATCCCCCCACGAGCACATCGTGGCGGGATGGTTGCGCACCCCTCCATCCGCCGACGCGGTGGTCTCCCATCAGAGCGCCTTGGAGTTGCACGATCTCTCCGACATCATCGCCGATCAAATCCATGTCAGCGTTCCCCGCAACCGCCGCCGCAAGGCCGTGGCCGGGCTGACCCTGCACGTCACTCAGCTGCCGATCCTCCCCACTGAACGCCGCGAGATGCTCGGCGTCCCTGTCACTTCACCGGAGCGGACGATCCTCGACGTTCTGCGCGACGGCGGCCCAAACGAGCAGATCGAGCTCGCGATCGCCCAAGCCCTGCGGCGCGGCCTGACGACCCGTCGGCGACTGGCCAGCACCGCCGAAGCGTTTCCAAAGACCTCCCAGCACCACCTCGCGGCGATACTGGAGAGGGTCATCCAGTGAGATACGCGACACCCGAAGCGTTCCGCACCGCGCTGGAGGATCGCCTCAAGCACGCGCAGAACGGGCAGGTGGGCTTGTCGCGCCTGCGCAAGCGCGTGGTCTTCGAGCGGCTGCTGGCTCGCCTGACCGCACATGCCTCGGGCGAGTGGGTCCTGAAGGGCGGCTTCGCGCTCGAGCTGCGCCTCGATGAGCTGTCCAGAAGCACGAAGGACATCGACGTCGACTGGCGCCTGGGGGAGGAGGACGCGACCGAGATACTGCTCGACGCGGCAAACCTGGACGCGGGAGACATGTTCGAGTTTCGCCTGCAGCGAGCCGACCCGGACGAACAGCTCGAGGGCGGCGCCCAGCGCTGGAGCGCGATCGCGCTGCTCGACGGACGCGAGTTCGAGCGCATCCTCATCGATGTGACGTTCGCGACGGAGCCGGTCCTCGCACCCGACACGGTGATGTCCTTCGGGCTACTCGCGTTCGCCGGTCTCGGCTAGGTGCAGGTGAGGACGCTCGCGATCGAGCAACACGTCGCTGAGAAGGTCCACGCCTACACCCGCACCTATGCCGGCGATCGGCCGAGCTCGCGCGTCAAGGATCTCGTCGACATAGACGTCATCGCCGCCACGACCCGGGTCGACTCGGTCCAGCTACGAGCAGCACTGGACACCGTCTTCGCTGAGCGTGCCACTCACCCGGTCCCCTCGAAGCTGCCGCCGCCACCCCGGAACTGGGCCGGCACCTGGTCAAAGCTCGCGGCGAATCTGCCCATACCGCCCACGCTCACCAGCGGACACCAAGCGGCGGCGGCGTTCCTCGACCCGCTTCTCGCAGACACGGTCACAAGCCACAAATGGGAGCCAGAAGCTGGCTGGCAGCCGTTGTAGAACGCTCAGGCCGCTTCGCCCGTACCCGCGTCCTCGCCGCTCGCCACGTCTTCATGGCTCTCCGCGGCGCTCTGGCCGTCCCCGCTACCCTTCGCCGCCTTCGCCGTAAACGCCCGCTCCGCGAACGCCGCCCCGTAAGCCGGATCGGGAGCGTAGTCGGCGTAGATTTCGGTCGTAGCCAGGTTTCGGTGCCCCATCCACTCCTGCAAGGTGCGCATCGGCACGCCGGCTGCGGCCATCCGCGTCCCGAACGTGTGCCGCAGCGAGTGGAACGTGATTGCGCCCTCGCGCCCGCAGCGCTGTCCCATCCCGGCGGCCTCCATCGCGGCGTAGAAGCGCTTGCGAATCTGCGAGGCGTCGTAGGGCTCGCCCGTCTGCGGATGGCAGAACACCAGGTGATCGTCGCCCTGGTAGAGCGAGCGCTTGAAGTGGCGCTCGAGCTCGCCGCCGAGCCGATCGGCCATCGGCAGGGCGCGCGAGGAGCGCTTGGACTTCGGCGTGCCCAGCCTCGCCGGCGGCGTCGAAGAACACGTAGCCGGCCAGGGACATCGCCGGGTCCAAGCGGCAAAGGTAGCGCAACCCCGCAAAGCGGGCCTGGGCGAGCACCGCCGCCCAGCCCAGCGTCAGGCCATAGTCGGCCGTGGTGTGAATCTCGCCGCCTGCGCCGAACTCGCCCGCCACGCGAACGCAGCAGTCGGCCAGACGAACCTCGGCCTGCCGCGAGGCCGTGAAGTGGGCCTTGCCAGCGAGGTCCTGCTCATCGACCACGGTCACGCCCTGGTAGATCTCCAGCAGACCGGCCACCGGGCGCTCGGCGAGGCAGCACGCCCCCGAGAGCGGTGACGGAGCAACGGTTGAACCGCCAGGTGTCCCGCTCGTTGAAGCACCACGCGCCGAGCTCGGCGGAGTGGATTCGATCAACCTCGGCGCCGGCACGCAGCACGAGCTCGGGGAACTCCTCAAGCCCCTTGAGATCCTGCGGCGGGGCCGACCGGAAGGACGGAGCTCGCCAGCCCGTCAAGTCCGTCAAGTCAAGAGCGGCAAGACACGGGAGCTGCCGCAACGTCGAGATCGGCTTGCAGAAAAAGCGCCACCGAGAGGTGCGTCGAGCACCCAGTTTCGCCCACCTTTTTTTCTAGATTGCACCCCGTTTGCACCCCGCTCAAGGCCTCCCATCCCTCCCCTCCGACGAAAAAACCCTCCATTTGGAGGGCTTTTTCAAGTAGCGGGGGC
>Ga0181538_10004498_pt1 | contig 13002 bp, 13 predicted proteins | sample PEATcosm2014_Bin_40_FD_119773 | JGI IMG/M metagenome (GOLD analysis project Ga0181538, IMG submission 119773) | Peatland microbial communities from MTU Mesocosm Facility, Houghton, MI, USA - PEATcosm2014_Bin23_30_metaG | ecosystem: Environmental > Terrestrial > Soil > Wetlands > Peat | place...
CCTGGGCACAGGCAAGAGTGTCTGTGCACCACCTATCTCTTCGGTATTGCCGGGGCCGTTTTTGGAACTGCGCTGAAGTAACCGGTCAAAACGCAATTAGCCCCCACCGTTTCACCCGCACCAACTTTGAACTGCCCCATGCCTCCACCCGCCGGGGAGCCCAAAGCAAGACCGGAAACGCTTACGATGCGCTGTTCACGCGCCAAGTGATCGAAGAACGCCAGTAGCCCATAGTAAGTGCCATCAAGCCGCAGGTTGAAAGGCATCTCAGTGTAAATATCCTTCTGCACCAGAGTCTGCGGCATGAAAGTGCGAATATTCACGTCAGCAGCTTTGGCGTCAGCGAACACCGTCTTCAGGAAATCATCAGTGGACTGTTCCTCAGGAACAATGGACCTTAGCGCCTCGAGCTGCTTCTGCAGTTCCGCAATTCGATTCAGGTACGCGGCCCGCTCTCGTTCGATCGACTGGTTGCGCAGGTTCTCCACCTTGAGCTTTTCGGTTTTTTCCATCAGGGCATTCCGCGTTTGCTGAACGGGGAGTACCAGGAAATAGAAAACCGCTCCCGCCAGAGCCACCGCGATCAAAGCATAAACCCCGCCCTGCACAGCTACCGGAAGTTCACCGAACGTTTTGGGCATCGCCATGGCGCTAGTACTCTCTCTGCCTGTGGTCCATCTAGCAATCTCGTAGGGGCGGCTCGCGAGCCGCCCCTACCGCGTTTCGCAATTGCTCGCGGGCGGTTCGCGAACCGCCCGCGTTGCGCTTACATTCCGGGCCGCGGAGGGGTAGCGGCTCCGGCGCTAGCCTGGGTGGCCGTTGTCGCCGCCGAAGGCGGTTTATACGAACCGTCCAAGCTGAACTTGTAGCTTACAAAATCCGGTTTGTCGTCTTCGTAGAATTGTCTGAGCTGCACGTCATCGAAAGACCCGGAGCTTTTCAACAAAGCCAGCAAGGTTGCAACCGAATTAGCAGACCCCGCTTGCCCCTGGATGGCCACGCGGCCGCCGTCATTAGTCACGGAAGCAAAAAAGAGGTCGGTGGGAGTTTTGGCCACCACACTTCCCAGGACACCCATGAATTCTGTCGGGCCCACGCGGCTGGTTTGAAGCAGTTGGACGGCTTTGACGCGCAGCTCGAGCCGCGCGCGCGTGCCTTCGTATCTCGCGTTTTCCTGCCGGATGGCCACCAGACGCGTCTGCTCCGCCTGCTGTTTCCTGAGTTCCACATTCAGCTTGTCTATCGACCCGCTCCAAATCAAGTACATGAGACCCACAATCCCAAAGCTCACCACCAGGGCACCGAGGAAAATCCACACCTGCAGCATCGACTTCTGGGCAGGCGCCACAGGCTTAGCCTTTGGCTTCGGCGCCGCCAACCCCAGTAGGTTGATCTTAATGAAGGACATAGTCAGTCAAAGCTCCTCAGCGCCAGCCCTGTCGCCACGCACAGACTGGGGGCAATATCCTGCAGCAGAGCCTCGTCGAACTTCCGTGCATCCACCTTCACCCTTCGAAAAGGATCGATGATTTCCACAGGCACGCGGAATTCCTCCTTCAATTGCTCCACCAAGCCATCGATCATGGCCGTCCCGCCCGCCAGGTAAATCGCCTGAGTGTTGTCCGCTGAAGATGCCTGCCGGAAGTAGTCGAAGGTCTTCTGAACCTCCAGCATCAGGATCTCCGTGACAGAGCGAAGATGTGGAATCTTCTGTTCGGGCGTTATGCCACCCACTTGCTGGCCCTGCTTCAGCTTTTCCGCATCTTCGTAATTCAGGTCGAGTTCTTTTTGCAAAATGTCCGTATACTGGTTGCCCCCGACCGAGACATCCCGCGCAAACAAGGGGGACTCTCCTCGTCCCACCACGATGTTGGTAATGCTGGCGCCGATGTTGAGCAGAGCCACGATCATATCCGGAGGAACTTCGTAGTTCGCTCCGAAGGCGTTGAAGACGGCAAAGCCGTCGTAGTCCACCACAAAGGGCGTCTTATTCGCCTGGTTCAGCACGTTCGTGTGGTTGAGAATCTTCTCCCGTTTCGCCGCCACCAGCATGACGTCCGTTCCCTCGCCCGAGGAAGAATCCCCCAGCGGCTGGTAGCTCAGGTTCACATCGGATATGTCAAACGGAATGTGTTGCTGGGCCTCGTAGGGCATGACCTCACCGAGGTCCTCGCCGCTCGCAGCATTGACCGTGATTCTCTTCACGATCACAGCGTGCCCGGAAACCGAAGTGGCCACGTTGCGAGTTTTAATTTTGTTGCCTTCGAAGATCCTTTCGATGGCGGCAGAAACCGTGAGGGCGTCCATGATCGCGCCGTCCACCACAGTGTCCTGTCCCAGGAGTTCCAGGCCGAAGTTCACCAGTTCGTAGGAGTCTCCGTGTTTCTTGAGCTCCACGGCCTTGACGGCGCTCGAACCGATATCCAACCCGATCAAGCCCTTCGATTTCCCCATCCCAAACATCTGTTTAGCTCCCTACTGATTGGTAAAACCTTTCCTCCGCGTCGAACGACGGCTGGATTGTGTACTCTCCATCTCCATCCAGCGGTCCAGCAGCGTCTTCTTGAACTTCCAGCGATTGCCTAGCTTAAAGGCGGGGATCCTCTCATCAGAAACGTACTTGTAGAGCGTTTCACGGGAGACTCCCAAGTACTCCGACGCTTCCCGAATGTCCATTACTTCTCTAACTTCTGCCATACGCTAAAACCCCGCAATTTAAGCTCTGTTTGTGGTGGCTTCGGAACACGGGCCTCTCAGGCAAAGGAATCGTTGCACTCTCCCGGGTCGATGCATATACGCCTTGGGCTCGCGCCCTGTCAACGTGTATTGGGGGGGGATTGTGGTGATCGTTGGAAAGTTCTTGGGTGTTTTTGCCATTATCTACCGTGTTTTACACAATATCTTAGGCCGTACGCCGGCACACCCCTATGTATAAGGCCACTTATTCCTCCTTTCCATAGTACTTTCGTGCTGTCGCTGCCCCGCCCAACGGTAGTGTCCTAATTTGGCCCGTAGCGCCGGCTTCCAGCCGGCACTGGAGCCGCCAAGATGGCGGCGCTACGGCCAATTTAGGACAGCACCCACCCAATCCCCGACACACCCAATCCCCGGGTTGACGCCTTCGCCGGGAGGGTATATACCTGCCTTGTGTCGGAGTCAAAACGGATACTCCGCTTCCTATGAATTCCCTTCCTGTCAAAAGCCGCCTGCTCCTGGCCAGCCTATCAATCTGGCTGCTGGCCGGCGCGCCAATCAAAGGGCAAGAGCCGTTGAGCGCTGCCGATGTGGAACGGGTTGCACGCATTTTCGACCTTGGACGTTCTCCTGTCTCTCTGCATTGTTCGATCCAGCCGCAGAAGCCCGCGCTTGACTTCGCGTTTCGCTTCGATCTGGGCTACATCATCGGTTGCCCACTCTCCTCGTTCGGAGGGCGCGCAACCGACGTCTTCGTCTTCGCTCGAATTACTCCGCAAGGCGGCCGGCCCCTTCTGTTCGGCGAGGACTACCGGTTGCCGGAAGCGACGGAAGTGACCAGGTCCCGCCAACTGAAACAGGACTTCGAGATGAGCGGAGGATTGGCAGTAGGGGAGGGACTTTATCAAGTGGAAGTGCTGGTCATGGACCAGCAAACGGCAAGCACGTCGCGCAAGCGCTGGCTCGCGCGGGTGGGCCACGCCGGGAACAAGCGGGCTGTCGAATCGGCCGTCGCTCCCGGGTCCGTCATTTCTATGGGAGCTCGGCCGTGGCCCATCGCAATGGATAAGAGCGGCAGAGGCCTACGCCTGACGGTGCTGCTGGATGCCGAGCCCCTGAATCCCCGCACGCCGGCCCTGCGCGCCTGGGATCGGGCCTTCCTGCTGGGCTCGCTATCCACTTTACTGAAGCAGATCCCGTGTGACACGGTACGCCTGCGGGCCTTCAATCTCGAGCAGCAAAGAGAACTGTTCCGAAAGGACGAGTTCGATGATGCGGGGTTCCTCGAACTCGCCAAGTCGCTTCGCACGCTGGAACTGGGAACGGTCTCCTACCGCGTTCTGCAACAGCAGCAAGGCGGGCTCGATCTGTTGTTGAATTACGCTAATCAGGAATTGATTGCACAAGATCCGGCAGATGCCGTCATCATACTTGGGCCCCGCTCGCGCTACTCCGCAGCCATTCCCCGCGAGCGGATCAAGGAGCGCGAGACCGCCAATCCGCGTTTCTTCTACTTCGAGTACTTTCCCGGCCACCAGATGTTCAGTCAACCCGTGGACGCTTTGAGCAGTCTCACCAAACGTCTGGACGGAACCGTTTGCTCGATTTTCTCTCCGGGCGACCTTGCGCACTGCGCGCAGAAACTGCTCGCCCGAGTGCAGCCGCGGATGGAGCCTTCCACTCCCAGCCGTTGGCCGGCGCGTCCCTCGCCAAAGAACTAACCTGGCTCCCAGCCGCTCATGCTCGTCGGCGGAGGGGCGCCCTGAAATCAGGGAATACCTGGGAGCGCGGGCATCCTGCCCGCCTGTCGTGCCGCAATTCCACACAAGCTGCGGGCAGGGTGCCCGCGCTCCCGGGCATTTTCAAAGCAGGGCGAGATTCCTCGCTACGTTCGGAAGGACAGCATCGAGGAAGAACCCCGCTACTCGACGCTGAAGCCGGCGCTGGTTGTGGCTGAGCCGTGGGTGAAATCACCGGCGACCTAAGACTCTGTGACGCGACATCGTGCTGTGCGTTCCCGGCTTAATTGTTGGCTTCGGTGGCAAGCTCCAGTTCGGAATAGCCGGTAGTGAGGCTCATAGAAACCTGGTCACCCTGCAATCCCACATTCATGGCCTGGAAGGGATTTGGCCTGCCCGGGTTCTGGGTTTCCCACGCCATCTGTTGGACCAGCTTCAACCCGTCGAAGACCTGCCGCAAGCCGGCGGCGGATTCCGAAGACTTGCAATCCATCTTCAAGCCCAGGGTGACGTTATCGGCGGCGGCCACGCTGTAGGTGAGGGAGTTGACATCGGCAAAGACCTTCTGCCAATCCAATTTCAAGCTCCCCTGATTCGGCATCCACCCTCGAAACCAGTCCGAGATGGCAGGACCCACAGCCACACCCCAGATGGGCGCGTCTTTATCGGCATGATCCACCAGGCCCGCCATTCGACTGTCGGAGCCGACTGCGGGAGACTGGCCGCTACGCGCTTCCAGCATGGAGGTGAGCGCCGTAAGCGAACCGAAGGCCCCGACGGAATCCTGGAGCACCACCACGCAGGTTCCCGCGATTCCCGCCTCGAGGCAGTAGGCCTGCTTCCCGGCGATCGTGTTGGGCGCCATATTGCGCTCCTGGGCGCTTTCCGCGATCGCCTGGGCGCTGAAGTTGCCGGTGGCGAAGCCATACAGCGCCACTTCCGCGCCGCCGGGCTGCCATCCTATGACCAGGCCCGAGATGTCCGTCTCGCGAATGCCCAGTTGCCCCAACTCGTCAACCAGCTTGCGCAGCCTAGGCCCGATGTAACGTTGGCGCAGGCTGGAGTAATTGGGAAGAGCGCGCAGTTTGGCGGGGTTCGAAAACTCCAGGCGGACCGTCCTGGTGGGAAACCCATTCAACGCTTCCTTCACCAAGTCCTGCGCCGGGGCCGCGGCGGGCAAAGCCACCAGCATTAAGGCCGCAAGACCGAGCAAAGGCAGTAACTTCGTACTCAGTTTCATATTCATGAATTCTCCTCGTCGGGTGGGCGGTTCACTAACCACCCCTGCTTGCTCCCCAATAACGTCATGTTACTTCGATGCGCGGTTACCAACATGGGTCTACTCGTCGCGGCGGATCGCGAACCGCCCCTACGAGTCTCGGATCATAGCAGAATATTATTTAGACGCAGTGAAAAAGCTTCCGGCTTGTGCTACAATCCCCCCAGACGTAAGACGAGTGATTCGGTCGCGCCGCAGTGTCGGTCAGTTCGGGACGCGGTCGGTCGACCCGCGTTCACACCTGACGACCTTCTTGATCCCCTCCGGAGACCGATCAGTGCGGCCTTGTTCAACCTCCACGGGTTCGCCTCGACGTAGCGGTCGTGCCGAGACGCAGTAAGGAGGCCGGCATGTTCGAGATGGTTAACGAGGAAAAAACGGAGCCCCGGGACCGGAAAGTGCTGCTCGAGAAGATTGGCCTTTTCTTAGCGGCGTTCGTTGTCCTGGGAGGTGTGGTTTACCTCTTTGCGTTTTATTCTGCGCACTAGTGTGGTGTCCCATGTAATTCTTGGCCACAACCGATACTGTGGAGGGCGGCGCAGAGATTGACTTCAATGTCTGCGCCGCCCCTGCCCATTGGAAAATGCCGGGCAGGGCCAGGACACTAGCTAGAGGCTGCGAGCGGAAATCGCTCAACCACCAGGCTTAAAGCCTCGGCGGAGGTGTGTATGCTGCCCTCCAACTGCGCATCTTCCACGGCCTGAAGGATTTCCTTAAAAATCGGACCGGGTAAGTATCCTCGCGCGATCAGATCGTCGCCCCTCAGAAGAGGCGTGGGGCGGACTTTCTCCGGCGGAGTTTCCTCGAGAATACGCCTTGCCATCTCATAAGTGCTCAGATCGCCGTGACTCGCAAGGCAGTCCAGGCGATGCAACTCGAGGTGCTCGGCAAAGCCGGGCAGGCGCAGGAAGCGTAATTGGGTTGAACTGCGCATGCGAGGAAAATCCATGAAGCGCAGGTGGTTTCGAACCAGCGCAACCACCTGTTCCGTGTCGCGCGAGGGAAGGCGCAGTCGGCTCAAAATCTCCTCCGCCATCTTAGCTCCGACTTCCACGTGATTATCGAAGCGGATGCGTTCGCGCACGGAGAATGTGGGCGGCTTGCCCACATCGTGAAGGAGCACACCCAAGGCCAGCGTGGGCGTGGGCGAGCGCAGGCCCTCGAGCATCATCATGGTGTGAACCCACACATCTCCCTCCGGGTGAAACTCCGGCGGCTGGGCCACGCCTTGCATTCGCTTGACCGCAGGCAGCACTTCCTCGAGCAGCCTTGTCGAGTCGAGAAGCTCAAAGCCCTGCCGGGGATGTCCTTCGGTGAGGATCTTCAGAATCTCGTCGCGCACGCGCTCCGAACTCACCAGGCGGATTTCCGCCGCCTGCTTCCGGATGGCTTCCGCCGCCCCTCCATCAAGTGTGAACCCCAGGCGCGCCGCAAAGCGCACGGCGCGCAACATGCGCAGGCGGTCTTCGCTGAAGCGCGCGTAAGGATCGCCGATCGCGCGCACCCGCCGGGCATGGATGTCGGCCTGCCCGCCTACATAATCGAGCACCTGTTCCTTCACCGGATCGTAGAGAAGGCCGTTGATGGTGAAGTCGCGCCGCAGCACGTCTTGCTGCGGCGTCTTTGAGTAGCGGACTTCACTCGGGTGCCGACCGTCGGTATAGCGTCCGTCGCTGCGGAACGTCGCCACTTCCACGTTGCCCTCGGGACGCGGCACTAACATCACGCCGAATTGGGCGCCCACCCCGATGCTCTCCGGAAAAAGCCGCGTCACCTGCTCGGGCGTGGCATCGGTCGAGACGTCGTAATCCTTAGGCGTCGCTCCCATCACTAGGTCGCGCACACAGCCGCCCACGAGGAAAGCTTGAAAGCCCTCCGTGCGTAACCGCTCGAGAATATCCACGGCGGCTTGCCGCTTGGCATCCATGCATTCTATTAGACCCGATGCGCCGCCGCGCTGCAAGCGCCATGGAGTGCGGCAGCGCGGCTGCCGCCTTGGAAGTCGCGGGAACGAAGGTTGAAGGAGAAAGTCTAGTGTCGCGTTACCGAAGAAAGTGAAACAGCAGGTTCTTGGCTGTGAGTGGTCTTGCGTAGGGCGTCAAGGAAGTCAGTATTATGATCCACCCTAACCTCTGTGGCGGCGGTATTTGCTTCTTCGCACCAGCCGAAAACGGCGGCACCCCATACATTCGCACAGTTGAAATCCAAATATCCGCGCTGCCCAGTACAGAAGGCGAGGAAACTCTAGTTCCCCAAGTCTTCGTGACCTGCATCTCAAGCATGGGCGGTCAGGAACGTACATCTTGCGCCTCGGAGATAGGTCCGAACCTTGAATCGAGTCTTTCCTCGCGAAGCTAATTCTGCTCTTGAAAACCTAGAAAATCAACTCCTGAAGTGTCCGATGCTCTGTCACCCTGGGTCCAGCGAAGGGTCTCAGCAGTTATCTGTTCCGTCAAACTGAAGGGATGCTTCGCTCGGCATGACAGCGGGGTAACTCCGCCGCACTCCAAGAATTTAATTCAAGTTTTGGCAAGCTCATGCCGATAGATGAATCAAACGGCAAAGCCTGCCGGCGACGCGAAAAGTTACTCACCCTGCGACGCCGAGACCTTGGCGGAGAGCGTGCAAGAAAAAGGACTGTTAGCTTACTTGATAATCAACGCTGGCCGCCAAGGCACCCTCCTTGCGGAAGAACAAGGCAGTAGGCAGTGGGCAGTGCGGCTGCGCCGCCCCGGCTTGCGGAAAGGCTATGCCTTTCCGGCTTCAGCCTCAGATCATGTTCCTGGGTTGAGGCTGCGCCTCAACCGGCGAGGCGCAGCCTCGCCAAAAAAACAGCAATTGAATAGCGGCGACCCGGAAAGGCGAAGCCTTTCCGCAAGACACGGCGGCAGAGCCGCACCATCTAATCGAAGGAGAGTTAGAAGCTTCTGTTCGAAACCCGAAGTAGGTCGATCCTAACGCGAATGAATTTGTTCCCTGACTTGCTCTTCCCTTCCCGCGTTGCCATGTTACCATCATAGGTTCTCCCATTTGAGAGCAACTCAAACATGTCCAAGATCCGAGTTCGTTTTGCACCTTCACCGACAGGCTACCTGCACGTGGGCGGAGCGCGCACGGCGCTTTACAACTGGCTTTATGCGCGGCGCCACGGCGGTGTCTTCATCCTGCGCATTGAAGACACGGACGCTGACCGTTCCAAACCTGAGCTCAGCCAGGCGATTCTCGAGAGCATGAAGTGGCTGGGGCTCGATTGGGATGAAGGGCCGTTCTATCAATCGCAGCGCCTGGAGCGCTACAGCGAGGTGGCTGCGGAGCTCGAAAGGCGCGGCCATGCCTATCCGTGTTTCTGCTTGCCGGAAGAACTCCAGGCCAAGCGCGCCCAGGCGGAAGCGGAGAAAAGGGCCTGGAAATACGAAGGAACGTGCCGCAGACTCTCAGACGAAGAACGGCAGCAGCGGCGCGACGTGGGGCGTCCCTGGGCGCTCCGCTTCAGTGTTCCGGCCACAGGCCGCACCAGCTTTGACGACCAGGTCTTCGGCCACCTTGAACTCGAGAACCAGGAAATTGAGGACTTCGTTTTGCTCCGCTCGGACGGTCACCCCACTTACCACCTGGGCGTTGTAGCCGACGATCTCGACATGGGCATTTCGCATGTGGTGCGCGGCGCCGATCACCTCTCGAACACGCCCAAGCAGATCCTGGTTTACCGCGCGCTGGGCGCGCCGGAACCGCAATTCGCGCATTTGCCGTTGATCCTCGGCCCGGACAAACAGCGTCTCAGCAAACGTCACGGAGCGACTTCGGTGGGCGCCTACCGCGATATGGGCATCCTGCCGGAAGCTTTGGTGAACTTCCTTGCCCTGCTGGGCTGGACGCCGCCTGAACAGAAGGAAATCGTGCCGATCGAGGAGATGGTGAAGCAGTTCGAGCTCACGGCCGTTTCCAAATCGAATGCCGTCTTCGATCCGGAAAAGCTCGCCTGGATGAACAGCGAGTACCTGCGGCATCTGCCCACCGAACCCCTTCTCGCGCTGGCTGAAGAGGAGTTGAAGTCTGCCGGGCTCTGGCAGGAGACGTTCGCCGGCGTGGAAAAAGAGCGCTTCGAGGTTTCCACCCGCCTGCTGCAAACTCGCGCGCGGAGTATCAGAGATTTCTCAGTGTCCGGGCGCGCCTTCTTCAGTGAAGAGTTCGAGTACGACGCCGAAGCGCAGAAGAAATTCTGGAAAGACGCAAGGTTGCTCGAGTTGCTCGACGAGTTGGGTTTGCGGCTTGCGGAGTCAAAAACCTTCGACCTCGCAGGGACGGAGGCTACGCTGCGAGCACTGGCGGAAGAGAAAGGCGTTAAGGCAGGCCTGCTGATCAACGCCACGCGCGTGGCGCTCACCGGTCAAGCGGTTGCTCCAGGCTTGTTCGAAGTGATGCTGGCGTTAGGGCAAAGCCGCGTCGCGGAGCGGCTGCATCGAGCCGCAGCGTATCTGCGCGCAGCCCGTTAACCCCAATTCCGAAGTTGCGAGGCTCGACGGGAAGCAACCCCTCACCCGGCTCGCTACTCTCGCCACCCTCTCCCCAAGGGAGAGGGCCCTCGACCACGAATGTTATCAGCCCTCTCCCTTGGGGAGAGGGTGGCCCGCTGCCGGCGCTTTCACCAGCCGGAGCGGGCCGGGTGAGGGGTCACTTCCAAAGAATCCTAACACCCGTAGCCCTTCGAGACCTGTGATGAGAGACCCGAACTAGGAACTACGTGTCGTATCAATTTTCTTGCGCAGCGCCTCGTAGGTCTCGACCGCGATGATCGCCGCGGCAAGCACCGCCCCAACGGTGACGAGAACTTCCCTTGTACCTCTCAGGATGTTCAGGAATTTCCGCATCGGTGTTAACCTCCGAGGGGTCAACCACTCCAGTTCGGTGCTTACAGATCAGTGAGAATGGAGGCGATTCTAATTGTGATATTGGACGTCCAATGCTGCCTCTCGACCAAGCTGCATCACCACTTTTTCCGGCAGCTTCCCATTATACTGTTGCAAGCTGAGGATTGTCGCCTCGAGCTGTTTCGCCGACAAATCCAACAGACCACAGCAGCGCGGCAGGGAAAAGCGCTGCTTGCCGGCGCTGCCCGGATTGAAGAACAGCCTGCCGCACAGCGCGACGGCGCAGGGCAAGTGGCTGTGACCGAAAATCACGACGCGGGTGTTCTGATCGAAAGCTCGCAGGAAGGCATCCCGTCCTCGTGGCGCGGGCGCCTCGGTGCGTGCCAGCTTAGCCCATTTTTCGAGTTCGGTTTGCGCCGCCGGCAATTCGTGAAGCATTTCTACTCTAACGGCGTCACTCAAAGCTGCGCCTCGCGGAGCGCCGCGCCGAGTTGTTTCGCCCAGGTTTAGGCTTAAGCTCAAGCTCAAGGGAAGACCGGCGAGTTGTGAGTCGACGTTTCCTTTCACCACCTGCACGGGAGCGATTCTCTCGAGTTCGTCCAACACCTCCACATTTCCCACGTCTCCCGCGTGCAGGATCAACTCGACGCCCGCCAACAACTCCGAGAGACGCGCGTCGAAGAAACCGTGGGTGTCCGAAACTACGCCGATCTTCATCGGGTTACTCCCTGCTCTTCGGCGATGACTTCTTTCGCCCGTTGCCTGCACGTCTCGCAGCGCGCATGGCTGACAAGGCAGAAGGCTATACTTCCGTTGCAGCCGCACGTGCAGGGCTCCATGTTCAGTTGCAGCAACACATGGTTCCGGCGCTCTTTGTTGAGCGACGCCAGATCCAGGCCGGGCAGATCGGTGATGTTCGTGGGAGTGAACTGGCCGGCCACTTGCGGACAGCGTGTATCTTGAAGTCGTAATGGGGCGGGCTGGACGTTCGGCCGGTCGGGCTTCAACTCCCAAACCAGGGCGGCCAACGCCACAAGGGTGACAATAAAATAAATCACCGATCCGCGTGAGGTGTCTGGTGGGTGGGGCTTCCCCAACTGCTTGGGGCTCGTTTCCTCTGTCGCCATACTATTCCGAGCCCTTTGCTGAAGCCCCGTGGCGCGCCACTTTCAGAGGAAACGATATCGGCACGCTGGTAGGCGGAAGGCAGGCGTGGTCGTTGCAAGCCTGATACGCGAATTTCCCCTTCACCTCGTAGTCCCCGGGCGGCACTTTGGGATCGAGCTGGAATGCGACATCAACGCGAACCGTTCCCTCATAAACGGAAAGGGGCGTGTCCGAAAAGGCGAACTTCTTGGGCTCCCCTTTGGGATAAGTTATGTCATTCCGGGTCACTGCCTTATTCGGCTCGAGCTTGACTTCCGTAGGAATCAGGTAGTCGAGAGAGGGGTGATGGTCGTTGATGTGGTAGCCGGGGAGAACCTCCGCCACTACCGCCGCATTCGCGACGGATCCGGGTCGCGCCGCTCCAGGGGCCATCGTGACTTTTGCTTTTACAACCTGCTCCGGAGCCTGCGCCCAAACCGCCGCGGAGGCCAAAGCGCACGAGATTATAAGCACGACGAGAGTCTTCATAATCACCTTTTCAGCATCGCCGGAACAGCCCTTGTGGCTGCCCCGGGCGAACACGTGAGTCGCCCCAAAGTATGAAACGGGAGTTCTGTCATTCTGAGCGCAGCGAAGAATCCCAGCAGTTCCGGTCCCATCAAATACGGGGATTCTTCGCTACGCTCAGAATGACACAGCCCGCGGTATTGTTCATCCGACCACCCGATCTCCGGATCACCCGATTCCGTTCACGCTCCGGGTTTCAGCAGCTTTTCCATCTGTTCTCGCGCCAGTTTCAGGCTGACTTGGCAGGCGCGGTCCACCTGGCGGCATTTCAGCACCGTCAAATTGCAGTTGCACGGGCAATGCTGCTCGCCGAGTTGCTTTTTCAAAGTCTCTTTCTGCTCAGCGGTCAGCTTGGACAAGTTCAAGCCGGGAATTTCCGAATCGATGGTGGCGGGATCGCCCAGCGCGATTTTGGTTTCGGTGCCCGGCACCAAGGCCGGCTTGAAATCCGATTTCTCCGTCGCTGGACTCATGGCCAGCAGTTGCTGCACTTCTTCCTCGATGATGGCGGGATTTATACCGCCGGTGTGCTTGGCGTAAATGCGGCCGTCGCGCCCGATCACGAAGGTGGTGGGCAGCCCAAGGATCCCTCCGTAGAGTTCCCCGATCCGCTGGTTGCCGACCGCCACCGGATAGTTCATCCGGAACTCCTTGTAGAAATCCACAACCGGCGCGGAGTCGTCGTCCATCGAAATGCCGATAATTGAAAAGCCCTGGCTGGCGTACTTCTCCTGCATGACGACGAATC
>Ga0181538_10004501_pt1 | contig 12990 bp, 10 predicted proteins | sample PEATcosm2014_Bin_40_FD_119773 | JGI IMG/M metagenome (GOLD analysis project Ga0181538, IMG submission 119773) | Peatland microbial communities from MTU Mesocosm Facility, Houghton, MI, USA - PEATcosm2014_Bin23_30_metaG | ecosystem: Environmental > Terrestrial > Soil > Wetlands > Peat | place...
CGACTGCGTGAAGCCGGAGTTGAATTCGTCAAGGGCGATATCCGATTCGCCAACGAATTCCCCACCGGACCGTTTGAGTCCATCATCGAATGCTCGGCCGAACCTTCCGTGCTGGCCGGTTACGCCGACTCGCCGGACTATCTCATGGAAACAAATTTTCTGGGCACTTACCGCTGCCTCGAAAAAGCCCGGCAATGGCAAAGCAATTTTTTGTTTCTTTCCACCAGCCGTGTTTATACCATGGCCCCGCTGGAAGCGCATCCCTGGCGCGAAAGCGAAACGCGTTTTGAGTGGCTGGACGTCGCCGGAGCACCGATTTCCTCGCAAGGTGTGCGGGAAGAAAGTGCATCACAAGGTGCTCGCTCGCTTTATGGACTGACCAAGTTTGCCAGCGAGGGGCTGATTGAGGAATACCGCGCTGGGTTCGGACTTCATGCGGCTATCAATCGCTGCGGCGTCATTGCCGGCCCGTGGCAAATGGGCAAAGTGGATCAAGGCGTCGTGTCGCTGTGGGTGCTGCGTCACTATTTCGGCAAACCGCTTTCTTACATCGGCTACGGCGGCACCGGCAAACAGGTCCGCGATGTCCTGCACGTGGACGACCTCTGCGAACTGGTCGAGGAACAGCTTGCGAACTTCACTGCTTGGGACGGCTGGCTGGGAAATGTCGGCGGCGGGCTGAAAAATTCCGCTTCGCTTCAGGAACTCACCGATGTGTGCCGGAAAATTGCGGGGCGCGAAGTTCCCATTGCCGCCGAACCAAAAAATCGTCAGGCGGATTTGCGCATTTTCCTCGCCGATTGTTCCAGATTGTTTGCGCGGACCGACTGGCGTCCGAAGCGCGGCGTGGCCCAAGTCATTGCGGACATTTTTGAATGGGTGCGCGCCCACGAGAGGGAATTGCAACCGTTCGTATGAAAAGCGATTCACGCGCCGAAAATCTGTTGTCGAGTGGCATCATTTTTTCCGCCGTCAGTTTTCTGACGCTCCTCGTCCATTATGTCTTTCAAATTATCGTCAGCCCGCAATTGGGCGGCAATGCCGGCGAATACGGACTGGTCCTCGCCACCATCACGTTCATTGGCTTTCTCGGAATTCCGCTGACCATCGCCTCACAAGCTGTTACGCATTACATCGCGCGTTTTCATTTCAGTGGCGACGACGCACGGCTGCACGGTCTGCTGGCCGGCTGCCGCAAATTTCTTTTCCACATCACAATCGTCGGCTCGGTCATCGCCATCGTCCTCGTCAAGCCGCTGGGCGATTATTTCAATATTCCGCGCACGAGCCTCACCCTCATCGCGCTCGTTTGCGTGTTGGCCGGACTTTGGAGTTCATACGCGACGGCGCTGTGTCAGGGGCTCGGCTGGTTCAAACGGCTCGCTTTCATCGGATTGCTGGCCGCGTTGCTGCGGCTTTTGTTCGGTGGACTTACGACCAAAATCTGGCCGACCGCCGAATGGGCTGTCGCCGCCTCCGCGGTAATGTTGCTGTCGAATCTCGTTTTGTTTTTTTGGAAAAAAGATTTTCCGCGCCGGACGGAAAAAGTCATTTCTCCGTGGACGCCGGAATTCAGGCAGTTCCTTATCGTCAGCTTCGCTTGGGCCATTGGCTCAAACTGTTTCAACCAAGGCGACCTGCTCGTGGCAAATAAATTTTTTTCCAAGAGCGAAATTGATGCTTATGGCTCCGCCGGCTTGCTCGCCCGCGCATTGCCAACGGCCGTCGGCCCGCTGTTGGCCGTTTTGTTTACACATCGTTCCGGCCGGCATCATGGTGACGCATTGCGTGAACAGTTGAAATTACTCGGCCTATACGCTTGCGGCCTGTTCTCCGGCGCCATCGGCCTTCTCGTGTTGAAAACGTTTGCCCTGCAACTCCTGCATCGCAACACACCGGATGCTGCCGGAATGATTGGCCAGCTTTCCCTCACCATGGTTTTCGTTGGCCTGCTTCAGGCGCTCGGCACATGGGCGCTGGCGAGCCGCTGGATCAAACTTTCAATGCTCTATGGCGGACTCGGCGTCGCTTACTGGATTACTTTGCTGTGCTTGGGCAAATCACCGACGGACCTGCTGCGGGTTATGCCTGTGGCGGCGGGGGTCGCATTCGGCGCATTGTTTTTGTTTTGGTTCGTCGCCATGCGCCTGCACAAAATCAGTGAACTCGCGCAAAGCTGATTTGAATTTGCCGCCGCCTTCGGCCACACTCACCTTATGCAGTCCAGTCCGGAAAATCTGCCACGCGTCAGCTTCATCATGCCCACGCTCAACGTGGAGGCGTTGCTGGACAATGTCCTGTCGTCCATTACGAGGCAGACGTATCCGCGCGACTGCTACGAAATCCTGCTGGCTGACGCGCATTCCACCGACCGAACGCGCGAAATAGCCAAACGTTACGGCGCGACCGTCATTGACGACGATGGCAAGAACATGGAGGAAGGCAAACGCCTTGCGCTTCAGCATGCGACCGGCGAATACATCGTCTTTGTGGACGCCGACAATGAAATCACCCATCCCGATTACATCGAACTGGCCGTGAAGGCGCTCGCGGCAAATCCGCAGGCGCTCGGCGTGGAAAGTTACTATTTGCCTTCGCCGAAAATGAGTTCGTTTTGCGCCTATCTTACGCACCGGCTGCACATCAGCGATCCGATTGCCTGGCTGATGAGCACGAATCCGAAACTCGTGGCGCTCGACGGCGAGGTGGAACGCTGGACCCTGCCGGGTGATTCGCTTTCGTACCCGCTCGGTGCGAACGGATTTGTTTTTCGCCGGGCCGATTTGGAATCGGTGAAGGCCGACGCCCATTTCCAGGACACGCACGCGGCCCTGTCCCTCATGCGCCGGGGCCAGCGCGAATGGCTGCGGATTCGCGGTCGCGGCGTGCATCATTTCTACGTGCAAACGCCTGGCGGCTTCGTGCAAAAACGCCGCCGCGCCACGGTGCATTTTCTCCGCGTCCAGGAGGAGGCAAAAATAAATTGGCTGAAAGAAAAACCGCCCGTGCCGCTCTGGCTGGCGGGCGTCTATTGCGTCACGTTCGCCGGCCCAATTTGGCATACGTTGCGTGGTTTGATTCGCGACCGCGACGTGTGCTGGCTTTGGCACGTGCCGGCGAGCCTCGGCAGCGTGCTCGGCGACGCCTGGGGGGTGTGGACTTACAAACGCCGCGGCAAGGACAAGACGCTGATCGCGGAATTGAAAGTGAAGCAGACGCTGAAGCGGAATTGAATTGGGTTTGCCCTCAGCTTTTTGCGCTCAAGGCCGCCAGTTCGGCCTCCATCATCTCGGTGATGATTTGCTCGAAGGTCGTTTCCGGCTGCCAATTGAGCAGGCGCCTGGCTTTGGCCGCATTGCCCACCAGATGGTGCGGATCGGCTGGCCGAGAAAGTTTTGGATCATGCTTTACGTGCCGACGCCAATCCAAATCCGCGATCCGGAAGGCGATTTCCACGACTTCCTGCACGCTGTGAAGCCGGCTGGTGGCGAAGACAAAATCCTCGGCGGGGTCGTGCTGCAACGCCAGCCACATTCCGCGCGCGTAGTCGCGAGCGTGCCCCCAATCGCGCTGCGCGCTCGTGTCGCCCAGCACCAGTTCTTTCTGTTTTCCGGATTTAATCGCGGCGGCGGCCCGGCAAATTTTACGAGTAACGAAGTTTTCACCACGACGCGGTGATTCGTGGTTGAAGAAAATACCGTTGACGATGAACAATCCGAATGTCTGCCGATAAATGCGCGCCATCTGGGTGCCAAACGCCTTGGCGCAACCGTAAGGTGTCACGGGTGCGACTGGTGTGGTTTCGTCCTGCGGCGCATGTTCGGGGTCGCCAAAAATTTCGCTGGAACTGGCGTGAAAAAAACGCGGTGGGTTAGGCAATGTGCGAATCATTTCCAACAACCGGAGCGTGCCGAACCCCGTGACCCGGCAGGTGGCTTCGACTTTTTCAAAACTCCGGCCGACATGGCTTTGGCTTGCGAGGTGATAGATTTCATCGGGAGCGGACTGCTCCAATGGAACGCGTACGGAATCGGAATCATCGAGGTCGGCGGGATAAAGATACAAACGCTTTTGGTAAATCCGCCCGTCGCGGACCAAATGTTCCAAGTTGGGGACATTGAGGCCATTCACGCGATATACCAATCCGTGGACTTCGTAATCCTTTTCGAGGAGCAGTTCCGCGAGATAGGAACCGTCCTGCCCCTCAATGCCGGTGATGAAGGCGCGCTTCACTTGACCTGCTCACCCAATTTTCCGCCCGGCTCCAGCAGATTGGCTTTTCAATAGTTGCACATCGGTATCCACCATGAGGCGCACCAAGTCCGCAAATTTGGTTTTGGGCGTCCAGCCGAGCTTCTTATGAGCTTTGGTGGCGTCGCCAACGAGTTGATCCACTTCGGCGGGACGGTAAAACTTGGGATCAATTTCCACGTGTTTTTCCCAATCCAAACCGACCTGGCCAAAAGCCTGTTCCAAAAAATCCTTTACGCTGTGGGTTTCACCCGTGGCCACGACATAATCATCCGGCTCCGACTGCTGGAGCATCAGCCACATGGCTTCGACGTATTCCTTCGCGTAACCCCAGTCGCGCCTGGCCTCCAGATTGCCCATGAACAGTTTGTCCTGAAGCCCGGCCTTGATGCGCGCAATGGCCCGCGTGATTTTGCGCGTCACGAAATTTTCGCCGCGCCGGGGCGATTCGTGATTGAAAAGGATGCCGTTGCTGGCGTGCAGGCCGTAGGATTCGCGGTAGTTGACCGTGATCCAGAAGGCATAGACCTTGGCACAGGCATAGGGACTGCGCGGGTGAAACGGCGTCAATTCATTCTGCGGCATCGTCCGCACCTTGCCGAACATCTCGCTGGAAGACGCCTGGTAGAAACGCGGGTGGAGGCCGCTCTCGTGAATCGCCTCCAGCAATCGCGCCACACCCGTCGCCGTGATGTCCGCCGTGTAACCAGGGATGTCGAAGCTGATCCGCACGTCGCTTTGCGCGGCGAGGTTATAGACTTCATCCGGTCGGATTTTATCCAGCAATCGTTTCAGCGAACCGGCGTCACTCAGGTCTCCGTGATGCAGCGACAGACGCTTGGGATCGAAACCAGGCGCCACATAAACCTGCTCCAACTGCCCGAGATAAGGTGCAGCGGTGCGACGGATGATGCCGTAAACTTCATAACCTTTGGCCAGGAGCAATTCCGTCAAATAGGAACCATCCTGGCCGGTGATGCCGGTGATAAGAGCTTTCTTCGCCATAAGCGTCAGTCGAGTGTTTCGCAATTCCTGTCGCGCGGCAAGCCAGAAGGGCAAAGGAAATTGCCGCAGTTCATTCCAGCGTTCAGTGGTTAAATCACCGGGACCAACTCAAACGTGTTATCAAGTTTGGATTGCGATGCGTCAGCGCTAGATAAATTATGCACACCGAACTCGTCTTTAAGGAATTTGCAAGGATAAGTTAAGCGAGAAGCGGTTAATCTTTCAGAGTTTCGGGCGGGACGCTGGCCATTTGTCTTTGAAATTCTTTCTGCCAATCAATTCCCGGCGATTCCACGCCCGTGCCCATGTGGGTGGCAATGGCCGGATGGGGTGACCAAACGGTGTATCGGCGGCCAAATAAAATCTGCCGCCAACAAAAATACCAGGAAAGGACAATGCTCCCCGCCCAAAACCGATGCGGCACCAGCCAGCGTAAAAATTTAATCGGATTAAAAACCCTTTTCTTGGTCAGTGCCATCCACTTTGCCAAATCGGGGCTTAGCCTGCCATAGGAGGCCAGAAAAAGCTCACGGCATTCCATCAACGTATCCCGTTTGCTTAAGAATGTGTGGGCCGTGCTGACACAGGAATTCCATTTTTTCCCAAAAAACTCCCTTGTTTCTCGGGGAAGATTGTGCAAGTCGGCCGTATAAAAATCCGAACTTTCAAGGGGGGCGACAAAATCGGCGTCGGGGTTTTGTTTCAGAAAATCAATAACCAGCGGGAATTGGTCCGGCAAATAGAAGTAATCGTCTTCGGCAAAGTAAACAATTTCCGCATCTGTCTGCTCCATGAGGATGCGCGACTGCTCGCGCAATGTGGCCCCGTCTCCAACACCCGGATAACGCATCAGAACCAAATCTTCCGGAGGCCACAATTGCGTGAACATTCTTTCGTAAGCAGGCGGGCAGTTATCAAGAAGAACCCATAATTTTATCCGCACCCTGCCCAGCGAGTTTTTGAAGGACTTCAGGCAAAATTCGGCCAGCTTGAGTTTATCCTTTGGGAAAACTTGGGGGGAATGCCTGCTTTTGGAAATTTTGGGGTAAATGCGGTAAGCCACCGCCACATCATAACTGAATTGGCTCATAACATAATCAATCAATATTCGACGGGAGCAGATTGTTTGACAGCTGGAAAGATTGTACGGCCTAAAGGCGGTGTCAAGTGAGTTTTTGCCTAAACAGGATTTTTCAAGCCTGTTCTTTGTGAGGGGCCAGATAAGCCTTACCAAACAACACGTGCTCAACCTTTATGACTTGCTGACCCAACTGTTTATTTTCCCCTATCGCGGCTGGAGCCTCGCCTGTGCTTGGTATTTCAACTGGCGACAAATTCTTTTTGGCCAACGGTATTCCCTCTGGATACCCGTTCCCTCACTGGCAACCCACATGGTTGCCACACTTTTGGCTCCCTATGTGGATTGGAAACAGGAATTCCGGCGAATTGGCGGCACTGCCGGCGAGGCCGCTGCGTCAACTCCGGCAGGCGTATAGGGTATGGATCTGGGGCAGGACCTCATACTTGAAGCCGGCATGGGAAAGAATAGCCGTCAAGGTGTCCACTTCCGCCGGATTGTGGTATTCCATGATAATGGTCTCAATTTTTGCCAACACATCCGGTGCGGCGGCTGAAAGTATGGCCAGTTCACTGCCTTCGCAATCCATTTTCAGCAGATCACAGTTTGTGACTCCGCAGGTCTTGAAGAGGTCATTCATCCCAACGGTATTCACAGGACACGATTGACTCCTGGGCTGGTTGAGACTGCATCCGGAATCATCCCCGGGTGTAAAATAAAGCACCGCCACTCCGGTCTTGTCGGATACGGCACAGGGATGGACGCGGACACGGCGGGCCATCCCGATGAGGAAATTCTTTTCCGCCTGGGCCAGATTATCTGGGAACGGTTCGAACGCATGGATTTCGGCTCCGGAATTTATAGAGGCGGCATAAAGCGCGAAAAAGCCAACATTGGCGCCCACATCAATGATGACCTTGGCTCTTCGAATATCATCTCGAACCCGTTGGTAAATTCCAAAAACGAATATTTCCAGAAATATCCACCAGTCGGATGTTCCCGGGCGCAATTCGCAATCAGCCCCGTTTTTCGTGCGCAGCCGGTAGGGCCGGCGGCGAAGCCCCATGCAATCCGCCAGCAGCCAAGGCCACCCGCGCACCTGGAAAACCAATCGCGGGACACTCGACCTGTGCTGCCAAGCCCCTTTAACCCAGCCAGTTCGCAGTGTTTTCATTCAACCCCCGATTCCAGCGGACGCTTGCTCCGATCACTGCACAACTCTTCAAAAATTTTAATCATTCCGTATGCCGTCTTATCCCACATGAAATTCCGGGCGTGTTTTTGATTCTTTTCAATGATTCCATGACGCTGGTCAGCGGGCAACGCCAACATGTGTTGCATGCGGGCAGCCATGTCCGCGGGATTGTAGGGATCAACCAGCCATTCGCCATCCGGCATGAGTTCCGGGAGTGAACTGGCATTCGATACAATCACCGGGCATCCGCACGCCATGGCTTCCACCACCGGAAGTCCGAAACCTTCATAGAAGGACGGGTAGGCCAGGAATTCGGCGTTTCGATAGAGGTTGATCAATTGGTTGTCATCCGCATAACCGAATAAAACGACTTTGTCCCGGACACCCAACCGATCGGCACAAGCAAAAAGTTCCTGCCGTTGCTGTTCGTTAATCACCCCGGCAATCACATATTTCACCTGGCTTTGACCGGCAAACGTCGCGAAGGCCTTCAGCACACCCAGCACGTTCTTTCGCGTGGGATGGGTCGTCACCGAGAAAAAGTATCTGTTGGGGATCAGCCGTTCAGGGGGTGATCCGGCGGCATGGAGGAACTGTTCCGCCACCCCAAGATGGACCACCCGGATCCGTTCCTCCGGGATGCCGTAAAAACGGATGATGTCCTTCTTGGTGTTGTGTGAATCCGCCGCGATGGCGTCTGCCATCTTCAATGATCGCGCCAATTGCCAGCCAAAGTACCATCGGTGCTTCCAATCGTATTGTTCAGGCATCACACGAAAGGCCAGATCGTGAACCGTCACCACGTATTTGATGCCGGCAAATTTCCGCAACGGGAGAAAATGGGACGGTCCGTGAAAAACATCCAAATTGGCCCGGCGGATCAATCGTTGCACGCGCAGACAATCGAACCAGGCGGCGCCCAACAACCCCCGCGGTGTGCGAGCCACTTGCGTCACGCCCAGCGTGCGGGACCGGTCCGGCTGGAAAAAGACATATTGATTGGCCGGATCCACCTCCAGACACTTGCGATACAAATGCGCCACATAATTGGGCACGCCGGTTCCCTTCTCCAAAATCATTCGTGAATTGACGCCGATTTTCAAGGGAACAGGGAATTGGCTCTTGAAGCGGCGGGGAAATTGAAAACGTGTTCGAACGTGCCGCCGTCATAAACCAAATCGAATCGTTGTTTGAACTCGTTGCCGACAGGTTGATTTAGATTATGCACGAATTTTGCGCCTTCAAACGCCGAAGCCTCGAGCGATGCCATGCTGCGCGCACCCAACGATTTGAACACCGGCTCCGCAAACCTTGTGTCTGGCGCGTCTGGCGGGAAAAGTTCGTCTGGTAATCCAGCCCTGGTCAACCCGCGCCGCATTTTGACGGGATACACATTCAAATCCTGACGGCCAATCATCAGCACGTCGCCAAAAGGCATACCACATTTGTGCGCCGTAATCAGGAATTGCACACTAGTGATGTCGAGGCCCATTTCAGTATAACCGCGCCGGCATGATGGATTCCGACGAATATATCGAATCGGTCTGTTTTGTCGCCACGACCACCACCGTGGACGCCCACGAAGGAAAGTATGTGGCCAGCGGCGACCAATATTCTTCGATCTTGGGCAGATAAAATGCGCTGCCTATGGCCCGCTCAAACCGGAACCCATGGGCTTTCAACACGATCTTGATGGTGCGCAAGGTGAAGTCGCGGAAATGCATCGAACGATAGCGCGCCGCATACATGGGCGGCAGGTCAAAAAACAGCATCATGCCCAGACCTAAAATTGTGCGGATGTTGGGAAATGTCAGCACCAATTTGCCCCCCGGCTTCAACACGCGGTTGATCTCAAACATCAACCAGTCGGTGTCCACTTGATGTTCAATGGTCTCGCCGCAGAAGACGGCGTCGAACTTGCCCGCCGGATACGGCAGTGGGCCACTCTCAAGGTTGTGGCAGACGGCATGAATCCCGTTTTTAATCGCACGTTCTACAAGCCCGGGCGCTAAGTCCACGCCGTGGATTTCGTGAACCTTTGCCAGGGGCCCCAAGATGTCGCCGTTGGCACAACCCACATCGAGGATCATTCTGCCCGCGGCCATCTCAGAAAAAATTCGCCTTACTTTTTGAGTGCGCCGACAGGAAGGATCAGTAATGTACCCTTCATATCGTGTTCCCGCATTAGGCAATAATTGTAATTCATAACTCTTCATGGCAAAAACATTTACAATCTCCATCTTGGATGGGTAAACGCAATCAAGTTGTACGGATGTAAGCTGATTGGAATAGTGTTGGAAAGCAAAATCTTGGCGCAACCAAAATTCGCGCGGAGCGCCTTGACAACCCATTGCTTACCCTTGAGAATCGAAGTCTTGTTTTTCATCAAACAGGCGTTTGGGCAGCAATGAAGCTGCGAGTTGGACGTGAATATAATCATCGGGACAAAATTTACCGGCCATGAAAGCCGCCAAACCAAATTCTCCCATCAAATCACAAGCGCTCACACTTGCCGCTCTTTTGGCGGTCATTCTGCTCTGTTTGTTTTGGCGAAGCTTTTTGCCCGGCTTTGTTCATTTTTCAAATGACGGGCCGCTGGGACAGCAAAACTCCTCCTGGCTGCGGCTTCCCGCCGCTTTCACCGGAAGCTGGGCTGATTTGAATGACATTGGCAACAGTACTAGCGCGTGGCCGCCAAACTTGAACGCGTTGTGTCGTTGGATGCTTGGGGCCGTCGTTTACGCAAAATTCTTTCCGTCCATCGCTTTGTTTTTTCTGGGATTCAGCGCGTGGTGTTTTTTTAGGCAGTTAAATTTTTCGCCGTTGGCGGCGGCGCTGGGCGCATTGGCCGCCGCCTTGAATTCCACCTTTTTTGCCTCTGCCTGTTGGGGCGGGGCCGGCCAGTTGGATGCTTTCAGCATGGACTTTCTCGCTTTGGCCCTGGTGGTATCTAATTCTTCGGCGACACCACCGCTCACGCGCTGGATGCGACTGGCTTTGGCGGGGTTGGCCGTAGGTGTCAATGTGATGGAGGCTGCCGACATCGGTGCCATTTTTAGTTTGTTTGTCGCAGCCTTTGTTTTGTTCAAAGCCGTCACCGATGAAAATGGATCGCTTTTGATAAAATTGGCCCGGGGCATGGGCCGGATCATGATAATCGCCGTATTTGCCGGGTTCATTGCCACCCAAACCGTCGTGTCGCTCGTCGGCTCGCAAATCTCCGGCATCGGCGGCACCGGACAAGACACGGAAGCCAAGGTTCAGCACTGGGACTGGGCCACACAATGGAGCGTACCCAAAAAAGAAGCGCTCGGGCTGTTTATTCCCGGCCTGTTCGGCTATCGGATGGACACGCCAAATAACATGATGGACTTTCTCCGAGACGCCTACAAAGGGGGCAGCTATTGGGGCGGTTGCGGACGCGATCCGGCGATTGACCGCTTTTTTGCAAGCGGGAAAGAAGGTTCCCCACCGCCCGGACTGATGCGATTCTCTGGCGGCGGCAATTATGCCGGGGTGCTGGTGACGCTCGTGGCGTTGTGGGCGATGGCCCAATCGTTGCGACGACAAAATCCGGCCTTCACCGAAACGCAACGGCGGTTCATTTGGTTTTGGTCGGTGATACTGATTGTGTCGCTGCTGCTGGCCTTTGGCCGCTTCGCGCCTTTCTACAAATGGCTCTATATGCTGCCGTATGTCTCGACGATGCGGAATCCATGCAAGTTCCTGGCGGTTTTTTCGTGGGCGCTGGTCATTCTGTTTGCTTACGGCATCCACGGTTTGAGCCGGCGTTATTTGGAAATTTCGGCGGCTAATTCCACTTCGCCGCTGGCGCAACTCAAAAATTGGTGGATGAAAGCGCGCGGCTTTGATCGAAATTGGACGTTGGTCTGTGTCCTGGCGGTCATCGGCAGCGTGCTCGGATGGCTGATTTACGCGATGGAGAAGCCGGGCCTTGTCCGTTACCTGCAAATGGTGGGGTTTCCCGACGAAGACACGGCCAAAGACATCGCCGCGTTCAGCATCGGGCAGGTCGGCTGGTTCATCCTGCTCTTCGCGCTGGCGGTTGGACTTGGCACGCTCATCCTTGCGGGGGTTTTTGCGGGGCGACGTGCAAAATTAGGCGGCATTTTGCTCGGGGCGCTGCTCGTCATGGATTTGGGCCGGGCGAATTTGCCCTATATCATTCACTGGGATTACAAACAAAAGTATGAGATTGGCTCGCTCAACCCCATTGTTGATTTCCTGCGCGCCAAACCCTACGAACACCGGGTCGCATATGGACTGCCATCACCACTGAGCACACCGCCACAATTCGGATTGTTTGGTCAACTCTACGGCATTGAATGGGCGCAGCATCATTTCCCATATTACAACATCCAGTCGCTGGACAAAATTCAGATGCCGCGCATGCCAGTGGACCTGGAGGCCTTTGAAGGCGCATTGCGAATCGGCATCAGGCAGGACAGTTCCGGCCAGTGGATGTTGGATCCGGGAACCTTTCCCCGGATGGGGCGGCTTTGGGAATTGACCAACACCCGTTACTTGGTCGGTCCGGCGGGTTTGCTCGATTTATATAATGAACAATTTGATCCGGGCCGGCGTCGTTTTCGCATCGTTCAACGCTTCACCATCGCGCTCAAACCGGGAGTCAAAGAATTCCATCAACAGCTCGAAGAACTGACCGCCGTTCCCAATGACAACGGCGACTATGCGCTCATCGAATTCACCGGCGCGTTGCCGCGCGCCAAACTTTATTCCAACTGGCAGGTCAGCACGAACGACACCGCCACGCTCCAAACGCTGACGAATGCGAATTTTGATCCGCAGCAAACGGTTTTGGTTTCCACGCCGTTGCCGACTGCGCCGGCCGCGGACGCGACCAATCAAAATATTGGTTCGGTTGAATTCAAAAGTTATGCGCCGGACGACCCCATTTTCAAGGGGAAGAGAAATGGTTTGTGGAAACAATCTGGATACTGTTACGCGCCGAAGGATATCATGTTCGATGCAAAAACCCCCACCCCCTCGGTACTGCTGCTTAATGACAAATTCGATCCGCACTGGCGTGTGCTTGTGGATGGCAAGCCGGCGGAACTGTTGCGCTGCAATTTCATCATGCGCGGGGTTTATCTGACGCCCGGCCAGCACACAGTGGAATTTCAATATCAACTCGCCAACGGTCCGCTTTATGTGAGCTTGGCCGCTATCGGAATCGGCCTGCTATTGCTTATGGCTCTTGCCTTGGTGCGCCCAAAGGCATCTTCCACAGCCGTGCCTATGGCCCGGAAGTAATCCATCACGCGTTTATTCTCATCCGCGGGGAGGCGCCAGACAAAACCGGTTGCTTGATGATCCGCTGGCTTGAAACCTCGGTAGTGTCACGATTTTTGTGTAAAAGGTTTAAGGGGGTGTTGGTCCCAGTAAATGTTCATACGGTCAAAGACACTAAAAAGAATGC
>Ga0181538_10004507_pt1 | contig 12975 bp, 10 predicted proteins | sample PEATcosm2014_Bin_40_FD_119773 | JGI IMG/M metagenome (GOLD analysis project Ga0181538, IMG submission 119773) | Peatland microbial communities from MTU Mesocosm Facility, Houghton, MI, USA - PEATcosm2014_Bin23_30_metaG | ecosystem: Environmental > Terrestrial > Soil > Wetlands > Peat | place...
CACACCGACTGCACACACTCGGACTGCGTCAACACCCCAAACGACGGCTGCTTCGCTCGTACTGCCAATGGCAGCCGCATATCAACGACAACCAGACAAGGAGGGACGAACAATGACACTAACGCTCACTGAGCAACCCGATACCGAACCTGGGGCCGCCGTCAAGCGGGCCGTGATCTATCTGCGCGTCAGTTCGCGTGGGCAGCTAGAGACTGACTACGACGATGATGGTCTGTCCATCGCTGCACAGCGGGAGCGCTGTGAGCAGACGGCAGCTCAGAACGACGCTGTCGTCGTCGATGAGTACATCGAGCGGGCCGAGTCAGCCAAGACTAACCAGCGGCCCGCATTGAACGCCATGCTCAGGCGCATCAAAGAGCAGCGCGACATCGACTACGTGATCCTGTGGAAGGTCGATCGCTTCGCGCGCAACCGCCGCGATGACGCCAACATGCTGTTCGAGATCGAGCTGGCCGGCGCCCGGCTGATCAGCGCCACCGAGAACATCGATCAGACCCCAGCCGGACGGCTGATGCACGGCATGCTCGCCAGCTTCGCCGAGTACTACAGCCGCAACCTCGCCAACGAGGTGCTCAAGGGATCGACCGAGAAGGCCAAGCGCGGCGGCACGCCGGGACGCGCACGGCTGGGCTATCTGAACATCCGCGAGCAGCTCCCCGAGGGCGGCGAGGTCCGCACGGTCATCGTCGACCCCGTGCGTGGCCCCATCGTCCGCTGGGCGTTCGAGACCTACGCCACCGGCCTCTACAGCCTCATCGACATGATCACCTTGCTGGAGGCTCGTGGTCTGCGCTCACGCGGAACTCGCGTTCGCGGCCCGCAGCCACTGACCCTCAACGGCGTCCACAACATGCTCTCCTGCCCCTACTACACCGGCATCGTCAGCTACAACGGCAAGCAATATCCCGGACGGCATGAGCCGCTCGTCAGCCAAGACCTGTTCGACCAAGTTCAGGCCGTCCTGAAAGCGCACGGCCTCTCCGGCGAGCGCGACCGCAAGCACCAGCACTACCTCAAGGGCACCATCCGCTGCGGCACCTGCGGCAGCCGTCTCGTCTACTCCCGCAACAAAGGCAACGGCGGCCACTACGAGTACTTCGTCTGCCCTCGCAACCAGCGCGGCGAGTGCCCGCAGCGCTACCAGCCCGTCGACCTCGTAGAAGCCGCGATCGAGGACCACTACGCGACGGTGCCGCTCAGCGAGGACGAACGCGAGGACATCCGCCAGACCATCACGATCAGCCTCGGCAAGCGCGTCGCCACTGCTCAACTCGAGGTCGACCGCTGCAAAGGCGTCCTCGAGGAAGTCAAAGAGCAGGAACGCAAGCTCCTCACGATGCACTACGAAGACCGCATCAGCAGCGAACTCTTCGACGAGGAGCAGGCCCGCCTACGCCGCCAACGCCAAGACGCCGAAGATCTGATCGCCCGCGTAAGCCTCAACTTCGATGATGCCCTCGGAACGCTCGACTTCGCGCTGGAAGTCCTCCACGACGACCTCCACGACCTCTACCGACGCGGGAACGACACCATACGCAGGCTCATCAACCAGGCCATCTTCAAGGCGCTTTATGTCTGCGACGAGGCCATCACCGAGGCCGATCTCGCCGAGCCATTCGCCGAGATCCGCACCCTATACGAAGCCATACGCGCCCTCCCGGCAAGCGCGCCAGACCTAGCGCAGGCCATAGCCAGGGCCGAAACGGGCCGCGAAAGCGCAAAGGCCCCCGTCCTACAAGAGGAACGGGAGCCTTTGGCCGTCGGTTCGATTAGCGACGTTATGGTGGAGCTAGGGGGACTCGAACCCCCGACCTCCTGGGTGCGATCCAGGCGCTCTCCCAACTGAGCTATAGCCCCGTGCGCGCGGGTCGGTGGTAGCGCGGACGGCCCGAGAAGTGTAGTCGCAGAACACGCCGCGGCGAGCGCAGTATGGTTTGGAGGCGCGATGGGATTGCTCGACGAAGCCATACGCGAACACCTGGAGCTCAAGCGCCGCAGGGGCGCGGATCCGAGCGCGATAGCGCGCGAGGAGCGCGAGGCGCTGGCCCCGGTCTTCCCGGACGAGTCGGCCGACGACGACGGCGACTCGGCTGACGGCGCACCCGAGGCAGTCGAGATCGAACCGGCCGCCGTGCCCGCTGACGAAGCGCGACCGCACGAGGAGGATCGGTTGGCGGATCTCTCGACGGTCGGCCAGGAGACGGCCGAGCTGGACATGCAGGCGGTGCTGGACGGAGACCTCGACGCCGCCGACAGCTCATCGCCCGTGGGGCCGCTTGTGGATCCTGTGCCTGCCTTCCCGAGCGAGGAGACGTCTGTCGAGGACTCGCTCGACTGGGAGTTCCCGGGCGAGCGGGAGGACGACGGCGTGCCCGAGGACATCCCTGGGCAGGAGCGGCTTTCGTTCGAGTAGGCAGCTGCGCGGTGCATGCCGCGCTTGCAGGTCGCCAATTCCCATACCGGCGTTCCCCTAAACTCGGAGGCCGAGGGGCCATAGCTCAGCTGGGAGAGCGCCTGCTTTGCAAGCAGGAGGTCACCGGTTCGATCCCGGTTGGCTCCACTGGAGGAAGTGCCTGGAAACAGCCCAGTTTTGTGGACGGCTTGGCCCTCGTTTGGTACTTAGACTTGGCAGAGAGTACCGCATGTGAGTACCGCCTCGGGCTCGGTTCTGCGGGAATCGGCGTTAACTGCTGTCTGCAAGCAGGAGGTCGCTGGTTCGAGCCCGGTTGGATGGTCGAAACTTGTCGGTGCGCAAACGGCCCAGTCGTGGCGCCTGCCCTGAACGTCGCGGGCGCCAGTCGTCCGAGGCCGTCAATGACCGCGACTGCGTGAGGGTCTGTCTACGCCATAAGGTTTGGCAGTGGGCGCTATCTATCTTCGCCACGGCGACGAGTTCGTCGCGATGCACGAGCGGCCGTATGAAGCCGAGGCCGTTCTACAGGTGCTGTTGGCCGATCATCCGGAGATTCTTGCTGGGGGCGAGCCGGGGGATGAGGGCCACGGCTGGGTGCTCGTCAAGCGTGAGGCTGGGGTGGGGGATGCTGAGGGATCCGCTGATCGGTGGGCGCTGGATCACCTCTTCCTCGATGCTGCTGGCGTGCCGACGCTAGTCGAGGTCAAGCGCAGCTCCGACACTCGCGCGAGGCGCGAGGTGGTCGCCCAGATGCTCGACTACGCGGCGAACGCGACCGCCTTCTGGAGGGTCGACTCGCTGCAGGCTTGGTTCGAGGCGGAGTGCGAGCGCGTTGGGACCGACAGCGTCGTCGCGCTCGAAGCGGCGTTCGGAATCACCGACCCGAGCAGCTATTGGGAGCGGGTGCAGACCAATCTTGCTGCGGACCGGATCCGGCTCGTGTTCGTCGCCGACGAGATCGCTCCCGAGCTCCGCAGCATCGTGGAGTTTCTGAACCGGCGGATGACCGAGACCGAGGTACTCGCGATCGAGGTCAAGCAGTACGTCGACACCGAGGGGCAGCGCCAGACGATCGTGCCTCGCGTGGTGGGCCAAACGGAGGCCGCGCGCGCGGCGAAGGGGACGCGCTCACGGGCCGGCGGTCCCGCGTTCGATCTGGCGACCGCGCCGGCCGATGTCCGCGAGCTGATCGAGAAGATGGACGGTGTCGCCGACGAGCTCGGCCTCGCGGTCCGTTTTGTGCGCACGGGGCGTAACTACCAGCCACCGGTCTCAGAGCCCGGCGTCAGGTTCAAAACCGGCATTGGGGTGTACTCCAGCGAACGTGGCGTGGAGCTCAACCTCTCGGTCTTCAGGGAGCTTGGCGCGAACGAGATAGCGGATGATCTGCTCCAGCGGCTCCGAGAGATCACCGGCCTACAAGTAGACGCACCGGCCTGGCCAGCCGTCCCGTGCCACACCCTCCTCGTGGACTGGGATCGCGTGCGCTCGGATCTCATCGTGCCGTATTTCGACGCTCGCCGTGAGCTTGCTGCGGAACGTCGACAACCCGCAAGCTGAGGAATCGCGAAGCAGTCACCCGCCCGCGTCTAGGGAGCACATAGCGTGATGGTCATGCGGCCAGCGTTGCGTCGCTGAGCGGGCGCGAGACCGGCAGTCCGGAAGCGCGCGAACTCTCCGAGGATCGTCTGAGTGCAGCCGGCTCGGCTCGTGCCGCTTGCGCACAACACGACGATCTCTGTCTGTCAGGAACGGTCGATCTCTGCCAGGGCGCCGCGGCCATCGTCAGGTAGCGACATCTCGCACGCGCGCAGGTAATAGCCGTAGCGCCAAGCGTAGCTTAGGTCCTCGGCGTTAATACCCTCGATCACGCGGTCGTCGCCATTCGGCGTCGTGAGCACGCTGTTGACCAAGGTCGCGCACATGTTCGCGTGTACGTCGTGTCCCGCGCCGACGGGCGCCAGCCAGCTCGCGGGCTCTGGATCGTAGGGCGCCTTGAGGCTCGCGTTCATTAGCGTGGCGGCCGTCCCGCAGACGTTGGGAAACCACCCATCGCCGGTTCTCTGTTCGGCCACCATCTGGCGCATCACTTCGGCCAGGTTGGCGTTGCTGTCCTCCAGGCGGAGATCCTTGAACTCGACCACGCGAAGCTGGTAACCGAGCTTTGCGGCCACGTAGGCTGCTTCATGCTGCTCGTGCGTCCCGTCCGCGTTCTCTTCGCCACGCATTTTGCGCACGGTGTTCGAGAAGCTGAGATGCTGAGCCAGATCGACCCAGTGCGCCACGGGCTGCTCGACTCGGTCGGCCGCGTGCTGGCACAGCATCAAGTACCAGCCCTCGGTGCGCTCCGTTGGCACAACGACGTACCCTGTTCCGTCTGGCCCGATGAGAGACGGCTGGCCTTTTCTCCCCCAAAGCCTCATCGCGTTGGAAACCCTACCTGTTCAGACGGTACGGGCCTGCAACCGAACGGCGCCCGTCAACCGATTCCGATGGCCGACGTTCGTGCCGTATCGTGACCGGGCAGGGCTTCGCAGACCGGCAATGGCGCGGTGGAGCGTCCTGTCCCGGCTGACGGTCGTCAGCGATGGCCCGGAAGCGGCCGTTGCTCGATCGCTTCAGCGGTGTGCCGATCAAGCTGGTGGGTACTAACGGCAGGCCAAAGCTCCCACGGCACCTCTGCGCGGAGGGTGTCCGTAACGAGGTGGTAGAGGTCGCCCTTCCCCTCCAGATAGAGGGACGCCATACCGCGATCCGCCCGCCTCGGCTGCCTGACGGCAACGATGTCATCGGGCAGCGCCCGGACTAGCGTCTCGCAGAACGCGTCCTGCTCCTCGCACTCTCGCAGGTGGTACCTCATGCCCATGCTGCGAGAGTACAGCCGTCATCGGCGGCCTCCTGCGCGATCGGGCGGGCCGGCTCGTTGCGTTCACCGGTGGTGTTCGGTTGCGTCCCTGGGATCGACGTCTAGATTACGACGGCGATCGAGCCAGGCAACGAGGCGCGGCGCTCGGGTAAGCGGCCGGCGCGTGAACGGAGAAGAGGATCGGCAACGCGATGAAACATCGGCAACCTGGGCACGCTGATCGCGGAACATGTCAATGCATTTGGCGATGATGTGCTCGTCGCTGCCTTTGTCTCAGCACAGAACAGGCAGGTTCACCGCGTCTGAGCCATGAAACCATGATCTGCCTTCAGTGGGATGAGGGATCGCTCAGCGTCCGCGGCCCGCACTGCGGTCGGGCGTATCGCGGTTGGGTGTGCGGGTCAGCCAATGTGTCGGCGAGAGGGCAGAGCGAAGCCGTAGGGGGTTGTGGGTCGGTGCCCACCCCGGATTGAGGCGCTCCGGGTAAGCGAGCGAGGGTGTCTGGGTGCGGCTGTTGGCCATCTTCTGGGCCAGGCGCGTGATGCGTGTTGCGTCCTGTCCTTCGTTGCCGAGGTCGTCGCGGGCGATGAACCAGGTGGTGCCGTGTCGGGCGCGGGTTGCCTCGACGTAGGCATTCTCCTTGCTGGTCTGCCAGCCGCCGGTGAGGACGACGGAGCGCTCGACGGTCGCGCCCTGCTGGCGGTAGACGTGCTGCGCATAGGCCAGTCTCAGCGAGTCGAGATCCTCGCCGGCGAGCTGGACTCTGCGCTGTGATCCGTCGAGCGTGACGGTCACGCGCCGCTCGTGGATGGCGCTTACTTGGCCGCGGGTGCCGTTCTCGACGCGTGGCTGCCCTCGGGGGCGGTGCTGCGTGGTGAAGGCGATGAGGTCGCCTTCGCGCAGGCCGTAGTGGACGCCGGGTAGCGGGAGCTCGTGGTCTCCGAGTTCGCCCCGCTGTGCGCGCAAGTGTTGGGCGCGGGCGTTGAGCCGGTCGATCTCCGTGTTCGCCGCGTCGGCGATCAATGCGACCTTGCGGATATCGCGCCCCTCTGTGAGCGTGGCCCATGTTTGTACGGCGTGCTCTGCTGCTTGGTCGCGCGTGTCGGAGAGGTGCAGCTGGCCGCGTGAGGCGTAGTGCGCCATCGCGCGCTCGGGTTCTCCGGCGCGCAGTGCTTGCCACGCGCGCCGGTCGGCAGGGTCCTTGGTGCGGTGGATGTCCGCCAGCTCAGCGGTCGGGGTGTGGCGGGCGAGCCGGTCGAACATGCCGCCGGGGCCGATCGAGGGGAGCTGCTTGCCGTCGCCGACAGCGATCAGCTTCGCCCCGGAGCGCTCCACGAGATCGGTCAGCGCGTCGAGGCGCTTGTGGTCGACCATCCTGGCCTCGTCCAGGATTACTGTCGTGTCCCTGCCGACGTGGATGGCCCCCGTGTTTGCGCGGGCGACCAGCGAGTCCAGAGTAAGTGTCTGCCCGGCGAGCGCGGGGCTGTCGGCGCCGAGGCGCTCGGCGGTGGACCCGGATACGGCGATCCCGATCGTCTCTCGCCCGGCGGCCTGCTCCGCACGGGCGGCGGCGTCGATCACCACACCCTTGCCGGTCCCGGCGGGGCCGACGAGGACTGCGGCACGCTCGGGACCCGTGAGCACTTCGAGCGCGTGGTGCTGCTCTGGGCTGAGTGGTCCGCCGATGCGCTCTGCGACCTGACGGGCGGCGTTCTCGCGTGCAATGTCGCTGACATTTCGGCCCGCGGGCTGGGCGAGCTGTGTGGTGCGGCGCTCGATCGCCTGCTCTTGGGCGCGAACCGCCAGCGTGGTCATCCGCCCGCCCTCCAAGGTCAGCACCCGCCGGTCGCGGACCATCTCCCGCGCGACGGCAAGCGCTTCGTCCGGTGCCATCTCTCCGGCGGCCTGCTCCAGCACGATCGCGCGCAGGTCGCGCTCCTGGAACACGGCGTGCTGCTCGCTCAGCTTCGCCTCGACACGATCGTCGATCGCGCGCTCGGCCTTTGGGCGCTCGGATGCGCCGATCAGCCGCACGGCCTCATCGGGGCCGAACCCGTGATCGCGGCCGGTCTGTGTCCACACTCGTTGTAGGTCTGAGCGTGTCGTCAGCACCTTCGCTCTGCGGTTCTCGAGCGCGAGGTTGCGGAGCTCGCCGCGTTCGGGTGCTCGGCCGTAGCGGGCACGGAAGCGCTCCGCGGCGCGGGCGACCTCACGCGAGCGTCCGGAGAACGCCTCGCACAGCTCGCGGGGAACACCGGCGATCTCGAAGTACCGGCCATCCTTACCGGTGCCCTGCTCAATCGTGTAGCCCTCCCGCACGAGCTCCTCAGCGAGCGCGGAGCGGTAGAACGCGCCGAGCTCCCGCGCGCTGCGGAAGACCGGCCGCGACGCGACGGCCACAATCCGGTCGTCCTCGCGGAGCGCGCCGGTGATGACGACGTGGCTGTGCAGCTGGGGGTCCGGGGCCTGGGCGCCTGAGACTCCGCGGGCGGTGGTGTGCCGGTACTCGGTGGCGATCACGTCCTTGGCGTGCTCTTCTATGACCTGGCCGCTGTAGCGTCGGCGCACGACGGGCACCTGCTCTCGCAGGTGGTGGACCGTTTGCTCGACCGCCCTGGCGTGGGCGTGCTCGATCTGCGCGCGCTGCCACGGGTCGCCGAGCGCCCACACCGTTGAGACGGACTTCGGTGCGCTGAATGTCACGTCGATTCCGCCACCTCGTCCGCCGCCGGCGCCCTCCGGGCGTAGCCACCGGCCGGTGCTTGGGTGGCGGCCCTCCATCAGCGCGATGAAGTCCGCGCCGTCCACCGGCTCGCCGGCGTGAACCCCGAGCCTTTCCAGGGTCTCGGGATCGGCCAGCCAGCGGCCGGGGGCCTGGGCCATCTCCCCATCGGGGGTCAGGTAGTAGTCCCCGCGCTCGGGCTCCACGGTCTTGCTCTCCAGGTAGCGCGCGTACCCACCGCCCCGAGACGCACCTATGCTCGCCGCAGTCATCACATGGGTGATGACCCTCAACGCGCCAAACCGGCCAAGCAATTCGCACAGCGCTCGCTGTGCCACGGCACAGCCGTGCATCTCGTCTGTGCTGGAGGGGAGCGAAGCGACCCGAGGGTGTGTGCTGGAGGGGAGCGAAGCGACCCGAGGGTGTGGCGGAAAGGTCGGTATCGCAGGTTGGACGCCGGTCGCTGGCGGCGACTGCCGCGCTACCGGGAGGCAGATCAGGCGCTGTCGAAGCGTCGTTGACGCAGAAGGAGACCGGGGCTGTCGCTCAGGCTGAGCGGGCGTTCGTGAACTCGTTGGCCGGTTCGCGGGGCTTAGGGTCATTTACCCAGAGGCTCCACACCTCTGCCCAGAGTCGATGAACACGATGACCACGCCCATCTCGACCCGTCCTCGGCTGACGCGCGAGGACGTTCTCGACGGCCGCGATGTCGCCGAGCTGCTGCACCTGCCGGTCTCGACGGTGCTCGAATACGCGCGGCGCGGGCTGCTGCCCGGACATAAGCTCGGCCGGCGCTGGATCTTCCTGCGCGACGAGATCGAGGCGGCGGTGCGAAGCCGGCCAGGGGACAGGTCGGCGGCGTGAGCGCCCGTCTCGCGCACGCGCTCGTCGAGGTCCGGCTACGTCCCCTGCCGGCCGTTCTCGCTGACGTTGGGCATCAGACCGTCCGGGGTCTTACGCTCTCGCAATGGCCAAGTCTGTTGCCGACATCTTGTCTGAGCGCGAGGGAACCCGCCTGGACTTCAAGCAAGACCTGTCGAGCATGAAGCGGGTCTTGGAGACCGTCTGCTCTTTTCTGAACACGGCCGGCGGAACCCTCGTCGTGGGCGTCGAGGATCAGACGAGAGTCGTCCTCGGGCTCGATGACGTGGAGAAGCAGGAAGAGAGGCTGGCGAACTCTGTGGCGAGCGCAATCGAGCCGCAGCCCACGGTCCAGCTCGAGATCGTGACCCACGATGGCCGAGACCTTCTCCTCCTGCGCGCCGCCTATGCCGCGGGACCCTTCTTCATCAAGGACAAGGGCAAGGACAGAGGCACGTTCGTCCGCATCGGCAGCAACTCTCTCCCGGCGAGTCCAGAGAAGGTCGCCGAGCTCGAACGGGCGCGGCGAATGGGTGCCTGGGACCAGGAGCCAATGCCGGAACTGACGCGCGATGACCTCGACCGACAGGCGATCAAGCGGTGGCTGGACGTGGTCGGAGAGCGTCCGACGGATGCCAAGTTGCGAGGTCTCGGCATCCTTATCGAGTACGGCGGGAGGCCGGTCCCTACCCGCGCTGGAATCATCCTGTTCGGGCGAGAGCAGGGCATCCATTTTCCCGACGCGCAGATCCGATGCGTTCAGTTTCGGGGAGCCGACAAGAGCGAGCCGGTGGTCAAGAGCGAGGACCGCGACGACACGGTGCTCGACGGGATCGAGGCGGCGGTCCGGTTCATCGAGCGCAACACTGACCGGATCGTGCGGATCACGGGGCGCACGCAGCGTGAAGAGCTGGCTCTCTACCCGCGTCCTGCTGTCCGTGAGGTCCTCAACAACGCGGTCGCCCATACGGACTACGCCGTGGAGGGCGCCTCGATCTTCGTTGCTCTGTATTCCGATCGCCTTGAGATCTCAAGCCCTGGGACGTGGCCGCCGGGCTTCTCCCGCGAGGACTTCGAATCGGGTGTGAGCCTTCGTCGCAACAAGGCCATCTCGCGTGTGCTGATGCGGTTGGGCGTCATCGAGGGCTACGGAAGCGGGTACGACCGGGTGATTGCCGCCTGCCGCCAGGATGGCTACCCCGAGCCTGAGTGGATCGAGAACGGGCCGCAGATCAAGGTGATCCTGCGCCCGCATCCGGCCGCAGGAGTTACCCCGCAAGGCACCGATGTGCCTCCGGGCCCGGAGAGCTTGCGAGGAAGGCCGCGACAGAGCGTTGAGGAGCGAAGGCGACTGGTTCTGCGGGCGGTGCAGGAGCTTGAGCGCCCGAACACCACCGATATCCAGGCGTATACGGGTATTCCTGCGCGCACCCTGGACCGTGACCTTGGACATCTGCGGGATGTTGGCCTGGTGGAGTTCGTGGGTTCCAGGCAGACCGGCTTCTACCGCCCGAAGCAGGAAGTCGCGCCACATAGCGCCACATAGCGCCACTCAGCGCCACATAGCGCCATACGCCGCCAATCACCGCCAGCGTACAACGCACCGTTACGGACCTGTCGTGGGATTGGACCGTGACGACTCCCGGTCGTTGGATGACCTGGCCGCGAACGCCAGGTTGACCCGTTCGAGATCCTCGGGCCGTGCCTTGGCATGCATGTAGCGCTCCGTGGTCGTGACGCGCGAGTGCCCGAGGAACTCCTGCACAAAGCGCGCGTCGGCGTGCCGAGCGATAAGGCTCCCGGCGGCGTGACGCAGCGCGTGGAAGCGCAGCGGGCGCAGCCCGGCGGCGTCGCGGGCGGCCTTGAAGCGGCGTCGCACAGCCGAAGGATCGAGGCGCCGGCCGAGGCGCGAGCAGAAGATGTAGTCCTCGCGTGAGGTGTAGTCGCCGCGAGTCTGTAGGCGTTCGAGCGCTTCGGCGGCGGGATCGGCGAGCGGTAGGAAGCGCGCCTGCCAGCTCTTGGTCGGTCCCTCCACGCCGGCGGAGACGGCGCGGTGGACGACCAGCCGCCGCGTGTCGAAGTCGACGTCCTCCCAGCGCAGCGCGATCAGCTCGCCGAGGCGCAGGCCGGTATAGGCGGCCAGGCGGAACAGCTCGCCGTCCTGTGCGTCCTCGCGTGCGCGCCAGGCGATCTCGTCGGTGCTCAGGTTGCTTGGCTGTGCGCCACGGTGTGATCCGTCGGCGGCTGCCGAGGCGATCGTCTCGACCTCCTCTGGCTCGTAGAAGTCGAGCACCGCCGCCGGCGGTTCGCGGCGTTTGGTCGTGCCGGCCACGGGGTTCGACGGCAGGCCGTGGGTGTCCCCGCGGCAGGCGTAGCCAAAGATCGCGGAGAGCACCTGCCGATTCTTGTTCACCGAACGGGGCGACACGCCCTCGGTGTCCAACCGGCGCAGGAACGTGGAGACCTCCCGCGTGGTGATCTTCGCCGCGGGCCGGTCGCCGAATGCGGCCATGAGCACTCCGGGGCTCTTGCCGCCGCCGCGGCGGTGCGGTGTGCCGGGCTCGGTGAGCATGTAGCGGTAGTCGCTGAGTGTGGACGGCTTGGCGCCGCGCTCGTGGCGCAGGTGCTCAAGCCACTCGGCTGCCAGCTCGCGGAAGCTCACGCCACGCTCGCGGCGCTCTCGCTCACCGGCTTCGATCGCGCACTCTTCCCGGTCGTGCTCGGCGATCAGCTCGGCCATGCGCACGGTCGCGCGCTTCTCGTCGAAGTAGCCCTCCGGTACCCGCCCGCGCCGCATGAGCCACCCGCTGTCGTCAGCCGCCCGCTCAAGCCACGCTGGCCCGATGCGCCGCTTCACCTGTCGCCCCGCGCGTCGCCACTTGGCCTCATAGACCGGCCCGCCCGACCGCCCTGCGACTACGAGCGCGCCGGTCGGTTCACTGCCGCTTTGGCTGCCGTCGACCGCCATCGATCAGGCAGAGTACCACACGAGTACCACCCACCTGTGAGTACCGCTTTGAGTACCGCACTAGCCATTTTCGCTAGCAATGACGCCACTGTGACGGATGCTAGACCACGGTATCTATTGGCTCCAGCACGTGCGCCCCTGCTTTGCAAGCAGGAGGTCACAGGTTCGATCCCGGTTGGCTCCATGGGTCAATCACCTGCAAATCGGTGAGTTTTGGTGAGCGTTCAGTTGGTGGCTGCTCAGGTGAGGAGCGGTGCGGGATGGCCTCGGGCGTGCGCGGTGATCGCGTGGGTGAGGTAGGCGAATAGCGAGCGGTGCTGCAGGCGGCAGGTGGTGTGCGCCGAGAGCAGCCTGGCGGTGCGTAGCTCGCCTTCTTCGGACTGGCTGCCGAGGCATAGCTTGCGGTAGATGACGGCGCTGCGCAGCGCGCGCTCGGCGTGGTTGTTGGTCGGCTGCACGCCGTCGATCGCGCCGTCGCGGCCTGACCGTCTGCACGGGCGCTCGTTTGGGACCAAAGCCCAATCTCTGGTCCTGAATCCCCTCGAAAAGCCCGCAAATAGGCGCATTCTGAGCCGAGGCCGGCGGGTTGCCTCAAGCGCTCAAATGGTGTTTACTAGGCGCATGGGGGATGTGCAGTATGGGAGGCTGGCGCCGCGCGCCGAGCCAGCGAGCGGCGATGATCGCGCGTTCGGCTGCGGGGGAGACAGCCGCCGCCTCGTCACGGCGGCCGCGCTCCGACGCCGTGCGCGGATCGGCGCCGTCGCGGCGCTTGCGGTAGCCGCCGTCTGGCTCGTGGCCGCCGCGACTGCGTCCGCCTTCAGCGCGCACGGAAGCGTGGAACAGGTGTACGTCACCGGCTTGACCCCTGGCGCTCAGATGTCGCTGCTGCGGTCGAACGGCGCGACGGTGTCCACGCAGACCGCAGACTCGCTCGGGGGCCTGCTGTTCCGGAACGTCGCGCCGAGAAGGCGCTACCGGGTCCGTCTGAGCTCGACAGGCGAAGAATCGGCACCGATCACCGTCCACACGCAAGCCGCCGCGCCGTGGGACCGCAGTGTCTACAAACAGTCGATTCCGGACAGCGGATACACGTACCTGACGACGCGCGATGGCACCCAGCTGGC
>Ga0181538_10004508_pt1 | contig 12973 bp, 9 predicted proteins | sample PEATcosm2014_Bin_40_FD_119773 | JGI IMG/M metagenome (GOLD analysis project Ga0181538, IMG submission 119773) | Peatland microbial communities from MTU Mesocosm Facility, Houghton, MI, USA - PEATcosm2014_Bin23_30_metaG | ecosystem: Environmental > Terrestrial > Soil > Wetlands > Peat | place...
GGCTGCGGAATCCCACCTCGATGGAGCCGAAAGACCGTAAAGAACTCGCCGAACTAAGAAAGAGTGAATTGAAAACCGCACGGGCCTGGGCACTAAAAGAAACGGCCATGGCTCTATACAGTTGCATCTACGAACGTCCGGCGAGGAAGCACTTCCGCTGGTGGCACAACTGGGCAGTGAGGAGCCGGCTGCAACCGATGATCGAAGTGGCGCGGATGCTCCAACGGCGGTTCGAGAACATCATCGCGTACCTGCGGCACCGAATCACGAACGCGGGAAGCGAATCCATCAATGCCAAGATCCAATGGGTGAAATACACGGCGCGAGGCTTCCGGAACAAACAGAACCTCGTTCACGCCATCTACTTCCACTGCGGTGGCCTCGACATGGCCCCAGAAGCCACTAAATAGCCGGAAGCGCCTCTTTTCTTTTGGGCCGCTGAAATCCGAGCTCTCGCGCCGGGGCTCAGCGCGCGTTTCTTCGGACCCGCATGATCTGTCTCGATCGTGGCAGCTTTTGGCCGACCGGGACCGCGCTGCCCGAGCTGCGCACGGATCTCGGCCATCCTCTCTGAAAGCCTATCCAGTTGGCTTTGGTAACCCACCAGGGCCATCTCCAGAATCGTGTTGTCTACCTTTGGTGGCGCTTGTCTTGGCATGTTTGGTTCTCTCCCTTCAAACATCAGATCTCGACTGTGTTTCAATCACTCTACTGGGCGATTTGATTCTAACACTACCTTGGCTTGCACTTGACGGGTGAGTTAGCAACCATCACCACGGCTCGTCAAAATGGTGTCCCGTTCTTAAGCTGAAGGAGTCATATCACACTGGTGGCGATGGGCGCGCTGCTGGCGCGTTTTGGCAAGAGGCGCTGGCAGTGAGCACGTCGCTCGCCTTGTTCGCGGTATTGCGCTACAGCCTGGAGCTTATTTTGACGGAAAGCACGTGATCGGAAGTACCTGAATGTGTTTCCGTCGAGCAAGGCAGTCCAACGGGAGCGGGAGAAGCTGCACGAAATGACCAACCGACGAAAGCGGCCGATTCCGCGCGACGCCACGCGAAACCGGCCGCTCTTTTGGGGTAAAACCGGTACCTCCGTTTTAGAATGCTCAGACCCGGGTTTTCCGCAGTTTGCGACCCACAACCAACAGGATCAAGCCCATGCCGAAGATGGTCGCCGGCTCGGGCACAACGACACTGAGGTCTTCGTCCTTGCTAACGAGAAAGGCAGCGTTGTGGCCGAGGGTTTTGTCCCATTCAAACGCCCAAGTGGCGTCGCCGGGGCCGGCTGTTGCGTGGTCGTTGAGGGTGTAGCCCGAAGTCCCGAAGCCGGTGAGAATCGTACCATACAACGCGGCTTCATATCGGCTCGGCATGGTGGTAACCTCCTCGGCCATGGAACTATATGCATTTGACTGTGCTGCCGTGTTCGCCACCGGCGACCCAGTCATCGACACTGTTTGGCCGCCAGTCACGCCATTCAACTCAAAATTGCTGTATTCGAAGAAGTGGACCTGCTGGGAAGCCACCGAATTGTTGACTATTTCGATTTGCTGGTCCAAGTCGCTCAACCCGCTGCCAACCGGGCCGCCATCCAGGGTTAGTCCTAGTGTGACCTCCAATCCCGTAAGGCTTCCGTAAGTTAACGCCACCTCGTCGGGGCTGGTCTGCACGGTGCTCAGCAGGCCCAGGTTGTTGATCGGTTGTGCGAGGCCGGTGGGACCGACGCGATACCAGTACCATTGTTGATACAGTTGATTAATTCCGTCCACAGTCCACGACTCCATCCCGGCAGACGACGTGGGATTGATCGTGAGCACGGAGTTGCTGTCACTGAGAGTTATGGTCGCTCGCGCGGGTGCGACGAACAAGACCAACACAAGAGCCAGGAAAGCCACGCTAAACAGCTTCGACGTTTTCATTTAATTTCTCCTCATTCCTCTTGCCAAATTCTCACTTGGCATGAAGACACATGTGTAGCAATTGACGGTCCAAAACACCAAGCTCCATAGAATCAGCAGATTCTCGGTCCATGAGGTTATAAAAGAGGCGAATTATTTTCAATTCGAACCAAAATAGTGGTTCAAATTGGCTAGGTTTTCTCAAAATCCGGATATTCAAGATGCCTCGAAATTTCGGTAACTTTAACTCCGCCCTTGACACCAAAATGGGAATTCCGGTCAAAAGTCCTAGTACCAGACCAGCATGAGTAGGACTATGAATTTACGACACAACTCCGGATAATTGCAAATGGACGAAGCGATATGGCGTCGATCATTGGAGCCGCATTCGGAAGTTCAGGGTATCCATCCTTCGGAAAAAGCTTCGTGCAGCGGCTTGGACCTCAACGAGGCGGCTCTCGGGTATTACAGAGTTTGAGGGGTTCGCGGCGCACTGCGTTGGGGGATTGCACCCCTGTCGAGATCGTACCAACAAGACAGGAGGTACCTTGCAGACTTTTCACTCTGTTTTGAGTCTACTTTGCCTCGCTGGTGTGTGGGCCGTCCCGTGTTGGGCGGATCTTGAGACCATCACACTCAATCCAACAAGTCCCCTCGCTTTCCAGGCCTCTGGAGCCGATTCGGAGAATCTTGCCATTTATGATTCGTCACTCTTCTCTGGGGTCGGCGACATTGATATTCGAGAGATTGTTTTCCACAGCAGTGGTGGCCCTAGCGGTTGTGGCCCTGTTCCGTCCAGCGGAAGCCCTATCAAGCTCTTTCTGGGGACTACCTCGATTGCAACAGCGCAACTCAGCAGCACGTACGCCAATAATATTAGCGACGGCGAGACCTTGGTCTTCACAGGGACAGTTTCGGTGGCAGGTAGCGCTGTCGATGGCTACACGATTTCGATCTTGCTGTCCACACCGTTCGACTACATACCCGCAGATGGCAATCTCCTGCTAGGAATTCAGAATACTGGTGGTGGCTTCATGTTTCCGTGTCCCATTAATGGAGCGTATTATGCACTGTTAATGCAGCTCACCGGGGAGGTTGATGGTGTTCCGCCCACAGGATCAACCAACGGATATGCACCGTTAATCCAGCTCGGTGGGGAAATCGTCATTTCCGAACCGGGTTTCTTAGGGGGTCCCGCGACTGGTGGCGCGCATTATCCGATAGTTGATGGTGTTCCGCCCACAGGATCAAGCAACGGAGATCCACCGTCCGGGGAAATTGTCACTCCCGAACCGGGTTTCTTAGGAGTTCTTGCGATCGGTATTCCCGGCCTTCTATTTGCAGCCCGACGCCGCAAGTCAAATCGCTGACCCTTTTAAAGGGATGATTTCGAGCCGCCCGTTCCTGCCCTTGGAGAGCAACGGCTACCAGCGCCAGGTTGCACCGCTCCCTTCGGGACAATGTCCCAGTTCAGAGGCGTTCGATGGGGTCGAGGTTCCCGCTCAGAGCCAGACATCGTATCGCGCGGAAGGTTCCACCCTTACTTTCTCAGATTCTCGATCGCCATGCGCGCCGCGGCGTGCGACGGATTGGCGGCAAGCACCTTCGAAAACTCGACCAGTGTCTCGGCCTTTTTCCCCGAATCTTGTGAACGAAATTCCGCGGCGTACGTTGTTAACATTGTAGGAGGTTTCCCAATGGACCGGCCTGCCACTCGCACTTTCGCGACCGCCCGGGATGTCATTCTCGAAATCGTGCGGAATATGCAGGAGGGGCTCGAGCCGCTGCACTATTCCGTTCTTCCGCCCGCGGTTTATCACGTCTACCTGCATCCCGATGACATGGAACGGCTGGGCGCGATTGTTCCGCGCATCGTCGAGGAAGCGCGGCGGGCGCTCGATGCCGAGGTTGAGGCGCTGAACGGGCCGTCGATCATCGAACGCCTGAAGCTGGCGCGGCGGGCGGCGCCCAAAGTGGCGGCGCCGGACGGCGGATGGCAGATCCGCATCCTGGAAAACACGGACGATGAGGTGGCGGCGGGCGATATCCTGATCTACTCGGAGCTGGCGTTGCCGGTGAAGGCGGAGCTCGGCGCCGGGTCGATGACCAGGAGGATCGCCACGCGGAAACTGGGGGCGACAAAGGTGACTACGACGCCGCCGACAGAGGCCCGCGGCGTGGAGGCAACCGCTTTGGAAGTACCGGCGCCCGACGATGGGGCCTTTGCGGTCATCGAGTATGCGGACAATTCCGGGCGGAAGACGTTTCGCATGACCAAGAACGAAATCGTGGTGGGCCGCGGGGGCCGCGATTATTGGACCGACATCAAACTGGATACGCTGCCGGACGTTTCGCGGGAACATTTTCGGCTGCGGCGGGACGCGGCCAGCGGAGATTTTTTTCTGAAAGACCTGAGCCGGTTGGGAACCACGATTGACGGGCAGGCTGCGCCCTCCAGCATCGATTTCAGCGATGGCAGCAAGCGCGACCGGAACGTGGAAGCCCCGGTGCCGCCGCACGCGCGGATCGGTCTGGCGGGAGTGGTGTTTCTGGATTTCCAAAGTATTCAGCATGGGTAAACCGAGAATCACGTTCGCGGGAGCGAGCGACGCGGGGCGGGCGCGCCGGAATAACGAAGATGCGCTGCATGTGGACGCGGAGCGCGGCATCTTCCTGGTGGTGGATGGCATCGGCGGACAGGCAGCGGGCGAGAAGGCGGCGGAGATCGCGGTGAGCCGGGTGCGCGCGCGCCTGGAGCGGCAGACCGGCACGGTGGAGCAGCGCATCCGCGAAGCTATCACCATGGCGAACAACGAGATTCTGGAGGCGGCGCGCGGCAATCCGGAATGGGAGGGCATGGCCTGTGTCCTGACGGTAGCGGTGCTGGAGAACGGGTCGGCGGTGGTGGGGCACGTGGGCGATTCGCGGGCTTACCAGATCCGGGGCGGACGGATACAAAAGATTACGCACGACCATTCGCCGGTGGGCGAGCGCGAAGACAACGGTGAGTTAAGCGAAGCCGAGGCCATGCGGCATCCGCGGCGAAACGAAGTGTATCGCGACGTCGGGTCGGAGGAACATGCTCCGGGCGACGCCGATTTCATCGAGTTGCAGCGCATCGCGTTCGATCCCGACAGCGCGCTGTTGTTGTGCAGCGACGGGCTGACGGACCAAGTGAGCTCGGGCGAAATCCAGCGCGCGGTGGAGCGCCACGCAGGCGAGCCTGCGCGAGCCGTCGAAGAGCTGATCGGCGCGGCCAATAAGGCGGGCGGCAAGGATAACGTCACAGTGGTGGTGGTGGAAGGGGAGAGTTTTACGGCAAGCGCAGCGGGCGGCGGTGGCGCGAAGGGCCGGGCTTTGTGGTTTGTGGCGGGGTTGGCGCTGGCGGCGGCGGGCGCCTGGTTTTCGCGGAGCCTGTGGGTTCCGAAGCCGGTGGTTGAGAAGCCGCGCGTGCTGGCGGTGGGGCGCGGAGCGGCGTACCCGAGCATTGCGGCGGCCTTGGCAGCGGCGCGCGCGGGAGACACTATCGACGTGGCGGCGGGAGAGTACAGCGAGCAGGTGCATCTGGCGAGCGGCGTGACACTGCGCAGCCACGTCCCGCGCGCGGCAATTCTGCGGGCGGCGCCGCTCGCGAACGGACCGGCGGCGATCGCGGAGAACGTGCAGGGCGCGCGCCTGAGCGGATTCCGCATTCTGGCGGCGAAGGGCATGCCGATTGCGACCGGCATCCTGCTGCAGAATTCCGACGTTGAAGTGGACGATGTGGAGGTGGACGGCGCGGGAGTGGGTGTGGAGATCCGCGGGACGGCCAACCCGGTGCTCCGGGCCAACGCGATTCACGATTGCTCGAACGAGGGAGTGCTGATACTGGGCGCTTCGGAACCGTGGATTTCGCATAACGACGTTCGCAAGAACAAGGGCGCGGGCATCGCGGCGCGCGATGGTGCGCGGCCGGCCATGGTGGGCAACGTTTTCGAGAAGAATGCAGTGGAAGTGCCGGAGGACATGAGACAGACCGTCCTGGAGCGGAACACTTTCCTGGATTTGGGAGCGCCTGCTAAGAAAGCCGCCCCACGGAAAAAAGGAGAATGATCGCGTCGGCGTCGCGCAGACTCGGGAAGTATGAGATCCGCCGGAAGCTGGGGCGCGGCGGCATGGCGGACGTGTACCTTGCAAAGGACACCGAATCCGGCCAGACCGTGGCGCTGAAGCTGATCGAGCACAGCACGGACGCCGACACGCGCGACGCCATTGCGGCGGAGATGCGCGGGGCGGTGCTGCAGGAGCGGCTGGCGGCGGTGGATCCGCGGGTGGTGCGCGTTTACGGTGCGGGCGACGTGGATGGGTTCTTCTTCGTGGCGATGGAGTACGTCGACGGGCAGGACCTGGCGGAGTTGATGCGCCGCGGGCCGCTGCACGTGGAATTCGCGGCGGATGTGGCGTCGGCGGTGGCGCACACGCTTGAGAACGCGCACCAACTGGAAGCCACCATCGACGGCAGGGACATCCGTGGCATGGTACACGGCGACATCAAGCCGAAGAACATCCGGATCGACGCGAGGGGTGAAGTGCGGGTGTTGGATTTCGGCATCGCCAAGGCGCTTTCGCTCTCGCGGCGGCTCACGCGGAACGAGTTTGGCAGCGTGCCGTACGCGTCGCCGGAGCGGCTGGAAACGGGCACGGTTGACGCCGGATCGGACCTGTGGTCGCTGGCGGTCATGTTGTACGAGATGGCCACCGGGATGCAGCCCTACCAGGCCGATTCCACGGAGCGGCTGGAGCGCATGATCCGCTCGCGGATTCCGCCGCCGCCGGCGCCCGACCCCTGCCCGGAAGCGGTGCGGAGGATACTCATGAAGGCGCTGGCATCGACGCCCGAAGCGCGCTATCAGACGGCGCATGAGTTCGAGGAAGATCTGCAGGCGTTTCGCGAGGGTCAGCCGGTGAAAGCGGTGGATGCGGACTTGGATGCGACGCGGCGGACCTTTCGAGCAGACCGGGACGAAACCCGGCGTACGGTGGAGGTGGCGGACGACGATGCGCCGACGCGAAAGTCGGCGCCAGTGGCTGCGACGCCAGCGGCTGCGACGCCAAAGCCCGCTCCGGCGGAGCGCGGCGAGCTGTTCTATTGGGGCATGCGGGCGGTAGCGGCTTTCGTGCTGGTGGCGGGGGTGGGCGCGGCGTGGGAGGCGGTGTCGGACTATCGCCTGTACCAGCGGGGCAGGGAATTCGAGCACGACGTGGCGGCCGAACAGATCACCGACCCGAACCAGATCTGGGACCGCTGGGCGCAACTTTCCCGGGACCATTCGGCATCCCTGTTCCTGAACGGGCCGCGCCGCGTGGTGGAGCAGAGGTTTGTGGCGGTCGCGGACCACGTGATCGATACTTACCGCAACAACGAAGCGCTGACGGTGTATGAAGCGGACTGGCAGCGCGCGCGCACTATGCTGCTGCACGCGCTTTCGGCGGACCCGGACGACAGGATGGCGCACGGCAAGCTGCGTCTGGCGGAAGGCCACCTGGCGCGCATTGACGGCACCAGCCACAAGAGCGCGGCGGAGTTGAACGATGCGGTGGAGAAGTTCACGGAGGCGCAGCGGTTCATGCCGCAGTCGCCGGATCCGGCGCTCGGTTTGGCGCGGGTGTACGTGTATGGGTTGAAGGATATCGACCGGGCCTCGCAGGCTTTCGACCAAGCGGCAAGTCATGGGTACAAGCTGGGGAATCGCGAAAAGTCGCAACTGGCCGATGGATACCGGGAGCGCGCCGACCGGCTTTGGTGGGATTCACACAACGTGCGCGGGCTGCCGCAGGAGAAAGACCAGATCCAGCGGGCCGCGGACGATTACAAACGGGCCCTGGATTTGTACCAGCAAAGCGCACCCTATGGAAACGCAAACGTGCGCATGGGGCAGGTGCAAAGCAGTCTCGAGAGCGTCAACTTCCGGCTGGCGGAGATCGATCGGGAAGCGCAGGCGAGTGCGGCGCCGGAGCATGGGCGGGTAGCGGGAGCCATCGTTGGGCTGATCGATGCGCTGCGCGGCAAAGCGGCCGAGCGGAAGGGCACCGGGCCGGAAGGAAAGTCTCATTAGGAGCCTGCAAACCACGAGCAGGCCGGCGGGGCGCCGGCCGCGGCGAAGAAAGTTGGAACGGCACTAGATGGCGGTGACGCGAAGCACGGCGGCGGGACGGCCGCAAACCAGGCGCGCGGGCAAGCGCTGGCGGGCAAAGGAACTGTTGGGATTGCTGCTGGCGGGCGCGTTGGTGGCGCTGGGCCTCGATCTGGTTTACCAGGCGAAAGCGCCGGGGTTGGCCGAAGCCGCGCAGGGCCTGGCCGCCAAGCGGTTGCTCAATCTCAACGATCTGAGCGCGCGCGAAGACCTGCTGCCGGCGCTGGGCACGATTGCCGATGCACGTGCGCGCACGGAGGCGGCGCGGCAGATCTACTACGCTTCGGGCGGCTTGGCAAATGTCGGCGCACTGGCGCGGATTCGCGGCCTCTTTACGACCGATCAGTTCCGGCAATTGAAGCCGCTTTTCGTGGTGCGGCGGCCGGAGCGCTTCCAGAGCGCCTTCTACCGGTGGACGGGTGTGTTCTTCCTCGCGTTCCTGCTGGTGCATGCGTGGTGGAGCGTGCGCGGGTTCGGCGGCGACCCGTGGCTGCTGCCGGCGACGATGCTGCTTGCGGGCGCGGGCCTCATCCTCATGATTGCGCTGCGCGACCCGGTGCGGGATACGCTGCTGTTCGTCGATTTTGCGCAGGGCGTGGCGGGCGGATGCCTGCTGCTGGCGGCGGCCAGCGGGCTCAATTATGAGCGGCTGTTGGGGAAGTTGAGCTTCGTGCCGCTACTGGCTAGCTTCGCGCTTTCGGCGATGCTGGTGCTGTTCGGGTCCGGGCCGGGCACGAGTGACGCCAGAGTAAACCTGTTGGGGTTCCAGCCGGTGGAGATCATCCGGCTGTTGCTGGTGCTGTTTCTGGCCGGGTATTTCGCGCAGCGGTGGGATGTGCTGCGTCACGCGCGCGAAACGCGCCCGCGCCTGGCGTGGTTGACCAGATTTCTGGATATTCCGCCGCTCGAATACACTTTGCCGGTGGCGGTCTCGGTGGCGCTCTCGCTGGTGTTCTTCTTTCTGCAGCGGGATATGGGGCCGGCGCTGGTGTTCGCGTGCCTGTTCCTGGTTCTCTATGGAATGGCCCGGTCGAGCGCGCTGGCGCCGGTGGCGGGCCTGGCGCTGGTGGTGGCGGGCTTTGTGGTGGGTTACTGGCTGGGCGTGCCCCACACGGTTGGCGAACGTGTCCACATGTGGCTCTCGCCGTGGGACAACCTGGTGCACGGCGGCGATCAACTGGCACACTCGTTGTGGGCCTATGCCACGGGCGGGCCGGCGGGGATGGGAACCGGGCAAGGCGATCCGCAAGCGGTGCCGGCGGCGCACACGGACCTGATCCTGGCGGCGCTGGGGGAAGAGTGGGGCTTTATCGGCGTTGCCGCCGCGTTCGTTCTCTACGGCGTGTTGGTGTGGCGGACGCTGCGCGCGGCGGTGAGGGCGCGTACGGATTACGAATGCTTTCTGGCGGTGGGACTGGCGGCGGCGACGGCACTACAAATTCTGCTGATAGCCGGCGGCTCACTGGGAGTGGTGCCGCTTTCCGGAGTGGTGACGCCGTTTCTGAGTTACGGGCGCACCGCCATGCTGGCTAACTTCGTGGTGGTGGGGATGGTGGCGGCGATTTCGGCCAGAGGGCAGGAAGAGCGAAGGCCGGCAGCGAGGCCGGTGCCGTTGGTGGGCGCCATCTTCGCGATTGGCGCGGCCGTGGTGGTGGCTAAGGCTGGGTACGTGCAAGTGCTGCATAGCGATGCGGTGATGGGCGCGGGAACGCTGGTCACCGAGGCCGATGGCGCGCGGCGCTATCAGTACAACCCGCGGCTGCAGGAAGTGATGCGCGGCATTCCCAAGGGCACCATTTACGACCGCAACGGACTGCCGCTTGCGACCAGCGATTGGGACCTGCTTGAAAAGCATCGCGCCGATTACGAAGCTCTGGGAATCGATATTGACAAGGCCTGCCCGAGCGGCGAAAGCCGGCATTATCCTTTCGGCGGGCTGATGTTCGACCTGCTGGGCGACTTGCGGACGCGCGAGCGCTGGGGCGCCACAAACACATCGTTTGTGGAGCGCGACGAGGCCCGGCGGCTGCGCGGCTACGATGACCGGCCCACGCTGGTGGAGGTGAAGAGTCCTAAAACCGGCAAGATGGACAAGGTGTTGCGCTACGATTATCGCGAGCTGGTTCCGCTGCTGCGGCATCGCAACGACCCTCGGAACCCCGAAGTGCGCAAGGTGCTCGACCGGCCGCGCGACGTGAACATGTCGATCGATGCGCGGCTCGACGTGAAGGTGGCGGAGATTCTGCGCAACCAGCTCAAACAAGCCGGCAAGGACAAGGGGGCGGCCGTCGTGCTGGACCCGGCGACCGGCGATCTGTTGGCGGCGGTGAGCTTCCCGCAGCCTGTGCTCAACGGAGTAGCGCAGGAGGGTCAAGAGGCCAACCCGTGGCTCGATCGCGCGCGTTACGGGTTGTATCCGCCGGGTTCGACCTTCAAAGTGGTGACGGCCATGGCGGCGCTACGCAAAGACATGCAACTGGCGCATCGCACCTACGAGTGCATCCGGCTGCCGGACGGGCGCGTCGGCCAATACTTAAAAGGGTCGAGCCGGCCGGTCCGCGACGACATTCAGGATCGGGCGCCGCACGGCACGCTCGACCTGGAGCGCGGGCTGGTGGTTTCGTGTAACGCTTACTTCGCGCAATTGGGTACCTACGATGTGGGCGCCGATGCGCTATGGACTACCAGCAACGCGCTGGGCATCGCGACGGCATGGCCCAACCGCGCCGATCAGTTGAAAAAATCGCTGGCGCAATCCGCGTATGGGCAGGGGCAGGTGGTGGCGTCGCCGTTCCAGATGGCGCGAGTGGCGGCCACCGTGGCGAGCGGCGGTGCCATGCCGCAAGGCCGCTGGATTACCGACGAGACCAACACCCGGACCACAGATCCCCGCGAGGTGCTGGCGGCGGATGCGGCCACGCTGCTGGGGCGGTTCATGCGGGAAGTGGTGACGGCGGGGACGGGGAAACGGGCAGCCGCCGCAGCCGTGCCGATGGCGGGCAAGACGGGGACCGCGGAACTGGCGGATGCGCCGTCGCACGCGTGGTTCATTGGGTTTGCGCCGTACGGGACGTCGCATGAAGGGGCAACCCGGAAAATCGCTTTCGCCGTGCTGGTGGAGAATGGAGTCTATGGGGGAACCAACGCGGCCCCGGCGGCGGCGGAGATTGTCAACGCGGCGGTCAAGCTGGGGCTGGTGCAATAGGGGCGGGCGGCTATGAGTCTGTTTTCGAAAATCGAGGAAAGTATCGAGCGGGGCTTTCGGAAGTGGACGGAGCGGATGTTCGGGCCGGCCGATTCCGATGAGCTGCTGCTGGTGCATCGCGCCATTCTCGAATCGATCGAAAGCCGGGTGCAGACCGTGGCGCGCGGCAAGCGCGTCTTTCCGTACGGGCACGTTACGGTAACGCTGGTGTCGGCTGACCCGGACCGGCGCGCTCTCTATCAGATGGCATTTGGCGAAAACGGGCGTCTGGAGAGCGATGTCCAGGAGGCCCTGGATAGCGCCGAGTGTGAGGCGCCGCGCGGCTTCGGCGTGGAAGTAAAGACGTCGGAAACAGGGGAGAAGAGCCTCACAATCGAGTATTCGGTGGCCGCCTCGAAAGTGGCGGGCCAGGAAGCGCGCGGCGCGGGCCGGCTGATTGTGGTGAAGGGGAAGACCGGCCAGGGCGAATACCGGCTGGAGAAGGCGCGGACGAATCTGGGCAGGATGGCGGAGTTGACCGATACCGAGCATCGCGTGGTGCGGCGCAACGACGTGGTCTTCGAAGAGGGCGGCGACGAAGCCAACGCCACGGTGTCGCGGCGGCACGCGCACATCCGGCTGGAGGCTGGCGAATATCGCCTATGTGACGATGAGAGCGAGTTCGGTACGCGGGTGTTGCGCGACGGACGGGCCATCGAGGTCCCGGCGGGAAACCGGCGCGGCGAACGGCTGAGGGCGGGAGACGAAATCTTCCTAGGGCGGGCATGCCTGCGGTTCGAACGATGAGAAGACAGGACGATAGACTAAGACTAGCCGTCTGATGTAACCAACCCCGAATGCCTCCCCTATGCCTACGCGTAGCGTCCGCCGCGCCAGCGGCTTCGATCTCGTCGCGCACTCGGAAAATGGTACAGGCACGGCTGTCGAACGCCGGGGCCGACTGTTGAGGGCGTTATGTGCTATCGGTAGCGGACACCAGGCGCATAGCGGCACCAAATGGGGTAACGTACAATGGTCGCCATGCGCATTGTGGGCTTGCTATTGCTCGACGCAGTATTGTGGGGCGCGGCGTTGGATGACGTCACGCGCCAGTTGAGCCGCGATATTTTTCGGGAACTGGTCGAAATCAATACTACTGATTCGGTGGGCAGCACCACGCTGGCGGCGGAAGCCACGGCGAAGCGATTGAAGGACGCCGGATTTCCGGCCGGGGATGTCCAGGTGCTGGGTCCGAACGATCGCAAAGGCAACATGGTGGCGCGCCTGCGGGGCACCGGCGCCAGGAAACCGGTGTTGATAATCGGTCACCTCGACGTGGTAGAGGCCCGGCGTGAGGATTGGACCACCAACCCGTTCCAGTTCGTTGAGAAAGACGGTTATTTCTACGGGCGCGGGACGCAAGACATGAAGGTGAACGATGCCATCCTGGTGACCACCTTCATCCGCTTCCGCCGCGAGGGCTACCGTCCCGACCGGGATCTGATTCTGGCGCTGACCGCGGATGAGGAGGGCGGGAAATCGAACGGCGTCGATTGGTTGCTGAAGAATCATCGCGATTTGATCGACGCCGAGTTCGCACTGAACGCGGATTCCGGCGGCGTGACCACCATGAATGGCAAGGCCGTGATCGTAGACGTGGAGGCCACCGAGAAACAGTACGCCGATTTCGAATTGACGGTGCTCAACCCCGGCGGA
>Ga0181538_10004510_pt1 | contig 12970 bp, 14 predicted proteins | sample PEATcosm2014_Bin_40_FD_119773 | JGI IMG/M metagenome (GOLD analysis project Ga0181538, IMG submission 119773) | Peatland microbial communities from MTU Mesocosm Facility, Houghton, MI, USA - PEATcosm2014_Bin23_30_metaG | ecosystem: Environmental > Terrestrial > Soil > Wetlands > Peat | place...
CGGCACGCCGCTTGTTTAAACCTGTTCGAGAGTGTGGCCCGCGTCGCGCATCCCCGCAAGGACTGGCGCGAACAAGTCGACCGTTTGGTGATGCATCCGGTCTGGGGATATGCGGTGCTGGTGTTGGTTTTCCTGGGGATCTTTCAGTTGATCTTCACGGCAGGCAAGTTCTCCGAGGACCGCATCCTGGGTGTGTTTAATGCCCTCCTCGCTGCGCTGACCCGGCACATGGATGCGCACAGCGTGCTGCTGGCGGCATCGAAAGGGGCGCTGCTGGGGACGGCCGGCGCGGTCGCCATTGTTTTGCCTTACTTGCTGCCCTTCCTGGTGTGCCTGGCCGTGCTGGAAGACCTCGGATACCTCTCTCGAGTAGGCTACCTCATGGACGTGGTCATGCACCGCCTGGGGCTGCACGGCACGGCCACCCTGCCCGTGCTCCTCGGATATGGGTGCAGCGTTCCGGCGGTGATGGCGACGCGCATCCTGAGTTCGCGGCGCGACCGGTTCATCGCCGCCATACTCTGCGTGCTGGTCCCCTGCTCGGCGCGCATGACGGTGATCATGGCCCTGGTCGGTGTCTACCTTGGCCCTTACTACGCGCTTGGTATCTACGCTTTGAATCTCCTGGTGGTGGTGCTGGCCGGCCACATCCTGGCCCTGATCTGGCCGGAGATCTCTCCCGGCATGTTGATGGAAGTGCCGGCCTTTCGACTGCCCGCGCTGAAAGTGGTCCTGATGAAGACCTGGTGGCGGCTGCGCGAGTTTGTGCTGGTGGCGTTCCCACTGCTCGTCGCGGGCAGCGCGGTTTTAAGCCTGATCGAGTTCTATGGATGGCAACAGGTCATCAATGCTGCGCTCTCGCCCTTGACCGCACTGCTCGGTCTGCCCCGCGCGGTCGGCCTGACGCTGATTTTCGGCGTGCTCAGAAAAGAACTCTCTCTCCTCATGCTCATGCAGGCGCTGGGAACCACCAACGTGGCTTCCGTCATGAGCGTTGCGCAAATCCTCATCTTCACCCTCTTCGTAACGTTCTACATTCCGTGCATGGCCACACTCGCCTCTATGTTCCGCGAGCTGGGCTGGCGCCTCACCGCTGCCGCCGCCACGGCATTATTGGTGTTGGCGGTCGGCATCAGCCTCGCGGCGCGCGGTGTCCTGGCGGTTCTCTGAAGACGTCTCGAGGAGCATGGGATGCTTCACTTGGACGAGTCCTTCTCCAGCATCTCCTGCAATTGAGTCACGAGGGCTGGCAAGTCTTCAGTGAGCGCTTTCCATACCTGATCAAAGTCGATATCGAAATACAGATGGACCAGGCGATTGCGCATCGCAATTATCTGCGCCCAAGGTATCTGCGGATTTCTCTCTTTGGTTTCCTTCCCCATGCGCGCGGCCGCTTCGCCGATAATCTCAACGCATTTGACCAGGCCCAATGTCCATACATAGTCGGTATCGAGGTCGTCGCGGGTGCGTCCTGAAGCGGACCTCATTGCCTCTCTCGCCGCGTCCAGCATATGGCGGAGGCGAATCCAGTCACTCTTGGGCATACTGGACCTCGCTGGTGCGTGCCACCTCATCCCGGAAATATCGGCTGAGCTCCGCCGGTGTCCGCAGGTCCACCTTTCGTCCCAACGCCTCGGAGAGTTCCATCTCCAGGCCTGCCATTCGGAACAGTCCCACCGTGTGGCCCGGCTGGAACTCCACCAGCACGTCGACGTCGCTGTCCGGGCGAAAGTCCTCGCGCAACACGGACCCGTATAACGCCAACTTCCGAATGTGATGACGCTTGCAGAACTCCGCAATTATTTCCCTTGGCAAACTGACACCATGGTGACCCATGCTTATTTCCACCTCGTCTGCTTACTGCATTCTAGTCCATGCGGCCCCGCACGAGAAGGGCATTGAAAAGCCGCAGACGGATGCAGGATAGGCATACGTTTGCGCTGCCGGCATCATCAGAATCGGCAATCGCTATAGCGGAATGTTTCCGTGTTTCTTGGGCGGGGTGGTGTCGCGCTTGGTTTCGAGCATGCGTAAGGCCGTGATCAGTTTGGGGCGGGTGTCGCGGGGCTGGATGACGTCGTCCACCCAGCCGCGTTCGGCGGCGACGTAGGGGTTGGCGAAGCGCTCGCGAAACTCCGCGACGCTTTCGCGGCGCAAGGTTTCTGCGTCCTCTGCCTTCTGAAGGTCGCGCCGATAGACGATATTCACCGCGCCTTCCGGCCCCATGACGGCGATTTCGGCGGTGGGATAAGCCAGGTTGATATCCGTGCGCACATGCTTTGATCCCATCACGCAGTAAGCCCCGCCATAAGCCTTCCGAGTAATGACGGTGATCTTGGGGACGGTCGCCTCGCAGTAAGCGAAGAGCAGCTTCGAGCCGTGGCGAATGATGCCGCCGTATTCCTGCTGCGCGCCGGGCAGGAATCCCGGAACGTCCTCGAAAGTGACGATGGGGATATTGAAGGCATCGCAGAAGCGGATGAAGCGCGCGCCCTTGTCCGAAGCGTTGATGTCCAGACAACCAGCCAACACGGCGGGTTGGTTGGCGACGACACCCACGCTCTGCCCACCCAGCCGCGCAAATCCCACCACCAGGTTCTTGGCGAAGTGCTCGTGCACCTCGAGGAAATAGCTGTCGTCCACGACGCAGTGGATGATTTCCTTGATGTCGTAGGGTTTCTCGGGCTCCACGGGCACCAGGGTGTCGAGCACGGCATCGCGGCGGTCCGCAGGATCCTGGGTTTCAACCCGGGGCGGATCCTCGTGATTGTTCTGCGGCATGAAGGAAAGTAACTCGCGGATCAGGGCCAGGCAATCGGGGTCGTCGTTGGTTACGAAGTGCGCCACCCCGCTCACCGAATTGTGAGTCATCGGCCCGCCCAGGTCTTCCTTGGTGACGTCCTCGTGCATGACGGTCTTGATGACGTCCGGGCCGGTCACGAACATGTAGCTGGTGTTCTGAACCATCAGGATGAAATCGGTGATGGCGGGGGAATAGACCGCGCCGCCCGCGCAGGGCCCCATGATGGCGGAAATCTGAGGGATCACTCCCGAAGCCAGTGTATTGCGCAGGAATATATCGGCGTATCCCGCCAGCGACGCAACTCCTTCCTGAATGCGCGCGCCTCCGGAGTCATTCAGCCCGATGAACGGCGCGCCCACCTTCATGGCAAGGTCCATGAGCTTGCAAATCTTTTCGGCATTCGCTTCGCTCAGCGAGCCGCCGAAAACGGTAAAGTCCTGCGCGAAAGCAAACGCCAGCCGACCGTTGATGCGCCCGTGCCCGCCCACCACTCCGTCGCCGGGTATGCGTTGCTGGTCCATCCCAAAATCGTGGCAGCGGTGCTCGACCAGCACGTCGATTTCTTCAAAGCTGCCGGGGTCAAACAGCATTTCCAACCGCTCGTGCGCCGAGAGCTTTCCCTCCGCATGTTGTCTGGCCCGGCGTTCCTCACCGCCGCCCGCCTCCGAGCAAGACCGGCGTCGCCGCAACTCCTCGAGTTTCTCCGGAAAGGTCATGCTGCCCCCAGCCCGCTCCACTCCTCACAGGCGATAATGGAGTTCCCAGGCCGTTTGGGATCGTATTTCACGCTGGCCGTGCGTCCGGTGAAAAACCGGGCGCGCGCGGCAATCTCAGGCAGCGCCGATACGTCCTGGGCGGCCTCGTAAGTGACTCCGGCCACTTCGTAGGTATAAATCACCAGCGGCGTCTTGGATCCCGCCGTCTCGGCTTCCACGAGATCCACAACCCGGCCTGCCCTGATGCGGCCGCGCCGGTTGACGTCCAGGCGCCGTAGCTTTTCGAGCTCGGCGGGGTCTTTGCGCCGCCAACGCAGGAATACTGCACGCGCCATTCTTCTGCCCAGTTCTCGCACCCGTGGCGACCATCGTCCCCATGCGAGACGGTGCGCGCGGGGCAACGCTTCCCGGCTGTTTCCCGCTTCGCCAACAGATGCGCCGGGCGCTGTTTTTTCCGAAGAATGGTCGACCAAGAGTTGCGCCTTTCAGCGAGGGATTCGAAAGGCTCGCTCCGCGATTATAACATCTTCGCCTCCGCGCGGGTGCGCGCCCAACTCTGTTGGTAGTGTCCTAGTTTCGGCGTAGCGCTGGCCTTCAGGCCGGCATCTGCCGACCCTTCGCTTCGCTCAGGGCAGGCTCTAAAGGTCGGCGCTACTTTCAGATTAGGACACCACCAATCTGTTCACTGTTCCATCACCGGGCCGATTCGAGTTTCAACCTCAAAAACCTTGAAGCCGGAGTACCTGTGGACGTTTTCGAAATGCCGTTGGTAAAGCCACACATCCACGACAACTTCGGTGGGCAGCCATAATGAGGCGGCGGCCTGGTGAAGGTGAATTTCACTAAACTCGACGCTCGTCGTATAACGTTCCAGGTCGCCGTCGGGAGGCCGCGCCAACAAGAAGGTTTCGATGCGTACAATCTGATATGTTGTCGGGTCGATCCACGCCAGCCCCTGTAAACACAGCGGCACAACAGCGGTTCCGTGGCGCCACTCGGTTGGCCAGGGATACTTTCCCGGGACTTCAACGAAGCCTACCACCTCAGTCTGCTGCCCGCCAACCATCTGGCGCCCGAAATCACGGAACTGGCAATCAGTCTGATTCCGGAGGTGGAAATGCTGGAGAGGCGTAGTGGCGAAGCCGTAGGTGAGAAAAATCCGCCCGTGGCCGATTCTTCGATAATCAATAGGCCGCCCTTTCAAATCGGTGCGGAACTCGCCCATCAGAGGGTCGCCCTCTGTCCGCCGCACCACCAAATAGTTGAACCTGCCTCTGTACGTCACACGGCATTTCTTGCGCAGTCCCTCGTCACAGGGACCTGAGCGGACCTCTTCCGCGGAGGACATGTTGGGAAACTGATCGAACAGCGCGGACACGCGCTCGCCGACGGCGCTAAGGATTGCCGGGAGGTTCTGCTGGCTTTCCGCCGGTTGCAAGTCGTGCAGGTCGGGAAAGCTCCGAATCTGGTCGGGCGTCCAATCGATCAGGGTTCTCGCCTCATCGTAGCGCCGAATCTCCTGCGGAGTCATGCGAGGCGGAGATTCCTCAGCTTGCGCTGGCCTGTTGCCGGAATCCACTGGAGCCGTTGGTTGCTGTTGGAAGTTCCGGCTTGCCGCCGTCTTCGATCCGAGCAGAAAGAGTGGTGCCAGCACCCATGCCACGATTCCGGGCCTTCGGCGGCAAACGCTGCGACGCAGGGGATTCATTGTTGTCCAGCAAGAAAACCCGTCTGAGAGATTCAAGCACTATCATACACCCGGCGGCCTGGCTTTGGAGCAAGACAGGCGCGCTGACCCGCAGCCGAGGCTGACTTGTCGTGCCACGGTGTGCTCATAAGATTTCCCTTGACACTCTCAACGTATTAGTACTAGTTTAATAGTATGAGACCCAGAAGCCGTACCTTGACCGAGCAAGAACTCGAAATCATGAAGGTGGTATGGGGGCTGGAGCGCGCCACGGTGCGCGACGTCTACGAAACCCTGCGCGAGCGCCGCAAGATCGCTTACACCACCGTCATGACCATGATGAACATTCTGGAAGCGAAGAAATATCTGAAGAAGCAGGCCCAGGACCGTGCCTACGTCTACCAGGCCACCCGGCAGCGCAGTGAAGTCATCAAAGCCATGGTGCGCGAGTTTGTGGACCGGGTGTTTAACGGCTCTGCCGAGCCCCTGCTGGTCCACCTGATCAAGGAGCGGCGATTATCGCCGAAAGACTTGGAAAAGATGGCGCGGACGATTGCGGAGGCCGAATGAGCGCCGCGTGGTGGCTGGGAAATCTCGCGGCCTATAGTATCCAGGTGGCGCTGGTGGTTGCCGTGGGCGGGTTGGCTGCGGCGGCGCTGCGCATGAGGCAACCGCGCGTCATGCTCGCCTACTGGCAGACCTTGCTGGCGGCCTGCCTGCTTTTGCCGGTGGTGGAGCCCTGGCAGCAGACGGGCTTGGCCCCGACCGGCATCGTCGCAACAGCCGTCAGCAGAAGAGCCGCCGCTGTCGATTCGCTGGCCTCGTCGCTTTCGCTTCCGGCCTGGGTAGTGCTGGTGCTGGGGGCAGGCGCAGGACTGGGGCTGTTGCGCCTGGCTCTGGGGCTTTGGCGTCTTAACCATTATCGGCGCACGGCGCTGCGCATCGCTCCCTTGCCCAGCGCACTGCGCGACGCACAGGCGCTCGTCGGGATTGCGCCCTCGTTCTATTTCTCCGATCGCGTGGGGACGCCGGTAACTCTTGGCTGGCTCGATCCGGCGATCATCCTTCCCAGGTGGTTCGAACGCATGGACGAGAGCCACCAACGGACGATTGCCTGCCATGAACTGCTGCACGTGGCGCGGCGCGACTGGCTGCTAAATCTTGCCGAAGAACTTCTCCTGACTTTGTGGTGGTTTCATCCCGCCATCCGGTGGATGGTGCGCAGAATTCGTCTCACTCGCGAGCAAGTGGTGGACTGTAAAGTTGTGGCTCTGACCGGAGCGCGTAAGCCCTATCTGCACGCCCTGCTCGAAATCGCAGCGATACCACGAGCCAGGACGCTGCCCGCGCCCTTGCTCCTGGTCGAAAAACAACTGGCGCGGCGAGTTGCCATACTGGTAAAGGAGGTGCGTATGTCGAAACCGAGACTTATTGCGTCGTTGGTGATTGCCCTGGCTGTCGTTGTGGGCGCTGGTTGGTGGGGTGTCAAGACTTTCTGGCTTAGCGCTCCAGCGAAGAGTAGTCTGACAGCCAATGTCGTTGGCGTACCGAGACGTGACCTCGGAAGAGTCTACACGGTGGGAGACGGTGTCACAGCGCCGATACCCACTTACAAGCCCGAACCGCGTTATACAGGTGATGCGAGAGCCGCCAAATTGGAGGGCACTGTCGTCTGCTCGGTTGTGGTTAATGACACCGGCAACGTCGCGGACGTCCAGGTGGTGCGACCCCTGGACAGAGGGTTGGACGAAAGCGCGATGCAGACCCTGCGCACCTGGAAATTCGAACCGGCTACGAAGGCCGGCAAACCGGTGCCCGTAAGAGTCGTGGTGGAGGTATCCTTCGAGCTGCGTTAGCGAGATGCCTTCGTTACCGGGGTGACGAGGGTTCGCGTTACATAAGATGTGGAGAAGATCACTCGTAGGATTGAAAAGAGTGTGTAGCGCGGATCCTCGGTTCTGGGGTCCGCGGCTTGTCCATGGGCCCAAGAGAGAGCCGCGGACCCCAAAACCGGGGGTCCGCGCTACGCGTCGTAACGGTAAGGCAAATGGACCACGACGACGAACCGCTGCGAATCCCGATCAATGATGTTTTCGATTTGCACACCGTGCGGCCTCAGGATGTCAAGGAAGTGGTTGAGGCGTACCTCGAGGAAGCCAACCGGCTGGGTCTGAAAGCCCTCCGCATCATCCATGGGCGGGGAATCGGAGTGCAACGTGAAATCGTGCGCGCCGTGCTGGCCCGCACGCCTTTTGTTCTCTCCTTTCAGGACGCTCCCGCCGAAGCAGGCGGCTGGGGAGCCACCGTCGTGACCCTGCGCTGAAATCCTTGTTAACAACTCGCCTGTTCGCTCGTTCTAGCAGATGAAGGGATAGCGCAGAGTCGCCGTAATTGCGACTTTGCGGCTTTTGATATCGCAAACCTCGGAGCACTTTACGTGCCTACGAGGTGATGGCACATGGAAAAGCCGCAGAGTGCCAAAACCAGGCACTCTGAGCTACCCGGGCGTCGAATTCAGGAAAAACGGAGGTTGGCAGTCATGCATGGAATATTCAAGCGGCGAATTTCGCAGGTCGCAGTTTTCCTATCCGCTGTTTGCGTTGCGGGGATCATTTCGCTATGCGCGTCGCCGGCGCCGCAGGATTCCGCCGGACAAGGCGAGGTTGCGGTAGGTTCATCTACCCAGCAGCAACTAATCTCCTTTCTGGCCGCGCACATTGATATTTATAGCGAACTCCTGAAACAGCCCAAGTTGATCCAGGACAAAGCCTACCTCCAACGGCATCCCGAACTCGCGGCATTTCTGAAGGAACATCCGGAGGTTGCGCAGCGGTCCTCGTTCGCTGAGGTTTGGCCGGTCCCCGTCGAGATGGGGGCGGAAGCTGTTCCGTTTCTTGGAAGAGAAACGCTTGCCGGACCCTGCGGCCCGGCGCTGAAGATTCAGGCGCTCCAAAACGAGGTCGAGCGTGCACGCAGCGGCAATTACGACCTTGGCCGATTGATGGGGGATACAGGTCCTTTCCTGGTATTCGTCATCATTCTGGGCGCTCTTCTCTGGGTGTTCAAAGTCATTCTGGATAACCGGCGATGGGGCAAGGTGGCGAAGGTCCAGGCAGAGGTCCACTCGAAGCTGCTGGAAAAGTTCAGCAACAGCCAGGAATTGCTTACTTACATAGGGACGGAACCCGGCAAGCGCTTTCTGGAATCGCAGCCCTTCCAGCTTGAAGCCGAAGGTGCGCGGCCAACCCCGTACCCCCTCGGACGGATGCTGTTCTCGATGCAACTGGGAGTGGTGCTGCTGCTCGTGGGTCTGGGGTTGCTCTTCTTGCGGAGCCACGTAACCGAAGGTGCGCAAGGCTGTCTGGTGTTGGGCACACTGGCAAGCACCGTGGGAATCGGATTCCTGCTCTCTACCGCGGCCTCCTACGGGCTTTCCCAACACCTGGGGCTGCTGGAAGGTGTAACATCAAAGCGTCAGTAAAAACGGGCGACTGGGCCTGCCATGAACAAGACCGGAGACAGCCGCCCCGAGCAGGATGAACGCTGCGCCGCCATGCGGGAATTGACTTTTACAGAACTCGCACAAGCCGAGGACGCCCTGCCAACCGAAGCTGCCATGCAGATGGATGAGGCGAGTTTTCGGGCCTTCTACAACCGTACGGCCCGCGGACTCTGGGCCTATCTCGCCAAGGCGACGGGAGACTCGGCGGCGGCGGATGACCTGATGCAGGAGTCCTATTACCGCTTTTTGCGCGCTCGCCACGCCGCCATGAGCGAGGAGCAGGCGAAGCAGTACCTCTTTCGGACCGCCATCAACCTCCTCCGCGACCGTTGGAGACGCGGCCAGGGCAAAGTGAGCGTCCCGCTTGACGACGCGCAGGAAGTGCCAGCAGCGGAGCGGACAGCGGAGAGCGTACAGGCACGATCGGATTTGAATGGCGCCCTGCGCCAGTTGAAACCGCGCGAACTGCAATTGCTCTGGCTCGCTTATGTCGAGGGATCGAGCCACAAAGAAATTTCCGGCGTGGTAGGATTAAGGACGGTCAGCGTGCGCCCAATGCTCTTCCGTGCGCGGCAAAAGCTATTGGGCATCCTAAGGAAAGCAGGCATCACGGGAGGAAGGTAGCGCGGACCTGCTTTTGAGGTCCGCGGCTCTTTCAGTGATCACAATGGCGAGCGCAGCGGTATTCGGGACGAATTTATGAGAGTCCCTCAGTGTGAAAAAGAACAGGCCGTTACTGATTTGCTCCAGTCCGGGCGCTGGCCCGAGGCGTGCGATGCGGCCTTGCGGAGCCACGTGGAGAGCTGCGCCGTCTGCTCGGAAGTCGTTCTGGTGGCCGGGTTGTTGCAGGAAGCAAACTCCTCTCTGCTCGCCGAGGTGAAGTTGCCTGACGCCGGACTGGTCTGGTGGAAGGCCCAACTTCGTGCGCGGCGAGAAGCGGCTGACCTGGCGACACGCCCGATTGTTCTTGCCGAAAAGTTCGCCTTGGCCTGCGGCGTGGCTGTATTGCTGGTGTTCATGGTCTGGAAGCGGGCTGATCTCCACGCCTGGCTGGGACGACTGGCGACCTTCGGCGATTCCGACGCTCACTGGCTCCAACGCCTGGCGCTCAACTCTTTGAACCAGCCTTTCTCTATCCTCTTTGTCGTCTCCGCAAGCTTACTGGTGCTCTTCATGGCCTGCCTGGTTTATGGCATCTGGGCTGAAAAGTAGGTTCGACCCAAACACCAGGGAACATTCTCAGGGATTCGGCGTATGATTACACTGGAGCGTCTTTACGGAGGCCGCTTATGGTCAAATTCCTCCTCTGGTGCATACTCTTGGTTCTTTGCTGGCCGCTGGCGTTGCTGGCGCTGGTTCTCTATCCGTTTATCTGGTTGTTGCTTTTGCCTTTTCGCCTCGTGGGCATCGCGGTGGGAGGAGTGTTTGATCTGCTGGGTGCGATCATCACCTTTCCGGCGCGGGTATTGCGCGGGCCACGCCACGCCTGACAAGATCAGTGTGGACGGGCGTACGATTCTGGCAAGTGCAGGACACTCGATTGCCGCAGGGCGGCCACAAGGGCCGCCCCTACAAGGTAATTCGTATCACACAGCTTTTCCCTGGCTCGCATCCCAGATAACTTTCTTTCCCCGCTTCAAGGCGATATTTCCGATCCAGGAAGTGCGCGCCGCCTCGAAGGCGATGTGGATGTTCGCGTTGGGAGTCTTACGAGAGCGCATGCAGTCAAGGAAATTCTTGACGTTGTCAATGGCGCCATCGCGCTCGGAGCGCACCAGGATTTCGGGGTCAGGAGTGAGCGTGCCGGGCACAGACCTTGCGCCCTCGGGATAAACCGCCATGTGGGAGCGGTCGATTTTGAGCGTCGCCTCGCTTCCCCGGAACTCGATGCCGCCGTCATCCACGCTGCTGTTGATGGCGCCCGTGAACGTCACCATGAAATTCCCTGGATACTCGTAAGCCGCCGTCAGCGTGTCCGGAGCTTGCCATGGCATGCGGTAGACGTCTCCTGTCGTGGTTGCGGCATGAGGCGCGGGCTGACCCATATACCATTGGATAACGTCAATCCAGTGGGTAAGAAGATCCGTTAAGATTCCACCGCCAAAATCCCAAAACCAGCGCCACCAATAGAATTTCTCCGGCGTAAAGGGTTGATCCGGGGCATTACCGAGGAAGCGTTTCCAATCGAGTTGCGACTGGTCCACGGGCTCCAGTCCGGTGGAACCCAAGAGGTAGTCCTGATACCAGTAAGTATGGACGAAAGTGATTTTGCCCAGCCTGCCGGAATCGACAATCTGCTTTCCCATGATATAGTGCGGCCAACTCCTCTGCTGCGTGCCCGTCTGGACAACGCGGTTGCTTTCCTCAACGGCTCGCACCATCTCGACCCCTTCCTCTATGGAGTGCATGATGGGTTTTTCCACGTAGGCGTCTTTGCCGGCATGCACCGCATCAACCAGCATCTGCTTGTGCCAATGATCGGGACTGCCGATGATCACAGCGTCGATTTCTTTGTTATCGAGCAACTCGTGGTAATCGAGGTAGGACTTGGCCTCCGGCCCGGCAATCTGCAAGGCGGTCTCACGCCGCGGTCCGTAGACGTCGCAGACAGCCGTCAGCTCAACCGAGGGGTTGCCCTTGAACAGCCTCATCAGGTATTGGCAACGCTCGCCGGTGCCCATAGCGCCGACACGAATTTTGTCGTTTGCGCCCAGCACGCGCGCCGGGGTCAGACCTCCGAGCACCGCGGCCGTTGCGCCGGCCACGGCAGTCTCCTTCAAGAAATCTCTGCGGGTAATTCCGGTCTCGCTAGTCATGTTGGTAGCTCCTCTTTGCAAGCTCTGTCATTCTGAGCGAAGCGAGGAATCTCAAGTCCCCGAACTGCGGAGATTCTTCGCTTCGCTCAGAATGACAGGCCAACGATCCAGTTCCCAAACCGATCTTCCATTTTCCAGTTTCCATTTTCTTGTTTTGGGTGTCATGCGCCAAACGAAAGGCCCAACTGTCGAGCGACTCCTTGAATATAGTTGCGCCCCTCAGCGTAATCCTCTGCGGTCTTCAGGTGCTCGAGCATCAAAGGAGCATCTACCGGAAGCTTTGCGAGTTCGCTCAGATAGGCTCTGTAATCAATCTGGCCGCGGCCGGGGATTACTTCCCGCAGGCACACCTGCACGTAGTCCTCCCAGGTCAAGTCTTTGGCATGGCAAGAAGCAATCCAAGGCCCCAGCTTCCGGAAGCACTCGCGGATGACGTCCCCGTTGTGATACATGCGCTCAGGGCTGTTCATCACGTTGCAGACGTCGAGGTGAACGGCAAAGGCGCCGCGGTCCACTCCCTTGATCAGCTTCAAGTAGTCGTCCGGCCCACTCGGGAAGTTGAACGGCATCATCTCAATGGTGAACTTGGTGCGGATGGGCTTCACGCCATCAATCAGCTTACGGCAATTCTCCACCGTCGCGTCGATGAATTCCTGAGAGATGTTTTTTGGGTTGGGCGCGTACCAGAGCTTAGGGTCATAGGACCCTGCGATATCGACGCAGCAACGCGTGCCCAGTTCGTCGGCTAGGGCCAGGCGCTCCTGCACGTAAGCCATATTCTTGCGGCGCTTTTCAGGGTCAGGGTCGAGCATGTTCACCCAGGCGCCTACCTCCGCTAGAACCACATCCTGGGCCGCAAATTCTTTAATGACGTCTCTGATCCTGTCCTTGTCTTTCAAATCCACCTTGGGAGCGTAAGCGGCGCGGTAACCCAGCCTGTGGTGCTCTCGAGCTTGTTCCCCCGGATCGTCTGAATTGAGAAAGATGGGACCGCCCAGCCGCATCGGCCGGGCAGTGGCGGTTGTGCCGGTGCGCGCAAACGCGGGCATGGCCGCGGCAGCCGCCATGGTGCCGGTTTGTGCGAGAAAAGTGCGCCTCGAAATCTGATTTCGCATGCTGAGCTTCCCTCTGCAAGACTCGACTTCCACTCCTCCTTGGGGGAGAGGGTGACGCGAGGCCGACGTTTTTCACCACCTGGCGGGGGCGAGCTGGGCGCCTCGCTACTGGGACCAGGGCGCGGGCTTCCGGTCCCAGCGGTGGGCGCGCAACTTCGTGAAAAGCTCATCCGGAAGTGGGCCCGCATTACAGGCGGCGGCGTTGGCTTCCACGTTCTTGACCTTCCTCATTCCCGGAATGATGGTACTGACGATCGGATTGTTCAGAATAAACCGCATCGCCATTTCAGGCATCGTCATCCCGTCAGGAATCAGCGGCCTGAGCGCGTCC
>Ga0181538_10004511_pt1 | contig 12970 bp, 8 predicted proteins | sample PEATcosm2014_Bin_40_FD_119773 | JGI IMG/M metagenome (GOLD analysis project Ga0181538, IMG submission 119773) | Peatland microbial communities from MTU Mesocosm Facility, Houghton, MI, USA - PEATcosm2014_Bin23_30_metaG | ecosystem: Environmental > Terrestrial > Soil > Wetlands > Peat | place...
ACCAGGCCATAGTTCACGCCCAGATTCTTGACCCCGTAGAAATCAGCCGTGGTGGCAGGAAAGAGCGTGAAGATCGTGCCGTAGCAGAGGCCGGTAAATGCCGCGCCGAAGATCAGCAGGGCGGGAGTCGTGTAGTAGATAAAGGCGAACATGTTCACGGCCTGCAGGACAAAGGCGAGGATCATGGTATTTGTCCGGCCAATCCGATCGGAGAGGAAGCCGCTGACCACGCGTCCGAGCGTGTTAAAGATGGCCAGTATTGCGACCGGCGCATAGCCCAGTCTGTCAATGTGTGCCTGGTCCTTGGCGATTAGGGCCACCTGGGAGATGATCATCAGACCGGCGGAGGCGGCCAACACGAACATGAGCCAGAGCTGGTAAAACTGTCCCGTGCGGAGCATCTCATGCCAATCCAGGTTGGGGCGGGCAGCCGGCGCTTTGGCTGCGGTCGTTCCCGGGACGGCCACCGCAGCCGGAATGTAGCCGGCCGGAGGATTCGTCAGGAGCTGGGACAAAAGCGAAACGAGGATGATCGTTCCCACGCCGAGAATAAGGAAGGTGTTTGGAATCGAGGTGGCTTTCAGCAGATACTGCGTCAGTGGCGCAATATACACGGCCGCCAGCCCCACTCCGCTGACCACGATCCCGGTGATCAGACCCTTTTTGGCGGGTGGGAACCACTTGATTGACGGCGGGGTGGTCGCGGAATAGCCCAGGCCGATGCCTAAGCCGCCGACCACGCCAAAGGTGACCAACATCATCCCCGGCATGCTGGCGAAAGACGAGGCAATCAGGCCCAGCCCAAGCATGATCCCACCGAGCATCGCGACGTAGCGCGGGCCGATCTTGTCTTGCCAACGGCCAGCAAAGATCATCATGAGAGCGAAGGAGACGGCGGAGATGGTGAACGGCAACGAGGCGTCGGTCCTCGTCCAATGCCATTGGAGGACCAGGGCTTTGCCCACGACGCTCCAGGCGTATAGGACCCCGAGGATCAGGTTGATGCTGAGCGCCGCGAGCACGACGGTCCAGCCGCGAATTTGAGAAGGGGGTTGTTGAGTCATAACGATAACCGGGTTTGGTTTGTGAACTGTGGTCGAGCGTTGCCGGGGACCAGTCTAATGGCCCGCCCGACCCCGCACAATAACATTCTTAACGTTGACACCTGTAACGGGCGCTAGACCCAGCCCGGCTGATAGCGCCAGGCGTTCGCGCGACTGGGTGGTTGTCCCTGGACCGATAACATGGGATGCTGACACGGCCAAATGCCAGTGAAAGTCAAAATCTGCGGCATCACGAATCTTCCCGATGGGACGGCCGCCGCCGAAGCGGGCGCCGATGCGCTGGGCTTCGTGTTCTACGATCAAAGTCCCCGCCGTATCTCCATCGAGGCTGCCGCCAGCCTAATCCGCCAACTGCCGCCCTTCGTTATGAAAGTGGGCGTGTTCGTCAACGCGCCTGAGGACCTGGTGGTTCGCGCAATCCGGGAGTGCGGCCTGAACCTGTTGCAGTTTCACGGCGATGAATCCCCGGAGTATTGCCTGCAGTTTGGCCTGATGAGCATGAAAGCCTTTCGCATTCGCGACGCCGCCTCGCTGCAAGCGCTGCCGGGGTATCACACCGACGCCTGGCTGCTGGATGCGTATGCGCCAGACAAACCGGGCGGCACCGGCGAGACCTTCAACTGGGACCTTGCCTATGAAGCGCAGGGCTTGGGCCGCCCGATCTTCCTGGCGGGCGGGCTGACGGCCGAAAACGTCGCCGAGGCGGTGCGCTGCGCACGGCCTTACGCGGTGGATGTGTCCAGCGGGGTCGAGGCGGCGCCGGGCAGGAAAGACCTTGCCAAAGTGATAGCGTTCATCCGGGCGGCGAAGTCGGTTGAAGGTTGAGTCTACCCGCGATGCCCAATAATCCGCCTTGCGCCAAGTACCTTCACTGGTGAATGTTGGGGCTTGTTACCCATGAACGCTGCCCATTTGAGATTACGAACTGAACGACAGTCCTGGCCTGCCCTCCTCGGTTTGGCTGGGTCGCTCGCTTTTGCGGCCGCGTCCGCGGGGGCCACGACGCCGAACGAGAACTGGCCGCAGTGGCGTGGCCCGCTCCAGAACGGCGTCGCGCCGGCGGCCAATCCGCCCACAACCTGGAGCGAGACGAACAACGTCAAGTGGAAGGTGAAGATTCCGGGCAGCGGCCAGGCCACGCCCATCATTTGGGACAACCGGGTCTTCATCCAGACCGCGATCCCCACCGGCAAGAAAGTCGAGGCGAAACCCGCGGAAGCCAACGAGCAGCCGCCTGCCTCCCGGCCCGAAGCCGGCGGTGAACCGGCCAGAAAGGGACCAGGCAGGCCCGGAGGGCCGGGAGGAGGGAAGGGCCCGGGCGGCTTCGGCGGCGGCCCCAAGCCGACGGAGGTCTATCAATTCGCGGTTCTATGCCTGGACCGTCAGACGGGCAAAGCGCTTTGGCAACAGGTAGCCCGCGAGGAGGTTCCCCATGAAGGCTATCGCCAGGGCGAAGGCAGCTTCGCCTCATGCTCGGGCCTCACCGACGGCAAGCATCTTTACGCCTACTTCGGCTCGCGCGGCCTCTATTGCTATGACCTGGACGGGAAGCAACAGTGGGAACAGGACCTGGGCAAGATGCGCATGGTGATGGGATTTGGCGAAGGCAGTTCGCCGGCGCTTTACCAGGACACGCTCATCGTCAACCGGGACAATGAGGATAACTCGCTTATTATCGCGCTGGATAAGAACACCGGCAAGACCCTCTGGAAGAAGCCGCGCGAGGAACGGACCTCCTGGTCCACCCCGCTGATCATCGAGCGGGACGGCAAAGCGCAAGCCGTGGTGACGGCGACGGGCAAGATCCGCAGCTACGATGTCGCCTCCGGTGATGTGCTCTGGGAATGCGGTGGGCTGACGCGCAATGTGATCCCCTGCCCTGTCGCCGACGCCAGCATGGTCTATTGCATGAGCGGATTCCAGGGAAATGCGCTGCTGGCGATCCGCCTTGGCCGCACCGGCGACTTGACGGGTAGCGACGCCATTGCCTGGACCCATAACAAGAGCACCCCTTATGTGCCTTCTCCTCTCCTCTACGATGGGAAGCTTTACTTCTTCGCCGTCAACAACGGCGTGCTCTCGTGCCTGGACACGAAGGCTGGCGACCCGATGTTCGAGGCGCAAAGAATTGAGGACTTGCTGGGCGTTTATGCCTCGCCGCTTGGCGCAGCCGGCAGAGTTTATCTCGCGGGCAGGAATGGTGCAACCGTGGTGCTCAAGCAGTCGGACAAGCTGGAGGTGCTGGCCACGAACCATCTCGATGAGAAGTTCGACGCCTCGCCCGCCGCGGTCGGCAGGGACCTGTTCCTGCGCGGACGCGAGTTCCTCTATTGCATCACGGAGAAGTAAGCGGCTACTGACCGAACTCGGTCGCGCCAAACCAAATTGAAGGAGATGCTCTCGGCGTGCGTCTAAGAGGATCGTGCACACACAGCGCGCTTTCACGTTGATTGAGTTATTGGTGGTCATCGCCATCATCGCCATTCTGGCGAGCCTGCTTTTGCCCGCATTGTCCAGCGCGAAGCAGAAAGCATGGACCATCAGTTGCGTCTCGAATGAGAAGCAAATTGGCCTTGGCATGAGGATGTTCGCGGATGACAACGATGAACGTTATCCGCAGTCGGGCGGTTCCATCGCCTGGAATTGGACCGACCCGGCGTCTCCGACAAACGGATGGATGCAGCAGATTTATTCTTACGTGCAAAACACGAATGTTTACCATTGCCCCGGGAATGCCCAGTTGCCCCCAAACAACCGTTCGCCCTTCAACTATTTCAATGGCGCGCGCGCGGCCTACATAGCGGCGGGTGATCAGCGCGCGGCGGTCAACGGCAAGCAGATCCTCTTCCCGGTTGCGTATGTGCTGGCAGGTGACACGATTGATAGCGGGCAGTATTTTCTGCCTGATGACGATGACAAGGATGACTACTCGCAGAATTGTGTCGGCGGCGATGCCAATGGAACTCCTGCCGTAGGATGGAAAGCGCACAACAATGGGCAAAACATCCTTTTCGCCGACGCCCATGTCAAATGGTTCAAGGGATACAAGCCGGACGAGATGACCTTCCGCTACGAGTCCATCCACGGCTGGCAATAGACAGCCGCGCAGCGTCGGCTGAAGCCTTGCTGGCGGCTTGCTCTGCACTGGCTTGCGCGCTACAACTCCGATTGTGAATACGCAAGCGCTGGTGGCCGCCATTCCAGGACTGAATCAGAAGCTGGAGGACAGAGACGCCGAGATTAATATGCTCAGACGGCAAAACGCCTTGCTCGAGAAGAGATTGAACGCTCTCGAATTACTGATATCTTCTGTCACTGAAAAGAACTAACGCCGCTTATGAAGAAGCTCTTATTTGCCCTTGAACTGCTGCTCCCGGCAATCGGCTTTGCGCAGCAATACAGTATTGATTGGTACACCATTGCTGGCGGCGGCGGAGCTAGCAGCAATGGCCAATACGTCGTCAGCGGCACTATCGGCCAACCCGATGCCGGCACCATGAACGGCGGTAACTACTCGCTCACCGGCGGCTTCTGGAGCCTCCTTGCCGTCGTGCAAACGCCGGGCGCGCCGCTGCTCACGATCCACCTCACTGCGACCAACAGCGCGGTCATCTCGTGGCCGGTATCTTCGCCGGAGTTTAACCTGCAGAAGAACTCGGCGCTGGGCACGGCAAACTGGGGTGGCGTGACGAACGTGCCCACCGTGGTAGGCGGCCAGAACCAGGTCATCATCGCGCCGCCGGCAGGCAATTGGTTCTACCGACTTAAATACCCATGAGCCGCCGCTCCGGAGTGATCCGTTGTATTGAGCGTTAGATCCTGGTTCGTGCATATCCGTATCCGCCCACTCATCTTGGCTGGGGTCGGCCTCATCGGCGGAGCGCGAGTAACGGCTGGCGACACGAAGCCGTTTAGCTTCTTCGAGAACCGCGGCAGCCCTGAGCTCAGCCTGACGGTTCAAGCACCCGGGGTCCGGGGCGCGACGGTCACCCTGAACGGAGGCGACGCGCGGCGGCCCTCCACGCCGTTCACATTCGACTGGGGTGACGGTTCGCGCGTCGAGGCGTTCTTTCCGGCGAGCCACACTTATGCCGACACGGGACGCAACTACACCGTGACGACCACCGCGCACTATCCCACCGGCGAGTCGAAGGTCGGCGTAATCGCGAGCTTCGTCAGGCAAACCTACGTGTTCGAGCGAGACGCGTCGATTCCTCGGAGGGTGACGGTGGCCTCAGCGCCGGTCCGGCTCGAGTCCACGATGCCGGGTTACGAACCGCCAGTCGGCCTGCGGGGCTTCGCCGACTCAGACCTGGCGCTGCCGAGGGAGCTGATCGAGTACGTCCTGGACATCGGCCACGCATTGCAGATGGACTTCTGCAACCGGGACGTCGATGCTCGGGGCGGGCTGGGCCAAGTCGTGCTGAGCCAGCCGGGGTTTGGAGGCGCGTGCTCGCTATGGTTCACCAAACCGGTGTCCACAGCCGCCAATCCAACCTACCTATCGGACCCTTCGGGCATCAGCTCGCTCTTTCATGAAATGGGTCACAACATTACCCTCAACTCCCCGGCGCGGTACCGGTTCGGCGGCAAGACGGACGGCCCGATGAGTACCATCGTATCGGAGACGCTGGCCCAGATCATGCAGCATGCCACGGCCTACGAGCTGCTCAACCAACCGGGCCAGTACGGACTGCCAGCCGATGTTATAGAGGCCATTCGGCGAAGCACTCAGAGCGCGTTCGGCGTCACCTCTCGCTCGTACCACGAGTATGTGGAGAAGGGCTGCCCCTACGCGACGGTCCAGAGCGGCGAACCGGGCGAGCCCGACCGCACTTTCGGCACGTTCATGGCCGTGGCCTACGAGTTCGTGAAGATGGCCGATGAGCGGCGTGATTTCAGGAAGCCCCTACAGCGCATGATGGCGCTCTTGCAGACCTTCAACGAACGAGACCATCGGCGATTCCAGGAGCGCGACAGCGAGGCATTTCGCGGCACGTTGATGGTGGCGGCGCTCTCCTACGGGTTCAACACGGACGTGCGACCGACATTCAGGCGTCTAAGCTTCCCGATGGACGACAGTATTTACCGAGAGCTAATCGGGCGGATGCCTGAGGGCGTCAACTTCGTCCTTTGAGCTGTCTCTCTGGGGGACGTGGCCACTATTTCTTCAGGCGAAAAAAGGTCTTTGTGGCCGGCACGGGATTGGACACGGCATTTTGAAAACCCGTCAGCGTTGAGACGTTGGTTACGGCCAGCCAGTTAGGGTCCGCCAGATTGGTGCTGGACTGCAACTGGTACGCAAACGCCCAGGCGGGCCAGACGATCACGATGTTGGTGCCGCCACGGCTGGCTTGCAACATCGGAGCAACAGTGAGGGTGTTGCTGACAGTGGCAGTGACACCGAGGGCGCTTTGGATGGTGATATAGACCGGGTAGTCGCCGGAATTCGTATAAGCATGAGACCCCAGCACCCCCTTGAGCCCGGCCAGGTTTGTCGTAATGATCCCCGCCGTGATCGAATTATCGCCCCAATTGATGGCGGCGGCGAAATTCGTGGCGGCACTGCCGATTACGCCGTTGGTGAAGGTGGCCATGATTAGATTCGTGAACGGGGCCGTTGTCTGCGGTGCTGAAATGGCTGGTTGCGCCACGATCGGGGTGTCGCCAAAAACGAAGGTGTATTCCTGCTGGTCGTACGGCGGCAGCGACAGACCTAATTGCTGAAACAAACTCCATTGGGAACTGCTGCTGACGATAATATAGAGGCTCACCCGACCGACATAATTTGTTGCCGGCTTGACGAACAGTTGAATCTGTCCCTGCGCATTGGTGACATTGTAAGTCAGAGTCTGCAACACGCTATTGCTAATGTTGTAGCTCGAATTGGAGGCGGCGTCGTAGGATGCCTGGTCGGCGAATTCGGGAAACCAGTATAGCGCGTCACCATCCAGTTCAACCGTATTAATGAAATTCGTCAACGTCACGTTCACCGGGGCAACCAGGTTAGTGACGGTGTTGCCATACAGGAACGGCTGGCTGTTGCTGTTGGTGTCGGTCACCGTGCTGGCCGTGAAGGTGTTGGTAGCCCGCCCTCCGATCCCGTCGTCAGCGATAACCGTAATGGTGCCCACAACACCGGCTAGGTTGGTGGCGACCAGAGTCAGCACCGTATCAGACGTGTCCGGCACAAAGCCCGCCTGCGTGATGATGACATCCGCCAGTGGACGGCTGTTGGTGTCCGTAGCCGTATTGTTGATGTTGGAAGGACATTGAACCCGCGCACCAACTGGCCGAAAATCGTGTATTCAAAATCACCATACCGGTAAGGCGCCACGGTGACAAAGAACTGCGAGCCGTCTGTGTCCGGGCCGGAGTTGGCGAGCGCCAGTTGGCCGTTGCCGCTGAAAATCGCCTGTGGATTGAACTCATCATCGTAGGTGAACACCGGTCCGCCCGTGCCGTTGGTCAGCGGGTCGCCGCCCTGGTTCATAAACCCGGCGATGACGCGGTGAAAGATGGTGTTGCTGTTGTAAAAGCCGGACGCCGAGAGGCCTTGAAATACACTGACCGTATGCGGCGCATATTCCGGGAACAGCATGAAGGTCATGTCGCCCAGATTGGTCACGGTCACGCTGCCGCCCCGGAACGGCGTTGAGAATGCACCCGGCGCGTTGGCGGCGGCGGCCTGAACCACAGACAATTTCCAGAACGGGTTGTCGGTGTGCGTCACGGCCGCAATGGCATTGGTGCTGCTCGTGATCGTAAAGGCCAATGGCCGGCCATTGGTCGAGCAGGCCGTGATGGGCACGATTAGAGATTTCCCCGCCGGGATGGTTGCCGCCGGAATGGGATCAATGACCGGCGCGGCGGCAAGGTGAAGTGAGGTGGCCATCATCAGCCAGGCGATGCGGCAACTGAGCTGAATTTGGATTCTTGCGCGCCCGCTTGCTCTCGATGCAACGCGGATGAAGGAGATTCGGTTTTCGCTATGAGTCATTGTGACCCAGCTTGCCCGACTGGGCTGGGGGCATCAACCGGGAAGTCGCGGACTTTCGTGCCGGGGATGTTCGCGCCGGCATTGGCGGCATTATGAGCTGTTTGCTGTGCTCTCGAAGTGAGCCAGGCGAGCATCCGCGGCCTTTCATCTAAAGGCCGGCACTCGCCTTGAGTCCTGTTGCCCCGTGCGCCGCGCCTCCATTACGTGCTTGATTACCGGAAGAGTTGGAACTCCCAGATGGTCGGCCCGCCGTTTGCGTCAAGCAGGTTCAGCCGCACCCGCTGAGCGGTGACAGGCTGGAACTCGACACTGAGCTTTTCACCCGGATCCTCGCCCCGGTAACACGTTTCCCACTGCTCGTCTTGGAAGTATTCGATGGCGAACTTGCGGATGCGCTTGAGCTCCGGGTAGGCCTGGAGGATGGTCGCGCGGCTAAACTGCGTCGGCCTGCCCAGGTCAACCTCCAGCCAGGCGGACGTAGTGCTTGCGTCGGTAGCCCAGCGGGTATCGTCCCGCTCGTCCACGGCTTTGTCCGGACCGTATTCCGCCTGGTTGCCATAGACATTTGAAGCGGTGGCCTTGGCGTGCGTGGTCAGGGACGGCTCGAGCGGCAGGTTCAGAGCGGCAAGGCCGAGGGCAGAGCGATCCAGTTCGAGCGCGATAACGGTGTCCATCGGTTGCCGGTCGGCTTGGGGCAAGGAGATCCCCAGGCCGGCCGGGGTCTGGCGCACCTCAGCCGTGCCGCCCGTCAGGACGCGGCTGCGCAGCACCTTCGCCGGGATTGGCGGCAGCATGAGTGAGCCTTTGGACCAGCCCCAGAGGTGGAGAAAGATGGTCTTGCCTTTGCGGGTCGAAGCGCCGTAAGCGCCCGGCTTGAACGGGCCGCCGCGGGTGCCGTAGATGCTTTGGCCGTATTTCGCCAGCCAAGCACCCAGCTCCTTGAGCCGCTCGGCTTGCTCGGGCGCAATCTGGCCGTTGGGCATCGGGCCCACGTTCAATAACAGGTTGCCATCGCCGCCGGCGCAACGGATCAACATCTCCAGGCAGGCGGCGAAGGGCTTCACGCCATCCTTGTGTCCGCCCCAGGCCCATTGGCCGCTCTGTGAAATCGTCATGCAGGATTCCCACGGGCGCTGGTCGTCATAGGCGCCGACACTTTGCTCCGGCGTATAATAATCGGCGTTGGTGGAAAGGAGTTGGCACTCGTTGTTGCCGGGCCCGAGGTCGAGGCGGTTGTCGATGATGATCCTGGGTTGCAGCGCTTTCACGATCTCGTATGTGCGTGCCTGGTCGTAGAGCGGCTCTTGGACGTCCCAGTCGAACCACATCAGGTCGATGCGGCCAAACTGGCTCAGGAGTTCGCGCACTTCCGACTGCATCCGGTCCACAAACAGCGCGTTGCGCTCGCTGCGGAAATCGGGGTCGCGCCAGTCCATCGGCGAGAAATACCAGCCGATGCGCAAGCCTTGCCCCCGTGCCGCGCGGGCCAGCTCGGCGCAGACGTCGCGCCGGAAGGGGGTATGGGCGATGTTGTAATCGCTGGCCTGGCTGTGCCAGAGGAGGAAGCCGTCGCAGTGCTTGGCGGTGAGCACCATGTATTTCACGCCTGCGGCTTTCGCGAGGCGCGCCCACTCCGAGCCGCTGAAATGGGTCGGGTTGAACTGGCAGTAAAGGTTGTCATAGACCTCTGCGGGAATGTTGCCCTGGTTCGGGCATTTCGGATTGGAGTTAGCGCGCGACCAACTGATCTCGGTCTCCTTGAGGCTCACCGGCCCCCAGTGGATGAAGAGGCCAAAGCGTCCCTCGGCCCACCACCGGAGGCGTTCGGGATAGGGGCGCGGCTCGAGGCCAGCGGGTATTGCGCTGGCAGAGGGCGAGGTGCCCGGCCCAGCTTGTGAGGCGACATAGTCAAAGGGTTTGCCGTTGAACCAGCGGGCGAGGGCTGCGATGTTGCGGTCGTTGCCGGAGAAGGAGTCCATCGGCTGGCCAAGGCACTCCGCAATTGGCAGCGGCAGCGAGTTAGTCCCCGGCTTGCTGAAGCCATAGATGCCATAAGCCTGGCTGGCGGGATCTGAGAGGACCTTGCGCGCATCATGCCGGTCGCCCCAGCCAACCAGGCATAGCATCGGCTGTGTGCGAGCGCCGAGACGGGGGGCCACCGCGCGCATCGCTTCCGGGGTCCCGCTCTCGTCCATCAGCCAGTCCGCTTCTCTGAAGACGGTCGTATTGAGGAAGTGCGGGCTGCGGACGTCGTGGCACGACAGCCAGATGATGCAGCCGGGCTTTACGCGCTTGGCGGTGTCGTGAATGCGGCGCCAGCAGCGTTCCGTGGCTCTCTGTTCGTAGAGCAGCCGGTCTTCCGGGGCCGGCTTTCCGTCGGCGGGAAAGGGTTTGCCGGTGAGCTGCGTGAAGAGTTGTTGCTCCGCTTTCAACCACTGGCCGTGGTTGGCCTGCTGCCGAGCCTCGTCAGAAGGGTTCCATAGCCAGTCCACCATGAAGCCGTCCATCTTGGTCTTGCGCAGTGCCTCCGTGATTGCCTCGCCAAGGTAATCCAGGTAGGCGTCGGTCAGCGGCAGGTGAAAGGTGGAGGGTGTGCCGTAGCTGAGGTCGGGATGCTCCTGGCCCCAGCGGGTGTTGGCGGCCACGCAGAAATAGCCCATGACCCGCATGCCGCGGGCGTGGCCCAGTTTGACCAAGCGGGTAGTGAAGTCGTGGCGGAGACCCGGTTGGGGCGGGACCTTGCCGCCTTCGTACCAGGCATAGCCATCGCAGGAAATGGCGAAGGTCTGAATGACATTCGCTCCGAGCCCAGCATACCAGGCGACGTGTTGCTCCGGGTCGGCATCGGCCCAAAGCCCCGGCGGCGCGAAACCATTGGGCCCGCCTGGTCCCCAGTTGAAGTCGATGCAGAAAGCGCGGATTGGTTCCCCCGCCTGGAGGGCCGGGCTGCCCGAGTGCAAGGAGAGGAATGCGGCACACAAGACAGCGTCGATGACCAACCGGGGGCGCGTTGAATGGCGTCTCCGTGCCATGCCGTTTGATGCGGTGTGTTTGTCAAGGCCATGCCCGTGGGACAACGTTTGCAGCTCCTGGGACGCCGAGGCGGGGTGTCGTGAGATGCTCATGCCTGCTGATAGCAGAGCCCTGACCTCTGGGCAAGCCCGCGTGCCCCGTCTCCGCCGACGCGGGCCGCTGGCAAATTATTCCATGACATCTTGCGGTCTTTGGCTTAATCTGGATGGCGAACTGAACAACTTCAACCTATTATTTCCTATGAAAAGAACTGTGAATAGCAGATTCCTTGGTTGGCTCGTCCTTGCCGTCACCAGCGCCTTCGGCTTCGGTGCCGTCGCCCAAACGGCTGTGCCCGGTACATTCAAACATATTGTGGTGGATGGCTCGTTCGGAGATTGGGCGGGGGTGCCTGTGGCCTACACCGCGCCGGAGGGGCCTACCAACGCGATTCAATACGAAAACATTTACATCGCCAATGATCAGAGCAATCTCTATATTCGTTTCACCCTTTATTCACCCCGCGCCAACGCCTTCGCCAATTCCTACGACAATATATTCATCGATGCCGACAACAACCCCGGGACGGGATACCCCGTCGGGGGAATCGGTTCGGAAATGCTCATCCAATGGGGCGGCGGCTATCAGGAAAGGAATGGCGGCTTTAATGAAGGTGGAATCAACAACCTGGGGTGGAGTATCGCCGGTTCGGTGGACAGCACGGACTTTGAACTGTCTATTTCGCTTGGTGCCACCTATGCTTCAGACGGCACGCCGGTTTTCACGAACAGTACCGTTGCCATTCTGCTGGAAGGTGACGATACCAGCTACACTAGCGTAGAGTTTGCCGTGAACGGGGGCCTCGTTTACACGCTGGCGTCCCCGCCGACAGCCCTCACCACCAACCTCACTTTGGTGGCGCTGTCAGGCGCTTCATGGGAGGTGAATGCCTCGGGAACCGATCTTGGCACGAATTGGCTGGACTCGGCTTACGACGACTCGGGGTCAGGATGGAGCACCGGGGACGGCCTCTTCGGCTACACGACGTCTCCTGGTTCGTATCCAACCATTCAAACGCCTCTTTCCAGCGGCCCCAACACCTACTATTTCCGGACTCACTTTGAATGGGCCAACGATCCAGCGAATGTGGCATTTATCGTGACCAACTATCTGAGCGACGGCGCGGTGTATTATTTGAACGGCTCCGAGGTCCGGCGTGTGCGAATGCCGGCGGGTGCCATTGCCTACTCCACGGCTGCCGCAGCCACGAATTCACCGGTGGGCCATCCCGATGTGTTTAGTGTTGACGGCGGAGCATTACTGGGTGGGGACAACATCATGGAAGTGGAGACCCATCAGGCAGCCGACAGCAGTGCCGACATGGTTTTCGGTCTTTCACTCCTGGCAGCAGTTCACTATCCGGTGCTCGTTGTCAGCCCCGACTTGCCGGCTGACCAGGCTGTGCTTGCGGGGCAATCTGTGACCTTCAGCAGCGACGTCACCGGCAGCGGTCCGCTGACGTATCAGTGGTATTCTAACGGCACCAACGCGATTGCCGGTGCAACCGGCGCGAGCTATACGATCCCGTTGGTTTTGACCAGCGACGCCGGCCTCTACTCCCTCGCGGTGAGCAACGCCTTCTCCTCGGCCACAACCCGCGGCGCGCTCCTGACCGTAAGCAGCATTCCCGTCAGCATCACATCGCAACCGGCCAATCAGGTCGTCGTGGAAGGCAATCCGGTTACGTTCACGGTGGGAGTGGGCGGGACCCCACTCATTCAGTACCAGTGGTATTTTGGCGGCACGCCTATTGCGACTGCCACGAGTGCCTCCTACACCATCAATTCCTGTCTCCCCACCAACGCAGGGTCCTACCAGGTCACGGTTAGCAATC
>Ga0181538_10004513_pt1 | contig 12964 bp, 14 predicted proteins | sample PEATcosm2014_Bin_40_FD_119773 | JGI IMG/M metagenome (GOLD analysis project Ga0181538, IMG submission 119773) | Peatland microbial communities from MTU Mesocosm Facility, Houghton, MI, USA - PEATcosm2014_Bin23_30_metaG | ecosystem: Environmental > Terrestrial > Soil > Wetlands > Peat | place...
CCTCTTTTTTATTCATGATGATGCTCTGATCGAAAATCGGGTAATTTTCAAACACACGAATGATGCTTCAAAGCTCTATACCGGCACACCTAAAGCCATTAAATCGGCAAATTTCACGTCATCCTTACTCTTATTAAGTCACTTATAATGGGGGCATCCATGAAACGATTAATCGCTCTTATATGTTTTCTCAGTGCTATAACCAGCGATACGCTCCAGGCAGAAGTTGCCAAAGGAGTCTTAGAAAAATATAGAAAAAGTAATGCTTTCGTATGCGTCGGCGTTTACTCATGCAGTAATCTCGCCTATGCCTTAGACGCCGATTATACCCAACTCTATGTTATTGACGAAGATCAAATCATGATAGACCATGCCAAAATTATTTTTCCACGCCATACCAATCCTAATAATAAGAATTTAAAAAGCTGCGAATTTTATCATGGCGATCATCACAGTTTCCAAACAGCAATGAACCGCATAGACAAACCTGCCACTATCATACTCGGCAATTACTTTCCCGATGGCGATGGATACCAACCAAATGATATCATGCACTATTTAGATATCATCCAACTCCATGGCATTATATCTCATGCTATTTTAGTCGATTATATTAACCATGCAGGTACGCCTCGTTTTGGCAACGTCTCTCTGGAAACCATTATCGCTAAATTGTTAGAAATCAATCCCAATTACAAGCTTTACTTTGAAAAGGGTGGAATTCTTGGTAATGAAGATCATGCTGTTTTGGTAGCGCATACCCGGCATTGAACCTCATTAAACATTTTTATACCGCGACATTTCAAACAAAACAGGAGAAAACCGTGTTATTACAACTAAAAAAAACATTACTCTTTGCCTGCATATTCAACTCATGCGCTCTTGCTAATATGTCACGTGGCGGATTCAAACCATTTATATCGAACTATTTCGTAGAAACTGGCACTGCTGAAAGTTGGACTGTCGACAGAGTATTGGGGGCTGGATTTAAATTCATTCACTCTATTGAAATTGATGCACGGTTAGCTGAAAATGCCATGAAAAAATATAAGAATTATCCCAATGTACACATCTGGCATGGTGATTCTGGTAGCATTCTCTATGACGTTATAGCCGATATCAACGAACCTATAACCTTCTGGCTCGATACAAGCTCTCGTCAATATAATCCGAACGGTGAAAACACACCGATATTACGGGAACTTGATGCTATTAGACGTCACCACATTAAAAATCACATCATTATCATTGACGATATGCATTGCACGGGAACTAAATTCTTTGATTTCATTACCAAAGAATCCCTGGCAGCAAAAATTAAAGAAATTAATCCTCATTACGTCATAAGATATATGCCAGGGGGAGATGATGGAGAATACCCAAATAATATCATGGTAGCGCAGGTCCCAAGCCATCGGTGCCCATACCTTGATTCCAACATCATCAGTAAAATCGATAAAAACGAAGTGCAATCCATCATCGAAATAGGTGCCTATGATGGTCTTGATGCATTATCCTTGCATGATTATTATCAATGTCCTGTCATTAGTTTTGAGTGCGTTCCAGAATCGATCAAAAAATGCCGAACCGTTATTCCCCACGAGAAATCAATAAAACTCGTAGAAAAGGCGGCATGGGATGTTACGCAAGAAATAGATTTTAATTACTGCCCCAACCATCCAAGTGCTTCATCCTGTTATTTTTTTGATTATCAAACGATGGCCAATCGAGATAGAACAACCATGCCTCACATGGTCAAACAATATCCTATGAAGCCTATTAAAGTCCAAGCCATTCGATTAGATGAATGGTTACGTGGAGTCGAAATTTACCAAGTAGATCTCATATGCATGAGTACCCAAGGCTCAATTATGCCGGTCTTGAAAGGACTAGGATCTCATCTAAAGAACGTAAAATATATTGTGACTCAAGTTATGTACCAAAGAATTTATGAAGGCGAAGCACTCTTTCCTGAAGTGAAAGCATTCATGGAAGATAATGGCTTTACCGTTTTTAATGAGGACACCAACTGCTTCTTTAATATGGTAATCTTCGTACGTAATGATTTATGTGAACAATAAAATTCTTAACTACCTAATCCTAAAAAAATCAAAAAGAAGGAATACGCTATGCTTAAATATTCATTTTCTATAGCAATTATTATGAGCTCTTATGCTCCCATCTTCGCACTTTCGGAACTTGATAGAATCATATCTCCCGAAATCAAAAATGATGTTTTCTATCAAACCATCTATACTCTCGCAAAAAACGAATCGCTTAAAAATATTTTAGAAATAGGATCTTCAAGTGGTGATGGCAGCACCGAGGCCTTTGTATTAGGTATTATGAAAAATCCATCTCATCCAACGTTATATTGCATGGAAGTATCTCGAACCAGGTTTGCAGCATTACAAAAACGATATGCTCCATTATCATGCGTCAAATGTTATAACGTCTCCTCAGTGCCATTGCATAGTTTTCCTTCCGAAAATGAAATTGCATCATTCCTCATCACCACACCTACCAATCTCAGCAGCCACGGTCGCGATACAGTCCTCAGATGGCTCAGACAAGATATTGACTATGTTAAGGATGCGCAGGTGCCTGAAAATGGCATAGAAATTATTAAACGCGAAAACAATATAGATCATTTTGACATGGTCCTCATCGACGGATCTGAATTTACTGGTGTTGCAGAATTTAAATTAGTCTATGGTGCAAAATTCATATTACTCGATGACATCAGCGGATTTAAGAACCACACAAACTATGTGACACTTTGTAATGATCCCGATTATGAGCTTATCGAAGAAAACAAGAACCTTAGAAATGGATATGCCGTTTTTAAGAAAAAAAATCAGTAAAAAGTAAACATTAATTACCGGCACCAAAAGGTAAAAAAGTCGTTATGAAACTATACAAAAAACATTTATTGTTATTATACGCATACATAGCACTAGCACACCACCTACATGCAGCTTATCCAGACAGCTTTGTAGAAGATGGTGTCATTGTAAATGAATTGAAAACAGAAGAATATATAGAAATTATTCGGCCATTTTTACCCGAAAATCCGCTCATCTTGGAAGCTGGGTGCCATGGCGGGCAAGACACTGTCTTATTAGGGCAAGCGTGGCCTAACGGTATTATATATGCCTTTGAGCCGGTTGAAAAATTTGTTGAATTCACCTTGCATGAACTCAGTAAGCATAGGGTTTATAATGCCATAGTTTTTCCCTATGCGCTCGCACCGAAATCGGGAAAGCAAACATTTCACTATAGCACCAATCTTGGCGCTGCTTCCTCCTTATTACCAAGTAATGAGGCGTTAGATGAAATATGCAATTATAAGGATACGCAAATGGTTGTAGATGCTCTTAATCTTGATGAATGGGCAGAAAAAGTTAATGTTTCTCACATAGATTTTATGTGGCTCGATATGGAGGGAAGTGAATATTATGTGCTTAGCTCGGCGCCAAATGTCTTAAAAACAGTAAGAGCTATCATCACTGAAGTAAACTTTCTTGAATTCCGCAAGGGTGGCACCCAATTTAAAGAGTTAAACGCGTTTTTAACCAATAACGGCTTTAAATTATTTAAAATTTGGGGATCTCCTACATGGCAAGGCAATGCACTCTACATTAAGAATAGTCTCATCTCTTAAACGCATTTTATATTTAAGAAGCTTTATGTTTTTATTGAATATATGCGCCTTATTACTCAGCGCATCATTATCCGCATATGAAATTCCAACCCATTGGGAGCATTCGCATTACATTTGGAACTTTGATCTCATTGCACATGCACAGAAGGGAATCACTCGCAATCCCGAGCAATACTTTGCCCATGAACCACGATTTAATCCTGCGTTGTACCAAGATATACACAAAGGTGATATTGTGTGGATTAAAGGTTGTTTTCTTCCAGACTTCTGCACCAAAGTACTGCCCACACTTAATCAACCAATCATACTGCTCGTGGCCGATGGTGATGAAAGTTTTCCTTCAGAATGCGGCGATAATTCCGCTATAACCCAACTTCTTGAAAGTCCTTATATTGTGCATATTTTTGCTCAAAATAATGATTATACCGGCCCTAGTAACAAAATAAGCTCCATCCCCATTGGCATGGACTTTCACACCGTCGCCTATAAAAGTAAAAATGGCGGTTGGGGGCAAATAGGCACCCCGCGCCAACAAGAAGAACAATTGCAAACCATTTTTAGTTTTTTAAAACCTACCAATCAACGCAAGAAAAGGGCGTTTGTTGATTTTCAACATTCAGACACACTCCGAGGTGGTTATTTGCATCGGTACAAAAAATATGGCGAAGATAGAACATCAATTTTTAATCGACTCAAAGCAACAGGACTCATCGATTACGGCCCATGGATGTCGCGTGCAAACATGTGGCGCACAAAAGGAGAATATGCGTTTTCTATCAGTCCTCATGGCAATGGGATCGATTGTCACCGCACCTGGGAAGATCTCATTCTTGGCTGCATTGTCATAGTGAAAACATCGGTGCTGGATGTCTTATATAAAGATCTTCCGGTAGTCATCGTGAAAGACTGGGATGAGATAACGCAAGAGAATATGCATAAATGGTTAACGCAATATGGTGATGCGTTTACTAATCCGGTTTATAGAGAACGTTTAACGAATCGCTATTGGTATTCAACGATAGAATCAATGTCAACATTGCTTAAAGGTGCACATTAGTATGAAAAAACAATTGCTTTTATTTTGTGTCGGCCTCTCTTTTTTCAATCTTCTACACGCACAGATTCCGCATAAAGTAGTAATCTGCGGCGTATGTCGAGATGTTGCAGACCGTGTGCCCTATTCAATGCGTATCATGGAGAATATCGGGAATTTATTCGAGGATTACCGCATCATTGTCTACGAAAATAATTCTAAAGATGCAACGCCCCAATTACTCCGCGATTGGCAAGGGCGAAACCCAAAAGTGCTTGCCCTAAGTGAGCATATAGATAAAAAAGCTCTCGAAAAAATAATGATAAATCGTCTTGATGATGGCAACTATTATAGACCTGAACTTATCGCACGCGCACGCAATATAGTGCTCGATCAAGCACTTTCTGATTCTTATAAAGAATTTGCCTATGTAATTTGGATGGATATGGATTTTAAATTAGAGCCCAATTATGCCGGCATTATAGAAACATTTGAAACTCATAGAGAATGGGATGCGGTTTTTGCATACGGCACCGATCCGCATCACACCTATTGGGATTGGTATGCATTCCGTGATCATCGATGCCCCATTGGTTCTGAGTTATTAGGAAATTATTGGTGGTACTTGCCTAAGAAATTATCCCTCGATTCCAATAGTGATTGGTATCCGGTCTATTCCGCGTTTGGTGGTTGCGGCATTTATAAGAAAGATTCCATTCGAGATTGCCACTACTCAGCCCTTGTAACTCAAGATTTGGCAATGCTTTCAGAAATGATCATAGAAAAATATCGGCATGCAAATAGTATCGTGCAAAAATATCTCAGTGACGTAAAAAATATGAAAGAATGTATCTCGCTACCACAACCATCCCCTCAGCAGCATAATATTACCGACCCTCAAATTGGTATCCGTACCTTCCGCAATCATGATGTTATCTGGAAAATGAGTTCTTTTGTCTATAAATATCCTTCGGTGTGTGAGCACGTAACATTTCATGCGTCAATGATTATACGAGGACACGATAAACTCTTTATTAATCCACGCCTCGCATTTCATTACGGCGATTTTATAGCATAACGCTTTTCTTACTATTCTTTCATAGGAGTCTCCATGATCTCATATTTCAAAATATACCTCTCTTGTTCATTGCTTTGTAGCTCTATCGCTATCGCTAACATGGCGCCTGGCGGCTTTAAACCTTTTGTGCGCATCTATTTTATAGAAACCGGAACTTCCTATGGTAATGCCATACGCCAAGCGATAGCTGCTGGCTTTAAAAAGATTCGTTCGATAGAACTCGATGAAATTTCGGCAAAAAATGCCACCCATAGATTCAAACATAATCCAAGCGTTCTTATTATCCAAGGCGATTCAGGCGCCATTCTTTACGATACGATTAAAGACATTGATGAAGAGGTGACATTCTGGTTAGACGGGCACAATGGCGTCTATGATCCCTCAGGAAACAATACTCCAATATTACGCGAGCTCGAACAAATCAAGCAGCATCACATCAAAACGCATACTATCTTAATTGATGATATGCACTGCGCAGGAAAAGAATTATTTGATTTCATAACTCAGGAAATGATCATTGCCAAGATTAAAGAAATCAATCCGGATTACGAAATAACCTATGTAGCTGGCGGCGATAAGGCAGAATTTCCTAACAACGTTATGGTTGCCCAAATTCAATCCCCCAATCAAACAATCGCTCATTAATCCCTTCTCATTAACGAGAACAAACAATAGGAGTCTCTATGATCTCACGTTTCAAAACATATCTTTCTTGCTCATTACTCTGTAGCTCTATCGCTATCGCTAACATGGCGCCTGGTGGCTTTAAACCTTTTGTGCGCACCTATTTTATAGAAACCGGAACGTTTGGTGGCGATGCCATACGCCAAGCGCTGGCTGCCGGTTTTAAAAAGGTTCGTTCAATAGAGATAAATAAGATTGCAGTAAAAGATGCAAAAGAAAAGTTCACAGATAATCCAAACGTTCGTATCATCCAAGGCGAATCAGGTACTATGCTTTACGACATGATTAAGGATATCAATGAACCTGTCACTTTCTGGCTGGATGCGCATAATGGCACCTATAATGTCTTTGGAGAAAACACTCCTGTAATGCGCGAGCTTGAGCAAATCAAACAACATCACATCAAAACGCATACTATCTTGATTGACGATATGCACTGTGCAGGGACCGAACTATTTGATTTCATAACTAAAGAAATGATCATTGCAAAGATTAAAGAAATCAATTCTGATTATGAGATAACGTATGTAGCAGGCGGTGATAATGGAGAATTTCCTCACAACGTTATGGTTGCACAGGTTAGAACTACTCGTTGATTAATTGATGAATAAAAATCTTTTTATCTTGATCAAAGAAATCGCGTGGTAATGAATATTGTGTATCTACAAAATCATATTGATGATAGAAAATCGCATATGGATTACTCTCCCAATAAGAAAAATATCCCGTATTGCATGGCGTTTCCGCAAAATAATGATAAGGCAACTGCCCATGCATAAGATGTAGATCGTTAATAAGAAAAATAAATGGAGGTTGATCACTTTGTAAGAAGGCAACCTTATCTTCGGCGGTTTTAATCCATGCATTAAGCAACTGTCGTCCTCGTGCATCTCTCATATTAATGCCCACCACCTGTGAAACCAAGTTATTATATGATTTTTGCAGATCAATAAACGGCATGATGAGTTTATAAGACACATTAAATTCATCCCACGGCATCTTATTGCCTAACCCAAAAAAACAAAGCCCATTTTTTTCAATGAACTTGAATACAGGATCAAGATTATTGACCGGAACACAACATGCATCAATCCATAGCACTTGCTCATACCCAAGGTCTCTTACTTCTTCGAACATAAATGGCTTGAATGCATATGGCACATCGGCATATTTGAGTCTGCCGCCGCGCACGTTTGGCCAACCTCCGATATAAAAAATAAAATGGCCATCAAAATTAAGCCTTCGTAAAGATTCAATAATAATCTCAATTCCCCGTTCATAATTTCGGCCCCCACTTGAACCATGGCTTGCATAACAAATTATGCACCTTTTTTTATTGAAAGGATCTTTATTAAAATAAATAACATAAGGCCTTGGTAACCGAGTATCATTTTCCTCTCCCGCCAAATTTCCACGATTCATGCGATAGGTAGTCCACCCATAAAATTCAGTATTTAAAAATTCATTTCCAAAAGGGCGTTCTGCAATCGGGCTATCAGCAAGTTTTCTAATCTTTTCTCTGATAAATGTTTGAATAAGCTGATAATCCTTTACCGTTGGGTTATACCAGTCAGAAATAGGTAAATCGGTTATATCTGGTGAGAAAAAATGCGTCCGTAATTTTTTTATTAATGATGGTATCGTCTCATCGGCTTCAGATTCACCATAGATACTTGCGCTAAATAATAGCGATATTATAAACCACTTACGAACCATTAATTTGAACATCATGCTTCCTTTACAAGTCCATCTAGCCTACGATTATCTTAGATCTTTCAGCAGATCATTAAATATAACATCATAAGCTCCAAATGCAGTTAAATCGTCTGGACGGTAGTGTTGCACAACTCCTTCTACTGGCCCCCACTGGAAAATGGAAATATTCGTACGATTAACAATGACCAACGTAAAATTTAAATCTGGAAAATAACGCTTTAATGCGTCCTGTATTTTTCGAGGACTATGCTGATAATCGGTTGCGTATTCAAAGGACCGCATAAAAAAGACCTTCCCTTTATAGTTTTTTAGGCTATTAAAACGCGCTATCCGTCTTGAATATTTTTCCTTAATATAATCCAATTGCACTCGATGTCGTTCATCATTAACGGGAGTGGCCCAATGAAAGGGCCAGTCATGAGTAAATTTGAAATCGTAATACACGTTTGTTAAATGACTCTCGCCTCCATCGCGCACAAAACACGATTCATCAAGAAAGTGCTCAAAATGCTCATCAAGGCAAAGTACCAACTTATCTACGTTTAATGTGAACAGCCAATCAAAGGGAAATGCTGCATCTCGCAAACCATGAAATCGAGTACTCCTTGATTCGATTTCATCATCCTCTAAATCAACATCCTGATGCTCTTCAGGCTTTCTTGTAGCCTGAGCCTGCCAACAATTATGTCCTAATGAAACAAACATATAAGGCTTACTAAACGATACATCACCATCGAAATCATACATTTCCGCAACAATAGCGATGCTGAATATCAACAATAATGAAAATATAATTCTTTTTAACATATCTCTTCTCTCTTTTTTATGCATGAACTATGTTACGTTGCTCATCCTTGAGTAAATCATTAAATATACGATCGTATTCTCCAAAATTGGTTAACCCATTAAGATAATATTCCTTAATGCCTGTCGGACAACCCTCCTTATACATTGATTTGCCTGTCCAGTTCACGATTACCAATGTAAAGTTTAAATCTGGAAAAAATCTCCTCAGGGCGTCACGCAATCTCAACCCGCTGCCATTTTGATAATCCAAATCCGATGCAAATGATCGCATGAAAAACACCATGCCATTATAGTTTTTTAAATTCTCAAAGCGCGCTATTCGTCTCGCATATTTTTGCCTAATGTGAGCAATGTGTGCACTGTGCAGTGCTGGACTAACAGGGCCATACGGAAATGGCCAATCGTGAGTGAATTTGCAGTCATAACGTACGTTTGTTACATCGCTCAAATCTCCCTCGCGAAAAAAACACGATTCATCAGAAAAATGTTCAAAGTGCTCATCTAAACAAAGAATAAGTTTGTCAGCACTCACCGTAATAAGCCAATCAAAGGGAAATGCTGCATCTCGTAAACCATAAGATCGTCCCTCTTTTATTCCTTCTTCAATATCATTCAAATCGCATTCACTCTTTCCAGCGACCCTTGTCGCCTGCGCCTGATGACAATTATGCCCCAATGAAACAAACATATAAGGCTTATTAAATGATGCATCCCCCTCAAAATCGAACCCATAAATGGCTACGCTCCATAATGATAATGAAAATGTGATGCGTCTTAACATATCTTTCCCTTTTTATGACTCTGTTTTTTTATCTTTGCTGAAAACTCTTAATCAGCTTAATCCAATAATCAGCATATGCTTTCTCCAAGCTATAATTTTTTTGCTGGATCTCTTTCGATTTTTGCTCAAGAAATGCTGGCGTAACTTCAGCCCAGTCATCAATCAAAATAACCGGAAGATCCGCAAACATAGGATCTAAGATTGAATGTTTTACAATAGGAACACAGCCAAGCATAAGCGCCTCCCACGTACGATGACAATCAAGCCCATTTCCGGGAGGATTCACTACATATTGATAACGTTTCATTTCTTCTAGATACCCTACCACCGGTTTAAAATCGGCAAGATGTGCATATGAACGAGATCTAAAAAAAGTAAGTACTGGTTGTCGTTCTCGCACATTATTTTGAACGGTGAAATTGAGATACACTTTATTAATTCGTGATTCCCATGATGGGATATGTCGCACTGCGTTATTGAAGTATTCGATATTGCCATGCTCGTTATATCTATTAGCTATACCTATTGGCAGTGGCTTTAACTTGGGATGAACATAATCGATATTCTGTGCAAACCATACTACGAGTTTTTTATCATTGAGATATTTGGACATATCATACCCAAGCCACGGATGATCCACTGCTTTCAAGTAAATCGGAGAAAGATCACTATTATGTGTAATGAGAATATACGGCACTGTAATAGCCCGATGTGTTATGCCGAAAAATTTTGCCACGAAATCAGTCTTCAGAAAGATAATATCATATGGTTTTACATCTTTAGGATTAAATGGTTCCTCCGTTTCATCAATGATATGATCTGCTATTGCTCTAAACGTATCGCCTGCTATAAAAGGATAACTTGATAATCGCTCCGGTTGCACGATCTGCGGCGATGAAGATAGTGAGAGCGTGGAAGTTAAAAGTAATAATATATTAACTATTTTTTTCATATCTATAATCCTTTAGAGAGTTTTTCTGTAACTGATGAACGCATCCAGATCACGATTGCAACGCTCATACAGACATGCTAGAATGCCTTTTGTAGTCTATAAGATATCCAATTCTAATCAATACTACGCAATCATAAAAAAGAGAGAACCCACATGGTAATAAGCCGTAAAATAATAGTATTTATCGCATTATTTCACCTATCTACACATGCATTTGAGAAAGTTCATTATCTATTTTCTGATGATCCCATAGATGTAGTAATCCCCTGCCATCCCAAAGATGCCGCAACCCTTGATCGAGCAATTACGAGTGTAAAAAAATATGTTGTTGGATTGCGCAGAGTTATGGTCATATCTTCAGAACGCATTACCGACAATGCCGAATGGATTGATGAAAAAATATTCCCTTTCACTAAACAATCCCTCGCTCATGAGATATTTAAATACCCTGACGTAATTCGCTACCAGTTCACCAAAAAAGAATCCCGCATAGGATGGATTTACCAACAATTTTTAAAGCTGTATGCAGCCTTTTGTATTCCCGATATTTCATCTAATATTCTCATTGTTGATTCAGATATTGTATTTCTAAAGCCTGTGGATTTTTTATGCCGCGATAAAACTGGCTTTAGCTATGGCGCCGGCCTTTATGCGGTAGGGAAAGAATATCATCCCCCTTATTTTGAACATGCAGCGCGATTGTTACCTGGATTAAAAAAATTATATCCTGAATATTCCGGCATCGTACATCACATGCTCTTTCAAAAACCGGTACTTATTGATTTATTTAACCTCATTCACCAACACCATCAAGTTGAACCTTGGATTGCGATCGCTCGCGCCATAAAGGTAGTCGATAATGACATTAACCCTTCATGCTTATCTGAATACGAAATTTATTTTAATTTTGTTTTTGCTCGCACTGATCAGGTTAAATTGCGCCCCTTCAAATGGGTTAATAGAGAACTGGCGTGGGGCCCTGTGCATGACTATGATATAGAAGGATATAGGCAGAAAGGATATGATTATGTTGCGATTCACCAATGGGGTGTTTAAAGCTCTTATATTTTTAGGATTATTATACGGTATCAATAGCTACACCAATATCGTATACGTATATTTAAGTCCTGAACTGCCATCATATGTTTCCGTAGGGTTGCAACAAGCGCGTCTTTTCAATCCACAAAGTAAAATTTTTCTTATTGCTAATGAATCAGCGCTGAATCTATGCCGCAATGCCCTTAAGGAGCACAATATCATAGCCGTTGCCGCTGAAAATCTAAGGCCAAGTAAAGAACATCAACTGTTTAATAAAACAACGGTGCTCGATGATAAATCACGGGGAGGATTGTGGCGGAAATCGACAGAACGATTCTTCTATATCCAAGAATTAATTGCATTGTATGGGTTAAAATCAGTGATTCATGTTGAAGCAGACGTCATGCTCTATTTCAATGTTGCTGAATTTCAGACCGCTTTTTCTCGTTATCACGGTATCGGTGCGGTATTTGATTGTGATAAGCGCTGCATTCCGAGCGTTGTTTATATAGCCAATGAAAAAGCAATCAATCATTTAGCGGCATTTATAACAGAACATGCCCCCAAAGGCTATAATGATATGCAAATAATCGCAGAGTATCGTAATACCTATTCCGCCGAGTACGTCGATAACTTGCCATTAATTATGCCTGAATATCTCCAAGCTCATGCGCTCATTAATGATAGGCACCAAGGAACTTCACGCGCTCATGCCTATTTCAATAATATTGATATTTTCAACTCTTTTTTTGATGCCGCAGCTATTGGACAATACCTTGGCGGCATAGATCCCAGAAATGGCCATTCACAACCTGGATTCATTAATGAAACATGTCTCTTTAATCCTGCACACTTAACTTTTGAATGGGAAAAGGACGCTCAAGGCAGAAGAGTGCCATTTGCAACCTGTAATGGCGCGAAATATCGTATCAATAATCTTCATATACATTCAAAGGCTTTGGAACAATTTCGAAGCTAATTGAGCACTGTACTATTATCAACCAAGAATATTTGGTGCACTCCATCTTCCACGGCGTAATGATAAACCTTGCTGCCTGCCACATTGAATGGGGCTTTAGTGAGATCTATCTTATGCCCCCCACCAGTTGCAATATCAGCATTGTCTCCTGAATGCGTCGCCGGATCAACTTGGTTCGTGATTAAGCAATATTTAAATTTTGGAAGTTGTTTAAGAAACACAATAATATCAG